>Ga0315282_10008030_pt1 | contig 17164 bp, 20 predicted proteins | sample YL17G07_20_MG_FD_203693 | JGI IMG/M metagenome (GOLD analysis project Ga0315282, IMG submission 203693) | Sediment microbial communities from Yellowstone Lake, YNP, Wyoming, USA - YL17G07_20 | ecosystem: Environmental > Aquatic > Freshwater > Lake > Sediment | place: USA: Wyoming | collected... | reverse complement strand
ATGGTGTATTGCCCTCGCAAAAACATCCTTCCCTGTACCCGTTTCACCCAGAATAAGAATATGCGCATTTGTAACAACGGATGCTGCGCGGAGCACGTCGAAGAGCTTATTCATCGTTTCATCTTTCGTGATAATATCTTCGAAGGTGTAACGTTCCTTTATCTGTTTTTCCAGACTTACCCGTAAAGAGTCATCAAGAAACGATTCAACACCACCGATCACATTGCCCTCTTTGTCTTTCAGTGGGGAGACCGTGATGTCAACCGGTATTTTCCTATTATCCTTTCGCAGTATTTTATTGCGACCCTTCACAATTTTTGTATCTTTCCCCATAGCCCTCAGCAGCAGACAATCGTTCAGACAAATATCGGTCCTGAATATCTCATAGCATTTGCAGCCGATTGCTTCATCCCTTGTAAATCCCGTGATTATCTCTGCTTCATTGTTAAAGAATGTGATATTCCGGTCAGGGTCCACGGTGAAAATTCCTAAAGCCACACAGTCCATGACTTCACGTAAATCCATACCATATCCTTTCTGTACGCAACATAAGTAACGTTACCAGCCTCATCCAACAAAGTCAATAAGGTATCTTCTTTATCGTTCTGATTTATCTATTCATTGACTTTTTTAGTACCGTGTGGCAAAAAGATAGAGAGAGGATAAAGCAACTTGTCAGCCCTGAAAGATTTACAACCGACTGTTATCGCAGGTCAGCCCGACCTGGGATTTCCGGCCCTCATCGAAAACCTGATAATAAGAATTTTCATGGAGCCCCGTATCAAAGAGCATGTCGGCTGGATTGGCGCTGCCTACCGTATTGCCTCATCACAGAGCTGGACCATCAGGATAAGAGGAAAAAAAGGGGTATATTGTGTGCGCTACCTGGGGCATGAAAGGGAGGGCTCCCATTGGCTCCACGGATTATTCAATGTACACTATTTCCCCTCATTTGATGAAAACATACTTGATACATATTCAATAGGCGAAAATCTTCTCCGTCTTGATCCATCATTTGAAAAGTGGGTACGCCAGTCACCAGATGGCGCAGATCCGCTGGAAACCCAGTTTGTACTGGGGAGATTTATTCTGACAATTGACAGAGACGAAAAAAATGTTTTCTTTTCTCTGGTTGCGCCAAGAAGGTGGCGCGAAATCCAGAGAGACGGTCTCGCAATCACGAATGAGGATAGCAAGAACGTAGAAGCTATTCCTCCCGGCGGTATTGATAGGAATATCCCTGCCTTTGCGCTCTCCTTTCGTCTCTTTAATAAGCTTGTGCTCACTTACAGCTACCTCTCAAAAGAGACCCCGAAATACGTCGTCCTCAAGGCGGGAAGAATACCAATATGGGAAATCACAGGGGGGCACAAGTATTATCCGTCAGAATCAGAATTTAATAAAATTTATCTTCTCTCAGTGGGATTTGGACCCCATTCCCGAAAAAAGAAAATGGACATGCTTCTCGGTTGGGTTCTAAGGTATTTTCCTTATGGGGGATTGACGTCCTCCATCCAGGAGCAACAGATAATTTGGCTTACAACTCCTCTCACAAAAGATTCCCCAAAAGGCACCCGTCTATGGTGGGAAGCTCACAAATGGAGTGAGGGAGACAAACCGGGCATATCAAGGAGTGGGCTTCTTAATTACCGCCCCCCATTATTCATCGTCACAGGGTTTCTCGGGAGTGGGAAGACTACCCTCATCAATCACATCGTAGAATATAAAACAACACAGGCAAATAAATTCATTGCCGTCATTCAGAACGAGGTAGGGCAAACAGAGGTAGACAGCAGGCTCATCAATTCTGCGTTCCATATTACAAACCTTGAGGAAGGTTGTGTGTGCTGCACCCTCCTTGGAGAGATGCGGCAGGCAATTCGAAAAATATGTATAGATTACGTTCCCGATGCAATCATTCTGGAAACCACGGGCGTAGCTGACCCTACAGGCATTCTCGAAGAGATTCCCACCCTTGAACCTTTTGTCCGCTTTGATTCATTTATTACCGTGGTGGATGGTGCTCACCTAAAAATACTTAAATCCTATGCTGTCGCCCTATCCCAGATAGAACATGCTGACCTCATCATCCTGAACAAAACAGATCTCATGGATGCCGAATCGATAGAGGTGGCGAAAAGGTTTATCCAAACGCTGAATCATCACGCACCTATATTACTTAATGCCTATGCATCAATAAACCCGAATATCTTCAGTGTTGTTGACGATGAGATTGATTTACCAGTTTCTGGACATGTCTGCGGTACAAACGGCATGATTTCGAAGTACCCATGTCATAATTATCCTGGACATCACCTCGATCTGGCATCGCAATCCATTCAGACCTTCAGCATCCACTTTACGGAAAACCTTAATGAACGCCTCTTTATTGAGTTTTTGAATGTTCTCCCTAAAGCCGTTTACCGGGTTAAAGGCGTTGTGGCATTAGAAGGCAGGGAGAAACCACACCTCCTTCAATTTGTTGGTGGCAGATACGAATTAACTGATTTTGCAGGCGAATATCCTGCCGAATCGAACAACCTTGTGTTTATTGGTCAGGAAATGGATAAAGATAACATACGGCTTCTCTTCTCAGCTTGCCTTATAAAACATTAAAAATTTTTTTGCTAATACCGACGTCTCTTTTCAATTTCATACAATGCTTCCTGAATACATCTTTTGCTGAGAATGGGACTCCGACCCCCCGTAAGTTTCACGAAATCCCTTCTGTTCAGCCCCTTTTGTTTTTAATGGCGCAAATCGATGTCATTATAGCGTTTATGTGTAATTTTAAGCCCTTTAAATCGTATTAAACCTGGATCATTTATTATTTCCATTGGTTAATATCTTGACCCTGATATGGTTATTTCCTGTCACGTAAATCTTTGCTGCTGCCAATATATGTGTATGCCTCATCAGGTGTAGTAAAATATCCATACCTTTTCAAAATACTTTTCCCTTCAGCAGAGATGACAAAATCAATGAATTGTTTGGCAAGGTTCTAATTCTTTGTGTACATAATAAGCACCCCCAAAGTAGCCTTCCCTATCTCTATCTGTTTTAAATCTTCGAGCTTGAGCTTGATAACATCTATCTTCTCGGGATACCATTGCTGGAGGTAATGGAAACTGATAATGGCATCAACCTGTTTAAAAATAAGAGCGGTGGTTAATTTTGAAAAATCTTCCACATGGGTGACAATATTGGCGGTCGTTTTTTTAAGTTCTTCCGCGTTGAGGTTTTTTTCAAGTATTTCTCTGGCAAGATTGCCGATGTAGACGGCTTCAGGATCTGCCATGGCAATCCGGATTCCCGGTCTGGCGAGGTCTGAGATGCCTTTTATGTTTAAAGGATTGCCTTTCCGGACATCGAGAACAGGCACCATATAGGCAAAATCTTTCACACTTCCCGACACAATAAGTCCTTTTTCTTCTGCCCGTCTCATAAGATCCTGTGTCGGTGTAACAAGGATGCCGCCCTTTCTTCCCAGCACAAGTTGTGAAAATAAAGACGGAACACTTGCGTAGGCTATATACACCTTAACGCCTTTTTCTTTTTGGAAGTTCGTCACTATCTCGTCAAATGGCTTACTGAATGCTGCGCCGCATAAAACAGTAAGGTGAGGTTCTTCGGACATGCCTGCTGAGGGCAAAAACAATATTGCGAAAATGAAAAAGGCCCCAATGCCGGAAAGTATTTTGACAATTCCAGCTTTCGGCGAAGATGTGAAGATGTATAGAATAGATTTTTTAACTTCCTAGTTCGCTTTCTTTCAAGCATGAAAAAACTAAAGAACATAATAGCCTCCCATATCCATTCTGCTGATTCTTTGTGTACAAAGAACTCTACCAATATCATAATTTTAGCAAAATCATAACGTTATTTTTCCCGTCTTCTCTATGCATCATCGTCGCTTATAAGCTTGACGATTTTTTCTCACTCTCGTGAAAATAAATACTGTTGAGACCGCCAAAAAGGTCTTTTATCTGAAGATAGTTCTTCTCTCCCAAGAGGACGCTTTCTGTGTTTTACTCTTGAATCCTTTGGTTCCTTCATAATATCCTCCTTTTAATGATGTAGTACGAAAAAGGCTATAGTGCCGATTCCCGATAAAAGCAAAACTAACTGAATGAAACTGTTTTTAAATTCTATGGTTCGGTGCAGGCCGGGGATAAGATCTGCAAGGGCAATATAGATAAAACTTGCTGCTGAAATGGCAAGAACGTATGGTATAGCAGCCTGCGCGGTCTTGAGGGAAAAATAGGCGATTACTGCACCAAGCAACGAGGCGGCCTGAGAGAGAAGGTTGTAAAACAATGCCTTTTGCCTTGTATAGCCGCTTTCAAGGAGAATTGCAAAATCACCCATTTCCTGCGGAATTTCATGGGCAAAAACAGCTACAGTGGTTGCTACCCCGAAAGATCTATCCGTCATGAAGGCCACAGCAATAACGACGCCGTCCACAAAATTATGGAAGGCATCCCCAAAAAGGATGAGGGTGCCTGCCCTTGTATGGATCTCACAGTTGTCATTGTGGCAGTGCCGCCAGATCACCGACTTTTCGAGGAGAAAAAAGAGTAAAATACCGAAAAGTATGGTAGCTGAGGTGGGGAGTGTGGAAGAGAGCATTAACGCCTTCGGTATCATACCGAGAAAGGCTGCCCCGAGAAGCGTTCCAGTGGCATAGCTTACAAGAGAAGAAATAAGCGCCCGGCTTTTACCTTTAGAGCAAAGAAGTACAAATGATGCCCCCACAACTGCCCCAATACTTCCAAGCAGGGTAGCCATAATGATCCATGATAAGAGCGCCATACCTGCATACCTCCTTTTCTATCTTCTATTTTTCGGATTATTGGGAATCCGCTTTCTGTCTTTCTATCTCCGATTCCTCTGCCGGATGCGGCACTGTAATCGGTTCCATTTCACTGTTGCGATATCTCTCTATAACCTCGCGCACCGTTGAGCCTGCCTCTGCCCTGTAAATGTCGATAAAATTGTCTTTCAGCATGTAAAAAGAGATCTCCCCGATCTTAGGGGTAAAGACGATGTCCAGGTTGTGTTTTATAACGGCCCTTATTACCTTCACCCCTATGTGTATGCGATTCTTTTCACCGAGAAACTCGTTGTAATAGAAATCTTCTATCTCTGCTCCCCCTTTGTCGTCCAGTTTCAGAATGATGAAATAAGGCGCTCTACCAAAGTGGCCATGGATCTTCGAATCTAATCCGGAAATATCACTGACCGGGATAATGGCTGACACAGTATCCTGTTTTACAGGTTCAACATGGACAAAAACCGATTCGATCTGGCTGTAATCCCTCGATACGAGATCTTCGATGTTATCTGCAAGTTCATGTGCTTTGTATACGGAGACCGAAGGGCCCGTAGCGATGTTACATTCTACCATTTTGAATGGCCCGGACTGGCGTATCTTTACATCACCCACGCCTTTAACACCACCGACGGCAGATATCTTCTCCTCTATCTCTGCCTGTAGCTTTGGGTCGAGGTTTGCATCCAGAAGGATTAGAACCGGCTTCCATACGTTTTTCACGCCGAGCCTGATAATGAGCAGGGCAATGAGCATCACAATAGAACCCTCGATGTAGGGAATCTTTGCATGGGCTAAAAGAATACCTGCGAGAACAACCAATGAGGTGCCAATATCGAGAAACGCCTCGGATGCATTAGCCAGAAGTGCCCCGGAATTGATTGAAGTGCCTGTTTCTTTTTCCATTTTTGCCACAAAATATGATGCGGCAACGGATATGCTGCTTACCAGGACCGGTAGCATAGGGAATGCATGGTGAGGAGTCAGAAGAAAAAGCTTTCTGTATCCCTCAGCCAGATTTTCAAGACCGGCCCATATGACAAGAACGCCAATTACAAGGGTGACAAAGGTTTCGGCTTTATATAGCCCGTAGGGAAATCTCGCGCTCTCCTTTCGGGAGGCAAGCCAGAGTCCAAACCAGGATGCAAAAATAGCGAGCACGTCAACGCCGCTGTGGAAGGCGTCTGCAATGAGGATTCTGGAGTCAAAGAGATAGCCGGTGACAAATTTAGCAACCGCAAGGAGGAATATGGCGATAGTTGCGGTAAGGGCTACTCTCTGACCCCTTTTAAGTGATTCAATGTGACTATGCGTGCTTTCCACGGCTCACCATACAGACTGCTATTCGATTTTCAGAAATTGACGGGCCATAAAAGAACCGCACTGCGGACATTTTCTCTGAAAGCAGGGGATACCCGACTCATGGGGGACTACAAGGCCGCATTGAGGACAGATGCAGTTCGTAGGGGGGCCACCTTGCCCAAAACCTCCCATCCCTCTTCTTTTTCCTGCCCTGCCTTGCTTGATCATTTTTGCTGAGCCTCTACCTTTTCTAAAACCGAATGGCACTCATTACCTCCGCTTAATATATTTTTATGCTAAACCTCAATGGTCCGCCCTACCTTAATATCAATGAAGTTTTCCCTGTATGACTCCTTAAAGATTTTCGCAGCATCTTCGCCCGTACAGTGGCCTGGTCCCACATATTCTACATCTAACTGCCTGAATTTTTCATTGATATGTTTTATTTTATTGATAGGCTCATCAAGGAGATGAAAACCGCCCATCACGAGATGGATCTTGCCATTGATGTGGTCCATGACATACTCCACTATTTTGATTATGCCGGGATGGGCGCATCCTGTTGCTATTGTTAAACCTTTTTCTGTCTCCAGCACTAACGCCTGCTCTGCGATATAATCCGGACTGCACCTTCCCTTCATTTGGCCTGTTGTGTATATGCCATCGGCAATCTTCATAAAGGAATTAACTTCTATCAAGTTGCACCTGTACGATTTTGCCTTGTTCTTAAACTCCCGGCTGAAACCGGGGCAAACGTAAAGATCGAGTCCCGGCTTTCCCCGGAGTATGTCCCACAGTCCGCCTGTATGGTCAAAGTGTTCGTGAGAAATAACAACCGTCTCTATGTCGTGAATCTTTACATCCATACGATCCATGTTGTTGAAGAGGCAACTCGATTTCTCACCTGTGTCAAAAAGGATTCTGTTCCCGATAAGGTAGGAGACCCCCCAGCCTGCGAGAAATATGCGGCTTAGTCTCTTACTGTCAAAAAGTATCTTAATCTCCATTTTATGCCTTTCCTCTTCTTTTCAATGTGTCCCCGTCGCTGATAGGTTTGACGTACCTCTTCCGGCTTTCATAGACGGAAATGGCATTGAGACCGCCAAAAAGGTCTTTTATTTTAGATAATTCTTCCCTCCCGAGAGGCTCAACGCCGCAGGGCCTCAACGGAGTATTGATTTGTATCTCATCGGGACGAATGTCTTTTGCTATACATGCTATCTTTCCGGCATATTGTACATTTTCTTTCATGAACATAATCTGCAGCGCAAGCTTTCCCTGGAAATGCCTTTTAAATTCCTTTATCCCTTCCAGGATAGCATCAAATTCTATGCCCTGAAAAGGCCGATTTACTAATACGAAAGACCCCTGCGAGGAAGCATCCAGTTTAGCGATGACGAAATCGGCGGAAGATAGCTCCTCTTGGACATCCTGCCTTCCTATCAGGGATGAGTTTGTGATCACGGCAATAGACTCACGCCTGAGTTTTTTTACGGCGTTTATCATAGACCCTAAATTCTTTGCCAGGGTAGGTTCGCCCCTTCCGGAGAAGGTGATATAATCTATGGACATTTCGGGAAGGGCACTTAATTCTTTTAGAATCTCTCCTTGTGGAATATATAGGTGCCGTGTAATAGTGGGTTTTTTTGTCTTTCCCAGCTGGCAATATATGCAATCGAAGCTGCATATCTTTTCCTTTTGTGAAAGTAAGTCTACCCCCAGGGAACTCCCCACCCTCCATGATGGAACCGGACCGTAGATATACTTAAACCTTATGGTCATACCTCACACATCCTGGGAGACAATATCGGTAAGATCCTTCTCTCGCAATGCACCCCTTTTCCATGTTTTTATTTGGGGGACAACATAAGGCAATAGTCTCATAGAGTAATAAGGAGGAAGAATGGGCAATCCCACAAGATCGCCGAATACCACGAGCATGAAGAGATTGTTTATGTTTCCTTTTTCTTTCCTGAACTCCAATTCAAGCTCATAGGCTGCCATCCCGTAGAAAATTTCGTTAAGCGTTTTACGGGTTTTGTTGAGGGTTTTTGCAAAAAATGAAATCAGGCTTCCATGTTTTTTCATTCTCCGTTACCCTTCGATCTTTTCCATACCAAGTTTACAGTACTTATCTGCCAGGTCTACATAAAGCTTCCTTGACCAATCCCAGAAGTCTCTCTCCTTCTGCGACACCTCTCTCAACTTTTTTGCGGGGTTGCCAGCCACTACTACTGATTCCGGTATCTTCTGCTCGCGCTTTACTACGGAGCCCTCCGCCACAGTAGAACCACTGGAGACCTCGGACCGAATGCTTAAAATGGCGCCCATGCCTATTCCCACAAAATCGCCTATTCGCTTTGCATGTATTATGGCCCCGTGACCGATGATTACCCCTTGGCCTATTGAGCAATAGTCCTGAGGGGGAGCATGAATGATAACACCTTCCTCAATGGCTGTTTCGTTCCCTATCTCGATAGTTTCATAATCACCACGCAAGATGGCACCATGCCCTATGTAACAATCGCTCCCTATCCTTACGTCTCCTATTACAATTGCGGTTTCGCTCACATACGTACCAATCCCGACAACCGGTTGCCTTCCATCGAATCTATAGAACATTTCCTGCCTCCTAAGGCGAAGTCTTTTTTTAACCCATAACAGGGTGATTCTCAAAAGGGGTCTTTTTCATCTTTTCCTCTTGAGCAGAGATACCTTTCGTTCTTTTCCAACGGCGTGAACCCTTGTGCCGGCATACGAACGCGGCCCATTGTTGCTTTCTCTTGCAGCCATCCAGGCTGCTTAACCGGGCTAACCTCAGGATGCGCCCATAAAGGCAATTGTATCCCCATCGTTCAATATCGTTTCCATTCGTCCTTCGGAAAGATATTTTGTGCTATTCAGGACTACCCTGATTTCCACATCAACATCGCCATTATTGTCCAGGAGCGCATTCTGCATCGAGGCGCCGAATTTCCCCAGAAGCCCGGCGGTCAATTCGCGTAAAGTCTGCCCTGTAAATTCAAACTCTATCTCCTTCTTTTTGTTTAATGTTCTGTAAAGTATTGGCATACCATTGAACTTTAGATTTATTTTCATCACGTATCCTCCTGTCCTGCATATTTTTTAAAATAGTCCATGATCGCCATTCGAAGACCTGAAGCGCCCAGCGCCGAACAGTGAATCTTAAATTCCGGCAACCCATCCAGGGCATCAACTATATCGTCTTCGCTGATCATCATTGCATCATCGAGATTTTTCCCCATAGCAAGTTCTGTCATGGCACTGGCGCATGCTATTGCAGCAGGACAGCCCCTTATCTGATATTTTACATCAGTCACTTCATCGTTTGATACTTTAATGAAAACCCTCAAAAAATCGCCGCATGAAGGGTCTCCGATTTCGCCAATTCCACTTGCATCTTCTATGATTCCTGCATTTCTGGGGTTTCTGAAATGCTCAAGCACCTTATCGCTGTAATCACTCATACGACGCCTTCGCCTCCTTTATTCCTGGCATTGCAGCTCTCATCATGGTTATGAGTTTTACGGAGCCTGTCCTTTTCAATTGCCGGAAGTTTGCGCCCTCACTTATGTACTTAAGCGCACTTTTGTCATCTATAACCTTACTGCCGGAAATAATGTCAACCCCATAATCAAACAGCACTTTAGTCATGGGAGTTGTGGGTCCAAGCAGCATCTTTAGGCTGTTTTTGGGACATAATTTTAGCAGTTCCGGCAGGGTATGATTTATAAGCGTTGTGCTCGATATGGCCACAATATCCGACTGAGGAAGGTATTTTTCTGCATCTCCTTCAGGATAATCATCGGGTCTTTGCTGCTTTTCTATAACCCAGAGGTTTCCGGCAATCTTTCTTAAGCCATCCGTAAATGGGAAATGACCGATTATGGAGATGTTTTTTTTCTTCCCGTGTTCCATAAGGAGGTCTCCGGCGTTGATCTCTAATGCTGCCGACATATCCGTATCGATGAGGGAATTTATCGCAGCCAGCCCCAGAGAGACTTCTGAAATATCTTCTGATAGGGATAGTCGTGCAAGCTCAAGCGCACTCCTCTCTGAAAAGGAACAAAAAGTATTATTGTCTTTATTTTCATCAGGACAAAGTTCTCTCATCATGGTTGAGGCCAGTCCACAGTGTCTGCTTACAACCGCAGTCCAGAAAAGACCTTTCCTGACCTCTTTAACAGGCGAGTCAACTTTCAAACTTGTTATGATGTCTCTCAAAATCTGCACTGTCCTGCTTTTGCTCCTTATTTTAGCCATTCCTGGGGCACGGTATAAGATCCTCCGATAGGCTTAGTACCACCTATCCAGGCAAAAACGTCCTCTTTCGATGAAAAATAGTGATGTTTCTTTATGATATCCCTCGCTTCAGGTGAATTCAAAAACTCTACGAATTGCCGTGCTGCGTTTCCAGCGCGGTTATGAACAAGCACCGCTGCCTGCGCGCATCCAATTCGTGGAATCTCTCCGACCAGGCCGCCCTATCGCCTCTTCAGGCGTTAAGGTCTTTACAAGAACAGTAACATCGGCGTCAAGGAAATCATGCGCTTGCGCAATCTTTTCAAATCTTTTTTTGGAGTGCAATAAAACCGAAATATCAGGTTTAATGTCCATAACCACTCCTTCTACAAAAGGTCCATCTTTTTTATTCAGGCCGTAAAAGTATACTGTGTGCCCGCCGTGTTGAGTATAAACTGCTCAGGCATCTTTTCTGCGAAGGTTACGATTGCCTCAAATCCGGTACAGTGTGCGGGAATAATATAATCAGGGGCTATCGCCTGCATATCAGCCACCGTCTTCTCGATTATCTCCGGTGACGCATTAACGAGATGAAATCCTCCTATCACCGCATGCACTTTCTGTATCCCTGTGATCTTCTGTGCATGCCTTACCGTGTTTATAATTCCGGCATGGGCACAGCCTGAGATAACAACGATCCCTTTGCCTTTTACATTACATACAATAGCCTGTTCTCCAGGGAAATAATCCTGCTCAAGCCTGTCACCACGTTTTATAAACAGGGTCGGTGACCCTTTTTCATATTCCGTTGTTCTTTCGATATTCCCTGTCATATAACATCCGGGCATTACCTCTGTGGGCTCTGCAACCTCCACCACCCTGACTATGCCGGCACTCTCTATCTCTTCTTTTTTTAATTCACTCAGATCAATCAGATCCTGACTTCCAGGACGAATTGAATACCTATGAGCAAATGTATCCTCTCCAAGATAAAGAGACGTACTCTGAGGAATCTTTTGGTTGCTGTTTTTTAACACACCTATTAAACCACTCCAGTGGTCAAAGTCGCCGTGGCTTAATCCGAAGGCGTCAACCTTGCCTGGATCGATGCCGAGTAATTCCATATTATTAATGATTCCACGGCAATCCAGTCCGTAATCGAACATAAAAAAGTATGACCTGCCATTAACTACGGTTTCCAGATGGCATGAAAAGCCGTGCTCTGCGTGGATGGAAGCACCGGGAAAGGACCTGTAACGTTTCCTGTTGGGTGGATCGGGCCTTAAGGCATCGTAGTAGTTGTCTGTAATAACGGTAACTGTAAGCCTTTCTATTTCTAAGAAATCTTTATTGAGGGACACCCTTACCTCCTTTATTTTTAACATTTTTAACCGATTATCTTTTGCAGATACCTCCGGTGGAGCAGGGAGGGGTATTGCAACGCTCCTCTTTGCCACAACAGGTCTTACCACCCTGGGAACTGATAAGATGACCATTAATAGAAAAATTGCTTGCAGATAACTTCTGATGCATTTTTATACTTCCACAATCTCTGCATCTGATCTCCGTATCTCCTTTGCCAACCCCGATAAGAAATTCGCTCACCATCCCGCAATCCTCGCACATATACTCATAAATAGGCATAGTACACCTCTTTTAAAAAAACAAATTCCTTTAAAAAGGTTTTTGGTGTCTCAGTGATCGCATGTATTGGCGCCAGTCTGCAATGTGCCTTTCAGGTACTCCTCAACTACTTCCCTGGGGGATTCGCCCTCTGCGCCGGTAACTACCTGAACACCTTTCTGGGCGAAGAGCTGTTGCGCTCTGCTCCCCATGCCGCCCGCAATGATACAATTGACACCCTTTTGCGAAAGCCATTCAGGCAGCAATCCCGGTTCGTGCGGCGGCGGGGTAACATAGATCTCATTTACCACCTTGCCTTCTCCATCAGTGTCAATCAGAGCAAAGGCCTCACAGTGACCGAAGTGGGCACATAACTTGCCTTCATTTGTAGGTACTGCAAATTTCATAGAAACCTCCTTGTGGGATATAGAATTTACTTCCCCGTCGCTTTTGTCCTGCGAGGGGGGAATTACAGGTATTTCTTTTTCAGTGTCCGCTTTGGATGCGGTTTGTTCGCTTTTTTCAAAATATACAATACGCTCAACGATCTCATAGAATTTTTCTGCTGTCTTTGTTTTGGAATAAAAATACATATACGGCTGTTCTTCATCTCCGCTCTTTACGATATCCGGGTCAAGGGGGATGCTACCCAAAAGTGGTATTCCATAGTTTTTCGCCAATTTTTTGCCTCCGCCGGAAGAAAAGATATCTACCTCCTTGCCGCAGTGGGGGCAGATAAACCCGCTCATATTTTCAATAATCCCTGTGATGGGAAGATTGAGTTGCCTGCAAAAGGTTATGCACTTCTCCACATCAATTGTTGCAACCTCCTGGGGTGTGGTGACAATGATTGCACTGCTTTTTGCACCCAAAAGCTGGGCAACGGAGAGCGGTTCATCACCCGTCCCGGGAGGACAGTCTACGACAAGAGTATCGAGGTCTCCCCAGGCAACATGCTGGAGAAATTCTTTTATCACATTGGCTTTCATCGGCCCTCTCCAGATTACCGCTTGTTCATTCCCATCGAGTAAAAACCCCATTGAGATAACTTTTACATTTGTATATACCTCTATAGGTATAATCTCTTCATTCATAATGCCGACCCTCTTCCCTGAAAGGCCAAGCAGCTTTGGAACACTTGGACCGTGTATATCTACATCGAGTATGCCAGTCCTTAAGCCCCTCAGGGAAAGGCTTAAGGCAAGATTCACCGCAACTGTGCTTTTTCCTACACCGCCTTTACCGGAAAGGACAATAAAGGTGTGGCGAATCCTGTCAAGTTTTTCTTTCAGAGCCTTTTCGTCAGTTGTTACATCATCGCAATTCATAATTCCTCCAAAATAGATTGTAGTTTTGTATAGATTTCCCGTATTGCCCTGCTTGCAACACACTCAGGGGCAAAATCGAGGATGGTTTTCGCTTCTTTTTGTGCTTCCGTAATCTGAGTCTCATATGGAATTTCACCAAGATATATGAGGCCTTTTTCCTCGCAGTATTGCTTCATCTCTTGAGCATACTGAGGGTTAATATCGCTTTTGTTGATCACCAGTGCCGCCTTGATCTGAAAATGGTGTGCCAGTTCAACGATACGCTTCAAATCATGGATGCCCGTGGGGGTTGGCTCTGTCACCACAACTGCCAGATGTGTTCCCGTAATGGAAGAGATGACCTGACAGCCTATTCCCGGAGGGCCGTCGATGAGGACGAGGTTGCTCCCGGTCTTCTCAGCCTCTGTCCGTGTTTCATTTCTCACCATGGCGACGAGTTTCCCGGAATTTTCTTCTCCCGGGAGCAGTTCGGCGAAGACGAACCGCCCATTGCCGGAGGTACTACAGATGTAACAATAGCCTGCAAGCCGCGGGTAGAAATCGACTGCCTGCGCCGGGCAAAGAAAATGACATGCCCCGCACCCTTCACAGGAAACAGTGTCTACCACAAAATCTTCAGATATTGCATCATAATGACAAACTTCTCTGCATATACCGCACTTTGTACAGCGATCAGGGGCAATCTTCGCTTTCTTCCCGCCTGTAAACTCTTTTGTCTGTAAAACCTCGTCGGGGTTGATAATCATATGGAGGTTTGCAGCATCCACATCGCAATCCGCTATTACTTTATCCCGGAACAGAGAGGAAAGTGCTCCCGTGAGGGAGGTTTTTCCGGTTCCCCCCTTACCGCTTACAACTACCATTTCTTTTATGTGTGTCATCTTACCACCTGCATTTTGTTTCCCCCAATAACCTTCCGATGTTGACGGCAAGCTCCATAAACTGGTCTATATAGATAGGAAGGGTCTGTAATAGAATGTTCCCCATGGAGTAATGGCGTGCGATCTCCCTGTCTTCGGGTAGCACCATGATTACAGGCAAATTGTTTTTTAATAGATATGTTACAAGAGGCGGGAATTCACCATTTTGCCGGTTAATCACAACCCCGATCGGTTTTCCCAGGTTTTTTGCCACGGAGACTGCGATTTTCAGGTCATGGAGACCGAAGGGGGTAGGTTCGGTTACCATCACCACAGCGTCCGCGTCTGCAATAGTCTTCACCACCGGGCAGGAAGTACCCGGGGGGGCGTCGATGATCCGGACATACTGTTTTTTGTATTGGCGTTTTACCTCCTGGATGAGAGGGCCTGCCATTGGCTCCCCGACGTTCAGAACACCGTGAATAAATTCAATACCGTGTATTGCTCTGCCGTTCTCGATATACCCGATTTCCCTTTCCCCTTCGATTATTGCGTTTTCCGGACAGATACGAACACAGAGCCCGCAGCCATGGCAGAGTTCAGGGAATAGGAGTACATTCTTCGGGAGGGTTACAAGGGCGTTAAATTGACAGTGGGCGCTGCATTCACCGCAGGAGGTGCATTTCTTCTGGTCGATTACAGGAACCATCACCTTTGCAGGTGTTTTTAAGTCCATCTCCGGCTTGAGGAAGATATGCCCGTTTGGCTCCTCCACGTCACAGTCTAGGTATTGTACCTGCTGCTGGGAATAGGCGAGAAAGTATGCCAGGTTCACCGCCACTGTGGTTTTTCCGGTTCCACCCTTACCGCTTGCAAAGGCTATGTTCGTGTCTCTCATCACCTCAGGTCCTCGTCATAGGTGTATTGCACTTTGGGCACTTCTGCTCATAGCAGGGTATCCCCCGTTCATGGGGCGCTCTTGTTCCGCACTGAGGACACACACATTCCCCACCAGGCCCCAATCCTCTGCCACCCATCCTGCCTTTGCCTGCTGCTCCTGTTCCTCTGCCCATGCCTCCGCCTGTTCCTCCGCCTGCACCTTTTCCGCTACCTTGACCATATCCCTGTATCATAGTTATCTCCTTTCCCCCTGGAGGAGCGGACGGGTGAGGATAGGGGGATGTGATCCCCGCCCGTCTCATAGCTACTTCTCTTCAGAGAGCTTTGCCAGACGATCATTGATTTCCTTCAACGTACTTTCCAGATCTGCCGCTTCTGTTTTGAGCATCTCAATTTCTGCCTCTCTGTTCATGGGAGCACCATATACCGGTGCTACACCTGTTTGAGGTCCCCATGCCTGCGGATTCATGCGTGCCCAGAACGGAAGTCCGGTGGCATAAAACCAATTCCGGTATCCGAAGCCTCTTCCTCTACCCCGACCCATTCTGGGTCCAAAAAATCCTCCTCCCCATGCTGGGTTCATGTAACCGGGAGCGTTATAGCCTGCACAATAGCCGGCTCCTCTTCCCGTCATTGGACCCTGTCCCATTGGACCTGTTCCATCTCCTCTTGGCATAATACATACCTCCTTTTTTACCAGTGCCCTCCTACATCGGGCCCGGTTAATTTAGCAAGCTTACCCTCTTCGAAAGCCCCTATTGCCCCTGAAACAGGCATGTTGGATGCGGTGTACACTTCCACCCCGGCGGACTGAAGCACCCTGAATGCATTCGGTCCCAGATGGCCGCTTATTACCGCTTTTGCGCCTGTATTCACCACATTCTGCGCGCTCTGAATGCCTGCTCCCTGGGGAGAATTCATATTTGCCGTATTATCAATAACAGAATGGGTCTTATTCTCCAGATCGTAGATGATCAGCTTCCGGCTTCTTCCGAAACGTTCATCAACCATTCCTTCTAAGGTTCCATCAACACTCGTTATTACGATCTTCATCGTTCCTCCTTTTTCAATGGATAATATATCTCCTTTTTGTGGGGTAGCCTTTCCATTCCACCCGTGCCTGCACATGTGACGCCAGCCGCATGGCGGGGTGAATTTTTCATCGATCTTGACGTTTCCTCCCTCAATTCTCAGTGCTTTGCCGTTAACAACGGCGTGCGCCATTTTTTCATGGGCAGACAAAAGAAGTCTGTGAAACGTGGGCTGTGAGACATTCATCTTCTTTGCCGCCTCCTCTTGGGGTATTCCGAGAAGGTCTTTCAGCCGTATCGCCTCAAGCTCATCATGGCCTAACACGACCTCTTCCAACTCTGCCAGCCTCACGCCTGCGGGCTTAAAATAGGTCACGCTGGGGAGAAAACCGATATTTTTTCTGCATCTAGGCCGTGGCATAATTTTTTACCTATTTAATTAAATTATATATAATAGCATGTTACAGCTTTTTATATGAATATATATTCATATCATGATTTTGTCAAGAGCAATTTTCTTGCATTCGCAAAATAAATTGAAAAGCCGTTGCTACAATGAATAAGGAACCTGCCCATACGTGTCTTTACCCTTGACGAGTTCATCAAAGTTAATTGAAATATGGCTGGCTCCGCATTGGTTGCGGCAGATGTTGTTACAAAACAACTGGGAATTGCAACAACTACGCTGTACACCTTATGTGAATGGGAGCGGTTTTCTGAAGGGGGCCGGATACAGAGTTATCGGCCCATTTAAACCATCCTGGGGGTCGTATATGGGTTCTTATGTTTCTTGAAAGGTCTCAAGATTTTCATACCTTTGTTGGAATATGCCCGTTGTCCCTTTAATGGCTACTTTATCTTAAGCAAAAAAGATTACCAAATTATTATGTTGTATATTGGCGGTAACTGCTAAATGCTCAATAACAGCTTACTATAAGTAAGCTGGCGTTTGGCAGGTCAGCACCGAACTGGTATCAGGGAATATCATTCCTTTCCATGTTTCAACCGGCAATCAACAAAACCGAG
>Ga0315282_10008029_pt1 | contig 17166 bp, 11 predicted proteins | sample YL17G07_20_MG_FD_203693 | JGI IMG/M metagenome (GOLD analysis project Ga0315282, IMG submission 203693) | Sediment microbial communities from Yellowstone Lake, YNP, Wyoming, USA - YL17G07_20 | ecosystem: Environmental > Aquatic > Freshwater > Lake > Sediment | place: USA: Wyoming | collected... | reverse complement strand
AGTCTGGATGCGGTTGTGCGCACGGCCTGGCGGATGCTGGTCACACGCCGACGACTGCTCGAATGGAGTCCGTCGGGCGACCTGGATCGCCATGGTCGCACGGGCCTCGGCACCTCCTGGCGGGCGATGTGGATCGCCCCGGCGCTCGCCATTGCCGCGGTGATCTCTCTGTCGGTTGTGAAGCCGGCCGGGTTAGCTGCGGCTGGGCCGATCCTGGGCCTCTGGTTTGCCTCCCCCGCGATCACGTGGTGGATCAGCCGGCCGCTGGCTCGCCGCGAAGCGAGGTTGACAGCTGACCAGATCGTCTTCCTCCGGAAGATGGCCCGGAAGAGCTGGTCGTTCTTCGAGACATTCGTCGGCCCGGACGATCACTGGCTGCCACCTGACAACTATCAGGAGCACCCCGTCGAGGCGGTCGGGCATCGCACGTCGCCGACCAACATGGGACTGGCGCTCGTCGCGAATCTGTCCGCGTACGACTTCGGCTACATCTCGGCCCGTCAGCTCATCGAGCGCACCACGAAGGCACTCCACACGATGGAAGGCCTGGACCGGCACCGGGGCCACTTCTACAACTGGTACGACACGCGGTCTCTGAAACCGCTGCCGCCGCTGTACGTCTCGACGGTGGACAGCGGCAACCTCGCCGGCCATCTGCTGACACTGCGGCCGGGCCTCATCGCGCTTCCCGATGACAAGATCCTGGGGGCGCGAGTATTCGACGGGCTGAGCGACACCCTCAGGGTTCTCGCAGATGCCGCGGGAGGTGCCGCTCCGGCCCAGCTCGCCCAGGTTCAGCAGGACCTGGCGTCTGCATGCGATTCCCGGCCAACCACGCTCGCGGCGGCGCGACGGTGCCTCGACCGCCTGGCCACGCGCGCCGCGGAAGTGGCCGACGGCCTCGAGACTGTCGTTGAGCGCCGGGCGAACTGGTGGGCACGCGCCTTCGCCCGAGAGTGCCAGGACGTGCTCGACGAGCTCGCATTTCTCGCCCCGTGGACAGCGCTGCCGGCCGCTCCGGATCGTCTCTGCGCGCTTCCTGGCGTGGGCGAGATCCCCACGCTACGGGAACTCGCAGGACTGGAAGTGGAGTTGCTGCCGACGTTCGAGCGGCTCGGGTCCGAGGCGACGCCCGCGGAGCGTGACTATCTGGCCGAACTCCGACGGCTGGTTCCCGAGGCGAGCGGGCGTGCCAGGGCGAGGATGGCGGCCATCAAACGCCTCGCTCTGCGATCCAGCCAGCTCGCCCGCATGGAGTATGACTTCCTGTTCGACAAGGCCCGTCGTCTGCTGTCGATCGGGTACAACGTCGGCGAGGGCCGGCTGGACTCGAGCTACTACGACCTGCTGGCGTCGGAAGCGAGGCTGTGCTGTTTCGTGGCGATCGCGCACGGAGAGGTGCCGCAGGAGAGCTGGTTTGCCCTGGGGCGCCTGCTCACGACCGCGGGTGGCGAGCCCGTGCTCCTCTCGTGGAGCGGCTCGATGTTCGAGTACCTGATGCCGCTCCTGGTGATGCCGACCTACGAGAACACGCTGCTCGACCAGACCTACCACGCAGCGGTGAAGAGGCAGATCGAGTATGGGAGGACCCGCGGCGTCCCGTGGGGCATGTCGGAATCCGGCTGCAGCACGATCGACGTGCATCTCAACTACCAATACCGCGCCTTTGGCGTACCCGGCCTGGGGCTCAAGCGCGGGCTTGCCGAGGATTTGGTCATCGCGCCGTATGCTTCGGCCCTGGCGCTGATGGTGGCTCCCGAGGAGGCGTGCCTGAATCTGCAGCGACTCGCCGCTGAAGGGTTCGAAGGGGACTTCGGCTTCTATGAAGCCATCGACTACACGCCTTCCCGTGTACCACGCGGCCAATCGAGCGCGGTGGTTCGGTCCTTCATGGCCCATCACGAGGGCATGAGCCTTCTGTCTCTCGCCTCTCTGGTCCTGGACCGCCCGATGCAGAAGCGATTCGAGTCGGATCCGTCGTTCCAGGCCACCACGCTCTTGCTCCAGGAGCGGATTCCAAGGGCCACGGCCTTCTATTCGCCCGCTGCCGAGCTCCCCGACGTCCGTACGACCGCTGGTGGTCCAGTGGCGCCGGTGCGCGTGTTCAACAGCCCCGACACGCCGATCCCGGAAGTGCAGTTGCTGTCGAACGGCAGATACCACGTGATGATCACGAACGCGGGAGGGGGGTACAGCCGCTGGAGGGACCTCGCCGTCACGCGCTGGCGCGAAGACGTGACCTGCGACAACTGGGGGACGTTCTGTTACCTCCGCGACGTGGCGAGCGGCACGTTCTGGTCGACGACCTATCAGCCGACGCTCACACAATTGGAGGATTTCGAAGCGATTTTCTCGGAGGCGCGAGCGGAGTTTCGCGGCCACCACCACGGCTTCGACACGCATACGGAGATCGCGGTGTCGCCGGAAGATGACATCGAGCTGCGCCGACTCCACATTACCAACCACGCGCGGACGCGCAGAGCGATCGACGTCACGAGTTACGCGGAAGTGGTTCTCGCACCGTCCGCCGCGGACGCGCTGCACCCGGCGTTCAGCAATCTCTTCGTGCAGACCGAAATCGTCCGCGAGCGGCGGGCGATCCTCTGCACGCGCCGGCCCCGCTCGCTCGACGAGCACCCGCCATGGATGTTTCACCTGATGGTCGCGCACGGGGTGGACGTCGGAGAGGTGTCCTATGAGACTGACCGCACGCGTTTCATTGGCCGGGGAAACACGTCTGGCGACCCGCACGCGATGGGCGATCCCGCGGCGCTCTCGGGCAGCCAGGGCTCGGTGCTGGACCCGATTGTCGCGATCCGGTCTCGAATCACACTCGATCCGGAGGAATCGGTCGCGATAGATATGGTCTCCGGCATCGGCGACACCCGCGACGCGTGTCTGGGCCTGGTCGAGAAATACCAGGATCGCCGCCTCGCGAATCGGGTCTTCGCTCTGGCGTGGACACATAGCCAGGTGGTCCTGCGGCAACTCAATACCACAGAGGCCGACGCGCAACTCTACGGACGCCTTGCCAGCTCCGTCATTTACGCCAATTCCTCGCTGCGCGCGGACCCGAGCGTCCTCCTCAAGAACCGCCGCGGGCAATCCGGTCTGTGGGGCTACGCCATTTCCGGCGATTTGCCGATCGTGCTGCTGCAAATTGGAGACGCGGCCAATATCGATCTGGTACGCCAGCTCGTACGGGCCCACGCGTACTGGCGCCTGAAAGGATTGGCTGTGGACCTGGTGATCTGGAACGAAGATCACGCTGGTTACCGGCAGCTGCTCCAGGAACAGATCATGGGGCTGATTGCCGCAGGCATCGAAGCGAACGTGACAGATCGGCCAGGCGGGATCTTCGTGCGACCGGCGGAGCAGATCTCGAACGAGGACCGCATCCTGTTCCAATCGGTCGCGCGCGCCATCATCTCGGACAGCCGGGGCACGCTAGCCGACCAGATCAGCCAGGGCCCTGTCGAAGTGCCAGCCGCTCGCTTCCTGTCAAGCCGCACTCCCCGCGCCGAAGCCCCGGCGGCCGCCGGGCTGCCTCGCCCCGATCTGATCTTCTTCAATGGGCTGGGAGGATTCACTCCTGATGGGCGGGAGTACGTCGTCACGACCGCGAACGGGGAGGCGACGCCGGCGCCGTGGGTGAACGTGCTGGCGAACGCGCATTTCGGAACCGTGATCTCAGAGAACGGCCTTGCCTGCACCTGGAGCGAGAATGCCCACGAGTTCCGTCTCACGCCGTGGGACAACGACCCGGTGAGCGATTCGGGCGGAGAAGCGATCTACCTCCGAGACGAAGAGAGCGGTCACGTCTGGTCCCCGACGCCGTTGCCCCGCCGCGGCGCGGGGCCGTACGTGAGCCGGCACGGGTTCGGCTACAGCGTGTTCGAGCACACCGAGGGCGGCATCAGATCAGAGCTGTGGGTGTACGTGGCCCTGGACGGGCCGATCAAGTTCTCGGTGCTCAAGGTGCGAAACGAATCGGGCCGATCGCGGCGGCTCTCCGCCACGGGCTACCTGGAATGGGTGCTGGGGGATCTGCGGGCGAAATCGATCATGCACGTGATCACGGAAGTCGACCAGACGAGCGGCGCGCTCTTCGCCCGGAACCCCTACAACACGGAGTTCACCGACCGGGTTGCCTTCTTCGACGTGGACGATGCCACTCGGGCCGTGAGCGGCGACCGGACTGAATTCCTTGGGCGCAACGGCACGCTGCGCAGTCCGGCCGCCATGAGCCGGTCGCACCTGTCCGGCAAGGTGGGGGCCGCTCTGGATCCCTGCGCCGCGATCCAGGTTCCATTCGAGCTGGCCGACGGGGAGGAGCGCGAAGTCATCTTCAGGCTCGGGATGGGCAGGGACGCGGAGGACGCCGTCAACCTGGTGCATCGCTTCCGCGGTTCTGCCGCGGCGCGCGCCGCGCTCGAAACAGTGTGGCAGTATTGGAACCACACGCTCGGCGCCGTCCACGTGGAGACGCCCGACCCATCCCTCAACGTGCTGGCCAACGGCTGGCTCTTGTATCAGACGCTGGCGTGCCGCCTCTGGGGGCGGAGCGGGTTCTACCAGTCGGGCGGCGCCTTCGGGTTCCGCGACCAGCTGCAGGACGTGATGGCGCTCGTCCACTGTGAACCGCGTTTGGCGCGCGAGCACGTGCTCCTCTGCGCGTCCCGTCAGTTCAGGGATGGAGATGTCCAGCACTGGTGGCATCCCCCTTCTGGTCGGGGTGTGCGCACGCACTGCTCGGACGACTACCTCTGGCTGCCGCTCGCGGTGTCCCGCTACGTGCTCACGACGGGGGACACCGGGGTGCTGGATGAACCCATCCACTTCGTCGAAGGCCGCCCGGTCAACGCCGAGGAGGACTCGTACTACGATCTACCTAGCCGGTCTGAAGAAGCGGCCGGTCTGTACGATCACTGCGTCCGAGCGATCCTGAGGGGGCTGAGATTCGGCGCCCACGGCCTCCCGCTCATCGGCTCCGGGGACTGGAACGACGGCATGAATGTCGTGGGCGAGCACGGCAAGGGGGAGAGCGTCTGGCTGGGGTTCTTCCTCTACAGCGTGCTCACGCAGTTCGCCGAAGTGGCGCGCCTGAAAGGCGACACGTCCTTCGCGGAGCGCTGCCGGACCGAGGCGGCCGGGGTGCGCGGGAACGTCGAGCAGAGCGGCTGGGATGGCGCGTGGTACCGCCGCGCCTACTTCGACGATGGATCGCCGCTCGGGTCGGCGAGCAACCCCGAATGTCAGATCGACTCGATTGCGCAGAGTTGGGCGGTGCTCTCGGGGGCGGCCGACGCCGGGCGCGCGCGCACGGCGATGGAGGCGGTCGACGAGCGCCTCGTGCGCCGGGACTATGCCCTCGTGCAGCTCCTCGATCCGCCGTTCGACACGTCGGCCTTGAACCCGGGCTACATCAAGGGGTACGTCCCGGGGGTGAGGGAGAATGGCGGACAGTACACGCATGCGGCCGTCTGGGCGGCGATGGCGTTCGCGGCATTGAACGACAGCCGGCGCGCATGGGAGCTGTTGGCCATGATCAATCCGGTGAGCCATGCGAGTTCGCCGGAGGGGATTGCTACCTACAAGGTGGAACCGTACGTCGTCGCTGCCGACGTGTACGCGCGTTCGCCGCACATCGGCCGCGGAGGATGGACGTGGTACACCGGCTCGGCCGGGTGGCTCTATCGGCTGATCGTGGAATCACTCCTGGGGCTGAGGCTTGACGTGGACAGACTGCGTGTCGTTCCATGCCTCCCAGCGGACTGGAAGGCGTTCACGGTGCACTACCGGTATCGGGAGACGGTCTACCACATCGCGGTGGTGCAGACTCGGGTTGGGGCTGGCGGAACGAGGCTGGCCGTTGACGGCGTTGAACAAGCCGACGGCGCGATTCATCTCGTCGACGACCGTCGGGAACACTCGGTTGAGCTGAAGATTTGCGCCGCGGGCCATGAGGCCGCGCTCTGACGGCAATTCCTTGAGCGACGTCGTCCGCAGCTCATGGGACGTGGTGGCGGGGACGTTGTCCTTGGGACGCCGGGGCGAAGACCGGGTGTGCAATTGTGCACAGCGTCCGTGCTCCTTCTGGCGGTATCGTGTTTCAGAAAGACGCGCGACTCGATCATCGATGGACACACAGGAGACGACATGGCGACGATGACTGGCACGATCAAACGGCTCGTGAGTGACAAAGGGTTCGGGTTCATTGCGGCCGGCGATGGCAACGAGTACTTCTTCCATCAGTCGGCATGCAGTGAGGTTTCATTCGACTCTCTTCGCGAAGGGCAGGCCGTCACGTTCGACAGCGGGCAGGGTCCGAAAGGGCCGAGAGGTGAGAACGTCAGACTCGCCTGATCCTATCAGAGCGAGCGCACCGGCTGGCGGTCCACGATGCACGCGGTTTGGGGGCGGCTCATCCGATGTTCAAGCTGATCACCACGGTCAGGCGGGGCTCCGCGTGCACTCTTGCACCAGCCTGGGCTCAGTACCCCACCATCGACGCTGCCAGGGCCGGTGCCTCCGCGCTTCTGCGTGAGGAACGAGTACTGCGCGTCATGATCGTCCGGGACGACATTCCGCAGACCTTCGTCGAGTGGTTGGACCGGTAGTCCGTGACCTGTCGAACGCAGCAGAGTCAGGCAAGCGGATTGCGGTCGTTGCGGTCTGGCTCGAAGCCATCCCGACCGCTGAACGTGAGGCAGCCATGTCAGAACGAAATGGCGACAAAGCGAGTTTCTGGCGGCAACGAAAGCGGACCCTGTTGCGCCGCAAGCGGGTTCGGGAGCTTCGAGCCGCATTGGAGCGCCGGGCCACTCGAACAACAGCGGGCGTCCCCTCAGAAGCGAAAGGCGGCCTTGTTCACTCGCCTGGCCTTCTCCTGGCTTAGAAGCTGCAGCGGATCGTCCTCACCGAGTCCCCTTGCGCCAGAAATTCGCGCCTGACAGGAGATCGCATGAAAAAACGCGACACGGAGAACCGCCGGGCGGTGGAGGCCACCGCGACAGAGGCTGCAGGAAGCTCTTCTGGTCATCGGCACCGTGCTCTTCCTCGCGCGCCTGGTCGGCGGTTGACGCGTCGTTCGACGGCCACCCGCTCCCCAGTGGCGGCTGGGCTGCCGGGAATGACCGCCCCCGTCGTCCACCCGAACAGGGTGAATCACTGGCAGGGTCCCCCGCTCTCCCGCGTCCGGCTGGAGCACATCATCAGGAGCCTGGCGGACGGGGTGGTGGTGGCAGACCTCCGAGGACGCTTCCTGCTGTTCAACCCGGCGGCGATGAAGATCCTGGGCGTGCGCCTCGGGGACGTGCCGCTGTCGGAGTGGACGTCGGCCTGCGGGTTCTTCCAGCCCGACATGGCGACGCCCTCCGCGGCTGAGGACCTGCCGCTCGCGCGCTCGCTTCGTGGCGGCGCGATCCTCACCGACGTCGAGTTGTTCGTGCGGAATGGAACGGTGCCCGATGGTGTGTGGCTCAGCATCAACAGCACACCGCTTCGGAACGACGACGGGGCGATCGAGGGCGCGGTGATGGTCTTCCGCGACATCACGGTCAGGAAGCGGGAACTCGGCCAGATCGAGCTCTTGTCGAGCGTCGTCGAGCAGACTGCGGACAGCGTGCTTATCACCGACCGCAATGGGCGAATTGAGTACGTCAACCCCGCGTTCGAGGCGACGACGGGCTATAGCCGCGGCGAGGCAATGGGACGGAGTCCGGCGATCCTCCGATCGGGCGTGCACGGCGACCGCTTCTACGGCGATTTGTGGAAGACGCTCCTCGAAGGACGGGTCTTCCGGGGAACGTTCACGGACCGCAAGAAAAGCGGCGAGCTGTATCTGTCCGAGCAGACGATCACGCCGGTGACCAGACGAGATGGTGCGATGACCCATCTGGTGTCGGTGGCACGGGACATCACCGACGTTCGGAAGGCGGCCGAGCGGGAAGACCAGCTGCTGCTCGCGCGGTCGGTTCAACAGCGGCTTTACCCGGCAATCGCGCCACAGGTCCCCGGCTTCGACATCGCGGGCGCCGCATTCGTGGCCGATGTGACGGGGGGCGACTACTTCGATTTCGTGCCCCTGGCGAACGACTGCCTCGGCATCGTGATCGGCGACGTGAGCGGGCACGGGTTCGACTCAGCGCTCCTGATGGCCGAGACACGGGCAGTGCTGCGCTCGACCATGCAGACGAAGTGGGAGCCCGCTGAGATCCTGTCGATTGTCAACCGGGTGCTCAGCGGCGACACCGAGGAGAATCGGTTCGTGACGCTGCTGCTGGCCCGTCTTCACGGACCGACACGTACGTTCACGTACGCGAGCGCCGGACACAACGGCTACGTGCTGGACCGATCCGGCGCGCTCAAGACGCACTTGACTGCAACCGGAGTGCCCCTCGGCTTGTTCCCTGACGTCGTGTACGGCCAGGGCGCCGAGACCGTCCTCGAGCCCGGAGAAACGCTCCTGCTCCTGACTGATGGGGTGACGGACAGCGAAGCACCCGACCAGCGGCCGTTCGGCGTCGAGCGGGTCTTCGACGCCGTCAGGTCCTCGCGAGGCGAACCATCCGAGCAGACCGTCGCCACGCTGTTCCGTGCCGCGCGGGCGTTCCAGGCTGGCGCATCACAGCAGGACGACATGACGATTGTGGTCTGCACCGCGGGCGCCCACGGCGGGCACGCCGATCGCACCGACTGATCCTCATCACCACTTGCGACCTCTACGACGCGTTCTGCCCGACCAGACGCTCGTCGGCACGCGTGGCGCGAGAAGCGGGCGCTGCAGGACGAGGACTGGTCAGCGGCGCAAGTGGAGGCAGGCAGGTCGTCAGCGCGCTTCATCTTCCGCGCCCGGGTGCGCCCGGTCCGCGATCGACCTGACCCGCGCGTTGCGCGACGAGCGACAGAGGACGTCGCCTGCAGGCCCGCCGCCCGGAGATCAGCGCGTCAATCAGGTCTACATCTGCGGCGCGGCCATCACGAACCGCCCGTCGTGCGTGCGAGCAAGGAACTTCGCATCGAGCAGCGCGGCGAGGACCATGTCGAAGGTCGCGCCTTCGAGGCCGAACAAGCGCCGGGCCTGCGGGACGGTCAACCTCAGGCCAGGCATCTCCAGGAACTCGGCGCAAATGCGGCCCACGAGTTGCGTCGCTGGAGAGTCCACCGGCAAGTATGCGACCATGAGGGTCTCCGGTTCTCAGGGAAGACGCTGGCTGACAGGCTTTGGTGAGGAGCTGAGCTTGGCGTCGAGGAAGGGCCCGACGTCGGGCTTGCAGTTGCTCAGGAAAGCGAAGCAAGCACAACACTACGCTCATCCGCCGAATAACGCAAGCACGCACAACTCTGGGGGCGAGCATCTCCAGGATCGCGAACAGCTCGTCGCGTACCTCACAGAGGGGAAGATCCTGCTCGACGGGGACCCCACGACGCTGCCGGGCGAGCACGGAAAAGAGACGCTCGAGGGCCTGCGGGCGATCGTCTCGGGGGGCCACGCGTCGGCGTTGGCCCTGCTCTGGGGCGCGGGCCTGGCCGTCGCGGAGGTCGTCGCTGCCGGCTGGTTCTTCACGCGGGTCTACCGCTACGGGGTGCGCACCGGCCTGATTGCCCGCTACAGCGCCGAAGCCGTGAGCTGAACGACCGGCCGAACGGTGGAGGGCCCCCTGCCCGGTGCCGGTGTCTTGTTGACCAACTTGACCAACTGCGCGGTCTGCACGTACTCTATGGTCTGGAACGGGAAGGTGCGGATGGGAAAAACACTGAATCTCTACGAGGCGAAGACCCGGCTGTCCCAGCTGGTCGAGGAGGCCGCGGCGGGTGAGGAGATCGTGATCGCCAAGGCGGGCGTGCCCCGTGCCCGTCTCGTGCCTTTGCCGCCGCCGCGGCGTCCTCGCCGGCCGGGTGGGTCGAAAGGGCGAATCTGGATCGCCGCCGATTTCGACGCCCCGCTGCCGCCGGAGATCCTCGACGGGTTCCTCGGTGGGGGCCGTCGATGAAGCTGCTGCTCGACACCCACGTGGTGCTGTGGTGGCGCCTGGACAGCCGGCGCCTCGAGCGCGAGGTTCGCCGCGCAATCGGCGGGGCCGACCGGGTGTTCGTCAGTGCCGCCTCGGCCTGGGAAGCGGCGATCAAGATCGCGCTCGGCCGGCTGCGGCTCAAGGACCCGTTTGCCGTGCTGGTGGCAGCCAGCGGCTTCGAGGAGCTGCCGATCGCGTTCAGGCACGCTGAGCAGCTCGCCTCGCTGCCCGCTCACCACGCGGATCCGTTCGATCGGATGCTCGTCGCGCAGGCCCAGATCGAGGGCCTCACGCTCGTGACGCACGATCGCGCGCTCGCCCCGTACGGCGTCGCGACGCTCTGGACGTGAGCGCGACTTGGCGCGGGAGCAGATCATGGCGCGTCATAGGGAGGTGAGCCGACATGGAGTCGTCTTGGCCGTTGCGGAGCGCGTTGCTGTTCTCTGTCGCATTCGCGACGGCGGTGCAAGGGGCATTCACGCCGGCGCGGTATCGCGATGGAGCGCTGCCGCAGATTCAGATTCGTGCGGTTGGCGGCGGTGAGGTGTTCCTGGACGTTGACGTCAGTGACGCCGGTGCGGTAGGCGGAATCAGCGTCCTGCGCGCTACCTCCCCGTTCACCGACGCCGTCGTCGCTGCCGTCCGTGGTTGGCACTTTGCCCCTGCCGAAGAAGAGGTGGAGCCTGAGCCAGGAAAGCCGGTCGATTTGGAACGGCGAAAGCCGGCCGAGTCGACGGTCCTCGTAGCGGCCATGTTTCGGCCACCGACCATCAACACACCTACGTTCGGGGAGGTGCCCAGGGATGTGGCATCTCCGGCCAAGGAGACGCCGTTCCCAATCGTGACGGCGACGCCATCGTATCCACCAGACGCGCTGTTCGATGGAGTCGCGCTGATCGAAGTGCTTGTCGACTCGGACGGTCGTGTTGGCGCGGCGAAGGCGATTCGCTCAGCACCGCCCTTCGATGAGCCTGCGCTGGAGGCGGCACGTCGGTGGGTATTCCGGCCGGCACGTCTCCATGGGGTGCCTGTCGCGACGCTGGCCTATATCGTCTTCGCCTTCCGGCAACCTGTCACAGTGCGTGACAGCGGCGCCTGAGCAAGGTCCCGGCTCTCGATGGCCCCGACCTGGTGCGACAGATCCACTATGCGAGGCGGGCTTCGCGCGGGCGTCGAACGCCTGCCGCCCGGCCACCTGAGCCTTGGGTGCTGGCGTTGACCGTCCGTGGTGTGGACTGTATAGTCGGCGCCGGAGGGCATCCATGAACAGGGCGTTCAGGCGGCTCGGCTTCCTCGTGGCATTGGCGGTCGTGGGCGCGGTGACCCTGCACACCGAGGACCAGAACTACGCCAGGGCGCACTACACGAAATACGAATACCTCGTGCCGATGCGCGACGGCACCAGGCTGTTCACCTCCGTTTACGTGCCGAAGGACCAGTCGCAGACCTACCCGATCATGCTCACACGCACGCCGTACAACGTAGGCCCGTACGGCACGGACAACGACAAGACCAGCCTCGGCCCGTCCGACCTCTTCATGAAGGACGGCTTCATCTTTGTCTACCAGGACGTGCGGGGTGCCTGGATGTCCGAGGGCCAGTTCGTCGACATCCGCCCGATCTGCGCCGACGAAGCCCGGCCCATGGCAAAGGCGGCGAAAGCATCCGGCGGTCAACTGGGCTGCATCGACGAGAGCACCGACACCTACGACACGATCGAGTGGCTCCTGAAGAACGTGCCGAACCACAACAGCCGCGTCGGCATGTGGGGCATCTCGTACCCCGGCTACTACACCTCCGCCGGGACGGTCGCCGCGCATCCCGCGCTGAAGGCGGCGTCCCCCCAGGCGCCCGTGACGGAGTGGTTCATGGGCGACGACATCCATCACAACGGCGCGTTCTTCCTGTCTTCGCAGTTCGGCTTCTTCAACCTCTTCGGCACGATGCGCCCGCAGCCGACGTCCAGGCCGCGACTGCCAGCCACCGACGTCTCGATCAAGGACGGCTACCGCTTCTACTTGGAGATGGGGCCGCTCTCCAACGTCAACGCGAAGTACTACAAGAACCAGGTCCCGTTCTGGAACGAAGTGATGGCGCACCCGAACTACGACGCCTTCTGGCGGGCGCGCGACGTCCGGCGCCATCTGAGCGGCATCAAGCCGGCGGTGATGACCGTGGGCGGCTGGTTCGACGCCGAGGATCTGTTCGGCGCGCTCGCCGTCTACAAGACGCTCGAGAAGAACAACCCGGGCGCGAGCAACCGGCTCGTCATGGGCCCCTGGTTCCACGGCGGCTGGGCGCGCAGCTCGGGCGAGGGGCTCGGCCCCGTCCGCTTCTCTTCGAAGACCGGCAACTTCTACCGCGAGCAGATCGAGTTCCCCTTCTTCGTCCACCTCCTGAAGGACCGCCCCGACCCGACGCTGCCCGATGCCTACGTGTTCGACACCGGCCGCGACGAGTGGCGCACGTTCGACGCCTGGCCGCCGAAGACGATCACGACCCAGTCGATCTACCTGCAGGCGAACGGACATCTGTCCTTCGACGCGCCGCGCGGCGACGCCAAACCGGCATACGACGAATACATCAGCGATCCGGCGAGGCCGGTCCCCTTCACCGCCGACATCGTCCCCGGCATGAACCGCGAGTACATGGTGGCCGACCAGCGCTTCGCGTCGACGCGCACCGACGTCCTCACCTACCAGTCCGATGTCCTCGCCGAGGACCTCACGGTAGCCGGCCCGATCCGCCCGCGCCTCGTCGTGTCGACCAGCGGCACCGATTCAGACTGGGTGGTAAAGCTGATCGATGTCTACCCCGACAGTTATCCGGACGCGCAGGCGACGCCCGAGTCGCCCGCCACGCAGCCGTCGACGACGATGGGCGGCTACCAGCAGTTGGTGCGGGGTGAACCGATGCGGGGCCGGTTCCGGAACAGCTACGAGAAGCCGGAAGCGTTCGAGCCGAACAAGCCGACCACGGTCGAATACGTGATGCCGGACGTGTTCCACACGTTCCGGCGCGGCCACCGGATCATGGTCCAGATCCAGAGCAGCTGGTTCCCGCTGGTCGACCGGAATCCTCAGAAGTTCGTTGACATCTATTCCGCGGCCGCCGCCGACTTCCAGAAGGCGACCGAGCGCGTCTACCGCTCGGGCGCGCAGGCGTCGCGCATCGAGTTGTCCGTGTTGCGTTAAGGAGACGGACGTGATCGCCATCAACGCCGGCCGACTGGTGGATCCCGACACCGGAATCGCGCTGCCGAACCAGGTCGTGCTCGTCAGCGACGGCAAGATTACGGCCGTGGGGGGGAACGTCGCGGTTCCTGCCGGCGCCGACGTGATAGATCTGACGAACCTGACGGTCCTGCCGGGCCTGGTCGGCGCCCCGCGTGCGACGCGTCGGACGGCTTTTCAGCGTTGCCTCCCACCGGGTCCGGGACGACCGGGCCGCTATCCTCTGTCACGCGATCGAGAAGGAGTGCTGCCATGAGGTATCGAGTGGTCATGGTGCTCGCGCCCGCCCTGTGCGTCGCGCTGAGCGGTGAAGCCCTGGGGTCGCAGAGCCTGGGCGGCGATCCGCACCCGACGTTCACCGTTGGCACCGCCACCGCCCGGCGCGGGGCGAAAGCGACGGGCATCATCGCCGTCCCGGCGGGGAGCGACGCGGGAACGAACATCCCGGTTGCCGTCGTGCACGGAGCGAAGCCCGGTCCGGTGCTCGCGCTCGTGGCCGGCGTGCACGGCACCGAGTACGCCTCGATCATCGCGCTCGAGAGACTGATCGGACTGCTCGATCCGACGCCGCTCTCGGGAACGGTCATCATTGTGCCGCTGGTCAACGTCGCCTCGTTCCAGCAGATGGTGACGCACATCAACCCGATCGACCGCAAGAGCATGAGCCGCTACCCCGGCGACATGAATGGGACCCAATCCGACCGTGCCGCCTACCTGATCGCCAGGCAGGTCGTCGAGCAGTGCGACCATCTGATAGATATGCACGGCGGCGACCTGGACGAGAGCCTGCGGCCCATCAGCTACTGGACGGTGACGGGCAACGAGAAGCAGGACGCGATCTCGCGGGACATGGTGCTAGCGTTCGGCGGCGATACGATCGTGATCAACAACGCCCCGAAGGATCCAACCAGGCTGATGTCCATCGGGAACATGGCGAGCACGCACGGGAAGCCGACGATCGTGGTGGAGGCCGGCTACGCGGGCACCGTCGAGACCGACGACGTGAATGCGCTCATCAACGGCTCGATGAGCGTCATGCGGTACCTGAAGATGCTGCCGGGGCAGCCGGCGGCAATCGAGCACCCGGTCTGGATCGAGAAGATGCTGACGATCGCGAGCACCGACACCGGCATCTTCTACCCGCTCGTCAAGCGCGGGACGTACGTTGCGCGGGACGAGAAGATCGGATACGTGACCGATTACGTCGGCACGATGCTGTTCGAGGCCCGCGCGCCGGATGCCGGCGAGGTGCTCTTCATCCGGTCGGTACCGACAGCGAACAAGGGTGACAGCCTCGCCCTGATCGGCGTGGTTCGGAACGAGATGAAGTGAGAACCGCGAGTGCGCACCTTGGCGGGCGTAGCCATCGAGAGCCTCGGGTTCGTTTCAGCCGAGAATGCCTCGGAGACCCACTTGGCAGACTTCGGAGACCGTCTGGGCGAAGAGAGGGCGCAGCACGTCGGCTAAGACCCCGCATCTGACATAGCCGATCGCCCGGACGATCCGCCGAAGCGAGAAGGACCAGGACTTCCTCGCCGCCGGGGCGCGTGTGTGCACAAGTGAACAGACGTCGCCGGGGTCCAACTGTAGCCTGTACTGGTGAGGGATCACTTCTGCACGCTCGCGGGGCTCTGCGGGTGAAGCGAGCGGTCAGGCAGTCTGCCGGTCTCGACTGGCATCGCACGGCCCCGCGGGGCAGAACAGAACAGGAGGCGTAATGAAAGGCTTTGTGCAGGACATCGAGGGTCTCGCCGTCATCGTCAATACCGGCCGTGTTCCACTGAAGCTCTATACGCTCTACGCGCCGCCGAATCATCGGGACGGCGTCGTCCACCATACCCGCGCCGACGCGGAGGCCGACAGTGAACACGTCGACGGCAAAACGACGGAATAGAGACTCTCGCATGACAAAGGCCTTCCTCGCACAAAGACGAGCTCAACGCCGACCTGCTCGCCTTTCTCAGGGCCTGAGGGTGTCCCTGACCGGCAACCTACTCCCTGCCCGCGAGCGATGCCAGCAGGCGGGAGGCGGCCGCGCGTTCGCCCGTGCCGGCGGGCGCGATCGCAAGGACCTGCCGGTACGCCTCCCGTGCCCGAACCACGCTCCCGCTTTCCTGGCACGCAATGCCGAGATTCAGCCAGGCCTCGTAGAAGCGGGGCGCGGACGCCAGGGCACGCTCGAACCACGACACGGCCTCGGCGCCCCGGCCGCCCTGCACGAGCACCACACCCACGCCATTCAGGGCATCCGGTGACGCCGGGTCGAGCCGGAGCGCCTCGCGGTAGGCGCGCTCGGCGCCGGGGGCGTCCTGCGTGGCCCGTCGCGCATTACCCAGGTTGACCCAGTACGAGACGACATGGGGGTCGAGCTCGACGGTGCGCTCGAACGCCGCGCGTGCCCGAGCGGGATCGTTGACGTCCGCGTGCAGCAGGCCGATGCCGTTGTGGGCGGCCGCGTCGGTCGGGTCGAGCGCGAGGACCGCCTCTTCGGCCTTCATCGCGATGTCTCTCATGCCGGCGTCGCGTGCCGCAATGGCATACCCGTGGAGCAGCGTCGTGTTCTCCGGCCACCGTAAGAGCGCCCGGCGGTACGCGTCGACGGCGTCGCGCGGCTTGCCGGACTCGTCCAGCGCCCGCGCGTAGTTCCCGTGGAACAACGAGGCGTCGGGGTTCTGGCGGACGAGGTCGGCCAGCGCGGTCAGCGCGCGCTCGCGCCGTCCGGCGGCCAGATCCGCCAGGGCCTGCTGGAACCGCTCCCAATCGCGCACGCGGGAGGCCGGGGACGGGGCGGCGGCCCCAGCGGGGGGCGCAGCCGTGGGCGTTGCGGCGACGTACCCAAGCGCGCGGAGCCGCTCCACGGCGTCTCGAGACAGGGCAGTCGGCACGCTCGCCACCCCACGCGATCCGATCGCCGCGACGCGCGACCCCATCGCGTCGGCGACCGAGCGGTGAGCGCCGGCCACGTTGTGCTGCTCTGCGGGGTCGACCGCCAGATCGTACAGCTCGGGTGCTGCCGGCCCGCCGATGTACTTCCATCGGCCGCTGACCAGGGCGTACAGCGGGCTGCACCCCGCCGCCTGGGGGTACTGCGTCTCGGCGTACGCGTCCGCGTCCGCCCGCACCGCCCCCGGCGCGAACAGGTCGCGGCCGTCGAGGCCCGATGGGGCCGGCAGGCCGAGCAGGCCGAGCACCGTGGGCACGACATCGACGAGGCTTGCCACGTCGGTTCGTGGCGACGCCACCAGACCGGCGGCCGAAAACACCAGCGGGACGTCAATGGCCTTCTCGTACACGAGCCATCCGTGCGTCTGTTCGCCGTGGTCCCCCAGGCTCTCGCCGTGATCGCCGGCGACGACGATCAACGTGTGGTCGGACAGGCGGCGCGCGGCCAGCGCATCCACGATGCGACCCAGCTGCGCATCGGCATAGGCGATCTCACCGTCGTACGGCTGTCCGTGCGCCCGCTCCAGCCAGGCTAGCGGTGGCGCGTACGGCGCGTGCGGGTCGTACAGATGCACCCAGAGATAGAACGGCCTGCCATCGGTCGGCTGTCCCTCCAGCCAGGCAATCGCCCGATCGGCAACGACATCGCCACGCCGTTCGGCTTCCAGCAGGCCGGCCTCCTGGTCTCCCCTGGCAATGTCATCGTCGTAGGTTTCGAATCCCTCGCCGAGGCCGAAACGCCGGTCGAGCACATATGCGCCGATGACCGCGGCCGTGCGGTAACCGGCCGACCGCAGGAGTCGCGCCAGCGTCGGCGTGTCCGGAGACAGACGGTGCAAGCCGTTCAGCCGCACGCCGTGGTTTGGCGGGAGCAGGCCGGTCATCAGCGATGCATGGGCCGGCAGCGTGAGCGGGACGACGCTCCGCGCTTCTGTGAACAAGGTCCCACGACGGGCGAGCGTGTTGATGGCGGG
>Ga0315282_10008028_pt1 | contig 17168 bp, 13 predicted proteins | sample YL17G07_20_MG_FD_203693 | JGI IMG/M metagenome (GOLD analysis project Ga0315282, IMG submission 203693) | Sediment microbial communities from Yellowstone Lake, YNP, Wyoming, USA - YL17G07_20 | ecosystem: Environmental > Aquatic > Freshwater > Lake > Sediment | place: USA: Wyoming | collected... | reverse complement strand
ATTAACTGCGAGAGCCTGAGGAGATTTTCGACCAAGGCCTTCACATCCGACGGCTTTTCTCCTCGAACCCCTTTGAGAATGTCGGCGGCCTTTAATTCTGAAATCATCTCCTCTGCCTCGGGTCGATTGATCGGAGCCACCCGGAGAGAAGTCTCCTTGAAGACCTCCACATAAATTCCTCCCAATCCAAAGAGAACCGCTGGACCGAAAGAAGGGTCCCGTTTTGCCCCTAAGATGATCTCCTTTCCACCTGAAACCATCTTTTGGACAAGGATGCCGGATGGATTTCCTCGACTCAGTTTCTCGATCTTCCTATAGGCCTTCTCCGCCTCTGAGAGCTGCCCGATATTGAGAATGACACCCCCCACATCCGATTTGTGTGAGATTTCAGGAGAGATGACTTTGAGCGCAATGGGACCTTCTATTTTCTCCATTGCTTTTCTTAGGTCCTCTATTCGATGAACTACTTGATAATCCGCAACCGGAATACCATAAGCCCTGAGGACTTCGAAGGCCTCCGGAAGGAGGAGATCTCTCCTCTCTTTTCCTGCTCTCTGAAGGACCTGTTTTACCTGACGCAGGTTCACCGAATAAATCGGAGGTTCCTCTTTTAAAATATTTTGCTTCCTATAATGTTCCCTGGAAACGGCCAGAGCATCTAAGGCCTCACTGGGTTCTGTGAAGATCGGATAGTCGAGGGCCCTCTTGATGTAAGCCAATTCTTCCTCCTCCGTCATATAGCAAAGGGCAACCGGCTTCTTGTAGTGGAAGGAGAGTTCCTTTACCGCATGAATTAATCTTCGGGATGGCTCCTTTTCTTCACCGGCTGCTCCATGCTGGAAAAGAATTCCATCGACCTCCCTCGTTCTCAAAACCTGCTCAAGAATTCTTGTATAAAGATCAAAGTCGAAAAGGTCCCCGAGATCAAGAGGATTGGTGGGCTGGATAACCTTGGCTCTAAAGTAACTGTGGATTCGGTTTTGGAAACTCCGGGTCAAGGGAAAGAGACGAAAGCCATAGCGTTCGGCAGAGTCGGCTGCGACGATGGCAATGCCTCCAGAACGGGAGAGGATGACCAAGTTATTTCCCTTCATCGGCGGAAGGGAGAGGATTTTCACAGTGCTGGCAAAGGACCGAAAATCTTTTGTCCTGACGATGTCCGCCTGTCTCGCTGCCGCATCAACCACCTGATCATCGTTCGCCAGAGCCGCTGTGTGTAGTTTGGCGATGTGATGGCTTCCCTCCCCGATATTGGCTTTGTGGAGGATGATGGGCTTGGACGTGGATCGAGCAATCTCCATCAACTCCCTACCTTTTTGAAGACTCTCAAGGTAGAGACCAATGATCTCGGTCTGGGGATCGTGGATGAGATATTTAAGGTAGTCGATCTCATTGAGATCAAGTTTATTTCCCATGCTTACAATTTTCGCAATCCCCACGTTGGCGCTTGAAAGAAGGTTGAAATAGGCCACGGATACGCCACCGCTCTGAGCTAAAACGGAGACTTTCCCTCTGTTGATCGCTCCCCTCTTGAGATTGACGAAGGGGGCGACAAAACCGTTCTCCACGTTGATGATGCCGATTCCATTCGGTCCCACGATTCGAATCCCCCATTTCCTGGCAATTCGCAGGACCTCCTCTTCCAATTTTGCTCCTCCCTCTGAATATTCGCTAAAGCCTCCTGATTCAATGATGGCCCAGCGAATTTTTTTCCTCCCGCAGGATTCCAATATCCCCGGCACGGTTTGAGCAGGGGTGAGGATGACAGCGACATCGATTCCTTCTTTGAGATCCTCTATGGAGGTACAGATTGCCCTCCCGAAGAGGATTCCTTCTTTTTGGCCAACCAAAAGGATTTCTCCATTAAATTGAAATTCGAAAAGATTTCCGATAATGACTCGGGCGAGGTTGTCAGGTTTTTCTGAAACCCCTATCACAACCACCGATTTTGGGTAGAAGAGTTGGTCCACTTTTCAGGCTCCTTTCGTCAGATCATATCCCGGGAGGAAGAGGTTTTCAACAAAAAAGAGATGGGCAAGATTGAGTGCATGTGTTCAGAAGTTGTTGCAATGGAACACAATGAAAGACTCTCCACATTCAAAAAATGGGAAAGGAGTGCTGGTTTTAGGCATGGATCAGGGGGGGGGCCTCGCTTATCCGGAAACTTTTTGTCCTAAATCCGGCTCAGGGTGGACAGTCACATCGGCACTCGGTACAAGTTTCTGGATGGTATGCTCTATTTCCTCGGTCAGGTCATGTGCCTCTCTTAAGGTTTGGCTACCATCCACCAGGACATGAATGTCTACAAAAAGCTGGGGTCCTGAGTAGCGGAGACGTACACTGTGACAATCCGTTACACCCGGAAGGGCCTCCACCGCCGTGATGATTCTTTTCTCCATGCCAGCCGGGGCAGTGTCCAGCAATGCCTGAATCGTGCGAACACCTAACCGGATGCTGACATAAACCACAATCAATCCGACCATGATGGCTGCTACCGAATCCGATTGGCGAAGGAATACCAAGCCTGGTAGCCATTCGCTCAACTTCACACAGACCAGTCCCAAGATAACCACGCCAGAGCTCCAGATATCGGTGCTAAAGTGCAGTGCATCTGCTTCAAGGGCCTGGCTGTTGTATTTCCTGGCTGCCCGATAAAGGACACGGGAACGGGAGATATCTATCACAATCGATGTGATCATGACTGCGAAAGACCAGAGGTTCACTTTAAAATCAACCGAATGGAAGAAGAGGCGGTGGCTGGCCTCATAAATAATCCAGAAACAGGTGACCAGCAAAAGGAATGTCTCAAAGAGAGCAGAAAGATTTTCTGCCTTGCCGTGACCGTAGAGGTGACTTTGGTCCGCCGGCTTTCCAGAAATTCGGACTGCCAGGAAAGTCATCATTGCAGCGATGAGATCGAGGCCAGAATGAGCTGCCTCGGCAAGAATGCCCAAACTACCAGTGGAAAGCCCGATGATGATCTTAAAACCGGTCAGCCCAACCGCCGCGATGACGGAACTCATTGCCGCGGACCGTTTTTCATTTACTCCAAATTGGGAGAAATTACCATCCGACATATCATCAAGCCATTTGAAGAAAAACTGGAACCCTTGTTTGATTGAGAAGTTTGTTCTCTCTCGAAAATTAGGCACATTATAGGATGAAAGGTTCTTGATTGCAACGATTTGCATCCTTTGGATCCGGTGCAAGTCTTCCCTCAAAGTCTGTCTTTTCCTCTCATTCCTGTGAGATGTTATGATAACTCTACCTGTCCTTGACCCTTTGACGGTCCATCTACAACGATTCTTACCTATGGAGGTGATTTTTTTCGTTCCGATTTGGTACGCCATACTCGAACTGATTCGTTCTGAAATTTGTTATTCAAAATTCGCGAATTTGTCTGTATAATTCTCCAGTTTACGAAGGTTACCAAGATATGATAAGAATTGGAGAAGTGGAGTGATTAGGCCGGGCGTATTTAATGGTGGCTTTCTATCTTAGGTTTGCGGTGGTTTTGCCATTGAAAAGCAAGACACTTTACCTTCTTTTATTCTTCATATCCCTCTTGTTCACAGTCGTCCCCGTATCTGCAGGGGAAAGGAATGTCGAGGGGAAGGATGCTGATGAAAGCCTCAAGCCTCCTGAAGACCGGTGGAAGCTTGATGCCGGAGGTCAAGTCCGCGTCAGAGGAGATTTCGGTTGGAACCAGAATTTTACTGATTTCAACTTCACCCCGGGGCACAGAGAGGCTCAATTTCTCGAGAGGACCCGCCTCCAAGCGGCCATCGAGAACCCTGCACTCGGCTTGAAGGGATTTGCACAGGTTCAGTGGTATGGAAGGTGGGGGGAAGTCGACGACCGCTCTGCATTCGATCTCTATCAAGGATATATTGAATGGGAAAAGATTCTGGGTTCCCCTGTTAGTCTGAAAGCAGGCCGGCAGGAGTTTTCATACGGCTCCGCATTCTTCATAGGCCCCAATGACTTCTACAATGGCCTCAGTTGGGATGGACTTAAAGCGAGCATCAATCCTGTTGGACAACTTGACATTGATATCCTTGGTGTCAAGATGGTCAAACTGAATCCCGGGGATCCAGACATTTACTTGGCGGGGTTGTACGCCGCCTATAAAGTCTTTAAAGAAGGATCCTTGGACGGCTATTTGTTTTACAATAAGGGCGGATTTCCATTTTCTCATAGGGAGTTCGTACTTATTGATTCTGGGCAAAAGTGGTTTACTTTGGGGACCCGGTTTGCTGGCAAGGCGGGTGGATTTGACTTTGAATTAGAACCTCAGTTTCAATGGGGGAAGGTTAAGAGAACGATCGGTGACGGGAAGGATCTTGTTAGGGCCTACGGAGGCCACCTTGACCTTGGCTATACTTTCAAACTTCCCTGGGAACCTCGCATCTATGGAGCCTATGCATATGGGTCGGGTGATAATAACCCATTTGATGGAACGTATCGAGAATTCCATGGAAATATCTTTAATGACAGTTATCTGGTGGGGGACATGAGCGTTATAACAGACCTGAGCGGAGTCACAGTGAAAAACATTCATGCCAGCGGAATGCAAGTTTGGGTTGTTGGCATCTCTTTGACCCCTCTATCCGATTTAAATCTGACCCTGCGTGCTCATCGATTTATTTCGAATAAGGTTCCTTCTGGTTTCAGCAAAGACCTTGGGCTGGAATTAGATTCGGCCATCTCATACAAACTGACGAAAGGCATCTCCTTTCTCGTTGGGCTGGATAAGTTTTACACAGGCCACTTTTTCGAGCAGGCCACTGGAAGCAAGAGAAATATTGATTATATTTATATTCAGGGGCAGGTAGAGTTCTGATTCCCGCGCCAGCTCTTCAACTCATCCTCGATACAGAGTTGCAGTCTGTCCGGGATCTGGGACAGTCTTCCTCTTTCTTTTTAGTGACGACAGAGCGGGAGCAGGGAAAAGTGCCCCCTTCGAATATAAATACAGTCTTTTCCAGTGATAAATACTAATTTCACCCCATTCAAAAATGGAGCTATTTGAATCAAAATTATAATAATCTTGCAAGGACCATTATCTCATCGGGGAGGATAGTCATTATAACATTCTATACAAACAGTCATACAGGTGGGAGGTAAGTATTATGGTAAGAAAGACGGGAACAAGAAAGAGGAAGACAGACGCGAAGGCCGTGAAAAGAAAGGTTCAATTCGAATATCCATCCCCGGAGGCAAAAGAGGTTTACTTAGCCGGAGAGTTTAATAATTGGGATACCCATGGGAACCTAATGGAAAAGGATAAGAACGGGGTATGGAAGACAACCCTTTCCCTGAAGCCGGGAATATATGAGTATCGCCTTTTTGCTGATGGCAGCTGGGAGAATGCCCCTTCCTGTTCTGGTTGCGTTCCGAACGAATTCGGAACTCAAAATTGCGTTATCATTGTCAAGTAACAAGTGGAACTCTAAGTTTCGTCAATTTTAAAACTGCCTCCTGAGGGAGGGAAGATCATCTTTGATGTTTTTAGGGAACGCTTTATAGCCGGAGAGATGGCATTGCTTAAGGTCGATAGCGTATGCCCCGGGATATCCCTGTAAGAAATGGGACCTTGTTGATTACCTTTGATCAGGATTACTGCCTGAGAGATATTTACTATCCCTTTGTTGGGAAAGAAAATCATACAGAGGGACATAAGTTTAGAATGGGCATCTGGGTCGATGGCAAGTTCGATTGGGTCACAAGAGACTGGGGCCTCCGTCTTGATTATGCCTATGAAATGTTAATGACCCAAGTGACTGCATTAAATTCTGTGGAGGGTGCCCGACTTATCCCGGTATTAAAGGAGAGATATTATTCTGCGCGAGAGGCAAAAGCAATTCCCCGAAACCGAAATCGGGCTGTAATTGTGGTACGTGCGATATCTGGGACAAATACGATCTGAGAGATTTTTACTATTGCATTGAAGGAGCAGCAGAATAGCGAAATGAAGAACTTTGATGAACTCTGTATCAACACGATCAGGATGTTGTCCGTTGACATGGTCCAGCAGGCAAACTCGGGTCATCCCGGACTGCCAATGGGGGCAGCGCCCATGGCCTATGTCCTCTGGACAAGATTTCTCAGGCATAATCCCAGTCATCCCCAATGGCCTGACCGTGACCGTTTCGTCCTCTCAGCTGGCCACGGCTCGGCACTTCTTTATTCTCTTTTGCATCTCACAGGCTATGATTTGTCCATCGAAGAATTGAAACGATTCAGGCAATGGGGAAGTAAGACCCCAGGGCACCCTGAGCATGGAGAAACGCCGGGGGTTGAATGCACGACGGGCCCTCTGGGTCAGGGATTTGGAAACGGTGTTGGAATGGCCATGGCTGAACGTTTTCTCGCTGCAAAATTTAACCGTCCGGGATATGAGATCGTTGGTCACTATACCTATTCGATCGTGAGCGATGGGGATTTGATGGAAGGGGTTGCTTCTGAGGCTGCATCCTTAGCTGGACACCTTAAATTGGGTAGGCTGATTTACCTTTATGACAATAACCATATTACCCTCGCTGGAGAAATTGGACTTCATTTTACGGAGGATGTCTGCAGGCGTTTCGAGGCCTATGGCTGGCACGTGCAGTCTGTCGAGGACGGAAACGATATTGAGGCTATTTCAAAGGCGATCACGGCAGCCCGAAATGAAACGTCCCGTCCTTCTCTCATTTCGGTCAGGACCCATATCGGCTACGGCAGCCCTCATAAACAAGATACCTTTGAGGCGCATGGTTCTCCCCTGGGTCCGGAGGAGGTGATTGCCACAAAGAAAAATCTCGGATGGCCCCTCGAGCCAACGTTCTATATACCGGATGAGGCTCTCGTTCAATTCAGAAAGACCCTCAACAGAGGGGCACAGTTTGAAGCAGAATGGAAGACAAACCTGGAGTCATACGGAAAGGCCTACCCAGACCTCAGGATCGAGTGGGATCAGTGGATGAGTTCAATCCTTCCAGAAAACTGGGACGGAGATATCCCTGTTTTTCCTCCGGATGCGAAGGGGATTGCGACGCGCTCTGCGGGTGGTCAGGCGATTAATGCAATCGGCTCACATCTTCCTTTTTTGATCGGGGGTTCGGCGGATTTAAATCCTTCAACAAATACTGCATTGAAGGGTAAGGGCAATTTTCAGTGTCCCGGATCTGGTGATGAGTCCGTTCAAGGCTCCGTATCCGGGCCTTGGGGATATGGAGGAGTCAACATCGCTTTTGGGGTGCGCGAGCATGCCATGGGAAGCATATTGAATGGAATAGCTCTTCATGGGGGGTTAATCCCTTTTGGGAGCACCTTTCTCATTTTTTCAGATTACATGAGACCTTCGATCAGGTTAGCCGCTTTAATGCGACTCCATGTGATCTATATTTTCACCCATGACTCAATTGCCCTTGGGGAGGATGGTCCTACCCATCAGCCTGTGGAACATCTCGCCAGTCTGAGGGCAATGCCAGGCCTGACCGTTATCAGGCCTGCTGACGCGAACGAAACGGCCGAGGCATGGAGAATGGCAATTGAATACAAAGAAGGACCTGTCGCAATCATACTGACAAGACAAATTGTTCCGGTGATCGATAGGAACAGATTTCATCCAGCGATCGGGCTTCGAAGAGGAGCCTATATATTGGCTGATTTACCTTTTGGCAAACCGGAGGTCATTCTTATCGCGACTGGTTCAGAGGTCCATCTCGCACTGGATGTTCATGAGAAGCTTCTCGCAGAGGGTATAAAGGCCCGTGTTGTGAATATGCCTTCTTGGGAGCTGTTTGAACAGCAGTCAGAAAACTATCGTCATGAAGTTCTGCCACCGGAGATCGTAACCAGGGTATCTATTGAAGCAGGCTCAACCCATGGCTGGCACAAATATGTGGGATCGGAAGGAGAGACAATAGGGATCGATCATTTTGGAGCTTCGGCTCCGGGAAAGATACTCTTAAAAGAGTTTGGTTTTACATCTGAAAATATGCTGGACAGGGTAAAGACTCTTTTAGCGAGAAAGAAAGGGAAATGAGAATGGTGATTGCAGTCGCTGCAGACCATGCTGGATTTCATTTGAAGGTGCTTATTGTGGGGTTTTTAAAAGGACTTGGACACGATATTGTGGATCTTGGGACTCAAAGCGAAGAACCCGTGGATTATCCTGATTACGCCAGAGCAGTGGCCATGGAGATCCTAAGCCAAAAGGTGGAAAGAGGAATCCTGATCTGCGGAAGTGGAGTGGGAGCCTGTGCGGCTGCCAATAAGTTTCCAGGCATACGGGCCGCCATCTGCCATGATACCTTCTCGGCCCACCAGGGTGTTGAGGATGATAATCTCAATGTCCTCTGCCTTGGCGCAAGGGTGATCGGGCCTGGACTGGCCCAAGAGATCGTCAGGGTTTGGTTATCCGCTTCCTTTTCAGGGGCTGAAAGGCATCGCCGAAGATTGGCCAAGATTGGTCAAATAGAGAGGGAGTTCTTCAAGGGAAGAAAAAAGAGGCATGAGGAGGGTGATGATGAATAAAAATCCATTAATCGGTCTCAAAGAACTCGGGCAGAGTGTCTGGCTCGACAACCTGAGCAGAAAACTGATCAACTCGGGCGAGCTAAGACGTTTCATCGATGAAGATGGTTTGAGCGGGATCACGTCCAATCCAACTATTTTTCAGAAAGCCATTTCAGGGAGCCCCGATTACGACGCATCTTTACGAAGTATGTTGGATCAAGGGATCAAGGACGAAAAGGAACTTTTCCTCGGCCTGGCCTTTGAAGATATTTCGGCAGCGGCAGACATGTTATGGCCAGTCTACCGGGCAACCAATGGTCTGGATGGGTTTGTCAGCATTGAGGTGTCTCCTGACCTTGCCTATGAGACGGATGCGACGATTGGAGAGGCCAAACGCCTTTTTTCAGCTATAGGGAAGAGAAATATCCTGGTGAAAGTTCCCGGCACAAAACAGGGACTTCCTGCGATTGAGCGGCTCATCGGCGAAGGAGTCAATGTAAATATCACTCTTTTGTTCTCCATCGAGCGCTATGAGAAAGTTACGGAGGCTTATCTCAAAGGGCTGGAAAGGAGAATGAGCAGAGGTCAGCCTATCGATGAAATCGCCTCTGTGGCAAGTTTCTTTGTGAGCAGGGTGGATACCCTCACCGATAAACTCCTCGAAAACCGCCTTTCTTCCAGCGGTTCAAAGGGTGAAAGAGATAAAATTGCAGGCCTTCTGGGGAAGGCAGCTGTGGCCAATGCAAAGATTGCCTACAAAAAATATAAACAGATTTTTTCTGGCAGCCGTTTCCTCGCATTGAAAGAAAAGGGGGGTCGTGTCCAGAGAATATTGTGGGGCAGCACCGGAACCAAAAACCCGGCCTATAGCGATATCAAATATGTTGAGGAGTTGATCGGACCGGAGAGCATCAACACCATGACTGAAACAACCATCAAGGCCTTTAGGGACCATGGTCAGGTGAGGATCACCATCGGCGATCACCTTGAAGAGGCAGAAAGATTATTCCAGGAACTCAAATCCATCGGCATAGACATCCACGATGTGACGGAACAATTGGAGCGAGAGGGAGTTGAGCTTTTTTCAGATTCCTTCTTCTCCCTATTAAAGGAAATTGCTAAGAAAAGGGATTCATTTTTATTAAGGTGAGGGAATGGACACAAAGGGTGATGAAAAGATTGAAGAAGCGGGGGCTCAAATGGAGATCGGACTCGCATACCGAGCAACGGGCCCTTGCGCAGCCGAAATTCCGAATCCATGCGCTCTGATCATCTTCGGTGCTTCGGGAGATCTTACAAAAAGGAAAATCATTCCTTCTCTCTACCAACTTCAAAAAAACGGGTTACTTCCAGAAAAATTTTTCATTCTTGGTACGAGCCGTACAGAGATGAGTACGGACCACTTCCGTGAGAAGATGCTTTCAACGGTGAAAGAGGCATTTTCAAAAGAATTCGATCAATCCTCTTGGAATAAACTTGTCAATAAGATCTATTATTCGCCAATTGATTATGCCATGCAGGAATCCTATGTGAAGTCTCTTAAAGAGATACTTTCTCAACTCGAGAAGAAATACCAGACGGAGGGGAATCGAATCTTTTATTTAGCCATTCCTCCTACCCTTTATGAGAATGTCATTCTAAATCTGGGAGCTACAGGCCTTTCGCAGGAAGGTGCGGGCTATACTCATGTCGTCATCGAAAAGCCCTTTGGGCAGGACCTCGATTCAGCCAAGAGGCTCAACCGTATTCTAAAAAACTCTTTTCAAGAAAACCAGGTCTACCGGATTGACCACTTTCTGGCTTTGGAGACGGTTCAGAATATCCTCATGCTCAGATTTGCAAACTCTATCTTCGAACCATTGTGGAACCGAAGGTATATCGACCATGTCCAGATTACTGTTTCCGAGACGCTGGGTGTCGAACAGAGGGCTGGATACTATGAGGAAGCGGGTGTTTTAAGAGATATGTTCCAGAATCATATGTTTCAGCTCCTTTCCCTGACCGCGATGGAACCTCCGGTCGCCTTCGCGCCTGAACCCGTGAGAGACGAGAAGGTCAAGGTCTTTCATTCCATCAGGCCATATCCGTTAGACAAGCTGGACGAATATGTGGCCATAGGACAGTATGGAAGAGGTGAGATAGATAAGAAACCGGTTCTTGGTTATAGAGAAGAGGCAGGAGTTTCTGAAAAATCGACAACCCCCACCTTTGCGGCCATGAAGGTGCTGATTGATAACTGGCGATGGGATGGAGTGCCATTTTATCTTCGCTCGGGGAAAAGGCTCGCAAGTCGAAAGACAGAAATTTCAGTTCACTTCAAGCCTGTTCCACACTTGATGTTCTCCGATACCTTAAACGAACCGATCGAACCGAATTCATTTGTGCTCCGAGTGCACCCGGATGAAGGCATGAACCTCATTCTTCAGACTAAGAAACCAGGCTCGGAAGTCTGCCTCAATCCGATTTCGATGGATTTTACCTATCAGAGGGATGTCCTGATGGATGCCTATGAATGGGTATTGCTGAATTGTATGCACGATGACCAATTATTGTTTGTGAGAGAAGATGGTGTGGAACAGGCATGGTCTTTGCTCACTCCTGTCATCGAGAGACTCGAGTCTACGATATCCATCGATCAATTCCCCAATTATGCTGCGGGCTCATCAGGGCCAGAGGAGGCAGAACGATTGATCGAGAAAGATGGCCGCAAGTGGAGAGCGTTGTGACGGAGAAGTTCCGTTCGCTGGTTGAAGTGCTTTCTGATCTGGAGGCCATCAATCATCAGGCCGCCTCCTTTTTTGTGAATGCCTCAAGAGATTCGATTGCAGCAAAAAATAGATTTGCAGTGGCGATTTCAGGAGGATCTACCCCGAGAAGATTATACGCGCTTCTGGGAGCCGAGCCTTATCGTGATCGAGTGGATTGGCAACATGTTCACTTCTTCTGGGCGGATGAGCGCTGTGTGCCCAAGGAAGATGAGGAGAGCAATTTCAAGACCGCTTTTGATACGCTTTTATGGAAGGTTTCCATATCGGATGGGAATATACACCGGATCAGAGGTGAAGAAGACCCTGACAAGGCAGCCGGGGATTATGAGGAGGAGATCAAGATGTTCTTCGGTATATCGGGATCCCCAATGTTTGACCTCATTATCCTCGGAATGGGAGAAGATGGACATACCGCCTCACTTTTTCCAGGTTCGAAGGCGCTACAGGAAACGATCCGGATTGCTGTCCCGGTTTACCTGGAGAAACCCAACCGGAACAGAATTACCCTCACCGTTCCCGTTCTGAACAATGCCGCTCAAGTGCTCTTTCTTGTAGCCGGTGATTCAAAGGTGAAGGCCGTATCTGAGGTCTTAGGAGACGGAGAAGAAAGGAAACGATATCCTGCAGGATTGATCAGCCCTGTCCACGGATCTGTGACGTGGTTGATCGATCGAAAGGCAGCCGGAGGATTGAAACGGATCAGACAATAACGATACTTTTGGGGATGCGATCATGGCTGGGAGAAGGGTAAGAGCAAAGGGGACCCAAATTGTACTAACGGGAGATATCGGTGGGACAAAATCTCGCCTTGGGCTTTTTCGTTTTGAACGTCAACAATGTCGTTTGACTGTTGAAAGGACTTTTCATAGCGAAGACTACCCGAGTTTGGAGATGATCCTCAGGGAATTTCTTCGAGGGCAGGAGAAGATCACTTCAGGTTGCTTGGGTATAGCCGGGCCAGTGACGAATGGAATCATAAAAACCACTAACCTTCCATGGCGGATCGACATTCGAACCATTCAAAAAGAGTTATCGATCGGGAAGGTGGAGATCGTCAATGACCTGGTGGCCAATGCTTATGGGATTTTTATGTTGGAAAAGAAGGACTTTGAAACCCTGAACACCGGTAAGGCAAAAAAGGCAAATGCCGCACTCATTTCAGCCGGGACAGGTCTTGGGGAGGCGGTCCTTTTTTGGGATGGGAAGGAGCATAGGCCATGCCCCTCTGAGGGAGGACATGTTGAATTCGGTCCGAGAAACGATTTAGAGATTGAACTCCTCCAGTACCTCTTTGATCGCTTCGGGCATGTTAGTTATGAACGACTCCTTTCAGGAAACGGTCTTCTTCATATCTACCGGTTCCTGAGGGATTCAAAAAGATTCAGTACGGAGCCAGCATGGCTCTCTAAAAAAATGAGACAGGAAGATCCTGCTGCGGTGATTTCTGAGACGGCTCAACTAAAGAAGAACAGACTCTGTGTGAAGGCGCTGGATCTGTTTGCGTCCATTTACGGTGCTGCTGCCGGAAACCTTGCCCTCCAGGTCATGGCTGAAGGGGGAATCTATATTGGAGGTGGGATCGCACCAAAGATCATCTGGAAGCTTAAGGACGGGACTTTTATGGAGGCTTTCAAAGACAAGGGACGCCTATCTGAGATGGTTGCTCAAATTCCTGTCAAAGTCATCATGAATGACAATGCGGCTCTTCTTGGGACGGCTTACCGGGCAGTGGAACTCTTAAATGAATGAGGGGCGGTCTCACCCCATCACACCGTAGAATATCTTGACGACGACTGGAAATCGAACGATATTAAAAATACCAATCAGATTGATAAGGGGGAGAAGGAGTAAGGATGAACAATTTTGAGAAAAAGATCGCCACACTCGGTTATAAAGGGTTGCAAAGCCGAGAAATCGAAATCCTTCAAGTAAATCTTGGACTCCGGTGCAATCAGCGATGCAACCACTGCCACTCGGAATCCTCTCCTCAACGAAAAGAGATGATGGAATGGCCTACCATGGAGTGGGTCTTAGAGGCCGCCAGGGGAGCATGTTGTCAGCTTGTTGATCTGACAGGGGGAGCCCCAGAGCTCAATCCCCATTTCCGCCGTTTTGTAAAGATCCTCTCTCAAGAGGGTCACCACGTCCAGGTGCGAACGAACCTCACTGTTCTCCTTGAACATGGAATGGAAGAGATGCCGGGTTTCTTCCGGGAACACCAGGTTCAGCTCGTCGCTTCCCTGCCGTGTTACCTGGAAGAGAACGTCCGTGCACAGCGGGGGGAGGGGGTCTATGGAAAAAGCATCGAGGCGATCAAACGATTGAACGCCCTGGGCTACGGCTGGGAGCCCACTTTGCCTCTGAATCTTGTCTACAATCCTGGAGGGCCATTCCTGCCGCCGCCACAGTCCGTTCTTGAGGAAGACTACAGGCGTGAACTGGGCCGCCACTTCGGTATTACTTTTACCCACCTTCTCACCATTACGAATATGCCTCTGGGACGCTTTCGCATGGAACTGGCTCGGGAAAATCAGGAAAGAGGTTATTTAAACCTTCTCCGGGAATCTTTTAATCCAAACACCGTGAATGGGTTGATGTGTCGCCATCAAATCAGCGTGGGATGGGATGGCACTCTTTATGACTGCGACTTCAATCTGGCCCTTGGCCTGCCTGTGAATCATGGAGCTCCTGACCATATCCAGTCTTTCAGACCGAAGGATCTAAAAATGCGGCGGGTGGTCACCGGAGAACATTGCTTTGCTTGCACTGCCGGATCTGGCTCATCCTGTGGTGGGGCATTGGTTTGAATCAAAGGGGAGCAGAATCACTCCCTTTTCACAGCGCCTCCACACCTCCAGGAAAGACATTTGTCTTATCAAGATGATGAAAAAAAGAAGGAACAGGTCACGTCACCGCCCATGAAGAGCCGTACGAGAGGAATGATAAAAGCTCTTCTGTTTGTTGCCTTCATCATTGTGGCAATTTATGTTGTCCGGTTCACTCCGGTCAGAGAATTTTTCACACGAAAAGCTCTTGAGGCCTATCTGCAAGGGACGGGTTTTTGGGCTCCTCTCTTCTTTGTGCTCGTGTATACAGTGGGAGTATGCTTATTCTTGCCGGGTTCCTTGCTCACTGCGTTGGGGGCTGCCATTTTCGGCGCTTACTGGGGGTTTTTATATGTCTGGGTGGGTGCCATGGCTGGGTCCAGCGCTGCCTTCTGGATTGGGCGAACCTTGGGCAGAGAATTTGCAGCTTCCGTGATCGGAGATCGCCTGAGAAAATACGATGATGCCATTGAACGGAAAGGGTTTGCTACGGTGCTCTATTTGCGCCTGGTTTATTTCCCTTTTACCCCCCTGAATTTTGGCATGGGCCTGACGAAGGTCAGGTTCTGGGACTATTTTTTTGGCACTGGATTGGGCATCATTGTGGGGACTTTTATTTTAACTTTTTTTGTCGGCACCCTCAAAGAGGTTTGGGCCAGTGGTGACTGGGCTCGGCTTCTTTCCTTTAAGGTTTTGTTCTCCATCGGCCTCTTTGTCTTTTCCCTCTTCATCCCGAGAATGATGAAGAAGTTCAAAAAGGAAAATTAACCCTAATCATCCGGTCTTTCACGCCCCGGCATGAGATCAAATTCAATTTTGGAGGCCATCCAATCTTCCTGCTTCTCCCAATGTTTCAAGAAGGGCGATGTTTATCGGTCTAAGACAGACGACCTGAGAGATTATATTGTCAGTTACACCTACTAATCCTCATACTTGCGTTAGTAAGAGAACAGATGATTTCCAATTGAAAGTGAGTAAAAGAGGTCTTTTTATAGACTTCCTCTTCATTGCCAATATCTTAGATCGCTTAAGCAAAAGTCCAAGAGTTTGCGAGTGAGAATAGACTGGTAAAAGGAAGAGCCTTAGTTTCATTCTCGACAGCACCATGCCTGACCAATCGACGGCATTTCAAGCGCTGGTGAAGAACAAAACTCCAGAAGTAACACGGTTTCTTGATGGGATTTTATATGCCCGTACAGGTTCCCCCCCCTTACGATTTACTGGAACCTAACGCGAGGAGTTCATACACTGATGCCTATAAATCCCAAAGGTATTGGGGATAGTATTTCATTTAGTGTGGATTAAGGATGCGGCAGAGCTGAGATAATGTCAACCATGGTATTTATGAAAGTCAGCACATAGAGTATGAAAAAAATACTCGGCAAAATCCAGGTTCGAATACGTGGTTTAGCAGCGCCTAAAAATCCATCCATCCGGGCGAGACCCTTCACTGGATATTGCAGGACTTCCTTCTTATCAGGGCTCTCTATTTTCCGTGTTTCAGGATTGAAAAAGATACCTTCATCAGAACAAAAGCTCTCACCTGCTGAATCCATCTTTCGCTCAAGATATCTGGCTTGAAAATAACGAAGCTTCAACTTAAGTTGCAACCTCATGGCGGATGCAATCCAGAATACGCACAGGAACATACCGATAGCAAGCCAAAATAGGAGATAATGGACGCTTAAGTAAAAATAGGATGAGCCGAAAAATTTCACCAGATTGAGACAGATCGTCGAGGTAAAGAAAATAAAAATATTAACAATTAAATATACCATTTCAGAACGGATGAGACGGTTTTCCATAATATAAATCATCTTCATCAATAGCAGGTATTTCTGCACAGATTGTTGCGTTTTCTCATTCGTTTCATCCATAATAAACTTCCCTATTTTCTTATCTGGTAGCTTGTTTATCAGACTCTAATATAGATGTATACCATAAAATAATTGTAGATAATAGAAAAAAATCCCCCTCCTGGATCTGGAGGGGGAAATACAGAAGAGAATAGAGGTCCATGCTCAAAATGGACCTCTGCTCTTGTTAAATCAGGCTGTTTTTGTTCTTTTTTGAACTGTCCTCTGATTGATTACCGCTATTCATACTTTTCCCGTTACCAGAGCTTTTCGAGGAACTCGATTTTGGCTGAGCTGAAGAGGCCTTGGATTGACTTTGAGAAGACCGATCCAGAGCCGCGGGTGGTGATTTCTTGTTGAAGGCGGATCATATGCGGGGGTTGATTTTCCTTCGCTTGAAGATTGAGAGCGAGTATTATTCCCGGTGTTTGTTGAACCTGCAGGTTGCCGCGTTTCGTGATAAGAAATGGCTTTGGGGTGAGTCAAACATACGAAAAACGGAGTTGTATGTCAGACAAGAAAGACCACAAGATATGAAGGAAGGTTTTAGGCCAGTATTTCAGATAACGATAACCAAATGAAACCTTGCACGATGGTGGAAATCTGTCAGCCAACGACTTCAGGAAGGAGTCTTCAACGGTTTGTTCTGATACTCTTTGGCAAATGGAGCCTTAGATTTCAGGTTTGCAAAAACACCCTACTCAGTTGGGAAATTAGTTGCCCGCCAGGGAGAGAGACGGCTGCCAATAGGCAGTAGGGGGTCGAAATGGGGCTCTTGCCTTTTGACATTTCGAAAAGATTAAGACTAAAAACCTCACCCTCACGCGCTCATACGCTCATATGAGAGCAGGAGAGGGAAGAAAGAGGGAAGAGAATATCATCCCAATCTTCATTGCAAAAGCTAAATTTTGGGTCTACAAGGCTCGGATGATCGTTAAATAAGTATTTATCCCCTCAGGCCTATTTCTCACTGCAGTTTCGAAAGCGGTGTGGGCTTCGACCACCCATTTTTTGTAAGTCCACCACACCCCAGGGCCAACGGCAAAGACCCTGCCCAAATCATGCTTCACCCTTGCTTCAGCCGTCTTATCATCTGTGGTTTGTTGATAGAAATATCCAAATGCTCCGACCCTAAATTGATGTGCAGCACCAGTTTTGGTGAGGGCATACTCGATGCCGTAATCAAAATGAAATTCTTGTCCGGGTGTAAGGTG
>Ga0315282_10008027_pt1 | contig 17171 bp, 16 predicted proteins | sample YL17G07_20_MG_FD_203693 | JGI IMG/M metagenome (GOLD analysis project Ga0315282, IMG submission 203693) | Sediment microbial communities from Yellowstone Lake, YNP, Wyoming, USA - YL17G07_20 | ecosystem: Environmental > Aquatic > Freshwater > Lake > Sediment | place: USA: Wyoming | collected... | reverse complement strand
AAGCGGAGGAAGAAGTCAGGCAGGCATGGGAGGCATCCTATAAGCCGGAAACGAACAGCGCGGCGATCGACATGTTGGAATCGGGATCTCTCGCGAACCGAATCATTCATTTACTGGGCCGTCTGGCGTTCCGCGGAATTTACTTCCCGCAAATGACGCGCCGAGAATGGACGCGGGTACTTTTCCAGAACCGACATTCCATCCTGCAGGTAATTCTCGAGGCGCTTAGATTCCGGTATCAGCCTCGGTCCGCGGAGCCACGCTCGATCGAAGTGCCAGAAGGGGCCGAGCCGTCCGCTTGATAGGACGCAGTGCTGAGCCATCAAGTGAGGAACTGGACTATGCCCCGACAGTGGATCAGCCAGTGATCCGTACACCTCGCGTCGCTACACCATCACAACGGACTTTAAATACACGCATGGCCTTCCTCTGGAGCCAAGTTCGCAGCTAAATGCCACTACCGGTAGCCGCTTCGGCAGCCTGATTCGGGCATACCAGCGTATTGGGTAGCCAGCCCGGCGTGGTCGGGAATTCGTCGCGAAGCTCATTGAATCCCGAACCCGGACAATGTCCCGGCGCATAAATAACCGCCAATGCCGGTGGGCTATCCAGAAACAGGGTGGGACGCCCCAGTTGCATGGCAATGCGAGCACCTACGGGTTCCCATGCGCGTCGTTCCAACTCGCTTGCCGCGATCGGAGCAAGCACTGGAATTGCGCCGATAGCCAGAAATTCCCGGCGGGTGATTCGATTCATTCTGGTCTGCCAGTTCGTCGTCCTCTCGGACATCACGGGCAAAGCGAACGGCTTTTTCCTTGCGCTTTCGTAGTTGGTCGCGGGTTAGTGCTTTCATGCTGTCACCGTAACTGGACCCGGAGGCACAAATAAAGCCCTTCAGTTCTTTTCCGCGTGACAAACGAATAACGATTTTTTGCGCCTGCGGCTGCGGGCGAGCCGACGTCGGCCACGGTAGGCGTTACGAAGGCGGCGGATTTCCTGGCGGCGTTCGACCCATTTATGAGCCGCGAAATTTACAATGCACTGAGGGTAGATGTCCGGCCAGGGTACGCCCTTGCGTCTGAGCTGGTAAGCGAGCGTGACGGTTGGCTTCCGGGGTCGTCCAGGGTGAGGGGGCAGGGCGGCTCTGATCCAGTGGATCACTTTTTCCTTTGTGGCGGTAGCGTGGGGATCGGTAAAGGGTCGCGGAAAGTGGCGGTATAATCGCTTGGCGAAGCCCTCCACTTGACGGCGGATGGCTTCCCATTCTGGGTGCGTGGCTGTCCTGGCGCCCAGCTTGAAGCGCTGGCCGTCGGGGGGCTGGACTTCTAGCCTACTAACTCCTTGGTTGTGCTCCATTTTGCTCCATTAACTGGAGCATTGAGGTAATCCATTGAAAATAGGGGAGTTTCAATCGCCAAGAATGAACGCCGAAGACGCTAGGTTTTTTGTTGTCAATCTACGTGCGATTTCCCAAGCTGGACGTCGCGGGTTCGATCCCCGTCCCCCGCTCCAACGAATTATTCACGCCTTCTCAGCAGGGAAGCCACGTTCCCACTTCCCGTTCGAGCGCGCGCCGATAAATGAGTGAAGCGGTCGCTATATCCTCCAATGCCAGGCCTAGGTTGACAACCAGATATCGGTCAGTCTCGCGTCGCCGGCCTGTCTTCCCAGAAACTAGCCCCGCCAGTTCCTCGTAGCGGGTTGGCATGTCGGCGAAGTGCCCGTGCTGGCGGTAGTACTCAAATTGTTCGGTATCGTCCACCCACATTCCGTCGACTGCTCGGGCCGTACGTGGCTTAACAGTCGCGTCAAAATCCAGCGCAACTGCCACGCACCCCGGTTTCAGATATTCCGGCGGAATGACGGGCTGGGGATTCCGCACGATGGGCGCGCAGGTAACTACAATGTCTGCGCTGACCACCGCGCCTTCCGCTGACTCGGCTTGCTCGACCTTGAGGCCCCAGGCCGAAGCTTCGCGCTCGAAAATCTCGCGAGCCTCCCCCGAAGGGTCAAAAACTGCGACCGTTGTGATGCCGGCGCAGACCCTGCGCAGCGCGTCCGTGTTGGCCCGGCCTTGAACGCCCGCGCCGATGATGGCCAACCGCCGCGCACCCGGCAAGGCCAACTTTCGCGCGGCAACGGCCGTGGCGCCCGCAGTCCTCTTCTCTGTAATCCACGTACAGTCCATCACAACCAGAGGCACACCTGTTTCGGGGCAGTTCAGGATCAAAAGGCCGGCGATATAAGGCAGCCCCTGGCGGCGATTCTCCGGGTAGCCGCTTACCCATTTGACGCCCGCCGCTCCCAGGCCGGGAAGATAAGCGGGCATCGCGTGGATGAACGCATCCTGGCGGGTGTGAATACCCGGCTTGGGGGGCATCTCAACCCTGCCGGCGGCCTTTTCATGAAATCCGGCCTCGACCGCCGCAATCACCTCATCCGGAGAGAAATCCAAAGACTCGATCTGCGCACGAGCAAGGTAGAGAATCTGTTGACCGCGTTTAGAAACCAGCATTGCGCTCCTCTTCCAGCGATTATAAGTTTAGGATGCCAAGCCGCGCCACACTTCCAAATATCAGGTAAGATAGCCGGTGCCCAGAAGTCTTTGTGGCGGCGGGCCACGCTTGGCCCGCGCAGGCAATTGGCAAAGCAAGCCAGCCCGCAACATAGGGACGGCAGCCGACATGACGCGCACGCAAGCATGGCTATTGGTGATTTTCTTGGCGGTGGCGCTCTTTCTCAACAACGCCGATCGCCACGTAGTCTTCGCCATATTCCCACTCTTGAAGTCCAACCTGAAATTTACTGACCTTCAACTGGGGCTGACTGGCTCGCTTTTCCTGTGGGTTTATGCCCTCTCGAACCCGATTGCGGGTCAGATTGGCGACCGCTACTCGAAGAAGAAACTGGTGGCACTCAGCTTGGTGGTGTGGAGCAGCATTATGGCCCTCACCGGCCTGTCCACCTCCGCTGGCATGCTGCTGACGTGCCGCGCCTTACTGGGCATGAGCGAATCGCTTTTCATGCCTTCCGCCGTGGCGCTGCTGGCGAATGCGCATGGTCCTCGGACGCGCTCGCTGGCGGTTAGTGTGTTCGGGATGGGTGAATATTTCGGCGTGGCCCTGGGCGGGTGGCTGGGCAGTTGGGTGGCGCAGGAATTTAATTGGCGGCTGACTTTCCTCACGTTGGGCGGCTTGGGCCTGCTTTACGCGACGCCCTACTGGAGCTTCTTGCGAGGAGTCAAGGAAGAAGAAGTTGCGGCGCCCGCCCCGGGCCGAGAAAGCAGGCTTTCGGTGTCGGTCCTGGCGAGGGTGCCGAGCTATCGGGCTCTCTGTGCCGCCTTCCCCGTGTGCGCCAGCGTGGTCTGGCTGTTATATACGTGGTTGCCCTTGTTTCTTTACGAAAAGTTTTCCCTGCGCTTGGCGGAGGCCGGCTTCACGGCAGCCGTTTTCTATCAAAGCGGCAACTTGGTTGGCTCCTTGGGCGGCGCCGCCCTGGCAGATTGGCTATACCGGCGAACCCGCGCCGCGCGCTTTTGGGTTGCCGCTACGGGATTCCTGTTTGCCGGCCCGTGTCTGCTTTGCATCGGACACACCCAGTCCCTCTTCATGACCAAAGTTGGCATAGTGGGGTTTGGCGTGTTCGGGGGACTGTTTCTGGCCAACATGGTTACGGCGAGCTTCGACGTGGTCCCCTCGCACACGCGCGCTTCGGCCTGCGGCTGCATGAATTTGCTGGGGTCACTGACTTCCGGTTTTGCCTCGCTCGGGGAAGGGAAATGGAAATCCACGGTCGGAATACCCAACATGATGACCATGGGCGCGGTGCTGTGCCTTGCTGCCTCACTGCTCTTGATGATCACGATAAAATTCCGCTTTCAGCAAGACCATGACCGGGCTCGCTTGGAGGAAGCCACTGTACCCCAGTCCAGAGGGCCGAATCCTCGGTCGGGCTGATGATGTTCAGGCGCCACGGCTGGCGCAGACATCGTCCTCCATGTCTGCGTCCCAGTGACAGTCGCCGCATAGGCCCGCGATCAAAAAGGCAGGCAAGCTGGTTCCCAGGTACGGTCAATGCTACGATAGGAAGTGGGATTGGAGAGACGGTATGGAAGCGAAGCAGCAGGTGTTGAAGGCCATTGAGGAACTCCCGGACGACGCTGGGGTCGAAGAGGCGCTGGATCGGCTCTACCTGCTTTACAAGGTTGAGAGAGGTCTTCGCCAAGCGGACCGCGGTGAGCTCCTCAGTCAAGAAGAGGTCCGGGAGCGAATGGCGAAATGGCTCAAGTAAGGTGGACGCCGCAGGCGGCGGACGACCTCGAGGCGATTTGTCTGTTCATTGCGCGGGACTCGGCGCAGCTCGCGGCAATATTCGCCGACCGGGTGCTCCGCGCCACCGATCGGCTGGCGAGCTATCCACGTTTGGGGAGAGTGGTTTCGGAGTTGGGAATCGAGGACATTCGAGAGATCATCGTGGCAGCTATCGCGTCATTTATAGGGTCCGACAAGACGAGGCCCACCTTCTAACGCTGCACCATGGGGCTCGACCTCTGGACACCACAAAGATTGAGGGCGGTAACGCCGCTGATGCGGAGAGTTAGTTGCGGCCGCCAGGACCGCCCCCGGCATTGAGCGGCCTCGCCTACTGCTTACAAAACTCCGCGTAGCTCATGAGCTTGATGCCCAACTCGTCCACCAGGCGCCTGATGCGCGGGGAAGTGTAGGCCAGCGTTTCGGCGGCGCGCAGCCGGCCAGTGCCCAGGATTTGAACATCTTTGGGCTCGGAATGTACGAGCGCGTCGTTCTCGAGCGAGGCGAGCCCCGGGTGCCCGATCAGCAGGTGGACACCCGGCTTCAGGCTTCTCAGAACCTGCTCCAGCGCCTTTTCCTTCTCTTCCGGCGGGACGGAATAGATCCCGAAGTCGTCCAATTCGTGCTCGCCCAGAAGGCAGGAAACCGGAAGCCTGTATTTTTCACTCAGGCGCTCGACGATGGGCCGGAAACGCGGGTCATAAGGCATAACATAGTGGGTGTCGAGGTAGCGGACGGGCACCCCTTTCTTTATTGCCAGCGCGATCTGGGCATTAAACTCCTTCTCAAGTTCCGCCATGTCAGGACCATGCGCCCAGAACTCCGCCGGCGACTGCCAGAGAAAACCGTCTTGATCAACAAGTGTCCGAACCTCGGAATAGGGCAAAACAGGCCGCCAGCGGTAGCCCCGCCACTCTCCGACGATCCCCAGGTGTACGCCAAAACACAGGTCGGGATTCTCCTGCGCGATCTTCGCCGCCTCTTCAAACCACGGCGAAACGACCAACATCGCCGCAGACCGAATAATGCCGTTGCGCATACATTCCCAGATGGCGAGGTTTCCCGTGTGGGTGTAGCCCATATCGTCGGCCCGCGTAATTAAAATCACTTCCTGGTTTTTGTCTATCATGCTTTGCCTCAGCACCTCCTTCGAGATGAATTGTAGCGGGTTATGGTTCTAGTGTTGTGGATCAAAAGCTCATTGAGTAAGTCAGCCCGTCAGCCGACGGGCGCAAGAATGTAGTCCCGACGTGTCGGGATCAGCGGGACCTCCCTCACCCCCCACCCCTCTCCCGCCCCGGGCGGGAGAGGGGTGTCCGTCAACTGACGGGCGGGGTGAGGGCCGTCCAACCCAGGGCTTGTGCCCTGGGCTACAATATTCCGCCCCTGACGGGGCTGATTGTTTGGTCGGTGGACCACACGTTTTGTTCAACGAACTTCTCAACCGGCGCTCAGGAGTACCACGGCAGCCAAACCGAAGGAGACGCCGCTCGCGGTTAATTTATTCATACGCTCGCCAAACAACAAACGCCCGCCCAAAATCACAATGAACACGGAACCCCCCAAGGTAACAGGAAAAACCATGTGCCCGGGGGCGCCGAGCTTCAGAGCCACCGCCATGGCGATCTGGCCTCCCATGCTCAACGCCGCCAGCACGCCCCCCCAACCCGCCTCGCGAGCGCCGAAGCGGGCGCCTTTGATAAGTATGGGTATGCCGATACTCAGCAACCCGGCGAAATACCACACTGCCAGATAAGGATACTTGCTTGTTTCCGGCAAACCCCAGGCAGCAATTACCTTCAGGCCGAAAGCACTCATACCGTTGGTGAGCAATACTACGATCATTAGCAGAAACCACTTCGCCTGCTCTTCACCTTTCACCGCCTGCGCAGCCAGATGGTTTTCGGTCTGGCGGCCTTGATAGATCAGGAACAAAGCGATCAGCACCAGCGCCAGGGCCAGCGCCTTGATCGTGGAGAGCCTTTCCTTATAGGCGAACACGGAAACCACCGCTGGAATCGCACTCGAAATATTCATCATCAGCCAGGCTACCGATACCTTGCCAACTTCGATCGAGGATTGGAAGGCGTAGTAAGCGACGGCGGCGCAGACTCCGCAGACAATCGCAACCAGGGCCGCCTTCAACGGCAGGGAAAGCGGCGAGGGCAAACCCGCTGACCGGACCAACATCACCAGTGTAGCCCAGGCAAAGGCGTAAACCACCAGTAAGGAGGCCTGGCAATTCCTGCGCTCCGCCAGCTTCGAAGCACACCCGAGCAAGCCAAAGGAGAGCGCCCCCAGAAAGCAAAACAAAAGTCCGCTGTTCATTTTCTCTCCTGTGCGCCTCCCTCTGAGCGTAGACCATGCTGCGGCGACTGGGATCGCCAGCATGGCGAGCCTCGTTGGAACGAACAGAATATACATGAGGATTGGCCGAAAATTCTATTGAATGCTGGCCTAGCCCGCGGTCACGACCAAATGCGTAGGGGCCAACGGCGCTGCGCCGTGGGCCGCAGGCACTAATCACCCCATGCCCTGTCATTCCCGCGAAAGCGGGAATGCAGGAAGCATGCTTTGAATTTGTCGCTTGATGACAGGCGCGGAAGATGACTACAGAGATCCTTCGTCCCGACACGTCGGGACTCAGGATGACGGTTTGGTAGAGTCTTTCCATTCTGCTCGGCAGGGTCGACATTCAGCAGGTTCGACTATTGACAGTGCCACATCTTGCTGCCATCCTGGCGTGCGAAGTTTTCGAAGGGCGGTTATTCGCACGAATATTAACCGCCCTTGAAAGGTTCTCTAATGAAGAGACTGGTTTGCTTGATGCTTTTCACAAGTTGCGCGATGGCGGCTGAAATCCATTTTCGCCAGTCGGGCGTCGGAGCTAATGCTGACGGGTGGACCGCCTGGAGCGACCGTGCCGAGACCGCTCCCAAGACATTTGTTGAGCCGGTCATTTCACGCGGGAAGCATGGCTCCTTGGGAGTATCCGGAGACGGGAACATGGCGGCCTATGGCGGCTGGCAGCGGACCATCGCCGGCGTCAAGGAGGGTGCGTGGTACAGATATGTTGTGCACTATCGGGCGGTAGGCCTCACCAGCGAGAACTGGCAGGTCCTGCCGCGCTTGGACTGGCGAAAGGCCGATGGCACTCGTGCCGGCAGTTACGAGCAGGTGGATTATGCCTCCCGGTCGGTGCGTAAAGGATCGTGGACGGAGGTGAGTCTTGATACCCAGGCGCCGGCTGGGGCAACGAGTGTAGTTCTCGAACTCTACCTGGCCCACGCGCCGACGGGAATCGTTTGGTGGGACGATATTGCGTTCGATGAGATCCCCGCCCCCGGCCCGAGAAAGGTAACGATCGCCACTATTAATCTCATGCCCGCCAACACCGGGTCAGCAGCGGCGAGTGTGGGAGAGTTTATTGAGGCCGCGGGGCGCTTGGCTCCTGCTAACACAGACGTCATTCTGCTCCCGGAGGGCATCACCGTGGTTGGGACCGGCAAGTCCTATGCGGAGGTTGCCGAGCCGATACCAGGTCCAACGACCGCCCGGCTGGGTGAACTGGCCCGAGCGAAGCACTCCTGCCTTGTCGCCGGCCTCTACGAACGTGAGCGCGGAGCAGTGTACAACACTTCGGTGCTCATTGACCGCCAGGGCAATCTCCTGGGCAGGTACCGCAAGGTGTACCTTCCCCGCGGCGAAATGGAGCAACTGACGCCGGGGAACGACTTTCCCGTCTTCCGCACAGATTTTGGAACGGTCGGCATGATGATCTGTTACGACGTGTTTTTTCCGGAACCGGCCCGTCAACTGGCTTTGCGGGGGGCCGAAATCATCTTGCTGCCGATTTGGGGCGGGGATCAGACGCTGGCCACCGCGCGCGCCATCGAGAATCAGGTATTTCTCGTTACCTCGGGCTACGACCACCCCACTTACATCATGGACCCGACAGGGAAACGACTGGCGGAAGCGCCGCGCCGTGGGACGGCAGCTATTGCTACCGTCGATCTGAATACGCGCTATCTTTACTTGGGGCTATGGGACTGGAAGAACCGCCGGCCGCGCGAGTACCGGCCGGACGTGGAGACGGATTTTCTCTTCTCTGCTGAAAGGGCTCAATGAGAAAACCCCGAGGGCACGAGTGGTCAAGGGAGCCGTCGATTGGTCCGCGAGGGATCTCTGCCATTCACACCCGTTAGGTTCGCTGGCGCGTCAAGTCGGGCCCGCGCGGCCTGCATGTAAGGGCCCAAGGGTTCGACTCCGGGCGGCAAGTTGGGGGAAAAATCGCGAAGGTTTTCCACGAGCTGCATTCTCGCCGGCTCCGTGAGGGCATAAAAGGAAATTGCAGGAGGCGTGAGCACCACGCGGTTATCAAACTTCCACTGCCCCGCCAGCGCCCACTGGCGCGGGGTGCCGCCGTACAGCCCCAACCAGTTATCATCAATAATGGCAACGAAGGATTTTCTTGATCTGGCCAGATCATCCATGAATTGAGGATCGAAGCGCTTGCGGAGCAGGGCCTGCGCAACCTCCAGATCCGCGAGACCATGAAAATCCGTACACTGAATGTCTGCCAGGAAGTTGGCGAAGCCAAGATCATTCACTGCCACACCGCTCCCCTGGTAATACCGGCGTAGAAATTGCCCCATGTAGTAATGGCATTTGTAAATGTCGTTCGTGGCCCGTACGGTGGCCTGGAGCGAATCGCGGCCTGCGCTCCAGAGGAGGTTGGCGGTCAGAATTGTTAGCGCCAAGGCCGCGACGCCCGCCCATTCTCCGGCGGGCAAGTGGAAACTCCGAGGCAGACGCTGAACGAGCTCAAACAGAGGCGCCGCCACCGCCACAAGCCCCATCGCCACAAGATAGGCCTCATAACGATACAGCCAGCCAGTCCCTGCTAAAACCAAGTGGAGAAAACCCGTCGCCACGAAAATCCCCATGAGCCATTGCAGAGGGTCTTCTCCTCTTTTACCTTTCGTGAAGCGGCTGAGCATGAGCAGGAGGGAAACCGCCATGAGCCTCCCCACCCGCAAACCCGAAAAAGTGAAGTTTGTTACGGCGTGAGCCGCAAAGCTCGCGAGCCGATGCCCAGGGCCAAGCGGCAAGTTGCCCTTGAGCACAACGGAATTCGGTAACCAGAACCAGCCGTGCCGCACGGAAACCAGCCCGATCACAAACAAGGGGAGGACCGACCAGAACAAGAGGTGGAAAGCAAGCCATCCTCGCCGACGAAGGCAGAGAAGGATGGCCACGACGCCAACCGTGAATAGTCCCTCATAGCGCGTAGTCGACACGAGAAAGCCAAGAAGAGCAAGCGTCACCCCGGAGAGACGTGAGTCCGCAGCCCGGCCAGCAAGCAGCCAGCTTGCGTAACAGACAAAGGTGAGCGTCACCACAGTTTGCAGAACGTGCTCCAAACCGGCAAAGATCAAGCTTGAAATCGGGGCAAAGAAAAGAACCGAGAGAACGATGCCCAGAACATAGACCCGCGGAAGCGCTCTTGCAAAGGACTCAAAGATCCATCCCAGGGCCACCACCAGCAGGGTGGCGAAGAAGATGTTCAAAACCAATGGCGCAAGGTTGTTGACCCCAAACACGAAGTAGACGCCCGAAAGCAGGAAGGTCCAGAGCGGGGAAGATGAGGTTGAGGTGAACTGATAGGGCGTTACCCCCCACACGCCGTGCCGGGCGAAGTTCTTCGCGATCGCCATATGGATATAAGGGTCATCCAGCGCATATACGAGATGCCCTTGGTTCAATTTGAGGGATTGAAGGAGAAGCGTAGCAATGGTGGCCCAAAGCAACAAGGTTGCCGCTAGAATGGGCCAGAATCGCTTGAGCCAGTATCGCATTGTGATTGCACAATATCACACACCACCGACTTCTTCACGAAATGAAAGGTTTGAAAATTCCTCGATGATAAGTTAGGCTAATCGCGGCAAACTTCGGCGCCACGCAGATGTGACTCGCTGTCGCGGGTTCCTACGGAGACGAGGAATGGAGCCGCCGGAAACAACTACTTATTCACAAGCCGCAGCCCGCGCGCCTATCTTCGCTGTGGGCGGGCTCGTCGCGAGCCTTCGTCCTCAGCAGTGGGTGAAGAACGGTTTCGTTTTCGCCGCGCTGATTTTTTCCCGCAGCATCACCGATTGGCATCGCAACGCGCATGCGGCGGCGGGGGCGTTACTATTCTGCCTGATCTCCAGCGCCATTTACCTCTTGAACGACATTCTCGACGCGCCGGAGGACCGCAAGCATCCCCTAAAGAGATTGCGGCCCCTGGCCTCAGGCAGGCTGGGAGTGGGAACCGCCTCCCTGGCGGCGATGATACTCGCGCTCATCTCTTTGGGCGGCGCCTGGATTCTAGACCATACGTTCTTTATCATTGTGGCGGCGTATGGCCTCATCAACTTGCTCTACTCATGGACGCTGAAGCGCGTCGTCTTACTCGACGTGTTTGTCATCAGCGCCGGTTTCGTCATGCGGGTGATAAGCGGGGGAGTGATCATCCATGTGGAGATATCGCCCTGGCTGGTGGTGTGTGCCACACTGCTGGCTTTGTTTCTTGCTCTCAGCAAGCGCCGGCACGAGTTAGTAGTCCTGGGAAAAGACGCGGGCAACCACCGCTCGATCCTGGCTCACTATTCGCCCTACTTCCTGGACCAGCTTATCGGGATTGTTACCGCTTCCACCGTAATGTCCTACGCGCTCTACACACTTTCGAGCGACGTGCAGATGAAATTTCCCGGCAAGCGGCTCGAGCTCACAATTCCTTTTGTCCTGTTCGGAATCTTCCGTTATCTCTATCTGGTGCACCAGAATGAAGGGGGAAATCCGACCCGGTTGCTTTTCACGGACCTAGTCCTACTTTCGGTCGTGCTGTTCTGGGCGGCCAGCGTCATTTTCATTATCTACCTTTAATAGGCTGTCATTCCGGGCGAACGAGGAATCTCACTCCGCAAGCCACGACTTCACGGATTCCTCGCCTCGCTCGGAATGACAGCCTGGAAGACTAGGTAGCGCGGACCTCCGCTTTTGAGGTCCGCGGCTTTGAAGAGCACGGGAACGCGATCAGATGAGGGCCGCGGGCTTTCCCGCCAAGGCGGGACGGAGGTCCGCCCTACACGCTATGGCAGAGGGTTTTGTAACTCAGGCGCTCTCCGGCTGGGGGCGTTTCCCGGTCGAGCGTTGTCATGTCTATCGCCCCGAAAGCCAGCGCCAACTGGCGGGCATTCTAAGCTCCAGCGCCCAGCCATCCTTCATATCGTATGGGCTGGGGCGAAGCTACGGCGACGCGCCCCTAAACAGCCAAGGCGGCGTGGTGTGTCAGACACGGCTTAACAGGTTTCTTGCCTTCGATGCGCAGGCGGGCGTGCTGGAGTGTGAAGCGGGTGTCAGCCTCGCCGAAATCCTTCAATATTTTCTGCCCCGCGGCTTCTTCCTGCCGGTGACGCCGGGGACCAAGTTCGTTACTGTCGGGGGAGCAATCGCTGCCGACGTGCACGGAAAGAATCACCACCAAGATGGCACCTTCGGGAATTTTGTTTTGGATTTCAAGCTGCTAACAACAAGCGGCGAGAAACTCTCCTGTTCGCCTAATAACAGCTTCGAAATCTTCTGGGCAACGCTTGGGGGCATGGGACTGACAGGTGTAATTCTCAGCGCCCGAATCAAGCTGCGCCCCGTCGAGTCAGCGTGGATGCTGGTGGACTACCAGAAAGCCACAAACCTGGAAGACGCGCTGGCGAGGATGACCGAATCCGACGTCCGTTACCAATACTCGGTGGCCTGGATTGACTGCCTGGCGACGGGCCGGCATATGGGAAGAGCCGTCTTGATGCGAGGAAACCACGCTCCGGCAAGTGAGCTGCCGGCGAGCATCCGGGATCCTCTAGCCCAACCGTCCTTGCGTCACTGGACGCTTCCTTTTGATTTTCCTTCACTGGCTCTGAACAGTCTCACCGTGCGGACGTTCAACTCTTTTTATTACGGCCTGCATCGGAATGCTACCCGTCAACTTGTGGACCTCGAGAAGTTTTTTTATCCTCTCGACGCGATTCACCATTGGAACCGCTTGTACGGACGCAGGGGCTTTGTTCAATACCAGGTGGCCCTGCCTCTGGAGGGAGGGCTGGAGGGGCTCAAAGAAGTTTTGACGCGGCTGGCCCGCTCGCGCCGCGCCTCCTTCCTGGCCGTACTGAAGCGTTTTGGGAAGTCGAACCCTGGCCTGCTTTCTTTTCCGATTCAAGGTTGCACCCTGGCCCTGGATCTTCCCGTCGCCCGCGGACTGGTTCCACTGCTGCACGAATTAGACCGGGTGGTTCTGGATTATGGCGGTAGAATCTACCTGGCGAAGGATGCGGTATTGACAGCGCAAAGCTTTGCCGCAATGTACCCGAAGCTTAAACAATTCCGAGCTATCAAGAGCCGGCTTGATCCGCATGGTCTCCTTTCTTCATCCCAGGCGCGGAGACTCGCCATTGTGGAGAAGTGAGGCAGCGCCTCACCACAGAGTCCGCAGAGGGACGCCGAACTGTTTGCTCTGCGGTTTCCGTGATACAACATCGAAAGTTGTTGCTTTTCTGGCAAACTCTTCTGGAAGCTAGGGTCTTGAATTTTGAATCTGGAAGTTAGGGTCTTGAATTTTGAATCTGGAATTTTCCATTGCGGCTCTGCCGCTCCGTGCCCTCTGCGGTGGATCTTTTCTTTGCCGCCCGCGAAAAAGTTGACGACCTGTGCTAAGAAGACAGTGGCGCTCCAATCGTGGCCATCGTCAACTGAGGAGGTATAGGCGTGCCAAGTGTACTGATTTTGGGCGCGACTTCGGCCATTGCCTCCGCCCTGGCAAGAGAGTTTGCAGCTCATAAGTTCGACCTCGTTCTGGGGGGGCGCAATCGGGAAGAATTGAGCGCGCTGGCCTCCGATCTTAGTCTTCGCTACGGGGTTCGAGCCGGAACCCTTCCCTTTGACGCCCTTGACACCCTGACCCATGCGGCCAGCCTGCGATCTTTCCTCTCGGAAGCAGGTGACACTCTAGCGGGAGCCGTGATTTGCATTGGGTACCTGGGCGATCAGGCCAAGGGCCAAACCGATTGGGAGGAAGCCCGCCTTATCCTTGAGACGAACTTCACCGGTTGCGTCTCTGCCCTGAATATTCTTGCCAACCATTTCGAGCTAAGGCGGGCGGGTTTTATCTGCGCCCTTTCCTCCGTGGCCGGAGACCGCGGACGGCAAAGCAATTATTTCTATGGGGCCGCGAAGGCGGGCCTGAGCACCTATCTTCAAGGCCTGCGCAATCGCTTATTCCCTGCCCACGTCAAGGTGATTACCGTTAAACCAGGTTTTGTGGACACCCACATGACGTACGGGCGACCCGTGTTGCTTCTGTTGGCGTCACCGGAGAGGGTGGCCAAGGGCATTTTCAGAGCTGTCACCAAGGGGAAAGACGTCGTTTATGTGCCCTGGTTTTGGCGTTTCATCATGCTCATGGTCCAGTCAATCCCTGAAGCGATCTTCAAGCGGTTGCGGACATGAACTCATAGTGCCTGGCGGCCCTGTAAGAGCAGGCGGTACAGACATCGGTCTATGATGTCGGCAGTCAGGGAGGCAGGGTGGGAGCGGAAGAGGTCATGCCCTGGATCATTGGCGAGAGGATTTGTACCAACTGGAGATGGTCGCTTTGGGAAATCACAGACACGCTGAAAGGCGCATGTCTTCACGACAGGACTTGGACAGGCCCCAATAGATGGCGACGTGCCGCCACCCGGCCAGGATCGCCGCATGGGAGAGGAGGCCAATGTCATTAAGCGTTCGCATTAAGCAGATTCAGCAATACCTGAATGACCTTTACGAGATGCAGGCGGCTCATTTCGTCGACCACCTCCTTAGTCATCCCAGATACTCCGACGAGAGAAGATTGAATCGCTACGAGCATAAGGTTTTCTCTCAGAGTGGTGAAGACGGGATTATCGGAGAGATCTTCAAAAGGATTGGAGTCGCAAGCAACACGTTTGTTGAATGCGCACCCGGCAACGGGGTTGAAAACAACACCCTGTACCTCTTAATGCAGGGTTGGAAAGGGCTCTGGATCGAGGCAAATCCCAAACATGTCCGTGCCATCAAGGACGGCTTTGCGAAGAAACTTGAGGATCGCAGTCTATCTCTGGTTCCCCAGTCCGTAACCGCGGAGAATTTTGAGGCGATTCTTCGAAAGGCTCGGTTTCCTGAAGATTTTGATCTGCTCTCCATTGATATTGACCGGAACGATTACTGGGTCTGGAAGGGCCTGCGGCATTACAGCCCGCGCGCTGTGGTGATCGAATATAACCCCATTTTCCCTCCCGGCTGCGACTGGGTCGTAGAATACTCCCCGACAGCCGTGTGGGACGAAAGCAGTCACTTCGGCGCAAGCCTCACTGCACTTGAGAGATTGGCCGCCGAAAAGGGTTACCACCTTGTGGGCTGCGACCTTGCCGGCAGCAATGCTTTCTTTGTTCGAGCGGACCTGGTTGGAGCCCATTTCCTGCCACCGTTCACGGCTGAAAATCATTATGAACCTCCGCGCTACTACCTGACGAACAGGAGGTTGGGACACCGTAGAAGAGTGCCTTTTTCGAAGTAGGCTTTTGCGGCTTTGCAACAACCGACAACTGACAGCCGACTGAAGACTTCGCTCCATCGAATATGGCGCCGGGCCAGTCATTGCCGCGAAAGCGGGAATCCAGTCTGTCGGGAGTCTATTTCCGAAGTATTACGGGGTGGATTCCCGCTTTCGCGGGAATGACTGGGGAGTTGCGAGGCCTGAATTGTGAGGCCCCGTGCGAGGCCCGCGTTGACATCGCTCCACGCGGCATTTAACCTAGCTAAAGAGGCCTTATGGATATCTTCGCTGAAATCGCCAGACTCAGGAAGGAAGGGCGCAAGGCGGCGCTGGCTACGATCATTCAGGTGCAGGGCTCGATTCCAAGTTACGAGAGCGCAAAGATTCTGATCCGCGACGACGGCTCGATTGTGGGCACGGTGGGCGGAGGGTGCGTCGAGGCGGAGGTGTGGTCCGTGGCGCAGGAGGTGATGCGCGAAGAGAAGCCGCGCCGCCTGCACTTCAACTTGAACGCCCAACTGGAATACGACAACGGACTGGTGTGCGGCGGGTCACTCGATATTTTTGTTGAGCCCATCCTGGCCACTCCCACCGTGTATCTCTTCGGGGGCGGGCACGTTTCGCTTTATGTTTCGAAGATGGCAGCGCTGGCGGGATTCGACGTGGTCGTCTCGGACGACCGGCCAGCGTTCGCCAACCCGGACCGTTTCCCGGAAGCGGTTGAAACCCACGCCGGACCCTGGGAAGAGATTTTCCCGAAGCTCAAGATCAACGGATTATCTTACCTGGCGCTGGTCACCCGCGGGCACAAAGGTGACCTGGATTGCCTGCGCTGGGCGCTCACCACGCCGGCACGCTACATTGGCATGATCGGCAGCAAGCGGAAGTTTATCGAAATCTCGAAGATCTTGGAGCAGGAAGGCGTGCCCGCGGAGAAGCTCGAGCGCGTCCATTCACCTATCGGCCTCGATATCGGAGCGCTGACTCCGCAGGAGATTGCGGTCTCCATCGTGGCGGAAATGATCGCGGTCCGCCGCCAGGCCGCGTCCCCTCATCCCTCTCTTGCGTACAAACTCAAAGCCACCGAAACCAGCACCACCCCTTAATCCCCTCCTCAGATGAGGGGGGGAGGTGCGATTGTTCCCCTCCTCCTAAAGGAGGGGATTAAGGGGTGGTGCTACCGCATGATTGCCGGTTTGATCCTTGCCGCAGGTGAATCCTCCCGCATGGGAACCCCCAAGGCCACGCTTGTCTACTGTGGCCGCACGTTTCTCGAGCTGATTGTGCAGACACTCCGGGCGGGCGGGTTGGAGCGCCTAGCCGTCGTGCTCGGCCATCAGGCCGAGGACATTCAACGAGAGGTCAAGCTCGAGCCTGCGCAGGTGGTCATCAATGCTGATTATCGGTCCGGCCAGACATCGTCATTGCAAGCGGGTTTGCGAACGCTGATCACGGATGATCTTGAAGCTGTCTTGCTTTGTCTAGTGGATCATCCCGCAGTCTGCGCAGAAACAGTGAGAAGAATTGTGGCGATTTTCCGGCAGCGCAGCGCTCCCGTTGTGATCCCCACTTATCACGGTCGCCGCGGACATCCGGTGCTCATTGGACGGCAAGTCTTCGAAGAGCTATTAGGGTTGGCCGGCGACGCGGGCGCCGATTCCGTGGTGCGGCGATACCGCCCCACCACGCAGTTCGTCGAGGTCGAAGACGAAGGGGTCGTCATTGATGTGGACGACCCGGAAAGCTACCGGCGGCTGATTTCAGGGTAGGAGGCCACAGCGACATATTGTCGGGGTCGGACCGACCCCTTGTTTGCCCTGACTTGAACAATAATTACTTTTGTTTTCTATAACATTCCCGCTTTTTGTCCCTAACTACATTTATTATCAACAACATTCCCGCTTCGTTTCCGAGTCTTCCGGCGTGGCCCTTTGTTTTCAATAACATTCCGGCTTCGTTACCTCAATTTTGAAGAATGCTTTCTTGCTTCCCCCGCAAAGGCAGACGTGTTGCAAGGGGGGTGAGGAGGGGCCATTCGGGGGCTTTTCATGGCGCTTGGCGCGCTCTTCGGAGTGGGCTGGGGAGCAGTAACAATGCGGCATAGAGTTCCCGGCCGGCCGTGACTTTCTGCACCGCCTCACTGTAGCACTCTAGGAGCCTGTCGGAGATACGGTTTCCGAAATCTACCTTCTGAGGTACCCGTTGTTCTTGGAGAGTAGGACTCTGACCTTTTGACTCCTGCAAGGCTGCCCGGG
>Ga0315282_10008026_pt1 | contig 17176 bp, 11 predicted proteins | sample YL17G07_20_MG_FD_203693 | JGI IMG/M metagenome (GOLD analysis project Ga0315282, IMG submission 203693) | Sediment microbial communities from Yellowstone Lake, YNP, Wyoming, USA - YL17G07_20 | ecosystem: Environmental > Aquatic > Freshwater > Lake > Sediment | place: USA: Wyoming | collected... | reverse complement strand
GCTCGAGCGTCTGCGGCCGCACGGTGATGTCGTCGCGTGCGTCCACGGCGATGGCGCCGACGTCGCGTGCGGCTCCGATGACGGCGAGCACCGGGAATTCCGCAGAGGCGCTCGTCCAGTCGTCGAGCCACCCCTGCGGCACCCGGACGGCATGGACATAGATGCGCTTTTCCTCACCCGGTGCCACCCCCTTCGGCATGCGGACGCTGATGCGCCCGGCCTCTTTCAGCTTCCCGTACCGCTCGAACGGAAGCGTCGAGCCGTCCTCCGCCGTCACGCTCGTCACGTCCCACCCCGCCGGCACCGAAATGTCCAGCGAGAAGACCTTCTCCTCTTCCGGGAGTATGGCGAACCCCCCGCGGACTTCGTGCTTGCTCTCCTCGATCACCAGGAGCAGGTTGGTGGTGACGAGGAGCTTGGCCGGGGGCTTCGGGAAGCGTGCGGAGAGGTCGAACGCCGGCTGCGGGGCGTAGTATGCGGCGACCGGGCGGATGCGCGCGGCGGCGGGGTCCGCCTCAAACAGGGTCGCCGGGAGCGCACGTCGGAGCACCGAGGTGTCGATCTCCAGCAGTCCCTTGGCGGCGAGGGCCTCGACTTTCAGCCGGTCCTCCAGGAGGAGTCCGACGACGGCGGTATGCCCGACGACGTCCAAGGGCTCGAATTTCGGGAGGCTCCACGCGTTGAGGTCCGGGTTGGTTCGGAGTGCGGAGAGGTTGACGAGGACGGTCCCGGTGACCTCCTCGCGCAGATAGATCTCGAGGACTTTACGAGGCCCCTCGGGCGTGATCGCCCACCGCGTGAGCTCCGCGGAGTTCACGTCCGTCACCTCGAACCCGTCGGGCACGACGAACCGGAGGCTGTCCACGCCCCGGTGGAGCGCCGCGATCGAGAACGTCGCGTGCAGTCGGTCGTACGCTTGCGTGACCTCGTCCACCATCACGCTTCGGGCGACGACGACGCGGTCCCGGCGCCGGAGCCGACTGTTCAGCGTCATGACGAGCGTGGTGTTCCCGGGCGCCAGGAGCAGGTCGATCCTCGTCTCTTCGGTCTTGTCGTCGAAGACCCGAGCTGCGACGGCGGCGCCGCTCTTCACTTCCACGTCACCCGGGACGGTCAATTTCATGGAGGTCGCGGCGGGCGTGGGAAGCTGGAAGGTGAGGATCTGCCGCGCCGCGGTGGTCTGGAGCGGCGCGACGATTTCGAGGACGAGCCTGTGCTGCCCGACGCCTTCGACAAAGAGCATCAGCCGGCCGTCGTCGGCCAGTCCCAGGGACGCACCCCTTCCGTCCAGCGTCGCACTGCGCAAGCCCACGGCTCCCACGTCGAGACCCAGCGTGTGGAGACCCGCTTCCAGCACGTCCACGGTCAGCGTGCCGACGATCTCGGCGCGTTCGTCCCCCAGCTTGGCCGAATACTCCGCCCCGACGAGTGCCGCCTCCAGCGGCGCATGCGTGTCGGCGGCCTTCGTCGCCTTGGCGAGCAGTTCCTCATATTCCCTGCGCGAGAGGAGGACGCGACGTGCCTTGTCCTCCAGGAGCACGTGCAGGTCGTCGAAGGGGACGAGGATTTCGCGCGTCGTCTTGGGCGGCGTCTTCGCCGTTTCATCCCCACGACTGCCGCCGTGCGCCAGGACCAGTGCGATCAGTCCCACCATGAGGAGAAGGTACTTACGCATTGCCTTTTCCTCCTTGTCCGGTCTCGCTATCGGCGTCGGGTTTCTTTTCGGCTTCTGGAGGCGTCGGCTCTTTGGTCTCAACGGGCTCCGGTTTGTGTTTCGGCCTGCGGCGGAGCTTGCCCTTGAGCGTGGTCCAGAAGGCGCCGAGGGCCGGCCCGCGCGGCTCCCGCGGCGGCCCTCCCTCGGGCTTTCGCGGACGCGTCACCAAGAGATACCACAGCACCCACACGACCAGCACGATGATGATCCAGGCGATCAGCCAGCCACTCGTGAACTGCCGGGTCAAGGTCGGGAAGAAGACGGCGAGGAGCACCAGTGCGACGACGGCCGCGCCGACGGCGAGGGCGCGTTTCCGGAACCCTTGCGGGGTCAGCAGCACGCCTGCACCGATGACGATCACCGCCACGAGGACCATCAGGGCGTCCTTGTGGAGGGCGACGATCCGCAGAGACCCCTTGGGCGGGGCGAGCGGTCGCAGCGTCGAGAACAGGTAATGGTCGCCGTCGGTCTCGAAGTTCCTGAGGAAGGCGGTGTCGAGGTTCATTCCCTCGGTGACCCAGGCGATGAGCGACTCGTCGTCGCGAATGGCGACCGGTCGGAAGCTGAAGATCCCCGTGCGCCACCACACCAGCTCGTCGGTCCACGGACCGATCGAGCCGAGGTAGGCACGTTCCTTGGGCAGGTACACGGAGAGCTGGACCTTCTGCACCGCCGGCTCCTCGGGGAACGCCGGACACACGAGGAGCAGTCCGGCGCCGCTCACCGTGTAGCGCAGCTCCAGGAGGAACGGCGCATCCGGGTTCAGTCCGATGAGAGGCACCGCGACCCGGTTCTTCTTGGTGCCTCCCTGTTCGAGCGTGACGGGTCGGGCGTTGATCCGCAGGGGTTCCGTGTCGAAGAGGACGTTCTCCGGGAGTTCCACCTCCAGGCGCTGTCGCTGACTGCGCATCCGGTAGATGGCCTGGACGGACGTGACCTTGCCCCGGGTGACCACCATGCGGACGAGTGCCCGCTCGATGCTCGTCCGTTTGATCTCCTGGAGCTCGTAGCGGGTCGCGGTGACCGTGAGAGACCAGTCTTCGTGGAACTCGAGGGCCAGGGCCGCCCCCGTGACGCTCGCCCCGCTCATCAGGTCGGTCCCGGGGTCGATCGGCCGGAGCGAATCACTGATCTTCGACGGGGTGACGTCGATCGTCTCGGCCTTGACGAGGACGATCTGACCCCACGCGCGGTCCACGTCCATGGACTTGAGGCGCGGCATATCGATGTCCACGCTCTTCCCGACGTCCAGCTTCTCGATCTTCTTCTCCCATTCGAGACGGATCTGGGCCTGTCCGAGGAATTCGGTTTCGCCGGTGAGCTTCCAGGCGACGCAGCCTTCGGTCAGGTTGGCGGGACGCTCGGTGCCTTCCATGGCCTGGTAGCGCACGCCGGGAGTGGTGATGCGGATGTCGGAGGCGAGATCCGTCGGCACGTCGAGCCGCAGACTCTTCACGCCGCTATAGAGGATGTCGTAGAAAAGCGTCACGTTGTACTTGACCACGCCGGGCTCCAGTCGCGCCACCAGGAGTGTGCGCGCCGTGACCTGGGGCTTGCGACGTTCGGCGGCGAGCGTGAGCGACGTCGGCTCGTCGGTGTAGGCAAAGGCGAGGACCGGCCGCTCGACGGAGGGGTTCTGCGTGCTGCGCATGTCGGCGACGGCCTCGGCGAAGGAGATGCTGCGGAGTCCCTTGGTTTCGCCGGGGTTCACGCGGAGACTTTCCGGCGCGTAGACGATCGCGCGTCCGGTTCGACGCGCGACGCTCGCCGGGGTGACCTGCGGAAGCACCAGCGGGATCGAGGCCGATTTCCCGGTCGGCGTCAACAGGTCGGGCTCCGCTAGACGCTTATAGAGCCGGACGGCGACTCCCACCTTCCCCATGGCCTTGCGGGACAGGTTGACGACCAGGTGGGTCTTGTTCGGCCCTTCCAGGTGGTGCGTGTCAACCTGGACGGCCGTGGCCTTCCCGGTCGAGGAGCCGAGGACGTGACGGACTTCATATCCGGAGGGGATGTCGAGTTCCAGGCGGAAGACCCCCGCCCGCTGGACGTCGTAGACCGTGAGCATGTCGAGAATCAGTTCCTCGGGCTGGAGGTGGACCTCGACGAGGGAGTCGGCCTCGATGTAGGGTTCGATCTTCTCGACCGTGAGCGTCAGCTCGAACGGGAGTGCGGCGTAGCGGTAGGAGAAGTGCCAGGCGACGCCTGCGAGTCTCGGCGGGAGTTCCGAGGCATCGACCTGGAGGAGACCGGAGCGACTGGTTGCTTCGGCGCGGAGGCCGGGCGCGACGCGGACGACGACGAGTCCCTGCTGGCGTCCGACGCCGACGGCGCGGACGAGCGGCATGCCGACCGTCTGTGTCCCTTCCGCGGCGAACTTCTGGAGCTCGATGGTGAGGTTCTGGGAGGTGCGGGCCGGCTCGAACAGCTGAGCCGTGATCTTCTGGACGGCCCCCGCCGTCTCCACCGACCATTCCCGGACGTTCGGGTCGAACACGTTCACGATCTTCTGGTCCGCGGGCACCTCGACGACGAGACTGGGAAGTTGCGCGCGACTGATGGCGTAGGCAAGCTCCGCACGGGTTCGGGTGACCCCTTCCTCGATGTCCATCTGCTGCTCGACCTTGACGCTGGAGAGGGCCTCAAGTCCCCTGGCCCCCTCGGCTTTCGGCGTCCAGTCGATGCGCACGGTGGGGGCGGCCCCGACAAACGCCAGCACCACGGTCTCCTTCGCCCCGGCGGCCCCGGGAACCTGCGTCGCCGCTAGAAGCGGATAGATGTTGACCTTCACCCCCTCCTCCGGGATCCGCACTTCCCACCGGCTGACGGGGGCCTGAGGCGTCTCGAAGGAAACGCTGTTCTGCCCCGGGTTCTTGGTGTAGGCCCTCGCGAACTCCAGGTTGAGCGTGAAACTCTGAGGGGGTTTCCCCTGCTTCTCGACCAGCAGTCTGTAGCCCTGGGCCTTGTCGAGAACGATGCGCGCGGGTCTCATGTCGAGCGTGGCTTTGGTGATGGCGGCGTCCTGGAGCCTGAGCGGCACCTCGGTCCACCCCTCCTTCAGCACCTCTATCTTGAGGACGGAACTTACGGTCACGACGTCCTTGGAGACGGTCGCGACGTTGGAGATCTCGGTAATCAGCGCATCGACGGGGGGACGGATCAGCTCGGGTATCGGGGTGCGTTCGAGCCGCTCCCGCCAGAGCTCCAGGAACTTGTCGTAGGGCATGAAGACGACGCGGCCCTCCTTCTCGAACACCTCCCGCAACTTCTTGTAGGGGATGTAGATGCTCTCTTCCTTGATGCTCTCGGCGCCTCTCGGCGGCTCCTGTGCCGCGATCACCAGCGGCAGGAACACCACCAGCATCATCACTGCAAAGCTGAACGCGATTCGACTCCCTCTGTGGGTCATGTGCTCGCCCCCTTGATCTCAAGAGCCTGATGAAGTGAACGTGCCTGTGGTCCGTAGCCGCGCGCGCAGCACGGTTGGTTTCTTAGACGACGGAACGACGCCCGGGTTCACGGCTTTTTCGGGAATCGGATTCGAGGCCCGGGGTTCGCCGCAGTGATTTCTTCCCATGACAGCATTATTGCATCCCGCAGCTCCTTCTGTTGTAAAAAGCTTGTAAAAACTCGTCCGGACTTCGGGACAGGGTCCTTCTCTTTCGGATGCTTGGGTCGCTGGTCGATCCCGGTCCGGATCGGCGGCAGGCGGTTTTTTCCCTCTCTCCATACTCCCGGGGCTAGCAAACAAAATCGGACGTTTTCGCCAAAATTCCGTTGGAAAATGCCCCTGGCGCGTCAAAAACCGCGAAAATATATTTGGATTTCGGTTTGGAATGGCAAATACCGGACAACAACGGTCTCCTTTGCGTTGAGACTGCAAAGGAGACCGTAAGGCCCAAGGTCCAAGGCCGAGGGGGAGGCAACGCAAGGTCCAAGGTCTAAGGTCCAAGGGGCTGAAGGCTGAAGACTGAGGGCCGAAGGCTGAAGGGTTCGTGGTTCCTGCCGTTTCTTCTGTACCTTCAGCCGTCAGCCTTAAGCCTTGAGAACTCCGCGACTGATCGACTTCTTCCGGGCAACTATCGCGCCCAACGCTCGTGGACAGGGAGCATCTTCGGGAACTCCGCGTGCGGCTCCGCCTGGTACCAGTAGCCCGTCGAGGCGATGTCGTCGGTCAGCGGCTCGTACTTCGCGTTCGGCCGCCAGCCGAGGGCCTGGATGGTGACCCGCAGGTCCTTCTGGAACCGGATCGGGTCGAGAACGTGCCAGCGATAGAGTCCGTGGCGGGGCACTTGGCCCGACTCCTTCGCGTAGAGCGGGTATCCGAGGAAGGCCGTCGAATACGTCTCCCCGCGGAAACCCCAGGCCCCGCCGAAGTAGTCCTCGGTCCCCGTGCCGCAGATGGTCGGAAATTCCTCGTCTCCGTCAATGTAGAACTTCACCTCTCCCTCGCCCCACCAGCCGTTCGAAAACTGACTCCACGCGAGGAACGTCCCCACGTAGTGCCCCTGACCTTTCACCCCGTCGAGGATGACGTGCTCGGGACGCTGGCGGGTCGTCATGGCGCGTCTCCACTGGGCATGGAAGTATGCGGCGTCCTGGGGGATCTCCGTGAGGGAATAGGTGATCTGGTAGAAGAACCCGGCGATGGGCTCCTGGTGCTCGCTTTCGACGGTGATTCGGGCGTGTTTGCGGAACGCCATCGGCCAGTAGCAGTTGAACCCGCCCGAGGGGTTCACGGCGACGGGGAGCGAGGTGACGTTATAGCGCAGGCCGTGGCCGTTGGCGAAGAAATCGCCGAGCGGCACCTCGACCGAGGGCGTCTTCTCCTTGTCCCAGAACATCCGGAGCACGGTGTCGCGATAGGCTTTTGGGTCGACGGTGATCCAGATGTGCTGAATGACGCCCGGGCCCTTGATGTCGGCGAGGGTCGTGGTGCTCGAGGGTTTGAGCGTGATGCAGGGACGGATCTTCCAGCCTCTTCCGAGGGCGCTGCCGGGGTTGTTGGCGTCCGGCTTCGCCTTGGCGCCGGAGCCCTTCGCGCCGCGCGGGTTCTCGGCGGAGATGGACCGCGTCTCTGCGCTCGACAGCAGCGGCAGACTCCCCAACCCCATGTTCATCCGGTACAGTTCGCTCATTGCACAGCTCCTTCTGACAGAGGTTTCCGCCGACCTATCCGGGGAGCGTGACTACAACCGGACCACCACGCCTCGGCTTTTCAGGTATTCCTTGACCCGGCGTATCGTAAACGTGCCGAAGTGGAAGACGGAGGCGGCGAGAAGTCCCCGGGCGTGTCCTTCGGTCGCCGCCCTGTAGAAATCTTCCAGTGCGCCCGCGCCGCCCGAGGCGATGACCGGAAGCCCCGTGCGGTCCGCAATCGCCCGCGTCAGCTTCAGGTCGTACCCGCTCTTCGTCCCGTCGGTCGCCTTGCTCGTCGGAAGAATCTGACCCACGCCGAGATCGGCCATCTCCGAGGCGAATTCCACCGCGTCTTTGCCCGTGGCCGTGCGTCCGCCGTTGATATACACCTCCCGACTCGACCGGCACTTCGTGCTGGCGTCGGCGTCGATCGCGACGATGATCTTCTCCGAGCCGAACCGCTTCACCGCGTCCTTCACCATGCCCGGGTCGCGATACGCCGCGCTCGAAATCGAGACGCAGCTTGCACCGCTCCTCAGCGCCTGCTCGATGTCCTCGAGGGACTTGATGCCTCCGCCGACGGTGAGGGGAACGTTCACCACGGCCGCCACTTTTTCGACGACGTCGAACATCGTCCGGCGGCCCTCCACGGTCGCGGTGATGTCGAGGAAGGCGATCTCGTCGGCCCCGCCCGCGGAGTAGGCGCGGGCCGCTTCCACCGGGTCGGTCACGTCCTTCAGCTCCACGAAGTGCACGCCCTTGACGACCCTTCCGCCCTTCATGTCCAGACACGGTATGATTCTCACCGCTTGCATGCTGTGGGTCTCCTGAATGCAAAGCCCTTGTCGTCGGTCCGCGAGTCTTTGGACCTATTATGAACACGGGCATCCGCGAGTGCAAGACCCTGACGACGATAACATGAACGTCCGCCGGGGCTATCCGGCCCTTGGGCGCGGAGCCGCTGGAAATGTGACCCAGCCGCGCCCGGCTGGGCACAAGAACACACAGGCGAGGGCGCCTGTGCCACATCAAACCGTCTGGTGGAGTTTTTCAACGGACTGCTGGCTCGGCGCGGACGTAGCGGGTTTCTTCCGTTCGCCGGAGGACATGGATGGTTTTTCGGCCGCCCGTCCCGGTGACTCGGACGCTGAGCGTGATGCGGGAGTTCATCCGACCCCCCGCGAGCCTCGGCTCGCCGGCCGAGACGATCTCGAGACGGTCGGGTTCCTTGTCCGTGCGGCGGACGTCCACCGAACACCTCCCGCCGTCGAGTTCGAAACTGAAAGGATTGATCCGAGTGTCCGGGGAAGAGAGCAGCTTGGCAAAGGCCGCCTCCAGTCCGGCCTCGGCGAGGGCCCGGGCCCGCACCGACTCGGCATACCGGCTCGAACTGAGCGCCAGTCCGGCTAGCGAGACCGTCAGTCCCATGACGATGACGGCAAGGAAGCCGACACAGATGAGCACCCCGAGAATTCCGAGAGCTTTTCGTGGATGCGTGCACGTCCTCATGGCGTCCCCTCCGCGTTCGTCCGACCCTCGACTTCGCTCGGGGCCGTGGGCCTGTCGGACGACGGTGCCACGAGGACTGCGGGCAGGAGGTAAAACCGCGCCCTGAGACTTCTGCTCCCCGCACCCGGCATCTCCACCTCGACCCAACGTGGGGTCCCCCAACCGGATCGGGCGGGTTCGGGGGCCCCTGCCGCCCGCCCTCCCTGGTCGTACCTGAACGCGAGACGGGCGATCCTCCCGATGGGTGTGACACGCGTCGAGCCGCCGGTCCTCGTCTCGCGGTAGAGGATTCCGCCCTCGAACCGGTAAAGCACGCGTTCAGGGTCCCCGCTCGGGGACTCGAGGATGAGATTCGTCTCGTCGCTTTTCCGGTTTCCCTCCTGTGCGAGGATGCGTGCGGAACTCCTGACGTCCGCGCCCAGGCGCTCGAGTACCGAAATCCGAACCTGGGCATTGTCCACCGCCCCTCTCGCCTGACGCATCGACCCCGTAATCGAGACGAGGACCCAGCTCACCAGCGACACCAGGATCGCGATGACCGCGATCCATACCATCACTTCGACGAGCGTGAATGCAGGGGTCCCCAAACGCGATGGGGGGATCCCCAAACGCACTGAATCGCGTTTGGGGGCCCCGCGTTTGGGGTCCTGAGGCGTCGGGCGTTTCACTGTGCGGCCTCCGCGAATTTCAGACGTGTCCGCGGCACCAGGGTCGAGCCGACGAGCGAACTCGGCCGTCCCCTCGCGGACTGCCACTCCACGGTCACCGTGACATGCTGGAGCGCGTTATCTTCGGGCCACGGAACAACCCTCACGACACACCGCTCGCCGCGCAGACTCCGCTCGCGTCCGGGCGGCGAGATCTCAGCGACGCCGTCTCGTCCGACCTCAATGACGCCCAGCCGGACCTCGTCGAGCACCTGGCTGAGCCGGCAGGCGGCGTGGGTGCGTTCCGAAGTCTGCGCCGCCATCTCCCCTGCCCTCGTGAGCGCGACAAACAGCATCATCAGCACCCCGCAGAAGATACTGATTGCCACGAGGAGTTCCGCGAGCAGGAAGCCATGCGGACGATGTCTCATGCCGGACTCCCCGAAACGATGGTCATGATGTCGGCAAACATCCGAAACATGCTGATCCCGATGGTGGCGACGGTCAAGCCGGCGACGACCACCGCGGCGGGAACGACCACGAGCGTCGTCCAGGTCACCATGCGGTCACAGGCGTCGGTCGAACGGGACGCGATCTCCTGGAGCGCCGGGAGCATGTTTCCCCCGGTCTCGCCCATGGCGAAGAGTTGGACGAACGTCGACGGGAAGAGTCCGCATCGCGCCGCCGCCGCGGAAAGCGAAAGCCCCCGCTCGATGTCCTCCCGCATCCTTTCGAGCCGTTTCCCAGCGTCCTGGTTGACCTTCGCCTGGCAGGCGAGCTGGAGGGCGTCCCGGAACGCAACTCCGCCCCGCAACTGGATTTCCAGCGACTGCGCAAAGAGCTTCGTCGCCTGGTGTTTCTCATACCAGTGTGATACCGGGAGCCACCACTTGATCGTGTCGGTGAAATCCGTCAGCGCCTGGCTTCTCCCCAGCCACGACGTCGGCAGCGCAATCACCAGGATCGAGCCGACGAAAGCGAAGCCAAGCAGAATGACGAGCCGCCAGAGTATCGACAGGCCGCCAAGCCACGGGGAGAACGTGCAGCCGTAACTCTTGGCGATCTCGTGGAACTTGGGCACGACGACGGTGAAGACCAACATGGTCACGGATCCGACGAGCCAGAAGAGGAGGAGGGGGTACGCGGCGGTGGCAAAGAGTCTAGCGCGGTGGTCGAGGGTCTGTCTGCCGCGGCGGCTGAGGACCTGGAAGACCTCGGCGAGGTGGCCGGAGGATTCTCCCGCGAGAATCAGGTCCAGGTACTCGGCCGGGATCATCCGGGCGTGCCGCATGAGTGCGTCGGAGAGTGTGCCGCCGCGCTGGAGCACGGCGCCCATGTTGTTCAGCGCCCTCCGGAATGCGCCTCCGGTGGTGCCGGCCAGGGCCTGAAGCGCCCCTCCCAGCGGGTAACCGCGTGAGGTCACCGAAGCAAGGTATCCCATCAGCACGGCGAGGTTCCGCTCCCTCCGCGTCCACAGGACGTAGAGCACCGCCAGAACCGTGACGGGCGTCGCAATGGTCACAATCCCCACTACCAGCGTCATCGGAGTCGGCTGCATCCGTGGCGTCCCCTTATTATCCCCTCTCCCTCGGTTCTCCGGGGGGAGGGTGAAACGGAGGACTTGTTTCTCTCTCCTCTCCCTCCTCCGGGGGGAGAGGATTAAGGTGAGGGGTGGCTTTCGCTCTTTCCTGTCGTTCCTTCAGGAGAGGCGTGAAACGGCGAGAAGATCCGCCCCTCACCCGTACCCTCTCCCCCGGCCGGGGGGAGAGGGTGAAAAAGCGCGGTCGAGCACACATTGACCGGGGCTCGCCCGAAACGTTTTTGAACGGTCGCCCGCAAAAAAGGTCGTGAGAAAACTCCCGCCCGCTGTGCGGGAAACGCTGGTGCATCACCTCGCGCCCGTCCCCTGACCGAGAGAAACCGGCAAAAGTCGAACTCAGAAACTGGCCCATTGGGTCAACACCCTGATGAGTGAGATGAGCCCTCCGAAGAGAGGGAGAACGACGGCGGCGACGAAAAGGCCGACGAAGACGACCAGGAACGTGGGCAGAATCTGCACCAGGAAGAGGCTCCGGTGCTCGGCGTCCTCGCGGTAGAACTCGCTCGTCTCGTAGAGTCCTTCGGGGAGGTCCCCGCGCGCCTCGGCGACGCTGACCGTCCAGACCAGCGTCGGCGGAAAACCGGTCTGGTTTGCCATCGCCTGTGCCAGGGACTGTCCGGCCTCGAGTTCCACCCTGACGCCGTCCAGTGCCTCTCTCATGTCGCCCTTGGGGACCACCTCGCGCACGACGCGCATCGCCTGACGCATGGGAACACCCGCCTTGAGAAGCACCGAGAGCGTGCGCGAGAAGAGGAATGCCTTCTGCGACCGCACGACGGGACCGTAGAGAGGCAGCCTGTTCACTAGAGCCGACATTCGCCGCCGACCCTTGGGCAGGAACCGAATCACCACCAGTACCAGGAGCAGTCCCAGGAGCAGTCCCGCGGAAATGCCGGCGAGGTACGTGGACACGTTCAGCAACGGCACCGCTGGAAAACCCGTTGGGAGTGGCATGTCTTCCGGTCGGCAGGCTTTAAGGAGATTCGCCATTTGCGGCAGCAAAACGAGCGATAGATAAGACAAGAGCCCCGCCGCCGCGCACAGCACCAGGATCGGATACACCGCCGCCGTGATCACCTTCCGACGGAGACCCGCGGCGGAGGTCACCAGGTGACTGAGCATCTCCATGATGCCCAGGAGGTTGCCGCTGGCGGCGGCGGCATCGGTCATGGCGGTGTAGAGGGGCGGGAACTGTCCGCTGTGGCGTGCGAGCGCTTCCGAGAGCGATTTGCCCGTCTTGAGGTCCGATAGCAGTGACTCGACGGCGTCTCTGAGCCTTCCGCGCCGGAGGTCCGTGCTGAGCGCCTTGAGTGCCGGGACAAGCGGCGCCCCGGTCTTCGCCACGGTCAGAAGCTGCCGGTTGAAGAGCTCAAGTTCCTCCGCCGAGAGTCTTCCCGACCGTGTCACCGTGCTTTCTTCAGCCATGGGTCGATTCCTCGGTCTCGATCGGTCCCAGTACGCGCTGGAGTTCGTCGAGGGTCGTCCGGCCGGTCTCGACCAGTTCGATGCCGCGTTCGAGCAGCGTCCGCACGTGTTCCGCATGAAGCTGTGCCTGGAGTGCGTCGCTATCGCTGGACCGGAGGATGAGTTTCTTGAGTTCGCCGCTGACCGTGGTGAATTCGACGACGGGGAGTCGGCCCCTGAAACCGGTCGAGCCGCACCCGGCACAGCCGACCGACTCGAAGGTGTTCGTCTCGTGGACGTGTCCGGAGATTCGGAGGGGGACGCGCGGGCCCTGGCGGCGGCAGTCCCCGCACAGGTGTCTCACCAGCCGCATCGCCAGCAGCGCCTTGAGTGCACTCGTGACGACGTACGGTTCGAGACCCATCTCGAGCAGTCGCGCGATCACACTCGCGACGTCTCCCCCGTGCAGCGTGCTGAGGACGAGGTGTCCGGTGAGACCGGCCTGGGTGACGATCTCCGCGGTTTCGCGGTCACGGATCTCCCCCACCATGACCACCTCGGGGTCCTGTCGGAGGAGTGAACGCAGCGCCGCGGCGTAGGTCAGTCCTCCGGGCACGTTCACCTGGGTCTGCGTGACGCCCGGGAGCACCGATTCCACCGGGTCTTCGACCGTGATGATGTGGATGCGGTGTGAACTGCGTGCGAGGATGCCGCTCAGGAGGGCGTAGAGCGTGGTGGTCTTCCCGGAACCTGCCGGACCGGTGAGGAGCACGACGCCCGAGGTCGCGGAGACGGCCCGGCGGAGTCCGTCGAGCACCGCTAGCGGAAAGTTCAGACTCTCCAGGTCGAAATTTGGACGGGACGTGCCGAAAAAGCGCACCACCACCCGCTCGCCGTGGATGGTCGGGAAGGTGCTCACCCGCAGGTCCCCCAGGCCGTCCACGTCTTCCTCCCGCAGACGTCCTTCCTGGGGGACGTCGGTGCGGTAGGTCAGGAGATCGGCGAGGAGCTTGATGCGGGAGACGATCGGCCGCGCGAGGTCCTTCGGCAGGGTCTCGACGTCCTGAAGCACCCCGTCGAGCCGCATCCGCACGGTCAAACCCTCGGCGGTCGGTTCGAGGTGCAGGTCGCTCGCGTCCCGCGTGCGCGCGAGTCTCAGCAGCCGGTCCACCTCCGCAATCACCCCCGGTAGCGGCGGCTGGTTCTCACCCTTCGACCGGGTCATGGGGTTCTCCCCGTTAATTAGGGACAGTCACCTATTATTTGGCGCGTCCGATTCGGCGTAAGGCACAGAATTACCTTGGCAAGCAAAAGCCTGGTATTCGCCATCCCGGGCCTCTCGATCCAAATAATAGGTGACTGTCCCTAATTAACGCTCAAGGGCAGACACGCCGGTTTGCCCCTACTCTCCCGCTTTCCGGACGAGCCGCCGCATAATCTGGACGTGCAACAGCACCGTGAAGAATAAGAGCACGAGACTCTGCATGATAAGAAAGACCGTCACGTTGCCGAAGGAGAAGAAAAACAGCGGGAACGTAAGGGTGTTTCCCACGTAGGCGATGAGGAGCGCTAGAGCGACGCCGCCATATCTCACCACGAGCGACATGTAGGCCGCCAGGTGGAGAATAAGGACGACCTGGAGGATCCCCATCCATCCCGCCGGTGAGCCGAGGATTCCTTTGAGTCCGGTCAGGAAGTCCTGTGGGGAAAGGATCGCCCCGACGCAGAAGAAAGCCAGGTAAGGGGTCAGGGCGAGGAGGCACCCGGCTAGTTTATGATAGACGAGTCTCTGCGGGGTTATGGGCAGGAGCATGAGGCTGGAAAGAGTCTGCCACTTGTGTTCCTTGTTGAAGGTGCGTCCGGCGTGGAAGATGAGCTCGACGACCGCGAGGACCAGCGACACCACCATCATGACGGTGCCGAGCTGCTCGACGTCAGGCCGGGATATGCGGGCGGGCCAGATGAAGTGGGCGATCACGGCGAACGTGACGGCCAACAAGGCGGCCTTGACGCCCAGCATCACCTTTCCGCCGGTGTCGAAGTGAAATTCCTTCCAGATGAGCGGACGGGACCATGCACGTCCCACCCCCACGGGTGCGAAGAGCGAGGTTCTGCGGAAGAGGAGAATGCGCGCCGGGGCGGCGGTTTTCTGTTCCCGGGTGAAGCGCTCGAACGTCAGCCAGGAGACGAGGAAGAAAAAGACGCCGACGCCGAGGTTGCTGAGGACCTGGAAGCCGATCGGGGACTCGGCGAATCCCGTCTGCATGATCGTTTCGATCCGGGTGATCGGGGAGGCGTCACGCATCCATTGAAACAGGGTGGTGCAGGCGACGTGGAAGCCCCCGGTAGGGCTGATCCACCCGACGCTTGCCGCGCCGTCCAGCATCATCTGCCCGAGCCACGGGAGCAGGAAGAAGACGAGGAGCAGGAGGAGCGTGAGTCCTGCGGCGCTGGCAGTCCGCCGGCACGACACCGAGCAGAAGAGGGCCAATCCCCCCAGGAAAACGAGGTAGGAAAGGAGCATGCAGTAGGCGGCGATCACCTGTCCGAGGGAGACGCCGCCGAGCGTGATCGCAAGAAGCGTGAACGGGAACTGTGCGAGGAGCAGGAAGATGCCGCCGAGGACGCGGCTGGCCGATTTCCCGAGGAGGATGGACACCGGATTGAGCCCGGTCATCTTGAGCAGTCCCAGGGTCATCTCCTCTTTCTCCTCGCTGATGACCGACGAGAAAAGGACGACCCCGGCGAGCGAGATGAAAAGCCACGTCGTCCATACAGCTCCATGGAAGAAGCTCAGTCCCGGGGCGCCCATTGCGCCGCTCGTCGCCTGTGCGCTGAGAAGAGAGAAGATGATGATCAAGACCAGCAGCATCCTAGCCAGGTAGGTGAGGAACTTGCGGCCGTCGAGGGCGAGCGAGCGGGAGAAGAGGACGAAGACGGGCATGCTCATGTGGGGACTCCCGGTTCGGTGAGGTCCATGAACGCCTCGTTGAGGTGTCTCACGTTGAGTCGCAGGGATACGACCTGTGCGCCGGTTTCGAGGACGAGTTTGAGCACCTGGTTGACGTCGAGGGTCTGGCGGTTGAAGGTGACGAGGTAGGAGGGGCCGTCCTCCATCCTCCGGACGTCGGTCACCCCCTGAAGTTCGCGGAGGGCCTCTTCGGTCGCGGGATGCTCCTGTGCCAGCGTAAGGATGTATTCGACGACGTCGCCCCCCTGCGCGAGGAGTGCGTCCATGGGGCCCGAGTACTTGGTCCTTCCGCGGTCGATGATGGTGATGCTGTCGCAGAGGGTCGTGAGTTCCGTGAGGATGTGCGAGCTGATGAAGACGGTCTTGCCCATGCGTCGGAGTTCCTTGAGGATTTCCATGAGCTCGATGCGTCCGCGCGGGTCGAGTCCGCTGGCCGGTTCATCGAGGAGCAGGAGCTTCGGGTCGTGGGCGAGCACCCGGGCTAGACTCACCCGCTGCTGCATCCCGCGTGAGAGCGTCCGGATGAAGTCGTCCTTGCGACCCTCCATGTCGGTCAGCGTCAGCACCTCGTCGATGACCTTGTTCCTCTCGGGCGTGGACATCCCGTAGGCCGCCGCGAAAAAGTCGAGATACTCGAACACCGTCATCTGCGGATACATCCCGAGGTGGTCGGGCATGAAGCCGAGCTTCTGCCGGACCTCCTTGTAGTCGCGCACGACGTCCCGGTCGAAGATCCGGACGGAGCCGCCCTGCGGCTTGAGAAGCGTCGCGAGGATCTTGAGCGTGGTGGTCTTCCCGGCCCCGTTCGGCCCGACGAACCCGTGGATGGACCGTTCCTGGACCGTGAAGGTGACGCCGAAGAGCGCCGGACGGCCCTTGTAGGAAAACTGCAGCCTGCGCACGTCGAGCACCGCACCGTTCTCCATGAGACGTGCCCTTTCACCGGTTCGATTCGAAGAAACACACGTGATACAGGACGTATCCCGTCTCCCGGCCGAACGGCTTCTCACGGATGAAGAAGCTTTCCGGGCAGCGGGCCACGATGAACACCTGGAGGGAGTCGCGCGAGCGGGCTTCGCCGCTGACGCGGTAGCGGAAATCCTTCGCGCCCCCGAGACCGTAGGCGACCAGCGCCGGCACCATCTTCTCGTAGGACGCTTTCGTGTCGAGTTCGGTGTCGTCCTCCGCCGGACCGCCGAACGGCATGAACGGCAACCCGTGGAAGCTCTGGTCGGAGACCAGGAACTCCTCTTTGCTCTTTCCCTGCGGAGGACTGACGAGCTCAAGTTGCCTGCCGTCGGCCTGGAGCTTGTAGAAGTTGTCGCCGGAGAGGGCCCACGCCCCGAGCACCTCTTTCGGAAAATCAGGCCCGCACGCAACCACCAGCTCCTCCGGCCCCGAGCCGGCACTCCATTTCGCAAGCTTGAGTCCCAGGTCGGGACCTTTCATCTTCCCCCGGTGCACGAACGATCTCCACGAATAGAGCGGCATGTCCACCGTGAACGTCCCGTCTGGACCGTTCTGGATGACGCCGTTGACGCTCTCCATGTCCTGGCCGGTGGTATAGAGGCTGTGCGGCGCGTCGTGCTGGATCTTGTAGTACGCTCCCCGGGTGACGAACGCGTTGACCCACTGCGTGACGTCGTAGACGCCGTCGGCCACGGGCCGGGCGTAGGAGAGGGTGTGCACCGCGGCGCTCTCCCCGTGTCCCCGGCGTCCCACCCATTCCAGAAAAACCGCGGAAAACGCCATCACGCCGACGAAGAAGAGGAGCGTCAGACGGTAGTCACGCCACTTCCTGCCCAGGAGGTAGTTGACCGGACCGATCAGGACGATGTAGAGGATGATGTAGGGGTAGATGAGCCACCAGTGGTGTTTGGCACGCGTGAAACTGCGGAGACGGGTGAAGAACGGATCTTCGACCTTGGCGATGGAGTTCCACTCCTCCAGCTTTTCGAGACGTAGCCTGGGGAAACCCCTGTCGGTGAGCGTCTGGTCGTCGATGCCGCTGCGCGAGACGTCGTGTCGGACGACGAGTCCGGCCCCGACGCGGAAACGGTCCACCGCGGTGTTCAAGACCGCCAGGTCGGAGGGGAATTCAGGCGTCCGGCCGCTCCGGCCGAGAAGGACGTGGACCGTTCCGCCCCGGCGCAGCCAGTCGAGAAAGGCCTGGCGTCTGACCGGCTCCCACC
>Ga0315282_10008025_pt1 | contig 17178 bp, 13 predicted proteins | sample YL17G07_20_MG_FD_203693 | JGI IMG/M metagenome (GOLD analysis project Ga0315282, IMG submission 203693) | Sediment microbial communities from Yellowstone Lake, YNP, Wyoming, USA - YL17G07_20 | ecosystem: Environmental > Aquatic > Freshwater > Lake > Sediment | place: USA: Wyoming | collected... | reverse complement strand
GGGGCCATGGATTACTCGAAGCTATTACAATGCAGCCGGGACGGAAGCTCGCTTTACGAGTGATGGGTATTGGAGAAGTGGCGATATCGGGGTGATGGATGAGGAAAAATACTTAAAAATGGTTGACCGGATAAAGGATTTAATAAAGAGCGGTGGGGAATGGATTTCCTCCGTGGACATGGAAAATGAAATTATGAGGTATGCGGGTGTTTTGGAAGCGACCGTAATCGGCCTCCCCCATCCGAAGTGGGAAGAGAGACCTATGGCCTTGATTGTATTGCGGGAAGAGTTCAAGGGAAAAGTTGGGGTCGAGGACATTTTAGCCCACCTTCGGAAGACATTTTCAAAATGGCAGCTTCCAGACAGGGTCGAATTTTTAGAGGAGATTCCCAAAACATCGGTTGGGAAGTTTAATAAAAAAGCGTTAAAGGAGAAATATAAGGACGTCTTTACGTCATAGGAAATTATTAACAGGACGCTGCAAACCCGCTTGGGTGTCATTGCGAGCGAAGCGAAGCAATCTCATTCAGAATAAAATCAATCATTTTGAGATTGACGCGTCGCTTACGCTCCTCGCAATGACTGCCAGAATTGAGTTTTTCCGCAAGCTGTTAAAATACTGGGTGTTCTCCCAAATGAGCGGAACGGATTTTTAACTTTCGAAAGAAAGTATGTCTATAAGTTCTGATAAATCATTGAGTTTTTCCATATTTAGTATTAGCTCCTGGGTTTTAATGATTTTTTCGTCTGATAATATATTGCGGGTATATTTTTGGTATAATGCGCCAAGTTGCTCTTCTGGCAATGGATATTTGCTTCCTCCAGGAGGTTGATCCATTTCTTTCTGCAAAACTTTTCCGTCTCTTAATTTCACTGTGACCCGGGCAATTCCAGCTTGCGTACCACCTCCCCACTCAGGGTGGGGTATGACTTTTATTCTGGTTCGGTAGTTTTTAATTGCCGGATCGTTTAGTTTGGCAGTGGTAAACGTGCTCATATCAATTTCCCCGTCGAGCAAAACAGCCGATAAAATATGCTGATAGCTGAATTTGGATGCTTCCACGTCATCGGGGAAGGGTCTATCGCAGGCAGCCGCATCCGCTGCACAAACATCCAGTATGATTTCATTAACATCCACCGGTTTGAATTTATGCTCTTTCAAAAGCATAAAAAGAGAATCAATTTGTCGCTGAGTTAAGAAACAGCAAGGATATTTTTTGATCCAGATATTATGAATCAAGAAAGGGGGGCGTCCGAGATGATGGGTAATCCCTTCTAAATTTACCCCATCCGCACCGAGTAAATTCACCAGCCATTGCTCTAAATTTGGACTACTGGTCCATCCCTCTCTGGCCATCTCTGCAGCTACCAGACCATTTCTGCAGGACCAGGCCGAATCTAAATAATGAGCTTCGGTTCCGAGATTAACATAATATCCTCCTCCCTGGGTGAAAGCTAATCCGAGCGCTGCCTTTACCCTTTCCTCATCAAGTCTAAAAGCCCTGGCGGCAACGGTTGCTGCCCCGATGATGCCATAATAGGATAAGACTAAAACTCCCAATTGGGCCGTCCGAGGTTGCGTATAATAGGAAAATCTATTCATCACCTCCGTACCCACCGCACACGCCTCTAAGAATTCTTTACCAGAGAGCTTAAGTTTCTCGCATAACGGAAAGATTACAGGAAAAATTGTAATGTCACTTGTAGGACCCGGGTATTGATCGTCTTCCAACTCAGAAACATGGGCGAAAAAGCCATTCACCAGGGCTGCATTTTCAAGAGAGGTTCGTATCTGTGTGCCAATTATCCTGGCTTCTGGTTTATCTCCTCTCTTTTGTATATAATCAACGATCCTTTGGCCTTGAGAAAGCTTTGATCCGGCGAGCATTCCCGCAGTGGTTTTCAAAGCTAATTCCTTTACGTATTTCGCCGTTTCAGGAGGGATATCATCCAGTGTTGTCTTCACTATGAATGAGGATAATCGATCTACCATGCTCATTTAAGTTTCCCCCTTTTTTAAATCTCACAGAAGTTGAGGATTACAGACCGATCTTCCTCCTTATGCTGATTGTGAAGAGGTTGCAAAAACAATGCTGAATTTTTAAAATGAGGAGTTACTTTGAATCTTTTGTCACTGGCTGTTCTGCGATACTACGTCCCAGGTAGTATTCAAACAGCGTTATGATTGAAGTACTGTCTTTCTTTGCCAAGCCCACCGCTTTGGCGGCCTTAAATGTCTCTAAGGCAATATTGGGAAGAAGCAAAGGGACGCTCAAATCTCTCGCCATTGTGGTTGCTAAATCAAGATCTTTATAAGCTATGTCGACCGATGCACCCGGTTCGAAATTGCGATTGAGAAGGCGCAGGCCCTTATACTGAAGCATATAGCTGTTTCCAGTGGCTCGGGATAATACGTCAAAAATGGTTTGGGGGTCTATACCCGCTTGTGTACCCAGGGCAAATGCCCCGCAGATCGAGACAATTTCAGTGTGGGAGATTGTCTGGTTGACCAATTTCATCGCATGACCCATGCCATTCTTGCCTATATACATTATATCGATGGCCATGCATTGCAGAATATCTCTGCATTGCTCGAGTACCGCGGGGTCTCCCCCGACCATTATTCCAAGCGAACCTTTCTCGGCATCGGGTATGCCACGGGTCACGGGCGCGTCGAGCATCATGCAGCCCATCCCGGCGAGCTTGCAGGCGATCTCTTGAGTGAGGAGCGGTGAGCTTGTACTCATATCGATCAGGATTGAACCCGTTCTCAGGCCTTCTATCACTCCATTCGTGCCGAAGACAACCTCCCGGGTCTCTCGTGGACCGGGGACCATGGTTATGATGGCATCTGTCAGGGAGGAGAGTTCCTTCGGGTTTTTGCAGGTCTTGGCCCCCTTAGCTTCGAGTTCCTTCATTGGTTCAGGTCTAATGTCGAGTACCCAAAGGTCATAACCTTTTCTCAGGATATTATTGGCCATCGGTTTGCCGATACTGCCCAGTCCAATAAATCCAACCTTCTTGGACATCATTACCCCCGATTTCCTTTTTGAATTTTGATCAGGTCACGTCTAAATCGCTTTTGGGTCAAGTTGAATAGGGGCCTTGTAACCCCCACCATGGCAATTCTTCAGATTTACCTCGGCGAATTTCAATAAGTTAATGAGAAATCAACGAAATCGCCGAGAAGAGGTAACACCTATTTGACCTCTATTCCCTTTTCCTTAAAATATTTAACTGCTCCTGGATGGAAGGGAAGCGGGGACCCGACCACGGCAGTGGTTACGGAGAAGTCACTAGCCGCTTTATGGGCCAGTACGAGTTCTGGCTGATGTTCGATGAGAGTCTTAATAATTCTATAGACCAGGGTTGCATCCATATTCTCATGGCAGATCAGAAGATTCCCTGAACCCACTACTGGAACATCATAATTAATATTTGAGTAAGTCCCTTTGGGAATGATAAGCTTGTAATAACATGATCCGTATTTCTGACGCAGTTTGTCGATATGCTCGACGTTGTTGATGAGTTTGATCGTAATTCCCGGGGTGGCGGCCAGGTCTAAGACCGTGGAGATGGGCAGTCCTCCTTCGATGAAAAAGGCATCCAGTTTTCGGTCTTTCATTGAGCCGGCCGCTTCAACATAATTAAGTCGTTCGCGTTTCAGATGTTTATCGACATCTATCCCGTAGCTCTCCAGGACCCTGATATTTTTGACTTCGATTCCGCTCCCGGGTGCCCCTGTCGAGACTCGCTTACCCCTGAGGTCAGGCAGAGAATGAATCCCTGCCCCTTCCCTAACGACAAGATGCAAATAAGAGGAGTAAACAGCGGCCATGGTTCGGATAGGGGCCGGCCCGGTACCTTTGAATTTCCCTTCTGCATGTAGGGCATCGGAGGCGATTTCGGCCATGGATAAAGCTAAGTCTGCCTTTTTCATTTGAATGAGCTTGATATTATCCACGGAACCAGCAGTCACCTCAGCCGTCACTTGCATATTTGGGATATACTTGGATAAAACTCTGGCCATTCCTCCTCCCAGAGGGTAAAAAACGGCTCCCGTTCCTCCAGTGGCAATGGATAGAGAGACGGTTTGGGGTTGTGCTTCTGCGGAAACCCCGCTGAAAAAGATGAATAGCAAGGGTAAAATAGCGATCAAAAGAGCGGAGATTCCTTTCGTGCAGAACATTGCTGCCTCCTTCTTTACAGAATGATCAAATCTTAGCAAGCCAAAAAATGGTGTCAAGGAAAATTTCAGGAAGAGTGATAGAAAACGGGTTCATTCCAGATTTTTGATTATTCGAGGATCAAGAATTTCTCCGGCCGTAGGCGCGGAATAAGAGGAGTATTGCGCTTGTATGAGCTAAAGTCTACCGGGTTAGGTCCCGCATGTGCATTTCTTCTTCAATCGTAAAGATGGCGTTACACCTGGGACACCTAACAGTCGTATCTATTTTCTTCCAATAGGCACACCCGCCAGAAAGTGCAGCCAAAATCACGATTATCAAAACCCATGCTGCCATTTTTTCCATTTGCTCAGTCCTCCTTTTTCAATATCTTCCGGCTGATTTCATGGGTCAGAAATTCTTTGGGTAATTTCTGTCGCTGGCCTGGCGCAATTGCCCCATCCCTCTCCCGCATGAGACTGGGTCGTCATTCCGAGATCCGAGGGTCCGGGCGGGAGGACATTCTCTCAGAATCATTAGGCAGTGGTTCTTCCATGGATGGCGCCAGGGATTTATTCGGCACGCGCATAGCGCTCTGCGCTTAGCGTTATTGAAGACCCGCCTATGCTTCCTCGTTCATGCCCTCCCGCCCGGATTGTTCCACTGTCTCCATAGTGGGAAAAAGGGGAGAAGGGCGGAGGAATATGTAGAGCTGCAGCATCGTATAACCTTCCCATCAAGCATGGTCCTTTTTCAGTTGAGCCGCGATGGGCTGAAAGTCATAGGAGGGGTACACCTCATAGCGGAATGCACCCCAGGCCTTCTGTTCCATGAAGCGGTTCAGGTTACGAAGCCTGGCAGGGTCCACGCTCACATGGATGATGAAACCATACGACATGGCCACGACCCAGGAGACCACTTCCGTCCCATCGGGGGGAAAATCTCGGTAAAACCCGGTCTCCCTTAGGTGGGCCATGATCTCATCGAGAGTCTTGGATTGGTCATGATGCAAGATGACCGTCAAAAGAATTTTCTGTTCCGAAGCCATGATCCTTCCTCCTTATGCCTTTATTTTATCCTCCTGCCAGCCGGCTCACCCATGCTGTTGCAGGTATTCTCTGAGATATGGGGCGGTTCGAGAATCCCGGCAACGGGCCACTTCCTCGGGCGTACCCCAGGCCATGACACGGCCTCCTTCTTTGCCTCCCTCGGGACCCAGGTCAATGATGCAATCTGCAGCCGCGATGACGTCCAGGTCGTGCTCGATGACGACGACGGTGTCGCCCCGATCGACCAGGCGCTGCAGCACCGAGACCAGCCTGGCCACGTCGGCCATGTGGAGACCGCTCGTCGGTTCGTCCAGGACATAGAACGACCGGCTGGCTCCGGAGGCAGTCATCTCCGCCGCCAGTTTAATGCGCTGGGCCTCGCCCCCGGAGAGGGTCGGGCTCGGCTGGCCGAGCTGAAGGTAGCCGAGGCCGATCTCGGACAGGAATTTCAGCGGGCGCGCGGCCGGGGGGAAGGCCTCGAAGAGACCTAACGCTTCGTCCACTGTCATCGTTAGAACATCGGCGATCGATTTACCCTTGAAGGTCGCGGTGAGCGTGTCCGGATTGTAACGCTTGCCCCCGCAGGAGTCGCAGGGAATGTAGACCACCGGCAGGAGTGGCATCTCCACCCGGTGGCGCCCGTGCCCCTGGCAGCGCTCGCATCGCCCGCCGCCTACGTTAAAAGAAAAGCGACTGGCCCGGTAACCGCGGGCCCGCGCGTCGGGGGTCTGAGCAAAGATGTCCCGGATGGAGGCCATGACCCCCACGTAGGTCGCCGGAACCGACCGGGGCGTTCGTCCGATGGGGGATTCGTCAACCTCCTTTGCGCTGTTGATGGATTCCCATCCGCGCAGGTCTTCGAGTGCCGCCGGCAGCTTCCGCTGTTGGAGCCTCGCCTTCAGAGCTCGGTAGGCAACGTCCCGGATCAGGGTGGATTTTCCGGAGCCGCTCGCCCCGGTCACGCATACCAGCCGGCCAAGGGGCAGTTCGACGGTCAGATTCTTCAGGTTATGCAGACGTGCCCCCATCACCTTCATCCGCTCACAACCGCTGAGGGGACGCCTGACCCCCTGGGCTGGCTTACCGTCTCTGCGCAACCACAGCCCCGTCAGGGATTTCTTTGTACCGGCGATGGCTCGAGGAGTGCCTGTTTTCACCACACGGCCGCCGTGCGGCCCGGCACCCGGGCCCAGGTCGATTACGTGGTCTGCAGCCTGAATGACCGCCTTCCCGTGTTCAACGACAACCACTGTGTTTCCCCGCTCGCGCAGCCCATGGAGCGCCTTCAAGAGCGCAGCCACGTCCCGGGGATGGAGCCCCACGGTTGGTTCGTCGAGGACGTAGCAGACCCCCCGCAAGTTCGAGGCGAGTTCGGCGGTGATCCGGATCCGCTGGGCTTCGCCTGTGGCCAGGGTGTTGGTTGCCCGGTCCAGGGTCAGGTATCCTACCCCGAGTTCGTCGAGCAGGTCCAGACGACTCATCAGTTCAGGAAGGATCCGCCGGCTCACCTCCTCTCTCATCGGTCCGAGACCTTCCACCCATGCCCTGGCCTCCCGGATCGAGAGGCGGGCGATTTCCCCGATGTTGCGTCCATTGAGCCGGACGGCCAGGGCCTCCGGCCGGAGTCTCGTCCCGTGGCAGGCGCGGCACGGGGGGGGCTCAACTTCTCCGTTCCATGTTGACCGGGCAAAACCCGATCCCTCGCAGGCTGGGCAGGCCCCGAATTTCTGGCTCCAGGTAAAGAGTCTCGGGTCGGCCACCGGAAGACCCGAACCACACCGGGGGCAGGTCCGGCTGGTGGAATAGAAACGGTCTGCCTCTTGGCCCGGGACCATCGCGATCACTGTGCCGCCGCCAACCTCCAAACCCTGCTCCACGGCGGAGCGGAGGTCATCGGACGACCCGCCGAGGATTTTTCTTGTGGCCACTACGACTTCGACGTCGTGGACTTTATAGCGGTCGAGCCGCGGGCTTTGGGCCGTGTCGTAGATCTTTCCGTCGATGCGTACCTGATTAAACCCATTCCTAACAGCCCTCTGAATAACCTCGCGATGGTGGCCCTTTCTTTTTCGCACCAAGGGTGCCAGGAGCATGACTTCTACGCCGGCAAAATGCTCAAGGATTCTCCCGGAAATTTTGGCGGCATCGGCCGCTTCCCCGGGAACGTTGCACCGGGGGCAGTACGGGATACCCTGGGAGGCGAAGAGCAAGCGGAAATAATGATAGACTTCTGAGGCAGTGCCGGCCGTGGACATTCCACCGCCCTGGGTAACCTTTTGCTCGAGGGCCACCGTCGGAGGAACCGCTTCAATACGGTCCACCTCCGGCCTTGACAGAGGACGGATATACTGACGGGCGTAGGCTGGAAGGCAGTCGAGAAAGCGCCGCCGCCCTTCGGCGTAGAGTACGTCGAAGGCCAGGGTTGATTTGCCCGAGCCGCTCACCCCGGTTATCACAACCAAGCGATTACGCGGAATCTTGACCCCCAGGTTATGCAGATTGTGCTCCCGTGCTCCTATGATCCGGATGTCCGGATTCCGCGAGGGACGTAGCCGGCGAGTGGAGCGGGGAGGGGGAAGCTCATCGTTGGATTGTGGCCGGCCAACAAACTTCCGAAGGGCCCGGCCAGTGGGCGTGTTGTACCCGGCAATCTTCTCCGGTGGACCCTCTCCCACGACCTGTCCACCCTGTTCGCCCCCTTCCGGACCGAGATCGATGATCCAATCCGCGGATCGGGCAACGTCCATGTCATGTTCGACCACGACTACCGAATGACCGGCTTCAACCAGCCGGTGCAGGGCAGCCATCAGGTCAGCGACATTGGCAGGATGCAACCCCGTGGTCGGCTCGTCGAGGATGAAGAGAAGGTTCTGGGCTGTGCGCGCCCCGGCCAGGTGCCGGGCGAGTTTAAGCCGCTGCGCTTCGCCCCCCGAGAGCGTGGGGGCGGGTTGGGAGAGGGACAGGTACCCCAGTCCAATGTCAAGGAGTGGCTGAAGTGCTCCTGTGATCTTCTCATCATCGCCGAACCATCGCCCAACCTCCCGGGCTGGAAGGGACAAAAGCTCGGCGATATTGTAGCCTCGGCAGCGGACATCCAGCACCCCTGCCCGGAAGCGTTTGCCGTCGCAGTTAGGGCAGCGGATGTAGGCATCCGGCAGGAACTGCAGCTCCACCCGTTCATACCCCGAGCCTTTGCAGTAAGGACAGGCGCCAGCGGAGCTATTGAAGGAGAAGGCCGAGCGGCCCAACCCCAAAGCCCGCGCCTCTCTTGTTCCGGCGAAGGCCGTCCGCAGCGGATCAAGAACCTTCATGTAGGTGGCGGCGTTCATCCGGGAACTGCGGCTCAGGGGGGACTGATCGACCAGCACAACATTCGAGAGGTGTTCTTGGCCTTCGATTGTCTTGCATGCCCCGGGCTCCATCACCTGCAGGCCCATCTGTCTGCGCAGATTCCGGTAAAGAACCTGGTCGACCAGGGTCGACTTGCCCGATCCGCTGACGCCGGTCACGCAGACCAGCAAACGCAAGGGAATATTAACTGTCAGGTCCTTCAAGTTGTTTTCGCGGGCGCCAACGACGCGCAACCCGCGCCGTCCGCCTTCCCGTCTCTTCGCGGGCCCCGGTATGCGCAGTTCTCCCTTTAGGTAGGCCGCGGTCTGAGAATGACGCTGGCGCATTAGCCCGTTGATGGTGCCTTGATGGACCACCCTGCCGCCATTCTGTCCGGGTCCGGGGCCAAGGTCGATTATTCGGTCCGCCTCACGGATGAAGACCGGATCGTGCTCGACGACGACCACGGCGTTTCCCGCTGCGGCAAGGTCACTTAGAACCTTAGCCAACCGCTCCTTGTCGCGCGGGTGGAGGCCCACAGAGGGCTCGTCGAGGACATAGAGCGTGGTGGTGAGGGAAGAACCCAGGGCAGTGGCGAGCGTGGCTCTCTGGGTCTCACCCCCCGAGAGGGTTCGGGACATGCGCCCCGGGGAGAGGTACCCCAGCCCCACGTCTAACAGAAACCGAAGTCTCCCGCGGATCTCGTTGAGGAGCAGTTCCGTTACCCGGTCCATCCCCATCGATGTCGAACGGCGAAAGAATGCCTCGGCTTCGGAGATGGACATCCTTTCCACCTCGGGAAAAGTCTTGTCAGCAAAACGAAAGAGGAGCGCAATGGGCTTTAATCTTCCCCCACGGCAAGAGGGGCAGGTGAGATAACGCCGGTAACGGGACAGAAAGATGCGGGCGTGCTTTCGATAGCGGCGCCGCGTCAACCAGTCGAAGAAGCCCTGGATGCCGTACCATTTCCCATCCGGCTTGCCCTTCCAGATTATTCGCCGCTCCTCGGCCTCGAGGTCGCGCCATGGCCTGTTGGCCGGGATCTGCTGCCGGCGCAGAAACTCTAAAAGATCCTCCTGGCATTCGCTGTAGGCTGGAGTCTGGAAGGGCTTGACGCAGCCGTCGGCGGGGCTGAGGTTGGGGTCGGGCACCACCAGGTCGGGGTCAATGTCGATGGTCCGGCCAAAGCCGTTGCAGGTCTCGCAGGCCCCGATGGGATTGTTGAAGGAGAAGAGGGCCGGCGTCGGGTCGGCATAATCGATGTTGCACCGGGCGCACTGAAGCTTCTCGCTGAAGCGCAGGGCTTCTTCGCACCCTTCGATCCACACTTCCATTCGCCCCCCGCCGAAGCGGAGGGCCGTTTCCAGGGAATCGATGATCCTTCGGCGGCGACCCGGGTCGATTGGGATCCGGTCGAGGACCACCGTAATGGCGCCGTCTTCGGGGCGGAGCTTGGCATCCTCGAGCCGCACCACCATGCCCTCTTCGAGTACGCGCAGGAATCCAGCCTGGTGGAAGATTTCCCGGAGTGCAGGAGGACTTACCCGGCCAACCTGGCGGGTGAAACAGATGAAGGCATTTCTGCCCGCGGCCGTGGAGGCGAGGGCCTGGAAAATCGAAGAAGGAGAATGGCGTTCGACGGGCTGGCCGCAGCGTTCGCAGTGAAGCGTCGATGCCCGGGCATAGAGCGGGCGAAGGTAGTCATCGATGGAAGTCATCGTTCCGACTGTAGAGCGGGAGGTCAGAACCGGTGCGGTCCGTTCGATGGCCACAGCTGGAAGCACGCCCTCGATTCCGTCGGCCTCAGGGCGGTCCAGCCGCTCGAGGAACTGGCGGGCATAAGGAGAAAAGGTCTCGACGTACCGGCGGTAACCCTCGGCGTAGAGGACGTCAAAGGCGAGGGAGGATTTGCCTGCGCCGGCCACTCCTGTCACGACGGTTACGGCGCCGACCGGGACAAGGACGGTGACTCCTTTGAGATTGTTCTGCCGGGCTCCCTCAACGCGGATCGGGCTTAGAGGCATACTTCTTTGCTCCTTACTCCGATATCTCTGCGGACAACTGGAAGCGAGAGATCCCGCGGCTGGTTCGGGGAAAGAATATTATCCCGCCGTCCGGGTCGTCCATCATTATACTGCGCTAAATAATTCCAGGGGTAAATAGGGTAAAAACTGGATTTTTCCGATGAAAAGACTGTATCCCGGCTCGTTAAGCGGGTGGTGATAATCCCGTAAAAAGTCGAAAATCTATCAATCCTCCGCAAGCAGGAGTCCGGAGCCAATTGAAATGACCGGATTCCCGTTTTCGCGGGAATGACAGCTCCCTTCTTCTATTAGGGCACAGTCTCCTCTTTTCCCACCAAGAATCCTCCTATCGGGCTCCCTTCATTCCATTGGATTTCAAGACCCTTTTTTGGCTTCAAAGAGTGGATTTTCTCTCGGAAGAACATTTGGCGGATTCTTACCTGCTGCCAGTGACGCCGACCCTGGCGCAGGCGGGACGTATCTTGCATTGGGAGCAAAGGGGAGAGATAGGCCTGCAAATCCCCTGACCGAAGGCAACGAGACAGCTGTTCAGCTGCTTCCAGTATCTTTGCGGCAATACCTCTCGTAAAGCAAACTCGGTCTGGATAGGAGTCTTCGTCTTCACCATCCCCCAGCGATTGGTGATCCGGTGGACATGGGTGTCCACACAGATACCTTTTTTATTGTAACCGAGGGTGACCACGAGGTTGGCGGTCTTTCTTCCGATGCCTTTCAGCCGGAGTAATTCTTCTATGGCATTCGGTACCCTCCCGTCATATTTCTGAACGATCTCCTTGCTGAGATCCCTGATTCTTTGAGCCTTGACCCGGTAGAAGCCAACCGGATATATGGCCTTTTCAATCCTCTTGGCAGTTAGTTTAGACATGGCCTCGGGCGTTTGGGCAAGTTGAAAAAGACGTTGGGAAGCTTCTCCAGTCACCCTGTCCTGCGTCCTCAGGCTGAGGATACAGGAGATCAGGACCTTAAAAGGGTCCTTATCCGTGGAAGTCATCTGATCAAGCCACGGAAGATGGAGAGACCTCACCTGTCTCTTTAAATCCGGCCAGACTTTGGTGAACTCTTTTGGTCCCATTTAATTTCCTTTGACCGCCGCCCCCATCAGAATATGATGGAGTTCGTCAATAAACCCCGACTGTCCTTTTATGATTTTTTCTTTGGCCACCGGGACGGTAAACCAGCCTGCGCGATCAATTTCCGGAAATTCCTGTTGCCTCTTGGAACGGGGAGGCCATTCCATCAAGAAGGTGTTGCTTTTCACCGCTGAGGCATCGCCCTCACCCTCAAAGGCCCAGGCGGCTATTATCTTACCGCTCGGCTGCTTGCGCGGAGTCAGGGGTATGAATTCTCCGGCGGCCTTAAAACCGGTTTCTTCCTGAAACTCACGTTTGGCCGCCTCCAGCGGGTCTTCCTCGGGCGAATATTCTCCTTTGGGAATCGACCATGAGCCCGCATCTTTCTTTTCCCAAAACGGTCCGCCCGGGTGAACGAGGAAAACCTCAAGAACCCTGTTACGGTGTCGATACATCAATAACCCGGAGCTTTTTTTAGCCATATCGACCCTTAGCGATTAATCCGGTTGCTGAAAAAATCCTTTTCGGCCTCAGGGCATCCTTCCTGCGGAAGCAGGCCCACCTTTAGTGGGATGGACTCCTGCTCCCCGCTTTCACGAGGACAAACCCGGCGGGAGTGACGGTGTATTGAGTTTTTTCGCAGCCGTTAATGGTTAATCGACATCCACTGGCTGCTGGCAACTGCGGCACTTTTTTGCGCCCCGGAATAGTTTGGAACCACAATTGGGGCAATGGTATCGTTTTTCCTCTTCTTCCATCCAGCGTTCCGTTCCCAGTGCTTTCCACGCTGGAATGGAACGGAGGATGACCTTTTTCCCCACGGCTATCGGGAAATCTTCTATAAATTTGCAGGGGAAATCATTACATTGATGGCATCCTTCGATGCCTTTCCCCTTTACGCAGGACCGGATCGGACAGGCTTGACAGTATTTGAATACATCCTCAGAGAGGCATCCCTGGCAATGAATATCTTCCAGACTGACTCCATAAATCTTTGGTAACCTTTCTTTAAATTTGAGGTTATTCTCTTTGTGGGCAATATAAATCGCACAGACGCCGCAGTATAAACCGCACGGAGATGCCAGTTTCTTTTCATTTTCCATTTTCCCCTCCCCCGAAATGTTCTTTTTCCGCATACCTATCTGATAACACAGCAGCACTTTTCATCTTGATCATATTTGGTCAGTCCCTTTTAGAGCGACTTCCAGTCCCGCCAAAGGCGGGATCGCAGTCCCGCGAAACGCGGGACTCCTACACAGGAAATGAACAAAAATCTCGCTGTAACATGAGGCTCTTATTCAAATCATCCTGAACCATCGATCGATATAGGCCGCGGCAGTCTTCTGCTTTCCAATACCCCACCATACCGCATTTTTGACCGGTCCAGCAGCCATTACATACGCTGTCGTACAAGTAAGGGCAGTTGTTGCAAGGTCTGTTTTGCATCCGGGTATCCAGCATCGATAGACACTCCGCGGCTGAAAAATCGTGAATCGATCCCATTCCCCGGGGCGCTTCACAGCAAAAGGAAAATATCCCTGCAGGGTCAAAAGAAATAACCCCGGTCCTTGCTGCCCCGCACCCACGAAGGGGTTCCGTTTGCAGGAGATCAAGGGTATGGAAACTGCGATTTTGCAGGGTCCGGAAGAGTCTCCCCATCTCTTCCGGGGAGGGAAGAAGGCCTCGGGTTGGATAGTAACGAAGGTCCAGTCTTGGGACGCTGCCCCCTTCCCCTGCAAGGGCTTCGGGGGCAATGATCGTGTCAAAGCTGAACCCCACCTTTTGGCCGTAGGGCTCGAGAGCTATATCAAGGGTTGCCAGCCAATCCTCGAAGGTAGAGAGATTATGCCGGGAAATGACCGAGCGGAGCCTCATGCGAATCCGGCGCTCGAGTCCTGCTATCAAAAAATCCCGGGCTCTTTCCCAGCTATTGTCGCGAAGAAAGTCATGGATTTCCCCGGGACCGTCCAGGCTCAGTTCAAAAAAGAATCTTTGATGTTGGAGGAGAGCATCGGGAAGGCAATGGAAGGGGATGGCGCCGCTGGTGACGATTTTCACAGATTCAGCGTAATCCAGGCAGGCCGCAAGGATATCTGGAAGATCCGATCGGATGAGCGGCTCCCCGCCCTCCAGGCTGATGAGATCGATCGTTCGAAGGCGGGCGAAGGAGGCCACGACAGCCTTCCATTGAGCCGCCGTGAATTCCTGCCGGGGTTTTTTTTCGACGCTGCAGTACCGGCAATGGAGCGGGCATCGGGACGTCAGGGCGATATCCAGCGATAACGTTTCTTTCTCTAAAACAGGCATTGCTCACCGAATTTAGGCAACAGGTATAAAGCCGGAAAAGCAACCTAACAGTTGCTGAAAAGGCGGCTTTTCGCCGCTCAGGATATTTTTTTTGACAGCGCTATGGACTCGCTGCGCTGAAAAATCACAGATTTTTCGGGCGCTTCTTGCCTCCTCACATCTCGGCGGCCTGGCCAGACGCGTTGCTCCTTATTCGTCGCAACGGCCAGTGCCAAGCGCTGTTACCGAAAAAAATATTATTCGCGCTCAAAGCCTCCTTTCCCAGTTTTTCAGCAACCTTCTAAGACTTTAGGGCAAGCTTCGCACCCAGTTCATAGGCCTCTTTCATCAACCCCTTATTTTTCCGGATCTCGCCAGCCTTCCAGGCACTCCCATATACCATCCCCGCCATTTTCGCTCCTATGAAATGGAAGGCATCCTGAAAAGTGCGCAGGGCATTAACCGCTCCAGAAATAAAGGGGTCCGCGCCGGCGTAGGTCAGGACGATGCCAAACCGCTTCCCCGTTAATTCGTTCCCCTCATCGCTCCCTAAGGCATACCAGCGGTCCATGAATAATTTTGTTTGGGCGGAAACGGTAAACCAGTAGATGGGGCTGGCCACTACGATGGCATCGGCGCTTCTGAGCTTTGGGTACAACTTCCGCATATCGTCCTTAAGGACGCAATCGATACCGGCTTTCTTCCGGCAGGCATCGCAGGCATTACAGGGCTTGATATTCATATCGTGGAGGTAAAAGGTCTCCACCGCCGCTCCTCCCGCTTTGGCACCGGCAGCCACCTGCTTGGCCAGGGTCGAGCTATTTCCTTTTTTCCTGGGACTTCCGACCACGATCATGACTTGCTTTTTTTCCATTGTTTTTTCTCCTGTTTTGGGGATGAACAGCGATTGGGAAATTCCGTTACCTCCGGCCAGGATGAGGGTTTAGAAAAAGGATAGAAAGAGCCACTTTTTCCTCGAAGGGGGGTTGAGATTCCGGCCGTGGCTGAACTGCAGGCATGGCCATACGTCTAAAAATCACGGCAGGCCACGCGTATTTAGGCCGGGTTTCCTCTCAATCCGATCGCTTCGGCTACTTCCCGCATTCCTTTAATCGTATCTTCTATAAGTTCCTCAAGTGGGACTCCCAGCAAACCGGCTCCTTTTTCGATGATCGCCCTATCCACCCCCCCTGCAAACCTTTTGTCTTTCCATTTATTCTTGACCGACTTCACGGTTACATCCAGAACACTCTTAGAAGGACGCACTAAAGCGGTCGTCACCACGAGCCCCGTAAGCTCATCGATCGCGTAGAGGACTTTTTCCAGCTCAGTCTGAGGAGCCACGTCTGCGCATCTTCCCCATCCGTGGGAAATGGCGGCACGGATATATTCCTCCGGCCAGGCATGTTCTTCGAGAATTTCTCTTGTCTTGGAACAGTGCTGATCGGGAAACTTTTCATAATCGAGATCATGAATGAGGCCGATGATTCCCCACTTTTCCTCGTTTTCTCCGCGCTTTCGCGCCATATAGCGCATAACTCCTTCTACGGCATAGGCATGTTTGCGGAGGCTATCGGTTTCGTTATAGCGGTGCAGAAGTTCCAACGCCTCTTCGCGAGTTGGGACTTTCTGTTCCATCGGTACACCCCCCTCCATTTTATTTTAATATCCCGATCGGGCCGGGAATAAAGTCGGTTCTGTTCTGCTTCCCATGAGTGAAAATTATATAAATCCTCCCCTGATGTCAATGGAATTATGGGCCTTGCCCCTCTTCACTTTTTAAAAAGGCTTGTGTTGTGGTCCGGATGGAAGAGCGGGGATCGCCGGCTGAATGGACGGGTCAGGATTGGCCAGGAACGAATCCCTTCGATTCCGCAAAGAAAGGCGCAGAAAAGGGTAACCTCAGGAAAAGCGCAAGAAGTCAAGCCCCGTCCAAGGAAAGACCGCTGCCTGATTCAGTCAAGAGACCCGAGCTTCCATCCAGGGCGGTTATCCCTTTGCCCATCGCCCATGCACCTGGGCCACGTTGAATGGGTCATGACTAAAGCGGTTTGTTATCTTGACACCCAACTGCCCTTTTCTTATACTCACCGCATCGGCAAGAAAGCCCCTATGAATCACCGGTGCAAGACTCAGCGGAAAACCCAAAGGGAGACCTGCAATGAAAGCGAAGGTGGGGGTCATTAGCGTTGGCAACATCGGGGTAGGCATGTGCGGCAACCTTCTCAAGACGGGCTTTCGAGGGGTCGCTTGCGAAATCCGCCCAGAGCCTCTGGAGACTTTACAGATGGCCGGGTTCTCCCCGGCCGGATCGAATAAATGAACGCCGCGGAGGTCGTTATGAGGCAGAAAGTTCGAGCCGCAGTGGTGGAGAGCCCATCCAGGATGGTAATGAGAGAGTTCGATATGCCGGAGATCGGTCCGGAAGATGGGCTGCTGAAGGTTGAGATGGTCGGGGTTTGCGGAACCGACCCCAAGTTATACAGCGGGAAGGTGAAATATGTTGATTTTCCGCTGATCCTGGGGCATGAAACCCTGGGAAGGATTTTCAGGATTGGCGACACAGCATCCAAACGATGGAGGGTAAGGGAGGGCGACCGGGTAATCGTGGAGCATTTCATTCCCTGCGGAGAATGCCCGAGGTGTTTGACCGGGGATTACCGCTTCTGCAGGTCTCTCCGGGCTTATGGCCAGTTTGTTTCCTGCTCGGTCCCCCCTTTTCTCTGGGGCGGCTACAGTGAATACATGTACCTTGCCCCCAAAAGCATCGTTTACAAAATATCGGAGGATGTCCCGGCTGAGGCGGGCATCCTGATCACCGGGGTGGTCTCGAACGCCATCCGCTGGGGGCGCAGGGTAGGGGATTTCGGCATCGGCGACGCGGTGGTCATTCAGGGGGCTGGCCAGCAAGGGCTCTGTCAGGTTATTGTGGCCAGAGAATCCGGCTGCAGCCCGATCATTGTTACAGGGCTTTCCGCCGATACCAGAGGGTTCCAACTGGCCCGAGAATTGGGAGCCGATTACACGATTGACGTGGAAAAAGAGGATGTCGTGAAGCGGGTGAAAGAAATCACCCGGGGGCATATGGCCGATGTGGTGGTGGACGTGGCCGGGAGCGTAAAAGCCATCCAGACATCCGTCGACCTTGTAAAGAACGGTGGAACTATTGTGGTCGCAACATTAACGGGGAGCGAGACCGTAACCCCCCTGATCGCAGATAAGATTGTCCTAA
>Ga0315282_10008024_pt1 | contig 17180 bp, 13 predicted proteins | sample YL17G07_20_MG_FD_203693 | JGI IMG/M metagenome (GOLD analysis project Ga0315282, IMG submission 203693) | Sediment microbial communities from Yellowstone Lake, YNP, Wyoming, USA - YL17G07_20 | ecosystem: Environmental > Aquatic > Freshwater > Lake > Sediment | place: USA: Wyoming | collected... | reverse complement strand
AGCTCCTGTACCGCTACTCGCCGGACGGCGTCAACTGGACCGAGGTATGGACGCAGTACGGAGAGAACCTCACCTCCCCACCCTACACCTGGGACTTTGGGTCCGAGGAAGGCGAGGGCTACTACCAGTTCCAGGTCGTGGCCGTGGACCAAGCGGGGAACATCGCGGAGTCCTCCGTGATCTCCAGCGGGATCCAGACCCTCCCGACCTCCTGGCTCATGGTCCTCGGGGCGCTCGTCGTCATCCTCGTCATCGTCTCCATCGTCCTGCTCGCGAAATGGAGAAAACGATAGGACTAAAAGAAAACCCCTCTCCCTTTTTTCCCTTTTCTTGATTTTCGTACAGTTCAGGGTGGAGGAGTCTATTCGATGTAGAGGGCTGGGCGTCGGGGCAGCGCGTTCTTCGCCTTCTGACCTGGGTCGACGAGGCTGCGGTCGTCCGCATGCCAGACCTCAATAGGACAGGAGAACGTCGCCTCCAGGAAGCCCTTCGCCTGCTGAAGGTACACTGCCTCATCGAGGCTCACCTGGTACCGGCGGCGGTCCGCCTCGGTCATCTTCTTGATGTCGCCCGCCAGCTTCCCCGCATACTGCGAGACCTGTTTCGCCAGCGCCTTCAGGCCAGGGTCTGCCATGACCTCTTTCATCAGGGTGTTCATGGACAGCTGCTGACGCTCCTCCAGGGACAAGGCGAGCTGCAGGACCCGCTGCCTCCATCCGGGAGCGGTGTAGATGAAGACCTTTTTCGGCGTGATGTTGGTGACCTTCAGGATCTCGCTGATGTCATCTATGACGTGAATGAGGAGGGATTCGCCGACTTCGTCCGCTTCCGAGATCTGCCCGGGGGCCTCAACGGGGAACGACTGCGTGGAGACGTACGGCTCATGGCCGAGGAACGCCCACAGCTCCTCCGCGAGGTGCGGCGTTATTGGTGTCGCGAGACGGACCCAGCCGTCGAGGTATTCGGTGACCAACGCGGAGCTCCGTCCCCCGCGCTTTACGTACCATTGCAGGTCCCGCGGCATCTCAAAGAACGTCTCGTTCGAGGCCACACGCAGGTCGTAGGCCTCATAGGCCTCATGGATCCTCCTGGTCCGACGGGCCAGGCTGCTGCGCAGCCAGCGGTCGAGGCTCTCCGAGGGCTCATCCACCGTGCGATCCAGCCCGGTGAAGAGCCGCCAGAGCATCTGAATCCGGATCTTGTACTTCGTGACCGTCTCCGTGTCCCATTCGACGTCGACGAACGGCGAGCCGATGTGCGCGTAGTACAACCGCATCGCATCCACGCCGTAGGTCAGCGCCGCCTCCAGGATCGGCTCCGCGCCGCCCTTGGACTTGCTGATCTTCTCCTTCCCCTTCTGGGTCACCCACCAGTGGACGAACAGGCCGCGGGGCCGCTTCTGCTCCGGGAAGATGGCCACATGGTTCATGACGTAGACCGGGAAATGCACGGTCTTGTGCTCCTTGCCCCCGAGGTTGATATCCACGGGGTACCAATAGTCGAAGTCGTCCTTGATCTCCCGCCACAGCCTGGTCTTCGCGGTCCCCCGCCCTAGGAAGACGTAGTCGAAGAACGCATCGGTCATCTCCTCCAGGGAGAGCCGCCCAGTGTTCACGTATCTGGAGAGGATGTAGTACGCGGGGTACAGCGTCGAATCCGAGATCGGCTCGATGATCCAGTCCTTCTTGTAGGGGAACTCGGTGCCCAGCCAGGAGCCTTTCCGGATGACGGCCCGGTCCCCGAACCAGTCCAGGATCTTCGGCATCTCCTCCCAGTACTCAAGCGGGTAGATCGCCATGGTCTGCGCATGGTCCTTGGACTCTCGTGTCAGGTCCGGGTCGCTGTACTTGATGAACCATTGGTCCGGGATCTTCTTGATGACGACGCGCTCCTTGCAGCGGCAGATGACCGGCTGGGAGAACTCCCGCAGGACCGCGGCCTCACTCTTTGCTAAAAGATCGTTTTTCACGGTGTCTTTAATCTCAGAGACGCGGATCCCGGCGTAGGGGCCGCAGCGGTCGTTGAGCACCCCGGTGTGGAACTCCTTCTTGTAGACGAGTTCGGTCGCCTCGTCGAGCTTGTCGGTCTGCGTTTGGCTCGTGACGTGCAACTGCTCGCAGGCTTCCTTCGCCGGGTTCTGCCCGAACCCGGGGACATCGATGATCTTGATCGGCTCGATCGGCTCATGGGATTCCACGAGCGCGATCCAGTCGTAGGGCGCATGCGCCGGCACCGACATGACGATGCCAGTGGCCATCGCGGGGTCCGCGAACACACCGGACAGGATCGGGACCTCCCGGTCGACCTCTGGGACGCGGCAGGTCTTCCCCACCAGCGCCGTCCCCGGAACCGTCTCCGTGGTAGGGTGTACCTCATCGAACTGGCAGGAGAGCTTCTCGATACACGCCTTGGAGCAGATCCAGCGCTCCCCGTCCACCTCGACCACGTGGTACGTCACCGTCGGGTTCACCCACATGTTCGTGACGCCGAAGATCGTCTCCGGCCGCAGCGTCGCCGCCGGCAGAATCTTCCCATCGGGAAGTGTGAACTTGATTACCGTGAACTCCAGGACCTCGGCCTCGCCGCCCTGCGAGACATCGGTCTCCGAGCGGTCGACCGCGACCGGCCCGCAGTTCGGGCAGAAGGGCGCGTAATGCGGCTTCTGGATCAGCAGATGCTTCGCATGCAGCTGGTGGAACTGCCAGGTGATGAACCGTTTGTACCCCGGCGAGATCGTCGTCATGATCCGCGAATAATCGATGAGAAACCCGAAACGCCTCCAGTAGTCGTCCACGTACACCCTACTGAAGTACGTGACGACTTCCAACGGATCGGTGAGCCGCTTGATGAGCTCCTCCGAGCATCCGTTCTGCTTCAGAAGCCGGATGGTATCAGGATCCTCCCGCTGCACCTTCTTGGCGAACCCCACCGACGGGATCCCAGACGCATGGAAGCCAGCGGGAAACAAGACGTCATAGCCGGCCATCCGCTTGTACCGCGCGATGATATCACAGTAGCTGAACCCCCGCATATGGCCGACATGCAGATACCCCGAAACCCCGGGGTAGGCGAAATGGATGAAGAACTTCTGGCCTTTCCCCTTCGAGGCCTCCTCGATATAGGCGGCGAACCAGCGCTGCTGCCACTGCTGCTCGATACGCGCATAGTCATAGACGGATTCATCCATAGGGGGTCAGACTCGGACATAAGGATTGTTTTATATAACATTTCGTATACGCCCACGGGGAGCAGAGAGCCCGATTCATCAGAGTCGCTAGCCCTTTGTATTTAACCACCCTTCTTTCCTTCTCTCTCCTTCGGCCTCTCCCGGCAAATCCTTAAATCCTTCGGTGTGATTCAACACGGCGAATGCAGTACACGACACTCCAGATGGCCACCCGGGAAGGAGTCGCCTATATCACCCTGAACCGCCCTGACCGCCTGAACTCCTTTGACTTACTCCTCGGCGAGGAACTCTACACCGTCCTCAGACAGGTCGGAACAGATGCCTCCATCCGCGCCGTCGTCCTCAAAGGAACCGGCAAGGGCTTCTGCGGCGGCGGGGACGTCAAAGAAATGCACGCCGCCACCGACAAACCCCGATTCCTCCGAGACCTCACCAGGGCCATCCACCGCTGCGTCATCGAGATCCGATCCATGGAGAAACCCGTCATCGCCGCGGTCAACGGCGCGGCCTTCGGCGCCGGGCTCTCCCTCGCACTCGCCTGCGACATCGTCATCGCAGACAAGGAGGCGAAGATGAGCACCGCCTTCATCGGCATCGGCCTCGCCCCCGGCTGCGGCACCCAGTTCTTCACCAGCACCGTCGGCTACCACAAGGCCTGCGAATACATTCTAACCTCCAAAACGTTCACCGCAGAAGAGGGCGCCCACCTCGGCATCGTCAACAAGGTCGTCGACAGCCCCGACCTCGATGCCACCGTGGAGGGATTCGCCGACGAATTCCGCCGCCTCCCACCCATCGCGGTCGGCAAAGCAAAAATGCTCATCAACAAAAGCCTGACCAATGCACCCATGGACCATCTCGAGCTGGAGAGCCAGACCGCCGCATGGTCCGCGGCCACCCAGGATTTCACGGAAGGTGTCAGCGCATTCGTCGAAAAACGCAAACCCCTCTATAAGGGGAAATAGGGAGAACTTCACGAGAGGTTTATAAACGGCGTACTTATAGGAAGCATGACATGACCTTGAAGACGACCTTCGGGAAGGCATTCCCGTGACCCAAAGGACCATCCTGATGGCGCACAAGGACAGGACGCTGACCGTCACCCTGAACCGACCCGAGGTGCACAACGCGTTCTCAGATGAGCTCATCGACGACCTCGTCAACTGCTTTGAGCGCTTGCGCCGTGACGATTCAGTCACGATCGTGGTCCTCACCGGGTCAGGGAAATCGTTCTGCGCAGGCGCTGACCTGAGCTGGATGAAAGAGATGGTACGGTACTCCACGGAGCAGAACATCGAGGACAGCCAGAAAATACTCGGTCTCTATGAGGCCATCGCCTCCTGCCCCAAACCCGTCATCGGGCGGATCAACGGCCCGGCCTTCGGGGGCGGCGTGGGCCTCGTCGCGGTCTGTGACCTTACGGTCTGCGTCCCCGAGGCGAAATTCGGGTTCACCGAGGTGAAGCTGGGGCTCATCCCCGCGGTCATCTCGTTCTACGTCGGGCAGCGGCTCAGCCCGGCCGCGATGCGGCGGTTCTTCATGACCGGGGAGCGGTTCGATGCGGCCACCGCCCAGAGGATCGGCCTGGTGGACGCGGTTGCTCCGGCGGAGTCGTTGGATGCGACGATCCATGACTGGATCACGATGCTCTCGACGTCCGGTCCGAAGGCGATCGCAGAGGCCAAGAGCCTTATCGCTACGATGCTTCGGATGGATCCAGTGCAGTACAAGGAGTACACCGTGGAGAAGATTGCCAGCCTGCGGACCTCCCCGGAAGGCCAAGAAGGCATGGCCGCGTTCCTCGAGAAGCGCAAACCGAAATGGAGTGAACAATAGTGTTCAAAAAAGTCCTGATAGCGAACCGCGGGGAGATCGCGGTGCGGGTCATGAAGGCATGCCAGGAGATGGGCATCCGCACCGTGGCCGTGTACTCCGAGGTCGACAAGTCTGCGCCGCATGTGCATCTCGCGGATGAGTCCGTGAACCTCGGGGACCCGACGCCCTCGGAGAGCTACCTGAACATCAAGAAGATCATCGAGGCGGCGCAGACCGTGGGCGCGGAGGCGATCCACCCCGGCTACGGATTCCTAGCGGAGAACCCGGATTTCGCACAGGCCTGCGCGGACTGCGGCATCACGTTCATCGGCCCGAGCGCGCGGGTCATCAAGCTCATGGGAGACAAGATCGCGGCGAAGACGACGATGATGAAGGCCGGCGTCCCCGTCATCCCCGGGTACCATGGGGAGCGGCAGGACGTCGACTCCCTCGTCAAGGAGGGCAAACGCATCGGCTTTCCGCTCATGGTCAAGGCCACCGCGGGCGGCGGCGGCAAAGGCATGCGGATCGTCCCCAACGAGGACGAGCTACCCCAGGCGATCGAGAGCGCGAAACGGGAGTCCAAATCCGCGTTCGGCAACGACTCCGTGTTCCTCGAGCAGTACTTGGCTAAGCCCCGGCACATCGAATTCCAGATCCTCGCCGATGAACACGGACATACGATCCATCTGTTCGAACGAGAATGCTCGATCCAGCGACGTCACCAGAAGATCATCGAGGAGACACCCTCCCCGCTCATGACTCCAGCACTGAGGCAGACCATGGGGAAGGCCGCGGTGGCAGCCGCCCAGGCTGCCGGATACACCAACGCGGGGACCGTGGAGTTCATGGTCGACGGCGACCGGCATTTCTACTTCATGGAGATGAACACCAGACTGCAGGTTGAACATCCGATCACGGAGGCGACGACAGGCATCGACCTCGTGAAATGGCAGCTACGGATCGCTAGTGGCATGGAGTTGAGGCTGAAGCAGAACCAGCTCTCCCAACGCGGTCACGCCCTCGAATGCCGGATTTACGCGGAGGACCCGGCGAACGGGTTCCTGCCCAGCATCGGAACCCTGAAGAAGGTCCAGCTGCCGCATGGGCCCAATATCCGCAACGACACCGGGGTGGAAAGCGAGTTTACCATTAGCCCGTACTATGACCCGATGCTCGCGAAGCTGATCGTCTCCAGCGAGACCCGCGAGGAGAGCATCGAGAAGATGATCTGGGCGCTCTCCCACTACGTGGTCCTCGGCGTCACCACGAACATCCCGTTCCTCAAGCAGGTCCTGGATCATGAGCAGTTCCACCGCGGGAACATCACGACGCATTTCATCAACGACTACTTCAAGGACTGGCTGGCGACGAAACGCAGCCTGCCCCTGGACGCCATCCTCGCGCTTGCGGTCTACGACGCCCTGCATCCGCAGCGCGAAGAAGTCGTCCGCTACAAGGAGGCGGATCCCCATTCGCCCTGGCGGCACACGGGGCGATGGCGGATGGGGGCGTAACACGGATGTTCATCAACTACGAGTATGACGCGCACATCTACCCGGTCACCGTCGAATACCGTATGGACCGGTTCTACATCTCCTACGACAACAACGAGTACACCGTCTCCGCTGTCGAGCTGAGCCCCGGGGCGCTGAAGCTGATGCTTGGCGACCGGGTCATCAAATGCGTGATCTCCGAGCGCCAGGACAGCAAGTACGTCTTCATCGACGGGGAGGTCTTCCAGGTCTCCCGCATCGAACTATCCGGGAAGAAAAAAGCGGAGAAGAAGGAAGGCGACCTCAACTCCCCGATCTCCGGCACCATCGTCAGCATCAAGGTTAAGCCCGGCGACAGCGTCGTCAAAGGCGACGTCCTCATGGTCATCGAGGCCATGAAGATGGAGTACCTCATCCGTGCGCCCATGACCGGGACCGTGGAAAAGGTCCACTTCAAGGAAAAAGACCAGATCGAGATCGGCCAGCTCACCGCGGAGCTGCGCAAAAAGGAGGCCTAAGAACCCTATGGATGTACTTGAGAGCGGCATCGAGACCTCAAGCAAGGAATTCAAGGAAAACGCCTCGTACTACGAGCAGCTCGTCAAAGACCTCAAAGACAAGATCAGCCTTTCGATGAAAGGCGGCGGCGACGAGGCCATCAAGCTGCACAAGTCCCGCCACAAGATGCTCGTCCGCGAACGCATCGAGGCGCTCCTGGACCCCGACACCCCGTTCATGGAGTTCAACACCCTGGCCGCCTACGACATGTTCGACAACAAGGCGCCCTGCGCCGGCATCGTCACTGGCATCGGCATCATCCACGGCCGCGAGGTCATGATCGTTGCCAACGACGCGACCGTCACCGGCGGGACCTACTACCCCATCACCGTCAAGAAACACCTCCGCGCCCAGGAGATCGCGCAGGAGAACAACCTCCCCTGCATCTACCTCGTCGACTCCGGCGGCGCGTTCCTCCCCATGCAGGACGAGGTCTTCCCCGACCGAGAGCACTTCGGCCGGATCTTCTACAACCAGGCCAAGATGTCCTCCCTGGAGATCCCTCAGATCGCGGTCGTCATGGGCTCCTGCACCGCGGGCGGCGCCTACGTCCCCGCGATGTCAGACGAGACCGTGATCGTCAAGGGGACCGGGACGATATTCCTCGGCGGCCCCCCATTGGTGAAGGCCGCGACCGGGGAGGACGTTACCGCGGAGGAGCTCGGCGGCGCGGACGTCCACTGCCGGGAGAGCGGCGTCTCCGACCAATATGCCACCGACGACCCGGAGGCCATCCGTATCACCCGCAACATCGTCGAGAACCTCAACAGGCCTGAGAAGACCTTCCTGGAGATCAAGAAGCCTGAGGAGCCTGCGTACGACATCCGGGAGATCTACGGGATCATCCCAAAGGACTCCCGCAGGTCCTTCGAGGTTAAGGAGATCATCGCGCGTATCGTGGATGGCTCGAAGTTCCATGAGTTCAAGGCCCTCTATGGGACGACCCTGGTGTGCGGGTTCGCCCGCATCATGGGGTATCCGGTCGGCATCCTGGCCAACAACGGCGTCCTGTTCTCCGAGTCCGCGTTGAAGGGCAGCCATTTCATCGAGCTGTGCTGCCAGCGGCGCATCCCCTTGGTCTTCCTGCAGAACATCACCGGGTTCATGGTCGGCCGCAAGTACGAGGCCGGCGGCATCGCCAAAGACGGGGCGAAGATGGTCACTGCGGTGACCTGCGCCCAGGTCCCGAAGTTCACGGTCATCATCGGCGGCTCGTTTGGCGCTGGCAACTACGGCATGTGCGGACGCGCGTATGGCCCTCGGCAGCTGTGGATGTGGCCCAACGCCCGGATCTCCGTGATGGGCGGCCAGCAGGCGGCCACCGTGCTGCTGACCGTGAAGCGTGACCAGCTCTGGCGCAAGGGCATCGAAATGAGTAAGGAAGAGGAGAAGCAGCTGACGGATCCGATCCTCAAGAAGTACGAGGTGGAGGGCAATCCCTACTATAGTACGGCTCGGATTTGGGATGATGGAGTCATCGATCCTGTGGATACGCGGATCGTGCTCGGTCTTGGTATCTCTGCGTCTCTGAATGCGCCGATTCCAGCGTCGAAGATGGGTGTTTTCCGGATGTGAGTGTCGAAGGAACCTATCATGTATGATGTTGTTGTTGTAGGAGCGGGGCCGGCTGGGTCCACAGCCGCCAAGATCCTTCGGGAACGAGGGATTCAGGTCCTGCTCCTCGACAGGGCCAGCTTCCCGCGTGACAAGGCCTGCGGGGGCGGGATGCCCACGCGGGTGTGGAAGCGCTTCCCGTATATCGAGCCGTTCCTCAATTCCCTGTCGTATGGGAGTGTGACGTACTCGTCGTCCTGTCGGTATCGGCTTCGGGTCCTGCGCGACACGCCCCTGCTTGGCATGGTGCTGCGCCGGGAGTTCGATGCGTCGTTACTGGGTTTAGCGCTCGATGCAGGGGTGGAGTTCCGGCCGCAGAGCACCATGGTCGATATGCGCGTTGAGCCGGACCGTGTTGTGTTGTCGCTTTCCTCAGGGGAGGTTCTTGAGGCGAAGGTCGTCCTCGGTTGCGATGGCATGAACAGTCTGGTCGCCCGGAAGGCGGGGCTGTCCTCGTCTTTGGATTTGAAGTGTGTCTGTTTGGTCGGCGAGCATCCGATGAGCGAGGGACAGATCACCGCGTTGTATACGGAGAAGCGGCTGGTTCATCTTTTTATCAAGGCGCAGGGGATCGCGGGGTACGGGTGGGTGTTTCCGAAGAAGGACTGCGTCAGCGTTGGGATCGGGGAGTTTTCCTCTGCGGTTCCTGCGGGTACGACGCGGCGGAGTCTGAAGGAGTCCTATGGGCTGTTCGTCGCTGCGTTGAAGGCGCAGGGGCTGCTGCCCGCGGAGTTCTCTGAGGATGAGGCGCGTGGCGCGGTGCTGCCGATTTTCCCGCTGAAGAAGACGTTTGCGGACCGGGTGATGGTCTGCGGGGATGCCGCGGGGTTCATCAATCCGATCACGGGGGAGGGCATCTATTATGCGATGACCTCCGGTGAGCTGGCTGTGGGCGTGATCCAAGAGGCGTTGGCCGCGGGTGACTTCTCTGCGGCGTTCCTCAGGCGGTATCAGCGTCGCTGGTGGCGGGAGTTCGGCCGTGATCTGAAGGTGCTGGGTAGGTTCAATAACCAGTGGGGGAAGAACTCCGAGCGGATCGTCCGGTTACTCATGCGGGATCGAACGCTGGCGCGGCTGACGATCGGGGTGACCGGCGGGCAGATCAGCTTCTCGAAGTACATCGGGGTGATCTTCATCCGGTATGTGATTGCGTCGATGAAGGATGCCTTGATTCCGGTGAAGGAGACCTAGGTTTTTGTTCGCAGCTCACGGCGGAGGATCTTGCCGGAGATGGTTTTAGGCAGCTCGTCCATGTACTCGATGATCCGGGGGTACTTGTAGGGGGCGGTGGTCTTTTTGACGTATTCTTGGAGTTCTTTGGTGAGGGCCTCTGAGGGGCGGTAGCCTTTGGCGAGGACGACGAAGGCTTTGACGACGATGCCGCGGACGCCCTCGGGGTCAGGGGCGCCGACGACCGCGCATTCCGCGACCGCGGGGTGTTCGATGAGGGCGGATTCGACCTCGAAGGGTCCGATGCGGTAGCCTGAGGATTTGATGACGTCGTCGTCGCGGCCGACGAACCAGAAGTAGCCGTCGCCATCCTTATAGCCCAGGTCTCCGGTGTAGTAGTAGGGTCCGCGGAAGACGCGCTTCATAAGGTCCTCGTCCTTCCAGTATTCCTTGAAGAGTCCTGGTGGCCGGACGTCGCCGATATAGAGGCAGATGTTGCCGACTTCGTTGGGCTTGAGTTCTTTGCCGTCGTCGCTGACGATGCGGACGTCGTGGCCTGGGGTGGGTTTGCCGACGGAGCCGTACTTGATGGGCATGAAGGGGTAGTTGGAGAGGACGCAGACGGTCTCGGTCTGTCCGTAGAAGTCGTAGATCTCAAGGCCGAAGGCCTTTTTCCAGACGCGGATGACCTCGGGGTTCATGGGTTCGCCAGCACTCATGCAGTGGCGGAGCTTGAGTGCGTATTTGGACAGGTCCATCTGGATGAGCATGCGGTAGACGGTAGGCGGTGCGCAGAAGGTGGTGACCCCGTATTTCTCCATCATGTGCAGGAGGCCGTCCGGGTCGAAGCGGCCGGGCGTCTCCCATTGGATGATGGCGGCGCCGACGATCATCTGGCCGAAGAGTTTGCCCCAGGCGGCCTTGGCCCAGCCGGTCTCGGAGACGGTCCAGTGGAGGTCGCATTTGGTGAGGCCTTGGGCGAACCGGGCCGTCACTTCGTGACCAAGAGGATAGCTGTGCGTGTGCAGGACCATCTTGGGGTGTCCGGTGGTTCCGGAGGTGAAGTAGATGAGCATCGGGTCGGTGGCCAGGGTCTTGCCGATGTCTTTTTGTGGGAGTGTTCGTGAGGCTTTCTTTATTTGTTCTGAGAAGTTCAGCCATCCTTCGCGTTTGCCGTCGATGAGCATGGCATGGCGGAGTGTCGGGCATTTTCCTCTAATGGCGTCGACGCGGTCGGCGTGGTCGAGGTCGGTGACAATCATCACGGCGTCGGAGCGGTTGATGCGGTATTCGATGTCCTTGGTGGTGAGCAGGACCGTGCCGGGGATGGCGATGACGCCGAGTTTGAACATGCCGATGAGTGAGATGTACCATTCTGGGATGCTTTGCAGGATGACGAGGACGTGTTCGCCTTTCTTGATGTTGAGGGTGCGTAGGATATTCGCGAATTGGTTGGATTGGACGCTGAGGTCGTAGAAGGTGTGGTAGCGGGGTCGTTCGCCGGTCTTGTCGATGGAGATGAGGGCGAGTTTCGTGCGGTCCTCTGCCCATTGGTCGACGACGTCGAAGCCGAAGTTGTAATGCTTGGGGACCTTCCAGGAGAAGGCCTTGTAGAGGTTTTCGTAGCGGTCTTTTTTGGTGAGTGTTGGTTCGCACTGGGGCTGTGCCATACGATATCACCGAGTTGTTTTTTTTAGAGGCCGAGGCGACGGGCGATGACCATGCGTTGGACTTCGCTGGTGCCTTCACCAATCTGGCAGAGTTTGACGTCGCGGTAGAAGCGTTCCAAGGGGAGGTCGCGCATGTAGCCGTTGCCGCCGTGGATCTGGATGGCGGTGCGGGTGGCGTTCATGGCGATGCCAGAGGCGAAGAGCTTGGCCATGCTGGCCTCCATGCTGAAGGGCTGGTTCTGGTCTTCGAGGTAGGCGGCGCGGTAGACGAGGAGGCGGGCGGCATCGATCTCGGTGGCCATGTCCGCGAGCATCCATTGGATCGCCTGGTTCTTGCCGATGGGTTTGCCGAACTGTTCACGGGTCTTGGCGTACTGGAGGCTTTCGTCGAGGGCTCCTTGGGCGATGCCGACGCTCATAGCGCCGATGGCGGTGCGTCCGCGGTCCAGGATGCCCATGGCGCCGATGAAGCCGAGGTCTTTTTCTCCAAGGAGGTTCTCTTTGGGGACTTTGCAGTTTTCGAGGATGAGTTCGACGGTGTGGCTGCCGCGCAGACCGAGTTTGTCTTCGGTGACGCCGACGGTGAAGCCGGGGGTACCTTTTTCGACGATGAAGGCGCTGATGCCTTTGGCGCCCTTGGTCTTGTCAGTCTTGGCCATGACGGTCGTGACGAGGGCGAGGTCGCCGCTGGTGATGAACTGTTTGGTGCCGTTGAGGACCCAGTGGTCGCCTTCGAGGACTGCGGTGGTCTTCATGCCGGCGGCGTCGGAGCCGGAGCTGGGTTCGGTGAGGGCCCAGGCGGCGAGGGCTTCGCCGGTGAGGAGCTTGGGGAGGTATGTGGTGCGTTGGTGTTCGGTGCCGCGTTCGTAGATGTGGCCGACGCCGAGGGAGTTGTGGGCTTCGATGGTGATGCCGGTGGAGCCGCAGACCCTGGAGATCTCTTCGAGGGCGATCATGTAGCTGATGCGGTCGATGCCGGCGCCCCCGTATTTCTTGGGGACGGTCATGGAGAGGAGGCCGAGTCTGCCCATCTTCTTGTAGAGGTCCCAGGGGAAGTACTCCTCTTTGTCGATCTTCGGGGCAAGGGGTTTGATTTCTTTAGTTGCGAACTCGCGGACCATGGTCTGGAACTGTTTCTGGGGTGGGGTGAGCGTGAAGTCCATAGGTTTTCCCATCTCTGCAATAAGCTCGTTGATTTTAAGGTTGCGCTGGGGGCGGGTTGGGATAGTTTTTATTAGGGAGGGAGTGTTTCTGGTGGGTGGGAATGTTTTTCTGGCTGGTGGGCAGGGTATGAGTGTTCAAGAGTCGTCGGTGCTTCAGGCTGGAACGGGGAAGCTGGTCGGCTGGCATGATCCAGACGAGAACCGGGCGTGGATTGCCGAGCATAAGAGCCGGAGTCTCGTCGATAAACGGATGACGATGGAGGAGGCTGTCCGATCGTTTGTCGCTGATAGCTCATTCCTGGCGATGGGCGGGTTTGGCCATGTGCGGGTGTCGATGGCCGCAGTGTATGAGATGGTCCGGCAGAGGAAGCGGCATCTGACGATGGCGGGGAAGACCGCGGTGCACGACCTGGACGTGCTCGTGGGCGCGGGGTGCGTGGATGCGGTCGAGGTCGCGTACGCGTTCGGCCATGAGCTACGGGGGCTGTCGCCGGCGTCTCGGCGGGCGGTGGAAAAAGGCCGTTGCAAGGTGGTCGGGGAGATCAGCAACGCGGGGTATCAGTGGCGGTTCCTGGCGGGGATGATGGGCCTGCCGTTCATCCCGACGCGGGTGATGCTGGGGACGGATACGTTCCGGCGGAGCTCGTCGAAGGTCATCACTGATCCGTTCAGCGGCAAACAAATCTGTCTGCTGCCCGCCTGTTTTCCTGATGTGGCCGTGATCCATGTGCCGCGCTGCGATAAGTACGGGAACGCGCAGGTCGATGGGATCATGGTGGAGGATTTCGAGCTGGCGCGGGCGTCCCGGCGGGTGATTATCTCCACTGAGAAGATTGTTGCCTCTTCAAGGATTCGCGCGGAGCCGTGGAAGACGGTGATCCCGTTCTATCTGGTGGATGCGGTAGTGTCAGTGCCGTATGGCTCGCATCCGTGTCAGATGCCGTATGCGTATTTCTTCGACGAGCAGCATATCGGGGAGTGGCTGTCGTCGTCGCGGTCGGATGAAGGGGTGGAGGCATATCTGGCGAAGTACGTATATGGCTGTGATAGTCATACCGAATATCTCAAGCGTGTTGGGGGACCGCGGACGCTGCAGCGGTTGCGGCGCATCGAGCATTTCGAGATTCCCATGACTGCGCCTTGGATTAAGAAGGGGGAAGGTACTCCAGGGAAGGGCTATTCTTCGACGGAGCTGCTGGCTTCGGCGGCGGCGCATGCGCTGGAGGATGGGAAGTCCGTGTTCGTGGGGACGGGGCTGCCGATGATTGCGGCGATGCTGGCGCAGCGGACGCATGCACCGAACCTCCTGTTGATCTTCGAGGCAGGGGGGATCGGGCCGCAGATGCCGGTGCTGCCGATTTCGGTGGGGGATTCGCGGACGTTCTATCATGCGGTCGCGGCATCCAGCATGCATGACACCATGTCGATGAGTCAGGCCGGGTACCTGGACTATGGGTTCCTGGGAGCGGCGCAGATCGACATGTATGGGAACATCAACACGACAGTGATTGGGGCGTACGAGCATCCGAAAGTACGGTTGCCGGGGAGCGGGGGGGCGAACGATGTGGGGACCTTGTGCCAGAAGACGATCGTCATCATGCGGCAGGACAAGGAGCGGTTCCTGCCGAAGATCGATTTCTTGACGACACCGGGGTATCTGGAGGGTGCTGGGTCGCGGGAGGCGCATGGCCTACCCCAGGGGAGTGGCCCGTATCGGGTGATCACGCAGCTGGGGGTCTACGGGTTCGATGATGATTCGAAGAGGATGATGCTGCTCTCGCTGCATCCTGGAATATCGGTGGAGACGGTGCAGGAGCAGAGCGGGTTCCCCTTGATGATTCCGAAGCGGGTTGCGAAAACCGCGGCGCCGACGGCCAGGGAGCGGGCGTTGTTGCGGGCGATCGACCCTGCGGGGATCGTGATTCAGAAATAGCATAGATCGAGCCGTCCCGCATGTCGAGATGGAGTAAAAAAAAGAAAATTCTTATAACGCAACATTTGATTACCTGAGCGGGGCATTTGTTCCCTTTGGTGGGTTCTAGGTTCCTAGAGGAGAGAAGGCATGAGTAGACGAGTGTGTATCATTGGGGGAGCGACGACGCCGTTTGACTACGGTCCGACGGGGTTCGAGAGCATCGAGGGCGGGGCCGCGGACTGCGTGCGGGAGACGATGCAGGACCTCCCGGAATTCCGCCTCCGAGACCTTGACCTGATGCTCTACGCGCATTTCTCGGTGCATTTCGGGCATCAGCTCGCGCCGGAGTGGATCATCCATGACCACCTTGGGTTAGCCGGTCTTCCCCATTACCGTGTGGAGAATGGCGGCAACACAGGCGGCTCCGCATTGTACGCGGCGGCGCTCGCCGTGATGTCCGGGCAACACGACGTGGTCGGCTTGATTGGCTGGGAGACCATGGACTCCGTATCACAATCTCAAGGCAGCGAGTTCATCGCCATGGCCTCGGACATCCGCTACGAGCTCTTGGTCGGCGGGATCTACCCGATCTACTACGCGGCGATGGCGAACAAGTGGATGAAGGAGAACCATGTCACCGAGGAGGACGTGGCGAGCATCGCGGCGAAGAACAAGAACAACGCCATGGATAACCCCAAGGCGCAGTGGTACCGCAACGATCATAGGTACATTACTGTGGAGGATGTGATGACCTCCCGGCTCATCGCGTACCCCATCAAGAAGTACGACTGCTGCCTGATGACGCGCGGTGTCGCGTTCGTCCTCGTCTGCAGCGAGGAGTACGCCAAGCAGGTGAACCCGGACGGGTACGTCACGGTCGATGGCATGGGGCTGTCGAGCTGCACGATCCGAGCCGGGGACCGCATCAACTATCCCTCCTGGAAGGACCGCTACGGCCCTGGATATCCGGATATGACGGAGTTCGCGGCCTGCCGCTGCTCCGCGGAGCAGGCCTATAAGAAGGCGGGAATCACCGACCCACTCCACCAGATCGATTTCGGGGAGATCCATGACGCGTTCTCGACGTCCGAGGCGCAGATCTACAAGGCGCTAGGGCTCGCGGACGGCGAACACATCGCGCAGTTCCTGCGGGACCACAGCACCCACATGGATGGAGAGATCCCGATGAACCCTGGCGGCGGGCTGCTCGGCTACGGGCATCCGGTCGGCGCGACCGGGTTGATGAGCACGATTGAATGCTTCTACCAGCTTTCGGGGATGGTTCCCCGCAAGCATCTCAGCACGAAGACGCAGGTCCCCGATCCTTCTTGTGGGATCGTGAACAGCCATGCGGGGACGGGGACGAGTATCTCAAATTTCATCCTCAGGAGGCCATAAGGATGGTGGAGGGAACCGTGATGGTGCAGAAACAGAAGAAGCCGAAGTACGCTGGTGAGCCGAACTTCACGGAGAAAAAAGAGTTCCGGCCGGCGGGCGTGCAGGAGACCGGCCTGGCGTTCGTAGGCTACGAGATCTCCGACGACCACAAGACGATGAATCAATTCCTCCACTACGACCAGCTGTATACGATACGGCATGGGAAGAACAGCCCGTTCTTCATCGGCCTGCTCGAGGGGAAGATCATGGGGACGCGCTGTCCTCGGTGCGGGACGAGCTGCGTGCCGGTGCGGACCCACTGCTGGAGCCTGGACTGTGAGCTGATGGAGACCGAATGGGTCGAGATGCCTCTGACCGCGACCGTGCACACTTGGACGGTTGCGGGATGGAGCGGACGGTCCTCGTTGAAGCGGCTTCCCATCATCCTCGTCTACGCGGTCATCGGGGACAGCAGCGTCGCGATCGCTAACGAGCTGCAGGAGACGAAGCCCTGGGATGTCGAGTTCGGCATGCCGTTGAAGGTCGTCTTCAAGCCTCGGGATCAGCGGCAGGGTGTGATTACGGACTTCCATTTCGAGCCGGCGGACGGCTGGCGGCCGTCGCCGATGGACCCGGAGAAGGAGCGGATCAAGCAGCTGGTCGAACCTGTCTACGAGTGGGTCAAGACCCTTAAATAAAAGGAAAAACGGGAGCCGAGTCCTAGAGCTGGTTATGCAGGAAGCTGAGGAGCTGCTGCTTCGTGAACGGTTTGAAGAGGAACGTCTCCTGGAGGTCCTGGGTCTTCTCCCCGGGCCTGACCGGGTAGAGCGCGCGGATCGTGGTTCCGGGGATCTGTCGGTTCACGAGGATCAGTTCGACCTCGTGTTCTTTTTTGTCTTCGAGTTGTGAGACGGCGTCTCGGTTGGTCGCCGCGGCGAGGACCTGGATGTCCTCCTCGGCGAGGTACCGTGCGATGGTGTCCTGGAGCGCCTGCTCGTCGTCCACGACCATGATCGTCCGCATCGTTCCCATGACTCCGCGCTTTGTTGGGTGTGGAACCTCCTGGGAATTATATATGCTTTTGCACGGGCTTTGGGACAAAATTCAATTGATCAATCCTTCAGGATGATGACATAGGCGCGCCGCCCGATGTATTTCTTCGGCGCATCCACCTTCGCTGAATTCCCAAACGCCGTCACGTGCTTTTCGTAAAAG
>Ga0315282_10008023_pt1 | contig 17180 bp, 13 predicted proteins | sample YL17G07_20_MG_FD_203693 | JGI IMG/M metagenome (GOLD analysis project Ga0315282, IMG submission 203693) | Sediment microbial communities from Yellowstone Lake, YNP, Wyoming, USA - YL17G07_20 | ecosystem: Environmental > Aquatic > Freshwater > Lake > Sediment | place: USA: Wyoming | collected... | reverse complement strand
TGGTTCCTGAACTTTGGGCGGTTCACACCTGGGAGGCTTTCTTATTTTTCCAGGTTTGTCAATTCCCGGAAATGTCAAACTCTGTGAGTCCCCCGGCAAAGCCGGGGGTTTACCTAAAGAAAATTACTCGCTCATATCTTTTGTAGCTCTTCGATGAGTCCATTTTTTATTCTGGAGATCACCCCCTCATCTTCTAATTTTGCCCCGCTGAGATCCTGGACATAAAAAACATCTACGACCTGGTCCACTTTGGTTGAAATCCGGGCCATCCAGATGGAAAGATTCATCTCAAAGATCTTTTTAGTGACGCGGTAGAGAAGTCCCGGACGGTCGTGGGTGTAAACCTCAACGACGGTATAGAAATCTGAGGCCGAGTTGTCCAGTTCGACTTTCGGGCCCTGGCGGGGAGAAGGGTACCGTTGGAACAAGGGCAGGACCATTCCCTCCACCAGGGAATTCACCGGTACCTCTCCCGCCAGAACTTTCTTTAAATCCCCCCCGAGCTTGGTCCACCGCCGGGGCTGGAAAAGTGGCTCGTCGATCAGGTTTTGAACCTTAAACAGGTCGACGGCAATCCCCTTTTCCCAGGTGCTGATCTGGGCAGAAAGAATGTTCAGGAAATTGGCCGTCATGACCCCGGAGATCTCGGCAAAAAGGCCGGGCTTATCCCAGGCCACAACGGTTACTTCATCACACCCTTCCTCCGGCTTTTCCTCCCCTTCCAAATTTACCGTTTCATCCATCAGCTTCTCGGCCATGAGAATCTGCTGGCCAATAGAGCGGGCATTGTGGGCAGCATAATGGCGGGAAGGAATGCTGGCCAGGTATTCCGATATTTTCGGGGCGGCGATTTGCCCCGTGAGGATTTCCATTACCTCGCTTTGCAGGTGGATGACGTGATCCTGGGCTTCCTTCCCCAGGGTTTCTTCTCTTTCCAACAGATGGAGGGTCTTGATAAACAGTTCCCTCATCAGGGTATCCTTCCAGGCGGTCCAGGATGAGGGACCGACGGCGCGGAGGTCGGCAAAACAAAGCAAATAAAGCATCTTCAGCCGTTCGCTGTTTTTAACGGTCTGGGCAAACCGGAAAATGAGGTTCTCGTCGCCGAGGTCTCTTCGGTGGGCGATTTCCGCGAAGGTCAGATGCTCTCGCACCAGGAAGGAGAGGGTCTCGATCTTTTCGGGGGGAATCTGTAATCTTTCGGCGATCCCTGAGGCGATCTTCTCCCCTCGCAGGGCATGGGGTGAACCTTCAGCTTTTCCCAAATCATGCAGCAGCGCGGCCAATTTCAACAGGCCGGGGTCCCTCACCTCTCCCATCAACTGGTTCAGCAGGGGCCAAGATTGTTCATCCTTTCTCTCCAAAAATTCCAGTTCCCGTATGGCGTAGAAAGAGTGAATGTCTACCGGATAAATATGATAACGGTCGTACTGGATATGACAGTAAACCCGTTCAAATTCGGGAAGGAATCTCCTCAGGAATCCGGTTTCATGCATGGCTTCCAGAACCCGGTAGAGGTGGCCGGGTTTCTCAAAAAAGGATAGAAAAGATTTTATGGATTCTTCAGCCAGGCGAAAACGTTCCCCTACCGCATCCAACTTTTCGGCTATTTTTTCCTTGAGCCGGGGATCCATCTCGACCCCGTGGGCGTCGACGACCTCAAAGGCCTTCCAGATATGCAGAGGATTTCGGTCGAACAGATGGGGATCCGTCAAAGCCAGTTTCCCATGGAAAAGGTAGTACCCGGGAACGATCTCGACCGGAGTTCCTAACCTCCTGCCTTTTTGGGAAGCCGCACCTTCATTCAAACTTTTCTCTAACAGATTCCAGGAGAGGCAATAAATATTGAGGGCATGGGTAAAGTAATCCTTTAAGAAGGCTTCGGTTGCTAAAAGAGAATTTTCCCCCCGGTACCCCAGAGCTTCGGCCATGGCTTCCTGGTCTTCAAAGGCAAGGCGGTCTTCTCTTCGCCCGTGGGAATAATGAAGCTGGTTGCGTACTCGCCAGAGAAAGGCCAGCGCCCGGGAGTAGAGCTTCCATTCTTTCTCCGATAGCAGGCCGCGTTCGGTCAGCTCCTCCGCCGACCGTATGTGATACTTAATCCTGGCAGCCCAGAAGGCCGCATGATAATCCCGTAATCCTCCTTTTCCCTCTTTAATCTCCGGCTCGAGGACAAAGACAGAGTCGCCAAAATGGGCATGCCTGCCCTCAGCTCTCTGCCGGATTTGCAGAATCAACTCGGTATCTTTACCCGCCAGGAGGGAGCGGGAGAATTCTTCTTCCCACCGGAGAAAAGTTCCTTTGTCCCCGGCCACCCAACGGGCGTCTAGGAATGCCAGGAGCAGGTCTAAGTCTTTTTGGGCGGCCCGGCAGCTATCTTTGGGAGTCTGGACGGTATAGCCCACGGTCAGGCCCCAGTCCCAAAGGGGGTGGAGCACCGCCCGGAGCCAATCTTCCAAGTCCTTTCCCTTCCCCGGAAGGTGCAAAAGAAGAAGATCGACGTCCGAGAAGGGGCTGAGCTCTTCCCTTCCATATCCCCCCATAGCGAGCAAGGCAAACCCCAAATCCGTCGCTCGTTCGCCATTAACATTCGTGGCCCGTTTATAAAGCCGACGGATGAGGTTGTCCATTAAAGCCGAATGGCTTCGGCCGAACTCTTCGCCCGAAAGGCCCTCGGCATGCGCCTTTTGCAGCCACTGTTGACCCTTGCGCAAAAACCGCTCAATGTCCTCAAGGCTATCAATTCCGTAAGGCGTGAAGCGTGAAGCGTGAGGCGTAAAAATTTCTTTGGGATTCTCGATCTCCACTCCTGCTCACTCATTATCCAAGGTAGTTTTATACTCGTTGCTCTATACTCTATGCTCTTGGCATTTTTTACTTTTCACTTTTCAATTCTTTACAGTGCTCCTTCTCCTCTTTCACCCGTTCGAATTCTCACCGCTTCCTCCACGGAAAGGACAAAAATTTTGCCATCCCCGATTTTTCCGGTTTTGGCTGCTTTGGCGATGGTTTCCACGACCCGGGTCACTGCCTGATCGGGGACGACCACTTCAATTTTAATCTTGGGCACCAATTCCACAATGTACTCCGCTCCCCGGTAGACTTCCTTGTGGCCTTTCTGCCTCCCAAATCCGCGGACTTCGGTGACAGTCATTCCCTGCACGGCCACAGCGTTGAGAGCAGTTTTCACTTCATCCAGTTTGAAAGGCTTGATGATCGCTTCCACTCTTTTCATTTCATTCCTCCCTCGTATGGTCAAAGGTTATCTCCCCTCTCCCCTTGGGGGCATAAGCGCTAACTTAAGGCTTGACTTTGGGGAGGAAGGTTTGATATATTTGTCACCCAAGGGGGTGACGATGGAAAACCTAAAATGGTTAGACGAAGAGGATGACTGGCAAGTGCTAAGTACTTTCTTACCGGTTGGATGGCAAAACAAGGCGAAGGAGTTGGGGGCTTTACGACGATGTCGTAAGTTTGAAAATGCAGAGATCTTACTCCGAACCCTATTGATCCATCTTGCCGATGGGTGTTCCTTACGAGAGACCGCAGTTAGAGCAAGGCATGGCAATATCGCTTCTGTTTCTGACGTAGCCTTGCTGAAGCGTATCAAGGCCTCTGGAGAGTGGTTCCGTTGGATGACGGTAGGAGTCATGGGATGCTGGATAGAGAAACAGCCAGCCGCTATTTTTGGAAAAGGGCTACGGATACGAGTCATCGATGGTTCCACCGTCCAGGAACCCGGCAGTACCGGTTCCACTTGGCGCATTCATTATTCAATTGAGTTACCCTCGTTACAATGCGAGGAAGTGTATGTCACAAGCCCTGAGGTGGGAGAGTCTTTCCGACAGTTCACCGTCCATCCGGGGGATTTGTTTTTAGGAGATCGAAATTTTGGACGCCGAGCAGATGTCCAGCATGTGGTTGAAGGAGGAGGAGAGGTGTTGGTGCGAATCAATTTGACCAATCTTCCTCTGGTGAATAAAAATGGGACCTCTTTCTCTTTACTGCGCCATTTAAGAACGCTAACCCGGACAAAGCTGGGAGATTGGGAAGTATGGGTGCCACACGAAGACACCCCCATTCCGGGTAGGATTTGCGCCTTGAAGAAAAGTAAAGAAGCGGCCGAGAGCGCCCGACGTAAAGCACTCCAGGAAAACAGCCGAAAGGGAGCTACGGTTAAACCAGAAACGATCGAGGCAGCGGGATACACCTTTGTTTTTACGACCCTGGATCGAAGATTCAGCCCGACGAAGGTGTTGGAAATGTATCGAGGACGTTGGCAAATCGAGATTGTTTTTAAACGGTTGAAATCGATCATAGGGATAGGCCACTTAAGGAAGACGGACCTTGAGGGGGCCAAGGCTTGGATCCACGGTAAACTCTTAGTCGCCTTCCTCGTAGAGGCTCTAATCGTGGCGGGGGAGAGATTTTTCCCCTGGGGATATCCGATTTCACAAGAGTTGTCAAAAGTCCCGTTGCGTCTGGAGGGAGACCTCATTGATGCTTCACCTGCTTAGTGAGGCGGTGAACCCATGGCTTCATTTAGGTTCATGCCTCCGAAACTGGTATCAAATCTCGATGGAATTAAGGGAATCACCTCGTAAACGTTTGTTGCAAACAGAATCATTAGACACGCATTTCACCCTCGCCTTAAGTTAGCGCTTATGCCCCTCAAGGGGGAGGGATGTACTTGTTTTTCTTTGTCTTCCTGATTGGTTTTTCATAACTTTTTTGACATTACCTTCGTTTTCCAAAGGAGGGGTGGAGAAAGGGGGCCCATCTTGCCCTGTGATTTTTTTTGAGACCGGGATTTCATCCTGATGGGAATAAAGCATGGCAAGACAATGGCGCATAGAATATGAAGCGGCTTCTTATCATTTTCTCTCCCGGGGCAACGAAAGCCGTCCCATTCTTGCTCATAACAAAGAACGATCATCGTTTCGGGAGATTTTGAGCAGAATGGTTGCACGAATGATTTACTAATGAGTCCATAATAGTCTAGACATCATTGGTTGGAGGACCTTTCCTTTTTAAAGCCTCGAACTGGACTCCGGCTTTCGCCGGAGAGACGAACATTAGAAAGGCACGGTTCTTTGTCGTCATTCCGGCGGAAGCCGGAATCCAGGATGATTTAAAAAAGATGAAATCCATGTCTAGACAATTTTCGCCTCATTAGTAAATCAAGATGTGACCCCATTTCCAGGTTTCCACATACTGGCTATCACCTGGGCTTCTGGATTTTAGAAATTTTGCGATCGGTTTGGACTTAAAAATGGACGTTGAACAAGAAAGATACGAGGAGACTATTATCAACCGGCTTTTTGGCGGATTTCTCTCACCAATTCCCACGTCAATTCCAGGTCTGCCCTGATTTCTTCCCGGCTATACTCAGGAGGCGGACCAGGAGGATAACGGTCTTCCATCAACTCCTCGTCACTCTTGGGTCCAGCAGGTCACGAAGTCCATCCCCCAGCAAATTAAATCCCAATACTGCCCACGCAATGGCCAAACCGGGAAAAATCGCCAGTCCGGGTGAAATTTCCATGAACGTTTGGGCTTCATTGAGCATCCTTCCCCAACTGGCATGAGGCGGCTGGGTTCCCAGCCCCAGGTAGCTCAGCGCCGCTTCGGCCAGAATCGCAATGGCAAATTGCACGGTGGCCTGCACGATCAAAGGAGAAAGGATATTCGGCAGTATGGCGTGCCAGATGATTGCCCGATTGCTTTGTCCGAGGGCCCGGGCCGAAGTAATGTAATCCCTCTGCCAGATGGAAAGCGAGGCGCCCCGGGTGAGCCTCGCAAAGATGGGAATGTAGAATATCCCGATGGCCAGCATGCTGTTGATGATTCCAGGTCCCAGGGTGGAAGTAATCAGAATGGCGCTGAGCACGGCCGGAAACCCATAAAAGACATCCACCAGGCGCATGATCCCTTCGTCTCTCCAGCCCCTCCAGTATGCGGCCAGGGAGCCCAGCAAAACCCCAAAGCCCATGCCGATCCCCACGGCGACCCACCCCACGATGATGGAGTTGACCGCCCCTTTCATCACCCGGCTGAAGATGTCCCGGCCATACTGATCAGTGCCCAAGAGGTGCGATGAACCCGGGGGCAGGAAACGCTGGGCCAGGTTCATGCGATTGGAATCGTAGGGTGTATATAGAAAGCTGAGGAGGGCGGTGGCCACGATGACCAGAACCAGGAATCCCCCGACTAGCAAGTTGACGTTGCGCAAGGGCCGCGCCAAGGTTTCAACTCCTTACAATGCCCGCACGAATCCGCGGATCCACAACCCCGTAAACTACATCCACCGAAAAATTGATTGCCACGATCAAGAAAGCAATCAGCAGGGTCACTCCTTGAACCACCGGCAAATCACGCTGCCCGATGGCCAGGAAGATAAGGCGACCCAGCCCCGGCAGGTTGAAGACGTTTTCGATTACGATGGCTCCGGCCAAAAGCTCGCCCATCTGCAAGCCGACGATGGTCACCACCGGTATGAGAGCGTTCCGGAAAGCGTGTTTGTACACTACCGTCTTTTCCGTGAGGCCTTTGGAACGGGCTGTACGGATGTAATCCTCCCCCAGAACTTCCAGCATGCAGGAACGGATGAGCCGGGCGAGCACCGCAGCCCGGATAAGGCCCAGGGAAAGAGCCGGAAGGAGCAAAGATTTGAAGGCCCCCCAGGGGGTGTCCGCCCAGGGCTTGAAGCCGCCCGCGGAAAACCAGCGCAGCTCTACGGCAAAAAGTAAAATCAGAAGAATGCCGGCCCAGAAGGCCGGGATGGCCAGGCCGATCTGGGAGAAGACCATCACCCCGTAATCTCCCGGCCGGTTACGGTGCCGGGCGGCATAGACCCCCAGGGGGATGGAGAAGAGGACAGCAAAAAGGATGGATAGAACGGCCAGCGGAACGGTCACCTGAAGACGGGAAAGGATCAGGGAGGCGATGGAAACGTCGTAGGTGATCGACCGCCCCAAGTCTCCGCAGGTCAACTCGCCGATCCATTTTACATACTGCACCGGCAGGGGGAGGTCTAACCCCAACTTATGCCGCAGTTCGTGAAGGGCCTCCGGGGTGGCTTGAATTCCCAGAATGAGCTGGGCCGGGTCCCCGGGGATCACATGGAGTACGATAAAGATCGCTCCGGAAACCAGGAGAAGAGTGGCCATCAGAATGAGGATTCGTTTGCAGAGAAAAAGGAACATGGGATTTGATGGGACGCAGATTTGCGCAGAAAAACCGGATCATAAATAAAAACGACCTGAAAAAGGCTTTTCCCTCTCTGCGTTCACCCTATTGTTGCAAAAACTTTTCCAAAAATATTCTTTGTGGCCTTTAATTCGGGTGGCAGCAGGACCTCACCTTTGGTGACTTTTGCCCCCCCACCCTAACCCTCCCCCTCGGAGGGGGGAGGGATAGGGTGGGGGTGATGCTTTTAGAGATTTTTATGAAACGGTTAGGTTTATCTGCGTTTATCCGCGTCCGATTATTGGTTACTTCTGTATATAAACTTCGGTAGCGTCAACGGCGATCGTGGGATAATCATTCCACCAGTTCATGACTTCCCTTTTCATCGCCGGGAGGGCCGGATAGACAAAGAGGTAAACGTTGACAAAATCATCGGCCAGCACCCGCTGCGCCGCTTCGTAAATTTTTTTCCGCTTCGGTTCATTCATCTCTCTTTCCGCGCTCTTCATGAGCTCCTGAAAGGTAGGATTGTTATAGCGGAAGTAATAACCCGGGCGGCTGTAGATTTCGATATCAAACGGTTCCGCGTGCCCGATCACCGTCAAATCGTAATCCGCGTTCTTGAAGACTCGGTCGATCCACTGGCCCCACTGAATGACTTCAATGGTCAGCTTGATCCCTACCTGGGAAAGCTGGTCAGCGATAATCTCGCCGGACCTCCGGGCATAGGCATAAGGTTCGGGCAGTCTCAGCACCGCTTCGAATCCATTGGGATAGCCGGCTTCCATCAGAAGCTGTCTGGCTTTTTCAGGATGGTAAGGGTAGAGCCCGGTGAGGTCGACATAATATGGGTTTGTGGGGTCCATGTGACTGCCAATGGGAGTTCCATTGCCGGCCACAGCTCCCTGGATTACCGCCTGCCGGTCGATGGCCAGCGTAATGGCCTCGCGAACCCGGCGGACGTTAAAAGGTTTCCGGGAATGATTCATCGCCAGGATCACTTCTGTCGTGGTGTTACCCTTGAGCACCTTGAACCGTGAATCTTTCTCGAGAAGAACGGCGTTTTCCGGACTCAGGTCATAGGCAATCACATCCACGTCCCCGGCCCGCAGCGCCGCCAGCTGCGCGCTGGGGTCGGGGATGAATTTGAAAATCACCTTGTCGAGGTAAGGGGTCCCCTTGATGTAGTAATAAGGATTCTTGACCAGAGTCACGCTGTCGCCCCGCTTCCATTCCGCAAGTTTGAAAGGTCCCGTCCCGATCGGGAGGCTTTTCAACTGATCGATGGCCCGCCCGGCAACGATCACCGCGTCACCTCGAGCCACATTGAAAATAAAATTCGAGTCGATTTTCTTTAACTTAAACTTTACGGTCAGCGGATCAAGGACCTGAACGGATTCGATCCCCTCATAAAACATACGGTATGGCGCAGCGGTCTTCGGGTCCAAAATCCTTTCGAAGGAGAATTTCACGTCTGCGGCGGTGCAAGGCGTCCCGTCATGGAACATGATCCCTTTTTGCAGGGTAAAGGTGTATTCTCTCCCGTTCTTTGAGATCTTATAACTCTTGGCCAGGGCTGGAACCACCTTTCCTTTCCGGTCAACCTTGAGCAAACCCTCCAGGAGGTTGTAATGAACCACTCGTTTGATGGTCGCCCCCGGGTTCGTGGTCGGGTCTAATCCGGGGGGTTCAGCCGAAAGGGCAATGGTCAGCGTCCCCCCATGGACCGGCTTTTGCGCCAGGGCTTCAGATGAAAACAGCCCCCCAACGCCAAGGGCAAGAAACATAAGGACCATACGATTAAACATGTAAAATTTCCTCCCTTATCTTCGCTGATCAACGGTGCGTTTTCGCCTTTTCCCCTTACGACTTGCGACTCGCGCCTTACGTCCTTATGTACTCCATCTCCCCGCCGACCATCGTCATTACCACGGGGACGTCTTTGATCTCATCCGGGTTTACCCGCCTCGGGTCTTCGCCCAGGACGACCAGGTCAGCCAGCTTCCCCGCGGCAATCGAGCCCTTGAAGTTTTCCTCGAAAGAGGCGTAGGCAGAGGCCACGGTATAGATATAGATGGCCTCCTCCACATTGATCCGCTGTTGGGCCGCTAAAATTTCCCCCGCCGCACTCTTGCGGGTCACGCAGCTCTGGATGGCCAGGAGAGGCTCGTAAGGCCCGCACGGGTTGTCCGAACTTCCCGAGACCGGAATCCCATAATCCAGGAAGGAGCGGTGGGCGAACATCATTTTCACCCGCTCCGGTCCATAATAGGGGAGCATTTTTTCACCGTGGTGGAGGATGTACGAGCCGAAAGGAAGGGCCAAAAGTTTGAGTCTCTTCATGCGCCTCAGAATTTCCCGGTTCACCACCGTGCAGTGTTCCAGCCGGTGCCGGTGATCTTCGCGGGGAAGGGCCTTCAGGGCCTTTTCGAACCCGTCGAGAGTCATTTCGATTGCCCGGTCGCCATTGGCGTGCACGCAGACCTGGAATCCGGCTTCGTGGCCCTGGCGGATGGAATCATGGAGAGCCTCTTCGGATTCTGCAACCAAAATACCTTTATCGTGGGTGCCCACATATGGCTCAGAGAGGTAGGCCGTGCGTCCGGCGATCGCCCCATCGGCGAAGATCTTCACGCCGCCCACTTTCAGCCACTCGTTTCCAAAGCCGGTTTTCAGATTCAAGGCTTTGAGGTGGGGAAGGTATTCATAGGTAATGAGCATATAGACCCGCAATTTGAGGGCGCCGCTTCTCAGAGCCTCCTGATAGGTCTCCAGGCTGTTTGCCGTAACCAGGGCGTCATGCACGCTGGTGATTCCCGAGGCCAGGTACCGATCGCCGGCCAGGCGCAAACCCCTTTTTCGATCTTGCAGGGAAAAGGGCGGAATAATGGGCGGCTGACCGGTCATTCCCTCGAAGATATAGGCAAACTCAGCCTGTTCATAGAGAATCCCGTTTAGCTTTCCGATCTGGGGGTCACGGCCATAGACCCCCCCTCTGGGATCGGGAGCATCTTCTCGAACACCCCCTGTTTCCAGACCTTTGGTGTTGGTGACCGCCCAGTGGCCGCTGATGTGCTGGATGAAGACCGGGTGCTCCGGTGCAACCTCATCCAGGTCCCAGCGGTTCAATATCCGCTTGTCCGTGGTTTTGGTGTCGTCGTAGCCCACGCCCTGGATCCATTGCCCCGGGAGTATCCGCCGGGTTTGCCGCAGAACCGCTTGTTGGATTTGAGCGATGGATTTACAGACTACCGCATGGCAGTCCATCTGCAAAAGATCTGTTCCTACCTGCGAGAGATGCTGGTGCGAATCAATAAAACCGGGCGTAACGGTCTTACCCTTGAGGTCGATCTTCTTCGTCCTGCTACCGGCGAAAGCCTTGACTTCCGGATCCCTCCCCACTTTCAAAAACCGTCCATCTTTTATGGCCACGGCCTGGGCCACGGGCTTGCCGGAGTCCATGGTAATGACATTGCCGCCAGTGAGGATGACGTCCACCGCTGCCTCCCTGGGCAAGGAGTACGTTTTCCCGGTTATGCGCTTCATTTCGCTATTCCCCATAATAGCTTGCGGCTGTCAACTTTCACCCCATCCCTCTCCCCCCGAGGGGAGAGGGAGAAGGGTGAAGGGCAGCTGATGGCTGACCGTTTCTTTAACCCGCCTGCGTATCCGCGTAGTCCAGGACCTTATCGATGACCCGCAATCCTTCCCGAAGCTCGTCCTCTTTGATGCACAGGGGAGGAATGACGAACAGGAAATTCCAGCGCACCGTCGTGTAAACCCCTCCTTCGAGAAGACGCTTGTTAATCTCCCGGCTGATGGCGGCATCGGCCCCCATGGCGTTCCACTTCACCAGGGGCTGGCGGGTCTTCTTGTCTTTGACCAGTTCGAGGGCCCAGAAAAGCCCGATTCCCCGAGCATCCCCAACGCTCCGGTGTTTGGCCTTCATGGCCTCGAACTCCCGGCGGATCACTTCGCCCATGGCCACGGCGTTTTCCATCAGCTTATCCTCCCGGTATACCTTCAGGGTAGCGATGGCGGTCGCGCAGGCCAAGGGGTGGGCATTGTAGGTCAAGCCGGCATAGAGCATTTCCTTGTCCAGGATATCGGTGATTTTCTTCGAAAGAGCAATCGCTCCCAGGGGAACGTAGCCCGAGGTGAGACCTTTGGCCATGACGATCATATCCGGGACCACATTCCAGTTGTCCACGGCAAACCACTTTCCGGTCCGGCCAAACCCGGACATGACTTCATCGGCAATCAGCAGGACCCCGTTCCGGGTGCAGATCTCTCGAAGTCGTTGCATGTACCCATCGGGCGGAACGATGAGGCCGTTACTTCCCACTACGGATTCTACCAGGACTGCCGCCACGGTTTCCGGCGTCTCGTACTGGATGACTTCTTCCACAGACTGCGCGCAACGAAGGTCGCACCCGGGGTAAGTGAGCCCGAAGGAACAGCGGTAACAATAAGGGTCAAAGACCCGGACGACCCCGGGCATGACGGGTTCAACCGGAGGCCGGCGCGGGTCCCCGGTCAGGGCGATCGCTCCGTAGGTGGCTCCGTGGTAAGACCGGTACCGGGTGACGATTTTCCATTTCTTCGTATAGGCCCGGGCCATCTTCACGGCGTTCTCGTTGGCATCAGCCCCCGCGAGGGTGAAAAAGAATTTTTTCAAATCCCCCGGTGTAACCTCCGCCAGAGCTTTCCCCAAAAAGGAGCGCGACTCGTAGGCCACTCCCGGAGCCACAAAACAGACCTTTTCCGCCTGCTTCTGGATCGCCTCCACTACTTTCGGATGCTGGTGGCCGATATTCTGGTTCATCAACTGCGAGGTCATATCCAGGTAACGCTTTCCGCTCTCATCCCACATGTATACACCCTGGGTTTTGGTGATGACCATGGGATCCAGGGCGGACTGGACGCTCCAGGAATGGATGACATGCTCCCGGTCATACTTTTTGGTGTCACTGATACTCATTCTTTCCCCCTCATGGGTTTTTACTCGCCAAAAATTCAGACATCAATATGCCAAAAGCGAAATGGCCAACTAATTGCCACTTTCTTTTTTGGATATTGATTTTCTTGTACCATCAAAGGCAGAAGATAGCAAGATGCCTACCTTCAATATTTCACTTCAACCAAAAAAAGACCCTGGGGAGGGGCCGTAATCCCCGCTTGACGCCGGTCCCGGGCTTGCAAGATGCGTTGGAATTCTTCGGCGGAAATCTTCCCCTTCCCCACTTCTACCAGAGTTCCAACGATGTTGCGCACCATATGTTTCAGGAAGCCATCGGCCTCGACGGTGAAGCCAAGAAAATTTCCCTCTTTCATCAACCAACCGGCCTGGAAAACTTCCCGCACCGGGTCATTTGCATCCGGATCTGCAGCCCGAAAGGTGGTAAAATCTTTCTTCCCTAAAAGGATTCCGGCGGCGTCTTGCATGGCTGAAACATTTAGGGGCAGGGGAATATGCCAGGAGTAATTCCGATAAATGGCCGAAGGAACCTCCTGGTTGAGGATCAAGTAACGGTAGGTTTTCCGTTTGACCCCGTGCTGAGCATGAAATTCCGTTTCTACTTCTTCGGCGGATTGAATGACAATATCGGGCGGGAGGAGACTGTTTAGCCCCCGCCAGAAACCCTCCACGGGGATCGCAGCGGAGGTCCGGAAATTGGCCACCTGACCCAGCGCGTGCACCCCGGCATCCGTCCTTCCGGAAGCAATCAGGCGGACATGCTGGCGGGTCATGACTTCTATTTTCTTTTCAATTACCTCCTGAATCGTCAGGCCATTGGGCTGAACTTGCCACCCGTGATAATTCGTGCCGTCGTATTCAATCAAAAGCTTGATGTTGCGCATGAAATAAGTTTCGAGTTTCGAGTTAAGCCCCCTCACCCTTCCCCTCTCCCCCGCAAACGGGGGAGAGGGCGGGGGTGAGGGGGAAGGTTTAAACTCGAAACGTAAAACTCCAGCATGAGACTTAAATTCTTTCCACGACCATCGCGCCACCCATGCCGCCGCCCACGCAAAGAGTGGCCAGCCCGTAGCGCGCCTGGCGCTTCTTCATCTCAAAGAGCAAAGTAATCAAGATGCGGGCGCCGCTGGCCCCGATCGGATGGCCGAGGGCGACTGCCCCCCCGTTAACGTTCACTTTCTCCGGATCAAAGCCCATCATGCGGTTGACATAGACCGCCTGGGCGGCAAAGGCCTCATTGGCCTCGACCAAGTCCAAATCTTTCACGGTCAGCCCGGCCTTGGCGAGAGCCCGCTGGCTCGACGGAACCGGACCGGTGCCCATGATCTCCGGAGGGACCCCGGCCGTGGCGTACGACTTGATCCTGAACATGGGTTCCAGGCCCAGTGCCTTGGCCTTTTCCGCGGACATAACCACCAGAGCCACTGCCCCGTCGTTAATCCCGGAGGCATTGCCGGCGGTCACCGTCCCATCCTTCTTGAAAGCCGGCCTCAAGGCCGCCAGAGTCTCCATCGTGGTATTGGGCCGGGGATGCTCATCGGTTTCAAAAACGAGCGGGTTTCCTTTCTTCTGGGGAATGATCACGGGGACGATCTCATCCTTAAACCGCCCCTCTTTGATCGCCCTGCCGGCGTTCTGCTGGCTCTTCAACGCCAGGACATCCTGATCCTGCCGCGAAACGCCGAATTTTTCGGCCACGTTCTCGGCCGTGATGCCCATATGATAGCGGTTGAAGATGTCCAGCAGCCCGTCGTGGATCATCCCGTCTACCAGGGTTCCGTCATTCATCCGGTACCCCCAGCGCGCCCCGGGAACATAGAAGGGAGCCTGGCTCATGGACTCAATCCCGCCAGCCACGATAATATCTGCGTCTCCGGCCTTGATGGCCTGCGCGGCCATCATGACCGATTTCAGGCCCGAGGCGCAGACTTTATTGATGGTTGTTGCGGGGACCTCCCGGGGGATCCCGGAGCGGATGAGGACCTGCCTCGCCGGGTTCTGCCCCTGACCCGCCTGCAAGACGTTCCCCAAGATGACCTCTTCCACTTGTTCCGGTTTAATCTTGGCCCGCTTCAGGGCCTCCTCCACGGCGATCTTGCCCAACTCCACCGCAGGAATGTCGCGCAACGCTCCCCCGAAGGTGCCCACCGCGGTACGGGCCGCATGGACGATAACCACTTCTCTCATATTCTCCTCCGTTTTTTCTTTTCACCGCAGAGCACGCCGAGAACGCAGGGGTCAGTTAGAAAAATTCCAATTCCCAAGCACCAAATCCCGAATAAGCACCAATTGCTAGAAACTCCAAACACATTTTTTGATTTTGAAATTGAAATTCCGAATTTATTTGGGATTTTGATTTTGGAATTTGAGATTTCTATATCTCGGCGTTCTCTGCGCTCTCCGCGGTAAATATTTTTATTTCTTTGGTTTTAACCCCAATTTTATATTTGTCTCAGCGTTCTCTGCGTGCTCCGCGGTAAAAAGATTTTCTTGTCCTATCCTTTTTCAGAAATTTTCGCCAATTTTTTGGCCATTTTCTTTTTCTGTTCCCAATTGCCGGCACGCATGTACATGACCTTCTGGGCCTGGGGAGAGCCGGCTCCGTGCATAGACTCCGCCAACGCCGTCCCGCCGGTCATATTCTCAATGAGCCGCAGGAGGCGGATGCGGTCTTCGGTGGGAATCTTCTCGGTTCCTTTCAGGTACTTCTCCACGTACTTCCCGATTTCCGGGCTCCGCAAGTCGTCTTCAAAGGGCAGCGTGGCGATAATCCCGCCAGCCAAATCATGAGCCAGGCGGGCGACTTCATAGATGTTCTTGCTCACGTTGTACTTGGTGGTATTGGCCAGAAGAGTATCCGGCTCCCAGTTCCCGGCCTTCGTCTTATGACCCATGGCCGAGCAGGCGACACTGCCGCTATAGATGGTTTCAGCCAGATGGGTCATTTCGGCAAGCTTATCCCGCACGTGGGAAGCCTGGGAGGTGCCCATGTAATCAGCCGCCAGGGCAGAGGCGCCCACGAGCACGTCGGTCAGCCCCCCTTTGCACCCGCCGTAATTCTGCCGGTGCAGGGACGCGAAGCGTTCCACCAGCATCCCGGCGAAATCATATTCGCCGCACATAAAAACCCTCTCCCACGGGACGAAAACATCTTCGAACACGACCAAGGCCTCCCCGCCCACCAGGGAAAACTCGGGGTTGCCGATATCCATTCCCCCCTCAAGTTTGCGCTCTTCATTGGTCTGCCGCCCAAAGATCATGGTCACGCCGGGAGCATTGACCGGGACCGCACAGGCCACGGCATAGTCTTTGTCTTCCGGACGCAACGCCTGAGTGGGCATGATGAGCATTTCGTGGGAGTTGACGGCCCCGGTCTGATGGGCCTTCGCCCCCCGGATCACAATCCCTTCATCCGTCTTCTTCACGATATGGGTGAAGAGGTCGGGGTCGGCCTGCTGGCTCGGGCTCTTGGAGCGGTCGCCTTTGGGGTCGGTCATCGACCCCACCACCATAAAATTATTCTCCTGGATGTACTCGACGAATTTTTTCAACCGCGGATGGTAGGCCGTCCCATATTTCTCATCGATCTCAAAGGTGGTGCTGTAGACGGCGTTCATGGCATCGAACCCCACGCAGCGCTGATAGCAGCTCCCCGTCTCGTGGGAGATCAGGCGGAGCATCTGCACTTTCTTAATCAGCTCATCCCGGTTCTGATGGATATGAGTGAAACGGTTGATCTTCTTGCCGGTCAGGTGCGAGGTGGCCGTCATCAAATCTTCATGCTCCGGGACCAGGGCCAGCTCATAGGTCTTGGCCGCGGCGTTGATGTGCGGGATAAAGGCCGGGTGAGTCGTGACGTCCTTCACCCGTTTTCCTTTGTAGTAGACCACATGGCCCAACTCTTTCAGGCTGCTGATGTAGTCTTCCTTCGTCTTGATCATCTCAGGCCCCTTTCCTGTTCACCAAAATTGGAATAGTGGATGAAATACGGGAATATTGGAATAGTGGAACAATGGAATATTGGAATAATGGAATGTTGGATGAAATGCAGGAATATTGGAATATTGGGTTTAAAAACATTTCTTTTACCCATCCTTCCATTCTTCCAGTATTCCATCCTTTCATCCTTCTATTCTTCCATCATTCCATCATTCGATTCTTCCATGTTCTTATTATCTCCCTTTCAAGATGCTGCTCGATATGACCAATCTCATGACTTCGGAGGTTCCTTCGTAGATCTCGGTAATCCGGGCGTCCCGGAAATGCCTCTCCACGTTGTACTCTTGAATGTAGCCGTACCCACCATGGATTTGGATGGCCTTGGTAGTAATGCGGCTGGCCGCTTCCGAGGCGAACAGCTTAGCCATGGCTGCTTCTCTTTCATAACGTTGTTTTTGATCCTTGAGAAAGGCGGCCCGGAGGGTTAACAGCCGCGCGGCATCCAACTCCGTGCCCATGTCGGCGATCATCCACTGGATGGCCTGCAACTTGGATATGGGCTGGCCGAATTGCACCCGGGTTTTGGAGTATTCAGCCGCCGCCTCGAGAGCGGCGCGGGCAATCCCCAGGGCCTGGGCGGCGATGCCGATCCGCCCTCCGTCCAGAGTGTTCATCGCCACGTAAAATCCCTGGCCCACCTGGCCCAGGAGGTTATCCTTGGGGAGGCGACAATCTTCCAGAATCAACTCCGCCGTTCCAGAGGCCTTGATTCCCAGTTTCTTTTCCACCACTCCCACGGAGAAACCGGGCGCTTTGCAATCCACGATGAAGGAACTGATCCCTTTGTATCCCTTGCTCTTATCCGTCATGGCCATGAGCACACAATAATCGGCCACGTTTCCGTTGGTGATAAAATTTTTCTTCCCATTGATGACCCATTCATCCCCGTTAAGGACGGCAATGGTCTTCTGAGCGGCCGCGTCGGAGCCGGCTTCGGGTTCGGTCAGGCCGAAGCAGCCCAGTTTTCTCCCAGAGGCCAGGGGGGTGAGAAACTTCTTCTTTTGGTCTTCCGTTC
>Ga0315282_10008022_pt1 | contig 17181 bp, 16 predicted proteins | sample YL17G07_20_MG_FD_203693 | JGI IMG/M metagenome (GOLD analysis project Ga0315282, IMG submission 203693) | Sediment microbial communities from Yellowstone Lake, YNP, Wyoming, USA - YL17G07_20 | ecosystem: Environmental > Aquatic > Freshwater > Lake > Sediment | place: USA: Wyoming | collected... | reverse complement strand
ACCTGGTGGAGACGTATTGAAACAAAAGAAGCCGCTACATATCGTATACATGTACAAGATGGCGAACCAAGAACAGTTGGGAACATTCGAAACTGTGGTAAATGGAAAGACCTTGAAAGACTTGACCATGGCAAGGAAAATAGTTTCAGATTGTGGAGCGCTTGAAGCTGCAAAGGATCGGTCTAGGGAGCATGCCGAAAGTGCCAAGAGACTGCTTGCACAGACGGCCATGAATAGTGAGACGAAGGATTTTTTTCACTTCGTTCATTGATTATGTTGAGAGCAGCCTAGATTGGTACGAATGATCAACGAAATGATGAGAAAAAAGCGCTGCAGCCCAAGAAGATCGTAGTAGTTCATGTACAACCTTATAGCGTATGATTCCTAACTTGCGGACATTGTGCGTGTCACCCCTTGATGCGCACACACAAAATCATTTGGACCAAATCAAACAGTCCAGTTTCAAGCGGCCGCACCAAGAGATAGGGGATATAGACAACCAATTGGTTTTGGGACTCACGTGGACGATATGTAAAATTACCTAAGTAAACTTGTGCCATAGGTCGTTGCATGTGCTCAATCATCGTTTCACTAAAACTCCAACAATAGCTGCCACAACCGTGCACCAGCCTAGATAGATTATTAGAACAGAGTTCATAAGAGATTTCTCAAGGGGTGCAGTAACAATTAGATACGAGCCACCAAAAACAAGAATCGTGAATACAGCCAGTATTATGAAACCAAATTGCAGTGGCTTCGATCTAAGTTCTTTTAGAAAAATGATCCAAGATCTGCTCGCAGGCGCTTCCGAAGGGAGAGATTCTGCAAAGCTCACAAGAGCATCAATAGCTGGCTTGGGTTTCTGAAACAGGCTAGAAATTACAGATACTTGTTGCAATGCTTCTTGAGTTTTCCCCTGCTCTATTGATGGAACCGTCTTGGTTCTAATGTAACTCGCTAGCTTACTCAAAGATTCTGCTAACTGCTGGTCAACGTTCCAAGGCCTTGCTGAGTAATCTCCACAAAGAATTCTTGCAGCGTCGTCGAGCTTTTCCAAGCTCTCTCGATGATAGAGCGAAGTCTTCTTAGAATGGTATATTCTCAAATATTCGTATGCCTTCCATACCTTGCTAAACACAATTTCTTCACTAGTTAGGTAGAATGGTGAATACCTGCGTCGGGCGTAAAATCCTAAAGGAATCATCAATGCGGCTAGTAGTAATACCATCCAGAAGACCAATGGCATCGTTGAAAGAAATATCAAGGAACCAAACATTAGAGCCATCGTAAGAGTGACAGCAACGATTGCGAGACGGCTCCATTTTTTCGCTTTCTTTGATTTTTCCTCAATCTCATTGTAGCGATCCCTCTGCTGTTCCCATATGAAGTCTTCCGGAAAAGTTGACTTGCCTTTTTCAGTTATTATGAACAAGTCATTGCCAGACTTGGGTCTGATCAGATCCTTGTGCCAAAGAATGTTGAGATTCTCGTCGAGTTGGTTCCGTGTGACTTCTGGAATACCTAGCGTTTGTCTGCTTTCGTAGATACGATCACGCAGAAATTCCGTATTTTGACTTGTGTAGAAGATTCTAAAGATCTTAACAAGTAGATCTTCATCTGGTGACCTTCCGGAGGTTTCGCTTGCGGTCATTTACTCTTCCACTCTCCAAGGATGGCCTTCACTATTTCGAGAGTTTCCACGGGTATCGTATGTGTAGGATAACGCCTGCTTCCAGTCTTGTAGTAGAGTTTGAATGACTTGAGAATGGCTAAGTCTCTGGGAGACGGGTATTGACCACCTAACCTTCTAATTTCAGCCAGTATGTCCGGCCATGTTGCTCCACCGTAAGCACGATCCCATTTTCTGTTTTCATACAGATTGATTATTGCCTGAAGAAAATAATATCCTCTTGCACCCAGCTCTTTGAGTGCCCCATCAACAGCCTTTTTGAAGTCCGGCTGTCGATTCTCACCTCGAAACCCCACATCAGGATCAAAGTAGATGTGCTCACCTGTGAAGCGATCTATCTGAGTGATCGCTTTTTCTTTCATCGAATTCAAAACATCTGCGAATTCTCGATCGTTCAAATCGGTCGATGCTATCTTGTCAATTGCTTCTATTTTCTCCTCGGCTGAAAAGTAAGCGTATTTGTCTTTGGCGAACTTATCATCATACCGATCGAACCATGAAATTTTACAGGCTTTGCCTATCGACTGGAAATCTCGATCATGGTAGAAGTAGCGATTGAGAAGTATCTTCCTCTCATCAAAGCTGTTCATTGTCTCTACCCTACCACCTTTACGGTGGGGTGTAATAGTATCGTTCGATATAAAGATGATGCTGCCAGTCTACCTTGTGATCATCTAGATAGGTATTCACTCAGGCTCATGCGAATCATCTCAGGTATTGAGTGTAGAAACAGTTTTTGACGTTCCTTCTCCAGTCTCTCTGCCATCTCACGGGTGACTGTAACCGTGTATCTAGTATTGAACAGTTAATTCACCTCCTAACGTATAATATGAGACGTTTGTGCCAGACCATTTGTGCAAAAATCTAGACGAATAGAGTTTGTCGGAGTTCTTGTATGTCATGGTAGGTTGATTTACCTCCTAAGGGCGCACGCGGTAGTTTGTGTACGTCTCTTTGTCTACCCCAAGCGTTTCCGTTTGCTCTAACTCGTTACTTTCCTTTCCAATGTATCGAATTTGCTCTACTCTAACGTGTCTTCGGTCAAGTTTACCTGTCTTGTGACCATCTTTGAACTTGGATTCTGTGTGTTCTAAGTAGCTTTCAACGCTTGACTGGAGTGTTTTCCAGTACGCCTCGGTGTCTTTGTTGTATACATGACCCGTTGTGTAGTCAACAAATGGCTGATGGGGAGCTAACTTTGTGTCTCCATAGCTTGTTATGGGATGAATCAAATCGCCTTTGTCGTTCGTGATCGTTGGTTGTCCCACATGAAGGAAGTTGTGAGGCTTCACCTGCTTCTTGTATGGCTTATCTTGGTTTAGCACACTGATCTTGTTGAGAACGTGAGCTGTAGAGATACGCAATCTGCTTATGGCATATTGCCCAGAATAGTTACACAGCAACTGCTCTTTGTCGATTTTTCCAAGAGCATATCTGAGAATATTCGTCCATAGTTCTTTCTCCCAGCCATCTTTCTTTTCCAGATGGCCTAATCCATGAAGTGACCATTTGACCGGTTCAGGTTCTTCATTTCTCAGACGGTACAGAACGTAGCGTTTTGCCGATATGCCATAGAACCATAGATCACTGAGGTTACCATCTTCATCAAAATTCTCTTCCTCAAGTTTTAGCAGTGGATCGGTAGGACCAAAGGGATTCAATGGTCCAAAGAATTCCTGAATTGTCTTCCAATGTTTAGGCGAGACAGCTATTCCATCAGTGTCGCAAAATGTGTAGAATCCTTTGTGTTCTCTCAGCCAAGCCTCAGCTGTAGCGATCATTAGTCGAGCGCCAGAGGTTAGCATTGTAGCTGTGATTGGGTGAAAGTAGCGTCCGAAAGTTTCTGTCTTTGACGCCTTCATTCTGAGATGTTTGAGGCCATAACCCTCTATGTCTTCGCTTTTGTCATCAGTATTGACCTCGATGAAAATCCCATAAGAGATTGCATTAGCAATGGTCTTCAAAGCATTCTGTTCTCTGTCAAGTCTTTGATACTCAGGAGAATTCTTGACAAATTTGTCTCGCTCCGTCTTCTTGATTCTACGACACTCAATCAACTTCTGGATGATTTCACTATCATTCGGGATGTGAATGTTTCCAACTACGTCTATGCCGGCTATGCCGTTTTGAACTCCAATAGGCTTGAATCGGATAGCCTTCAGAATCTTTGGAGATTTTCCTGTGAGAAATTTGGAGGCCACTACGTCAGGGAGGGCATACCATAGAGGTTGGTCACTTGTCACTTGACACAGTCCAATATTCCAGACGTTCTCTTCATCAAAGTGAGTTCTGACAGGAAGTACGTCTGCGTCACCCTTGACCTGAACAATTACGGGAAACTTCTTCCAGAGATCTTTGTCTACAATTGTTTCAAGATTTGCCTTGACAAGTAGTTCACGTGTTTCATCAGTAGCACTTTCATATTCTATTCTTTTGGCGATTAAGAACTTCCAGAGATTCATCAACTCAAAGATAGAGGGATACATGCTTGCAAAATCCATGTATCGCACTTTGGTTGGAGATTTTCTGATTCTTACTTCCGATCTTCCCCCGTAGAACGTTGTCATAACGTATCCGAGAACGTCTTTTGGGAAGTTTGGATTCTTTTCTAGAAATGGTTTGATTCCCATCTTGTTGAGATAGGATTTGCCAAGACTTGCCGGCGAGTAAGCCTTCTCAGGTTGCACTGACACTTTTAGCTCTTGAAAGCTTTCAAGCATCTTATCAAACAAGGCATATGTTGCCAGAGTGTCGTTTACATTGTAGTTGACGTAGTCAGGCGTGATCTTTCCATGACTGTGAGACAGACGCTTTTTGATGTCTGTATCAAAGTGTTGGCAAGCTTTTTCCAGAGTCATCTTCTCATCGGTGATCGCAAATGCTATTGTCCGAAGATCTAAGAACCGTCCCTTGTAATCCGACCCTTTGGTGCGTTCAAATTCTATGAAAGATTTTGTGGAGTCTAAAGATTTGATCCGGAGTCTTGGATGAAACCTGTTGCCTGAGAGTTTGAAAGAGAATCCGTTCATAAACTTTCCTCTAGCAAAACCGTAGCTTACTGCCAATCGTGAGAGGTCGAATGGAAGATTGAACCCTACACATAATGCGCGACCTTCATAGACCCATGGATAGAAAACTGATTCAACGAATTCTTTTCTAGTCATAACTTCAATGGGAACACTTTCCAAGGAGTTGCCAGCAAATTTCTTCAGTATTCTCATTTGTGATTTGTTAAGGCCGTTATCATAGAAGACCATGAAACGATACAGACGCCCAACGATCCATATGCCACATGATCCGAATAGCAGGTTCTGATAGGCGTCAGCCGTCGTCTCAGTATCTAAGACCAAGACTACATCATCAGGAGGATATTCTGAACTAGCTTGCGCTCCACTCTTTGGTTTTCTTGGAATGTAAGCCCTGACGGCTATCTGTATGAATTCTAATCGCAAAGCAATCAGCTAGTACAAGAGTTCCGGATTGACCAAGCCTGATCTGTGAATCTCTTAGCTAGCGCTCGATAGTGACTCTCTCCAGTCAATTCCCATAGCAATTCAAAGAGGTCTCTCAGTCCGTCAAAGTAAGAAGATAATCGAATCCGATCATTGCTCAGGTCATTTTGCCACTTCTTTTGATTCTCAGTTAGTCGGTTATGACAGGACAGACAAACTGACAATGAATCCGGCCAGTTATTCCTACCAGCTATGTGATGTTGCTCAAGTGCATCGCTAGTTTTTCCAGTTAGTCTACAGAGTACACATCTGTTGGACACAGTCTGTTTGTAAGCTTCAATTACGAGACATAGGATCTGTCTAAATTTCTCAGGAATGTCTGGAAATCGATCTTGCACTTTGCGTATTGAGACAACTGCAATGTTGACCCGATCCTCCGTCACGACATTGACCCCTACTATTCATGGTAGATCTGGAAAAATTCCGGCTCAGCTCGTCTCTGAGCAATGCGATAAAGCACATCTGGCCTAAGCTCAAGCTCATGAGTCCTGCCATAAACATCTCTAACGAACCTGAAAGTCTGAGCTTCACGTAGAAAACGCTGATCTCCTGTGTCCAAAAACCTCCCAACTGCCGAGTGATATTTGCCGATAATTGACGCAGTTGAGGAATCAGGAACTTCTATGATCTGTTCTCTGCCATGCTCATAGATTCTCATCAATCTGGATATTCGATCCCTTCCTCTATGCTTCCATATTCCATTTCTCTTGACTAGAGTTGGGCCAGCATGTCTTCTGACTGTTGTTGACGATATGCCAACTGCTCTGGAAGCTCCGCCCAGTGAAGCTCCCTTTCGCATTCTACGCAGAACTTCGATTGCTAGTCTTCGTAAGCTTCTACGTCTTGGAGTAAGCTCTGGATATTTTCTTCGCCAAATTGGAGTCTTACGTTTCGTTGCCATCACTAGCCCACCTTGTTAGGTTGCCATTTGCCGAATCTTTTTCTATTGTACTGGTTCTGAGCACTTCGACAGTTGACATTTGGGCATCTTACGCGATGTTTTGACTTTCCATGGTAGTTCCAGATTCTTCCACATTTGATGCATCGAATCCTCAATGGGTCGTCTCCTTTTTCGGCGTCGGTCTTAGATGCTCAGACAGAAGGTTCTTTGATTCAAGGTACGCCATTATACAGAAGCGATAGAATGCACTCCGATTCATTCCGAGTTTCTTTCTGGCGTTCTCTGCCAGTTGGAATATCTCCTCGGACAGACATACTAATTCGGTACGTCCTTTCATTAGGTCCAATCACCCTCTAAATATACCCGTTTGTATAGGTGTACTCTGACCCAAGGTGTGTAGTTACTCTTATATAAATCATACCTATAGTTACAGGTATACATTTTGGGAAAGGTGTATGGGCTTGGAACTCGACGAGAAGCTAGATAAAGTCCTTGAGGAAATCGCCATAAACGGCTTGGTTTCTGCATACTCCCTCAAAGACATGCTCAAAGTGCCACTCTCTGCTGCCCAACGCTGGCTATCGATACTTCGACGCTCGAGGGAAGTGATGATCTACGAAACAAAAACTCGCCCAATAAAGAGAAAACTGCACGGTCTTACCATAGTAGGACTACTGCATGCATTATCGCGCCCAAGAGTTAGGCAGAAGTTTCCTGAAGTCTTTCAAAAGGTCATGGAATATTCAAAAGATGATAAGTTGGTAAAAGAAGATATCCGCAATGCAATCCAAGACCCTGAAGTTCTGAAGATACTAAGAGAGTTCTATCTTCGTTTAGCAGATGCTTTGGAAGAGCTTTACGATCTTGAGTCTCTCGACGACGTCACACTAATCCAAATAGCAGGAGAATTGGCGATCAAAAGAGATCCTGAGCGAATGTTCTCGATGTTTGAATACCTTTGTCCTCGGGTTTCCTCAATCAGATCACTTGCAGAAGCTTACTGCAGGAACGTGGTTACTCTTTGCCAAAGACTAGGAGTGAAATGAGATGAATTCTCTCTTCCTCTCTGGTTTTGGGGTGTCCTTGAATGTGGATAGGGCAAGTCTGGTTATCAAAGACGGTCATTTGGAACCTGAGAGAAATCCATCCACATATGAGGTCAGACCGAGACATGCCCGATTCGATTCAATCGTGATTGATTCCCAGACTGGCCAGATTTCCATACCGGCTATGAAGTGGCTGATGCGCCACGGCATACCACTCTTCATCCTAGACTACAATGGAACCCTTCTATCATCAGTGCTTCCAAGAGAGCCCGTTGTTGGAAACCTCAAGAAGGCACAAGTCGAAGCTTACCAAGACATTCAGAGAAGGTTCTACATTGCGCATAAAATCGTTGAAGCCAAGCTGGAGAGAACAAGAGAACTGATCGAGTGGCTCAGTCAAAGATACGACGTTGATGAAAGAAGTCGAATCAGACTGAATGCTGAGATCAAGCGGTACGATGGATGCAACAATGTGAAGGACTTAATGTTTGTTGAGGGAAGAGTGGCAGAAGTCTATTGGAAGATCTTTCAGACTCTGATTCCAAAGAAGTATAGTTTTGTTTCTCGTATGCATGAGACACATCAAATGAACTCGACAGATCCTGTAAACACGTTGCTCAATTATGGGTACGCTTTTCTTGAGTCTAGATGTAGAGCCTCGATAAACACGGTTGGATTGGAGCCTTCAATCGGTTTTCTACATGAGATAGCTCAACCTAGGTACCCACTTGTTTATGATCTTCAAGAGCCCTTCAGATGGTCAGTGGACAAGACAGTTCTATCATGTGTTGAGAATGACACATTCAGTAAGACCGACTTCTTCTTGACCGACAATTATGTGTTGAGGCTAAGCCCAGCGGCAATCAAGAGATTACTTGAGGAACTAAGAGCCTGTTTCAATTCAGGAGCAGTTTACAAGAGCAAGAAATGCTCATGGGATACTATCATCAGGTTGAAGATCCAAGAGTTGGCGAGATACCTGTTGGATAGAACTGAGGACTTTGATCTCAAAGACCCACATCCAGACTTCAGAGAGGATGGAAGAGAATTGAGACAGAAGCTACTTACGTTGACCTTATCAGAGGCTCGAAAGCTTGGTCTTAGCAAGAGCACATTTTGGAGCCTGCAGAATAGATGTAGGTCGAACATACCGTTAAAGATCTATCTAAAGACTGGCAAGAAAATATCGCATCGACTTGATGCTAAGGCCTGTTGAGGTCGAACGATATTGTCCTCAGATTTGCATATCAGATCTGAAGAGATATGTAGATTGGCGCGAGTTTTCGCAAGTCAGGGTTATGTCGAAACAGGCCAATTATTAGAATCTGTGGCTAGTCTCCTTGAATCGAATCGTGAAACCGTGGGCGTGACGCTGCAAAATGCCATGGAAGCTTATGACGGGGAGTTCTCGCAAGGGGACCGTGAGCTCAGCATGCTCTCTGATTTCATAACCAAAACGATTACTAATTCAGTATCAGCCGACAGGACGAGGTTCCACAATAAGCTGCTTGAGATACATCCCTTGTTTGAATCGTTTAGAGTCAAACTCACCACCTTGTCACAGTTTGTTAAGCCTTGGCTTGCAACAAAATATCCTGATGGACATGTTGCCTACCTAAACACTATGCTGGTGTACGCTTGGATGGTCGAAGGGGTGTTCGATGAGGCGATAAGGCTTCTGTACATTTTGATTAATCTGGCGAAAGGAAAAGACATTCAGTACAAGCAGATACAGGAAAGTGATATCAAATGTCTGAGGAAAGACCTCCGATCTCTGATAGGTTCTCAGTGTAATATTCTATTTGCTGGCTATGAAGATGGCCGTCTGAGAAATGCCATATTTCATTTTCGCTTTGAATACGATGAATCCAAGGGTGAAATGCGTTTTCAAGACAAACCGAGCAAGAAGTGGGGGACTTATGACCGTACCTTCACTTTTGATGAGTTCCGAAGAGTGTATCAATTGCTGGAGGCTGTGGTCGATCTAATTCTCGACAATTTCATGATGCTCAGAGTGATAGATCTAGTGTACTCCAAAGATCCCTTTGAGAAGCAAAGGAACTCTACCTAACTCTTACATATTATCCAAGTAATAGGGAATGGATATGGATCCTGATCTTCGCAGACATATGATTGCTCTATTAGATATTGGGATGAAATACAGCCGGCAGTTTGGTCTAACTGAAGAACGGTTAGCCGAAGCAGAGCGTAGCCTGAATTTGGGTCGTGACAAAATAAGGGAAGCCATGAAACACTTGATAGAAAGAGGTGCTGTAAGAACAACCCTTGATGATCCGAAGCTTCCATACGGATTCAGGCAAGCGTATGTCACTGACGCTGGAAAAATGTACTATCACGAACTGGTTGAGGAATCTAGACAGATTACCAAAGAAATAATCCCCATCGAAATTCGGGAGAGTCTTGAGGCTTTCAAGAAAGACCATCCTGACCCTGACAAGATTGGATTCATAATGATGAAGTTCAAAGATACTCCCGCCCATCAGAAAATCTTAGAGACGATAAAGTCCACGCTAGTGGAATATGGGCTCGAAGGTGTTCGATCAGATGACCATGAATATCACAAGGATCTTTTCTACAATGTGGAAACATACATGCAGGGCAGCAGGTTTGGCATCGCAGTTTTTGACCGTATTGAGGAAGAGGAGTTTAGCCCAAACGTCTCGCTAGAGGTCGGCTATATGATGGCACTAGGAAAGGATGTATGCTTACTAAAAGACAAGAACCTTGAAACTCTGCATGCTGATCTTCTAGGCAAATTGTACAAACCGTTTGACACTCAAGACGCTGGGAGAACAATCCCGAATCAACTGCAGAAATGGTTGTCCGATAAGAGACTAGGCATGCCCCCAAAGAAATTTCTGAGACCAGCTGAGCCAGAGGAACCGAATGTTCTCATATGTTACGTACCGGAAGATCTTGAGTACGTGAACGCCCTCGAGAGAAAACTCCTCAAAAGGCACGCTTCAGTCAGTTGCTTCCCCCTTGATTCTCTCGTTGAGATTGATTCTTCTGCCTATTCCAGCAAGTATGATATTGCTTACTACTCCTTACTAGCTGCTGCCTCGGATTTGGCGGCACTCCTTGTTAGCGAAAATTTCCTCAGGTATTGGGGAAAACAGCGGCTCGAGGGTTTAGTATCCAGCAACACTCTCTACAAAGATTTCTTTGACAGCTGCATTGCAATCTGGATTAGAGTGACAATTCAAGATGTTGAATCTTACTCACCCTATCTTGCGAAACGCTATCTTGCCGACCGCGAACCTTCAATATCGTCAGATGCGGACATTGACCGAGTGGTGAATGATGTAACGCGGTGGGCGCGTGCACACCAGACCTGAAGAATATCCTTCGTTTACCTAGGTAATTTTACATATCGTCCACGTGAGTCCCAAAACCAATTGGTCGTCTATATCCCCCGCACCAAGAGATAAGCTCTCTCTCAAAATTAATTGGCCTATTTGTTAGGGGATGAATCCCCTAAAACCCCTCTTTACTGGTTTACCTGCTCGCTACGCTCGCCTTGATCTAACTCGCAAGTGTAGGCAGACTTGAATACCAAATGTCCATGTTTCCGGTTCTATCTGACTCCCATACTACCCAAAGATCCTTTCCGAAGCTGTAGGCAGATGGATTCCCATCGTACCCTGGACTAGGAGACAGTACGCTTGTTGAAGACCAAGTCAATCCTCCATCAGATGACGTGACATACCAGATGTTCGGGTCATATCTATTCGTATAGAAGACAAATACGTCTGTATCAGACTCAGCTACGTCAAAGATGTTCTTTTCACTGACAGCGAATGTAACCTGTTTCTGTTCTAACCAAGAAGCACCTTTGTCCCAGGTTGTTTTGTAGTATATTTCAGCAGTCTCAGGCTCATAGGGTGAGGTGAGACCTGTGTAGAATATCCATATTATTCCCTGAGAATCTTTCAAAGCACGGCAGTAATCGTGGCGCAGTCCGTCAGAAGTTACCTTCTTGGGACTAGTCCAACTAGTGCCACTATCAATCGTTTTGGCGTACCATATATCCCAGTTAAAAGAGATACCGAACGACCTCCAAACAATCCATATCTCGTTACCGTCCTCAAGGAAACTGAGGCTTGTGTCATCATCAGGATAAGAAATCAGGCATCTTTTGTCTGACCACGTCATCCCCATATCTTCTGATGAAGAATACCAGATGTCAGATTGGCTAGGCGCTGTCCATCTCTGCCACGCAATCCACATCTTACCCCTGGAGTCTTCAAATAACGCGGAAGGGCTACCCACCATCGGGTAACCTGTTTCATCTATTGTCTGTTCGGTGTTCTCATGTGCAGCAACAAACTCCTCAGGAGAAAACCATGTCTGTCCCTTGTCTGCAGAAGTCATATAGTATATTTGCGGTTTTCCTGACATGTCTGAAACGAAGAAGACCCAAATCTTTCCACCCGAGTCTTGGGAAATCGAAGGTTGATATTCTTCACTACGACCCACTGTAAGTTGTTTTGGTTCAGACCACCTGTCTTCATGGACTGTTCTAACCAGAGTTGAGTATAGTAATGTCTTTTGAGTTGTGAAGATCTTAGTTGTGAATGTCTTGGTGTTTTGAGTGCTCTGGGGATAAAGAAAACCGTACATTGTAATAATGCCTGACACCAGTCCTATCACAACGCTCAGAACAACTAGAACTCTCCATGCCTTTCTTAATCTCTTCAATCGTATTCTCTTTCCGAGCCCATTCCATCGCGCTCTCAAATGCATTCAACTTGCAGAATTATTCTTGCTCTCTTCAACCACTTAACCAATTGCCCTTTGGTGAGGGAGAGCCCTTGGTGTGCCCCCCAAAAAAAACATAAAAAGGCCCAAAAGTTGGGGGATGAATCCCCCAATGCCTCTCTTTCTTATCTTACCTGCTCGCTACGCTCGCCCCTAACGCCCCGCATCATTTCAAACGACAAACTGGAAGAAACAACCGATCAAAGACTTCATTGAATGCTAGCTCGCCAGATTGGTCGAATGAGATAGATAGATTCAACAATCAGCAAATCCCTCTTTTCCTAAGGGGCTGATTTCTCCACATGATCTCTCCAGTTTGGGCTAATTGGGTCTCTTGCAGACAATCTAGGTGATTTCCGACTGAGCGTATACTCCCTTGGATTTGAAGAACGAATGTGAGATGAAGAGTTCTGAACTGCGATCACGTAGACACGCGTTGTTTGAATCACTATGAAATGATTAGGAAATACCTGTGTGCAGAATGTGGGGGAGTTTTCATATGTGAATGTGATCGCTTAATAGCGCTTCAGTTTCTTCCACATCAAACGAGATTTGGTGTCGAGTCCGGAACACAGAGAAGACTTCCGGTGAGTGGTTTTGCCAAAGGCATGTGTTCAGAGTGTCGTGGCCTAAAGGAAGAGGCTCATCCCCGTGCCGCAATATATGGGCTGAAAGGCAAAGTAGAGCGATACTACTGGCGAGAGATATTCAAAACGATTTGTCAAACGGCACATGATTGGATGCAGCAACAAGGTGTACAAACGAAGAACATAAACGAATTCAGATCCAAGTTTCCACAAAAGTACAAGGAACTCGACAAGCTCGCTAGAAGATATTGGCAAGAATATCACAAGAAAAGGCCCAAATACAGTATGAAAGAAGAGACAGAAGCCGAGTTTCTGTCAAAGGTCAAGGTCACCTCTCGCGAAATCTTCGCCGAGTATGTTCAGATAGGCAAGGGAGACAGAAGGCTAGGGTGGTGGATCAACTCTGCTGGACAACTCTGTTCTGCGGAACGGATCGTTATTGAATATTACAAGTCTCTAGGATATGATGTGAGGACCTGCGAAAGAAAACTGATCACAATTTGGGTTGCAACATTTCTAGCTCCTGTGATTCAAGACTTCAGTGATCCACTGTTGAGATGCGGCTTTCGTGGGTCAACAAGAGGTTACACAATGCACAACCGCAACACTCCAATTATCTGCATATGGAAACCAGGGGATTTTGGTTCACAAGAGTATTACAGACGTAGACACAAAGAAATTGAATACTGGTTAGAAAAAATGGAACACACAGAAGATCTCCCTAGATTGTTCGAGAAACTCCTAGACGAAAGCACGCTTTTGCGAGATTATCTTTGGGTAAACGAAGACACTCATGTCGAACTGGGAAGAACTGGACTTCGCGTAGTTCCTCCCGAAGTGATTCTAAAATGCATTAAATGGGCGATTCAGGACTTCTGGAACAGGCAATCAGGTTGGCCTGACCTTTTCGTCTTTAGAAACGCCGAATACTTGTTCGTGGAAGTTAAGTCCCCTTTGGATGAGCTATCGAGCGAGCAAATGAATTGGTTCCGATGGGCAACTGAGGAATCACATATTCCATCTGAGATTTGCAGATTGAAGAAGAGTAGTTTACCCAAGACTAAGTGATTGCACGGGAGAATTCACTAAATTCCATAGCACCAGATACTATGGCCCACGATCAGAACAAGACTTAGTTGATATGTTCAGAAGTAAGCTTTGTAATAAGCCTCAAACCTACCGACGGTCAATAGCGGAGTGTTCTTCGCCATACTGAAGTACATACGTGGCTCGACGATGTCAGCTAAATTCCCAGAAACGCTTTACGATCACTGGATCAATGGCTATGCCCACAGTCTCACTCAGAAGAAGACATTGTTGTGCCGGCCCGAGCTCATACTTCTCAGATTTTATTGTCCAAGGAAATCCATGCTCATCAACTGCTTTCATAGAACTAATTCCATATTCGTTAGTTGCTTCACTCATTATGAGGATAAGCCTGGGATATGCTTGAGTTTCCTCGAGGTCAGTAAGCAGTTCCTTCATTTCGGTTAGAATATACTTGCAGTCCTCCTTAGTGGCTGCAGTGCTCACGTGATGAGCGATGTTCTTGCGTCTTGCCGAGAGGCTTCTCAGGCGGGACTTTTGCATCTGGCTTAGAATGCTTGCTCTTCCGAGTTTTTCGTTAATCAGAGAGCGTATAGAACGGTCCATATCGCTATTCTCGATGCGAAGCAATAGTTCTACGAGTTCCCCGAGCGTAAGTCTATTGACTGGTTTTGGGATCTTGAAGCGTGACCTTAGGTAATCGCTTATAGTTTCAACTTCTGTTCCCTCGATGTATTCAATCTCGTCTTCCCAGAACACACTCGTATAGAAGAAAATCATGTCTTTCAAAAGTCGTTCAAGTTGGACATATGCAGTCGTAACCATTCCAGTCGTCGATTGCAGGTCATCAGTTTCCATGGTTCGAAGACTCGATTCGAGAGTCTTCAGAAGAGAAATAGCGCCACGAGGGGGTCTCGGAACTTCAAATCCAAGCCTCAAAAGCATGATTTCAATAAGCTCCTGATTGTCTAAAATGGAATCAGTAGCGACCAGACCGATTTTTCGAGCGACTTTACGCAGATCCGGCATCGCAAAGAACTTACTCACAATTGCATCTGGATTCTTCCTGAGGCATTCGCCGATTATTTGCACTCTCAATTTGCCAGCTCCGAGTTTCAGCTCTCGTCTCAAATCTTCCTCGGAGACTGAAGAGATTAGTATGTCCGCAAGTTTCCCGATGGGCTCGTCATATGTGCGTTCGAAGATTCCTGCTGGCGTTGCGAAAAAGTCCCAGTAGTCTTCTCGTCCGTCTATTCTCAGCCTCTTGTTCGCAAGGAGATCATTGAAGAGTTCGAGAATTTCTTCATCCTTGCCATGTGTCAGGACAAGTTGGATAATCTTGTGTTTGAGAAGAGATAGGTCGAGTTGCACCTGCGGCATGAAACGTGCTTTCAGTATTTCTTCGCTCAAAGAAGCATCGATGTGCCGTGACAGAAAAGCAATGATTGAATCACTACCTAGGCTGCCTCGCTTACCAATTGATTGCGAGATCCCAAGGGGTCCTATGACCCATTCTTGGTACTGTTGCACCGGCTCCATTTTCTCATCCAAGATTAGTCGATAAATCGCCTCATCGACTTTCTCCTTCGAACAATTATGGAGAATCGCATCGATAATGTCAACATTCCTAGATTTCTGGAATTTCCATTTCTTCTCGTTATCGCTCAAATAGTCAGCAAGATCTCTTAGCTCTCCCCACGACAAGACTCCCAGGCCCAACCTCAATTTAAGCACTGAAACCCCTTCGTCGAAACTGTCAGTATGAAACACTGCTTGGCAGAACCTCTGCTCTATTCCATTGTCCACGATTTTGCGCAAGATTTCGTTGTAGGGGACAGTCGTAGATACACGAAGGCCAAAATCGTGAGAAAGGAACCGAATGAGTTCCTGCTTGTGCCCGAAGATTAGCCGGAGGGCTCTAATCTTCTCATCTACTTCTACCATAGCCACACATCAACAAATCAAACGCTTCTGATTCTGAACAATGTCATGGAACGTAAACTTCCCGGTCCAACTTCGTGAACCACATCTAGTCTCCTCTAACTTCGACAAGCTTGTTTGAAATAATCTATGCGCCGTCTCTTTAATCTTGATCAGCCATAGCAGGCGATTCCTCACATACGATCTATGACAAACCTCATTCTTCTTTTCGGTGCATAGCAGGAGTATACGATTATCCTTTTTGGCAAGTTCGAAGAGCCTCTGCTTTTCCCAGCAGAAAACGAGCTAGCTCCTGTGTTTTGTTCAGAATGATTGTATCCCACTTCCAAGTCTTGCCCTTGTATCTAACACCCGCATTGAATCGATCTTTCAGAAGTTCAAGGAATCTTCTCCTGGCCTCTGTCTCAATATGGTAGCGGTAATCGTCACCCATGAAATAGAAGTCTTTCATTTCTAATGCCACGGACTCAAACGCCTTAGTCTCCGCTATGTCAGCAAGCCACCTGAATGGCTCCTGCAAATCATACACCAACGCCTGCGAAGTCTGACTATAAGCTGGTTCATGCAAGAAACCGAACGCAGGCTCCAAAGCCACCATGTTAATCGTTTTCTTACATTCACCTGACAACATGTCTTAGGCATAGATTAGTTTGAGTTGCCCGACCTTTTCATCACTTGCATGGCTCTCAAGGTGATCATCTTGCTGGGCTTTCCTGGTTTCTCGAGCGCGAATGGAGTCGGCATTCGTTTTCTATACCACTCTGCCATAGAACCTTCAAGGTCAGGATGGACAGCATCAAGATTCCACCTGCCATCGGATCTCCTCTTCTGTCTGAGCAGCGAGAGCGCATAGCTCAGCCTCTTGTCGTCACCATATCCCAAGGCTGTCATGAAGTCGAGGCCCATAAGAACATCGTAATAGTAGTGAATTGGATAGTGAAAGCGATACCAGGGACCATATCGTGCTCCTTGCTTGTGCATCTCTCTCCCCAGGTAGAACTCGGCACCTCTTTCGACTGCTCGCTTGATGCTCCTAGTCCATTTCTGTCTTGGGTATGCAGCGAAAGCGCTCATGCCTTCCCATGAGTCCAACAATCCGCCTCCCCCAAAACAAGACCAACCACCGTTGTTGGCCTGATTCTTCACAAGCCACTCGAAGGCACTCCTCACTTTCGGATGCTCGGTGTAACCGAACTTCGAGCGCTCGAGCTGTGTTGCCTACCATGCACAGGTGACTCTTGCTCATGCCTTCGTTCGCGAATCCACCGTCCTTCTTTGCAAATCGCTTAATCCACAATTCGCAGGCCTTCTTGATTCGGGGATCCGCTTTTGTCAATCCAAGGTCGGACAAGATGAGAAGTATCCAGTTCGTTGAGATGTACTTCGGACGGTATAGGCTCTCTTCTTCAATCCACCAGCCCCCTCGTTGCTGTTGGCTAAGGATGTCTGCCGCCCACCCCTTTTCGGTTATCATTCGCTTTGTCGACTGAACTGCTGGATCGTTCTCAGATCTGTCGAGCATCTGCGTCAGCACGAAATACCTAATGGAGGGCTGATTCTCTTCGAGCAACCAATCCAGAGCAGTCTTGAACTTCGACTTCCTTGCCAGACACACTCACCTACATCCTAATTCCCGTTCAACTCTCTCTACGCTGACGATCTGAATACGAGGCCT
>Ga0315282_10008021_pt1 | contig 17183 bp, 18 predicted proteins | sample YL17G07_20_MG_FD_203693 | JGI IMG/M metagenome (GOLD analysis project Ga0315282, IMG submission 203693) | Sediment microbial communities from Yellowstone Lake, YNP, Wyoming, USA - YL17G07_20 | ecosystem: Environmental > Aquatic > Freshwater > Lake > Sediment | place: USA: Wyoming | collected... | reverse complement strand
ATCTCTACAATGGCGTCCAATAGCATAACCGTTGCTGTGGGTTTTTTAGGCGGTTGCAGAGCAACTTGCAACGGGTGTACACCTGGTCGCATTCGCATGGGAGAATCAGAGCTCGCAGGAAACCTCAGAATTCGGTTGTGGTTCGAGAATTCAAGGGGCGAGGCGTTCTTCGGAGAGGGGATTGCCAATTTGCTGCAGGCTATTGACAGACAGAAATCCATCTCCCTTGCGTGCAAGGACATCGGGATGTCCTACCGATACGCTCTTCACCGAATTTCGATGGCAGAAAAGCGATCTGGAATGAAGCTTGTGCGCAGGTTCCGAGGAGGGGCGCCCAAAGGAGGGGCAAAGCTTACTGAGGAGTGCCGCTTCTTGCTTGAGAGATATTCGGAGGCAAAGCGCCTCTTGCAGAACTTTGCGAAGTCAATGTAGCAACTCTATGTTGTATATACCACATGTGGCGAATTGATTCTTGATCACAGGGGGACAGTGAAGGAAGGACGTACGCTATGCAGGTCATGCAGCTCTGGTTCCTACTATGAAAAATGAGCTGGCTGCCCAGGCGCGCCTGTCACTCTTGACCGACTCGTTCGCACGTGTTGCCGTTTAGCTGCGGTTCTCTGATCTGACAATTCGCGCTAAGTTTTCTGGGTGTTTGGTGACGTCCACCACCGGAAGCTTATGAGTGAATGACTCGCCTGCCACGATTCCAGATATAGCGATGGTCATTCTGTTGACGTAGTCCTCGATTTCCGAGCGTTCGCGGACAGCCACAATCCTTGGGATGTCTGCGTCGTCAACGCCCTCGCATATCACATAATCGATATCTTCTTGAATGTAGTCTAGGAGTTGTGGTAGACTCTCTCTTTGTTTGACTTTCCTCAGAACGGCTGTCTCAGACATTCCTGATGCAATCGTGATGTCCGCTCCGGCTTTCCGGTGTAGGTAGGTTTCTTTGTCATTGATATCGATGCCTAGGCTGCGTTCCATGAACTTCACGGTTGCGATCTTGAGACCTGAGGCCTTCAGCTGTTCGACCAATTTGCATACCACCGTGGTTTTTCCGCCTTTCTTCGATCCGACAACGGTAACTATCTTCACGACTCCCCAACCTCGTGCGTTTGCATGAGTATCATCTCTGCTCTTGCAACATCCTGTCTCGTGTTGATGTTGAAGAACGTTCTGAGTTCGGGATCTATCCTTATTATTTCATCTTCGATGGAAACGTATACCACTCGGGCGAGTCTGTTGATTGCGTCTATCGGCGAGAAGTGTCCCTTGGCCAGCACTTGTTCAGCCTCATGAAGCATTGGATCTCTGCGGTATACTGCTTGTAGAGGTTCGAGATGCCCTACTCTCGATCTTGGAATGACGGCGTCAGCGCCCGATGATCGTTCCAAGAGGAGTTGGATCACACGCCTGTTAACAAATGGTATGTCACAACTCAGGACAATGGCACATCGCGATTTTGCTGCTCTTAGTCCTGTAACTATACCAACCAGCGGGCTCTTCCCCTCTGGTTCATCGCATATCACTCTAGCGAAGTCCGGCAGAACCTCTGAGTATACACTTCTTGACGCGTTTCGCGCGACAACAACGAGATATTCATCTGATAATCCGGATACGCGTTCGATGATGTGCATTATCAAGGGTTTCCCTGCAACTGGTTGTAGAGCTTTATCAGATCCCAGTCTCGAGCCTAGGCCGCCCGCCAGCAAAATCAGCGCACTTGTACTCATTGAACGATCAACAACGATTTCAGTTACACGATCGATCTCGAACCTAATGTTTCAGTTCTTGAGTCGGAGTACTTCGTTTTCAATCTTCTCGATAAGTTTCGTGGAATTCGTCATCGCGTTGATTACTGGCACATTGTTGTCGGGAAGGCTGAATGCCTTTTCGGCAACGACTCCTGAGATTGCGACGATGGGGGGTACCGTATTGTTGATTCTTTCTTTCAAATCCTCGGAATCGTGAGCAGTTATTACTTTGAATGTGTCAGTCCGTTGTCCCATGGAGGAGTGCAGTCCCTCAATCACGATCATGTCAAGTGCTTGTTTGGTCATGAAATCCAGAACTAAGGGCAACACTGATTCAAGATTCTCCTTGATGATGAGTGCGGTCTCGTTTTTGGCATGCCTTCATGTATCTGTTCCTTCGGTATCTATCGTGAAACTTGGGCGGTGAATGTGTTTGATGGAACCAATTCGAAAGCCTTTCCTTGTCAAGCCAGAAATTATTTGCTCAGCTACCGTTGTCTTGCCTGATTTCTTTGGACCTATCACCGCCAGAAGTTTCGGAGAAGCAGACTTTGGATTGTTGGTATTCGTTGTCAATCTAGACGGTTCACCGTAAGGAATGCATGTGCGTATCTTTGAACATCAGTAAGGCTTCTGATCTCCAGAAACCTCTTCATTAGGAAGCTTGGACGAAGATAGAACTCCCAATAGGCAGTGCGCTCAATATCTTTGATGCCCTGGGCGGTGAGGCCTTTGGGAACATATGGTATGTCCTCTGAAAAGCCCAGCATATATGTATCGTAGCTGACGTCGGAGCGAAGTTCTCCGCTCTCTCTTGCTATGTTGAATAGATCAGTTCCCGGGAACGGCGTTGTAACGTGAAAAACCGCAGATGTAAGATCCAGTCTCTTTGCGAACCGAATTGTGTCACGCATCGTTGATTCAGTTTCTCCTGGGAGCGCCAGCATAAAAAAGCCCCTGACTCCGATTCCAGCTTTTCTCGTCATCTTGACCACTCTTTCAACTTGGTCAAGCGTCTGTCCTTTCATTATGCCATTTAAGATGGTTTGGTTCCCAGACTCGATCCCATAGTCCACCTGCCAGCATCCCGCCTTCGCCATTGCGTCGAGAACTTGCGCATTCATGTGGTTAGCCCTTGCTAGACAGGTCCAAGGGACATCAAGCTTTCTCGAGAGTACTTCCTCGCATATTCCTATGACTCTTTGCTGATTGATGTTGAATATGTCATCCCAGAATCTGATCTCTCTTGCCCCATATTTCGCTATGAGTAGCTCCATCTCATCCACCACGTTGCGTGCTGTCCTCGTTCTGGCGTGATTTCCGAACACGGACCGATCGCAGAAAGCGCAACGATAGGGGCATCCCCTGCTCGTCATCATCGTGGCCTGAGGCAGTCGCTTGCATGAGGCCGGGGAGGGCCGGTACCTGCCCAGAGGGGGGAGCAGGTCTCTTGCTGGGAAGGGTATTGTATCAAGATCGTCTATGAGCGGTCGAGATTCGGTCATCACGATCTTGTCCCGGTCTCTGTAGACGATCCCTTTCACGTTTGAGATGTCTTGGTTGTTTTCTATGGCCTGAACCAGGTCGGCGATGGTCGTCTCCCCTTCACCCATGGCAGCGAAGTCGAAACATTTGTTCCTCATCGTTTCCTCGGGGAGAGCAGTTACGTGTGATCCACCTATGAGAATAGGCAAACCAAGTTCTTCTTTCAGCTTCGCGGCCAGCGAGAGGGCTATTCGATATCTAGGAGTAAGTGTTGTGATTCCGATAAGGTGAGAATCAAATTGCCTTACCTCACTGGCAATTTGCTCATCAGTGAGGTTCAAGACAGCGGCGTCGATCACTTTGACTTTATGTCCATCTCTTTCCAATACTGCTGCGAGGTAGGCCAGCCCTAATGGTTGCTGGACGCTCACTACATCCTCGAAACTCTTGCAGCGCTCTCCCAGTACCCAAGGAGGGTTAATCAGAGTTACCCTCGTATGCCTATCTCCTTCAGTCCACTCTGAAGTTTCTGCCCGGCAAACCGATTATAATCTTCCGCCTGCATTTCACGTTCTAGAGGCAGAATCCAGGCCGTTATGACTTTGTTCTTGGTTTCACGAACAAATCACTTGTCTTCTTTAACACTCCTATTTCTCGCAAACAAATAGCAGTGCATCGCCAATCTTGACTTGGGAAAGTTTCCTGAAACATTGCTTCTCAAGGATACTTCTCATTTCCTTTTCAGTGTAGAAGGTTTCGGCCGAACGAAAGTTTCTCGTGTCGTCGTCTAGCAAGTAGGAATTCACTACGAGGACTCCCCGCTCGGCAAGGATTCTCTTCACTTGACTCAGAACTTCAACGGGGTTCTCCACGTACTCCTTTACGGGCCTGTAGAGGAACCTGTGCAGGATTATTGACTCAAAGTCGCCCTCAACAAATCTTTTGAGTAGCCCTTTTTCCCACGGTATCACGTTCCCCCCTGTCTGATATTTGTGGGGCTTTGCCTCGACTCGGAGAGTCTCGCCCGTAAGTTGAATTTCTCATGTCCTATGTGTCTCCCGACGAGTAGCGTTCTTCCTCTGAGGTGTTTGGTTATCTCTGCGAGCGCTTCGGGCGACTCAGACATTCCTAGTCACATACCCGGAATCAGCTTTGACATCTTCCACAGTCGAGACAGAACAGGTCATCTGTCGATTTCCTTTGCCCGCAGAACCGACATACCGGAACCAGAGCCCTGAGCAGCTTTTGACGTAACTCGATCTTTCGTCTTCCACTCTGAAATTCCTGGCTTTGCCAGAACTCTTCAGCGAGTCTGAATCGGTTAGAGTCAAGCGGGTGTGTGCGAAAGAGTTCTCCAAGAGTCTCCATCGTCCCGGCTTTGTGAGTGTCCATTTCGGTCCGGTCGAAAGAGGATGGATCAAGGCCTGAAGCTAGCTTGGGAAAGAGAGACCCTAAGACTTTGATGTCGTTCACAGTCAGCAGGCTTGCCCGATCCGCGGTCACCTCAGACTCTCTATGCCAAGAAAGGAGCGCAAGACGGATCGGGATCGATATCAAATCCAAACCCACTAAGGACGCTGACGCTCCTACTCCTCCGGCGAGAACTTCCGCGAGTGTGTGGTACAGCATATGGCCGCTTCTGATGTGCCCGAATTCATGACCTACAACTGCCGCCAATTCCTGCATTGAGACAATCCTCAGCAGAGCCGAGGTGAACACAACGTAAGCGCGCCCTTCGCTTCCAAACGTGAAGGCATTTGACTTGCTACTATTCGCAACAAAGACGTCTGGCAAAGCTTCAAGAGAAAGCGTACTGGCGCACTGTCTTATCATTGTATCAAAGTCTGACGGATGATGAACCCTGACTGCTTTCTCTGAAAGGTCCAATAGCAGATTCTTCTCAAAATCTGCAAGAGTCAGTCGCTTCAGTAAGTAGGGTAGAAATCCTGTGACCTTTACCGTTTCGATGGCATCTAAGTCAGGTCTGTAGGCAAAGTCCCTCAGGTCCAAGTCGTACTTGTTCTTGGGGATCAGTCTAGTACGACAGTTTAGACAATAGAGCAGTTCTTCTGGTGTTTTTGAGCTACATCGTTGGCACGTTAGGATCAAGTTGATTCACTTGTAAGAAGCTACTTCTTCCTCTCCAGGTTTTCCATTTTGGCTGCAGTTCTTGCCCGTAACATCTTTAGCGCGCCCCGAGCCAAGATGAACACCATCCTAGGAACGTACGAATCAGGTTTGATGTAGGAATGCCGATACCCAAGCAGCGCACTTACCTTAACGTACTTGACCCTCAAGCCAAGCCGCGCGCATTCGACCAGAAAGTCATTCGGTACGCCCCATGAATCCGATACCCAACTCATATCGAATCTCTGAAGTGCCTGCCGCGTCGCCGCGGTGAAACCACACTGCGAATCCTTGACGTCAAAACCAACTATCCAATGAGTCAAGTGCGACAGCAGACGGTTTCCGACGTACCTGAATGCCGGCATTCCTTTCCCCACTTCGCAATCCGTTATTCGGTCTCCGACGACGTAGTCAGCAGTTCCTGCAAGAATCGGTTTCACCAGAGTCGCTATTTCGCTTGGGTCGTGTTGCCCGTCCCCTGCAACAATCACAACTACGTGGGCACCACGGCTCAAAGCGTCGGCGTATCCTGTCTTGATCGCCGCGCCTACGCCGTGAGAGCGACAGGACGCAACGTGCGTGGCTCCGTTTCGCTTACTCTCTTTCGCCGTTTCGTCGGTACTATGGTCATCAACCACGATGACATCGTCTACGAGGTCGCGCGGAATTGATTGGACCACCTGCCCAACGCGTCCCGCCTCATTAAAGGCTGGAATGACAACTGCGATTCGAAAGACTCCATTGTTAGGCATGTCAGGCGCGGACCGCATTGATACCAGCATCGTGCTACAACACCTCCCGAAATCTGGTTGTTCTATGTACGAATCAGAACATCCTTTAGAATAAGAACTATTCAACCGATGGTGACAATTGACAGAGAAACTCGCAGGCGACGCGGTTTGAGCAGAGAATAGCGCGCCCGACATTTGCGCATTTGAACCAATTGAAAATACCATCTGCTTTCCTGTACATGATATATATAGAAAGCACGGACCGAATAAATGCGTGAACCAAGCGAGTAGCCCTAGGCATACTGTCATGGTATTGACGCGTCGCAAGTTCATTGCGGCCACCGCTTCTGCACTTGCAGCGCTCGCAGCCTTGGATCCGTTCAAGAACGAACTCGCGACCGCTTTCTTTCAGCCAAGGTTTCCCAGGTCTGAGAGTACTGAGCCAAGAACAGCGATCTACACCACTTGTCATGAATGCGACCAGCAGTGCGCTGCTATCGCCTACATCGAAAATGGGGTATTGGTCAAGCTTGATGGTAATCCAGTAGATCAGAAGAGCAAGGGTAGGCTGTGTCCCAAGGGGCAAGCTGGAATCCTGGAGCTCTACAATCCATATCGGCTGAAGAGGCCAATGATCAGGACGAATCCTGAGAAAGGATTCAACGTAGACCCAGGATGGAAACAGGTGTCTTGGGATGAGGCCTTGGATCAACTATCTGGCAAGCTGACCAACATAATCAACGAATATGGCGCGAGGGCGATAGCAGGAGGCGACGCCACCAACATAAGCACCTTCTTCAGGGCAATCGGCAGCCCAAACATGTTCCAATCTGGGAACCTCTGCTATTACTCCGAGATCATGACTCAAATTACAGTGATCGGAGGCCAGATCAACAATAGCGATCTAATCGCTGGAGTCACAAAGTATGTCATAATGTTCTCGAACATAGCGGAAACCGTAGAGAACCCTTTTGGCGGTCAGGTGGGCGAGGCGAAGGGTAGCGGAGCCAAGATAGTCGTATTCGATCCTAGGCTAAGCGACACAGCTGCGCTTGCTGATGAATGGATCCCGATAAGACCGGGGACAGACCTTGCAGCTATGCTAGCCCTGATAAACGTCCTTGTCACGGAGAATCTGTACGACAGGAAATTCGTTGAAGAAAACACATATGGATTCGACAGACTTGCCGAGTTCTGCAAGCAATACACGCCCGAATGGGCTGAAAAGATAGTTGACGTGCCTGCGAAGACCTTGAGAAGAATCGCTCGGGAATTCGGAACCACAAGACCGTCAGTGGCCATCATACGCAGGGGGCCTTCGAAGGAACGGAAAGGATATTGGCGTGTCTTTCATGCATGGACGATTCTCAATGCACTCGTTGGTTCGATAGACGTCAGGGGAACCACAATAGCGGATAGAAACGCACGACTCGGATCGGTGCGCCCCCCAAGCGCTCCGCCCGCAACCAATGGGCCCACCATCGATGGCAGAGAGCAGCTCCTACCGACACCAGGGGGAGTTGGAGATGCATACCTCTGGGAAGCAGGAACCCAAGACTCGTTCGCAGACAGTGTGCTGAACGGGCCGTATCCGGTGAAGGCCCTGATCTTTGCATGGGCGAATCCGATGCATTCCTCCCCAAACAGGCAGAAGTGGGTCGAAGCATTGCAAACCTGCTTCGCGGTTGTCATAGATTACCAGATGACTGATACTGCGTGGTTCGCTGATCTCGTGCTCCCTTGCCCAACATACCTAGAGAGAGATGAAGTTGTGAACGCCACCCTGTTCGCGCCGAAGCCTCAAATCAACTGCAGACAAAAAGTAATCAACCCGCTTTATGACACGAAGGAAGAGGGCGAGATATGGCAAGAGCTCGGCAAGAGGATGGGGATCGAGCAGTACCTCCCGCCCGCGGGTACAGCTACACTCGACGCGCGATTGGCTCCCCTAGGCATCACGTTCGAAGAGTTCAAGAAGAAAGGCGTGATTATCGTTGACCAACCCTTCGAACCCGTAAGGAAATTTGGAACTCCAACAGGGAAAATTGAACTGTACTCCAAGAGGCTTGAGGAGGCTGGCTTCGACCCCATGCCCGCATGGAGAGGTCCTAGCATGGAGCCTTCGAGCGATTATCCATTCTACTTCGTCCCATTCAATGATTCAACCAAGTACATGTCGATGCACAATTGGAATCCTTGGCTTGAGGAACTGATGGATCCGAGTCTCTGGATAAACACAGAGACAGCTAATAGAGCTGGCATAAGGAACGGTGATCAGGTGTACGTAGAATCCGAATGGGGCAAACTCAAAGCAAAGGCCAAGCTAACCGAAGGTATCAGACCTGACACCGTAGCGTTGGGTCATGGGCGAGGATTCCAGAACCCGCAAACGGCTCTTTGCGCACGCGGCGGAACCAGCGACAATATCATAACCAGACCCGGAAGCTCAGCTGATCATGTGGAGTGGTATCGCAATAAGGAAGAGCCCTTCTCCGTGGCCCGTTTCATGGATTTCACAGTCAAGTTGTCGAAAGCGGAGTGAGGCAAAATGGTCAGATGGGGAATGGTTATCGATCTGAGAAAGTGCATAGGATGCCAGGCTTGCACGGTGGCATGCAAAGCTGAGAACTTGACTTCTCAAGGTGTCCATTGGAACCGTGTGCTGAAAATCGAACAGGGAAAATACCCCAATGTCAAGCGGCTTTTCCTCTCGCTCCCCTGCATGCACTGCAAGGATCCCAGCTGCGTCGCCGTCTGCCCAACAGGAGCCAGCTACAAACGTCCGGACGGTATAGTAATGATCGACTATAGTAACTGCATTGGGTGCATGTACTGCATCGGAGCATGCCCATACGGAGTAAGAACATACATTGACGAGGTTAAACCGTACTTTCCGAACGCAGGGCTTTCGCAGATCGAGCAGTACCGAGATGGAGAACACCAGAATGGTGTGGTCGAAAAGTGCAATTTCTGCGTTGAGCGAGTAGAGAACGGGTTGGAGCCGGCATGCGTGCAGACATGCCCGCCCGAAGCCAGATACTTCGGTGATCTTGACGATCCTAAAAGTGAAGTGTCGAAAATCATCAAGGCTGGCAACGTGCTGCAGTTGCTACCTGAATTGGGCACTAATCCCTCGGTCTACTACATACCTCCTCCCAACATGACTTTGGAGCAATTCTCCTCTTCCATACGCCAGTCAATCCCTCAGCCTACGTTACAGGGGATACCCTTGAGCGCTCTCGCAGTGAAGTGGGCTCCATGGATCGGCTCCATCGCTGCGTTGCTCGTGCTCGGTCCCCTGCTGGGAGTTTACGCTCGCAAGAGGAAGCGGTTATTTCCAAAGGCTGAGAGGCTGAAGCTCGCTATTGTTGACTGTGCTATCTGTGGTGGTTGCGAGGTCGCGATAGCCGATCTTGGGGAGCAGGTTCTCAATCTCATGTCCGAGAAGATCGACCTAGTTTACGCTCCGATTCTGATGAGTGCAAGAGACTATGGGCAGGTTGATGTGGTGTTTGTGGTGGGTTCAGTCAGAACTGCGGAGGATCTTAAGGCCGTGAAGGAGGCTAGGGAGAAGGCTAAGATCCTTGTGGCCTTCGGCACATGTCCAGGTTTCGGTGGCCTAAACAATCTGGCGAATCTATACTCGAAACAGGAGCTTCTTGATTCCGCATATGTGAGCGCTTCATCCATGGAACATGATCGCGAGAAGACTATTCCCAGTGAAAAGGTTCCTGGGCTTTTGAATGAAATTAGGCCTCTTGGCGATTATGTGAAGGTTGACATCACTATACCAGGGTGTCCTCCGCCACTGCAAGTTATTCGGGATGCACTTGACGCACTTCTGTACGGGATCCCGTCGCGAGGGAGGATCGGATGAGCCGGAGAGAAGTGGACGTAGGTCAGGTCACAAGGATCGAAGGGGCCCTGAAGGTCTCGGTCAACCTGGACGAGATTGGAGATGTAAGCGGAGCTCACGCGAACATTATTGAATTTAGAGGATTCGAGAAGTTCCTGATTGGGAGACTCTTCTACAAGACACCTATCATAACGACAAGAATCTGCGGTGTCTGCCCGGTTCCTCACCACTTAGCCGCTGCGAAGGCCTGCGACTCGGGTCTAGGCGTTGAGATAACACCGACCGCAGCCATGCTTCGAGAGCTGATGCTGATGGGAGAGTTCATTGGCGATCACACACTCCAGATATTCGTGTTGGGCGGCCCAGATCTGCTTCTGCCGGATCTCCCGGAAAGTAAGCGGGGCATAGTCGAACTCTACAAGAGATATCCAGATGTCGTGAAGGATGTCATAAAGGTTCGATCGACAGGACAGGAACTCGTCTCCATGCTTGGTGTTCAGGCTGTGCATCCGATGACGGCGATACCTGGCGGGATCAACAGGCATCTTTCAACATCTGATGCGAATACGCTATTGAAGCATGTTCGTGAAGCCAAAGAGAAGATCATGGGATGGTACGATTCGATTGTTATTCCCATAATCGAGAAGGCAGCAGACTCCTATGAGAATTTAGGCTATCTGAGAACCAACTACCTAGGCCTAGTCAAGAACAACAATATTGAATTGTACGATGGCACATGCAAAGTCGTCAACGGAACGGGTAAGACGCTAGCCCAGTTTCACGCAAGCGAATACCTAGACCATTTGCAAGAGAGGACTGTGCCCTACTCCTACGCAAAGTGGGTCTACCTCAAATCGCTAGGGATTGATGATGGAATTGTAAGGGTCGGCGCTCTGGGCCGGGTGAACGTAGCGGAGGGCGCATCCACCGATTTCGCCGGCAAACTCGCAAAGGAGTTCAAGGCGAAATTCGGCTCTCCATCGCATTCAACTCTCTCTTACTATGTTGCAAGGTATCTCTGCTTAGCGTACGCTGTTGAACGCGCTGAGCAATTGCTGGAAGACCAGAAGATAACAGGCACGGATGTCAAGGCTCCATGGAAGATGAAGGCTGGGGAGGGCATGGGTGTTGTTGAGGCTCCACGTGGGTTGTTGATTCATCACTACGCGTGGAACTCAGAGAGGTACATCACCAAGGCGAATCTGATCGTGCCAACAACAACGAACTCGTATCCTATCGACATGTCGATGAAATCCGTCGCCCAGAGGTCAATATCTGAGGGCGAGGTCGATGAAGAGAAGCTCCGGCATGAAGTCGGCCTAACGGTGAGAGCGTACGATCCATGCATCTCCTGCTCAACCCACCTAGATGATTACCTACTGATCGAAATCAAAGGGGCGGATGGAAAGACTGTCAAGACGATTGGGGGAGGGGCGAAGAGGAGCGGGATTGAAAATGCCTGAGAGGTCCTCGATCAAGAAGTCGTTAACGAGGGGAAGCTTTCTACTGTGTTCCACCTGCGGTGAGTAAAATGACCTCATCCGAAGCAGAGCGGTATAGGCTTTCATCGTTCAACGTAGAGAAACCGGGTTTGCTGGCGCTTTTGTTCAGGCGGTCGTTAATCGTGGGCGTGGCAGACTACGTGTTTCATTTCGGACTCTATGGTAGCATCATCACGGGCGCATTCATGGAGATCTCGTATCTCGTGCCTAAATTCGCCAGCATGTTCAACGGTCTTGGTTGGCGGATATCATGGTTACACGCTGTAACCGGCGTCCTTCTACTGACAGGCGGGTTGGGATTTGTTGCAAGGTACTTCAGGAACCCACACTTCAGACTGGCTTGGGGAAGAATCTTCTACCTAGACCTCCTATTCATGTTGACCGTCGCAATCACTGGTTCATTGCAGGCGATTGTGGCTTTTGGCTTAGTTCCCGTCGTTTTCACCGTTTACCCGCTGGAGTGGGCTGGTAGCCTTCACCTAATGGTGATATGCATTTGGATCGTCGCATCGCTGCTCTATGGTGGGGCTGTAAGGCATGGGCTCGCGACTGTAGTGTGGAGACTTACAAACCCTGAGAAGAGACATGCATTGTTCATGGCATTCAGTGATGCTTGCGGTCGTTGTGGAAGGTGCGTTGAAGTCTGTCCGCTTTACGAGGCGATGAACGGAGCTGAGGTTGAAGCACCCGTGCTGAAGCTTAAGAGATACTTCAGGATGGTCGCCACTGGCTCGCTACCAGCCAGTGAGGTAAAATCGATCGTCGAGCAGACGGCCGTATGCACAATGTGTGGCCTTTGCGTGGGAGTCTGCCCGTTCTCATTCAACTTCGTTGAGATGTACAAGGACCTACTTGCCAACGCAAACAAGCTCTACCCTGCAGCATCCATGAGACAACTTGCCGCGCCAGAAGCTCTCTAGATTAATGATGATGAATCTGACAACTCCAATCGATTTGGAAGACAAGCTCATCGAGCTCGTCAAAGGCAAGAGGCTCGTCATTCTATTTGTAGGAAGCCCATCCAGAGGAGACGACGGTGCACCGCAACTGCTCTTCAGGAACCTTCAGCGCAAAGCAGTCAGAATGAAACTACTGGATTGCGGAACTAGCCCGCAGGATTGCATAGAAGTTGCAAGGCTCGAACCCGATATTGTTATCTTCGTGAATGCAATAGATCGCTCTCTCACCGCCGGGACAATCGTGTTAGAAGAACTTCACGCCACTAACTCAACCGGTTCGTCTTTGGTGAGCCACAAATTCCCTCTAGCTTGGGTCGCGTCACTCCTAGAGATGACGAGACCAAGGCAAGATCTTATGATCCGGGTTATCTTGATTGGAATCCAAATCAGGTCAACGAAAGGCCGCATAACCATACCCATCCGAAAGAGTGCAAACCAGCTCTTGAGAATCTTCAAGAAGATGGACTTAATCATCGAATCATTCACCTAGTCAGAGAATTGCCAGCGTACAGGTTCGGAAGAGTTAGACGGCCTCATGAAGGACTACATGGTTCAACGCAATCTTCAAGTCACACGCACTAAAGGGCAGATACGAGTGCCGCGAAACTTGTCAAATGACTCCATGTCAAACTTAGCGTCGTCAAGAGCCAAAGCCTACAGTTTCCTAGCTTCAACATATCTACAGGTTCCCACAAAGGAGCTCATCACGGAGTTCCTGAACCACCCTCCCTTCTCGATAGAGTCTCAAGGAATGAAAACACTGAACGAATTTCTCTCGCACAACAAACTCACACCACCTGAGCTGTTGCACGAGCGTTTGGCGCGTGAGCATCTGAGGCTCTTTGGAGGCCTAGCCTACGGGCACAGTCCCCCGCCCCCCTATGAGTCTGTTTGGGAGGGTGAAGGTAAGCTGATGGGAAAAGCAGCGGTGAATGTTTTGAAGATATACGGTGAAGCTGGTGTGGAACTAACCGCTCCCACGACAGAACCACCTGATCACGTTGGGATTGAACTGGCCTATCTTTCCTATTTGTGCAGCAAAGAAGCTGATGCTCGCAGAAGCACCGACGCTAACGCCACGGCAAAACACTTGCGTATGCAATATGACTTCTTGCGCCACCACGTGGAGAGATGGGTTCCAAATTTCTGTCAGCGTATCGCGAAGGATGACAGGATCCGCTTTTACCGAGGAATCGCCACCCTAACAAAGGAATTCGTGCTCGCCGATATCGAGACTATTCTAGAAGAATTGAGGAAAAATGGTTCCGAGCAGTTTAATGAGGAGATTGTGACAGAAGCTTTCAAACCCCCGCAGACAGATGAAAAGAACAACGACCGGAAAACCTCGACAAGTTTGGCAAGGCGGCCCGCCCAGTCGGGTCAAGGTAGCGGACTCTGCGGAATGTGGAAGGTGCATGTTCTCTCGTCCGACACATACTCTGAAGATCAAGCACGCAATTAGCTCTGCTCCTGAACTGAAGTAGAAAAGCGCGCGCAAATCTCTGGATCTAGATCATGGAAAATTCGTAGAACCTCGAAAAGTCACGAGTCATAGATACTTGACCATTTAGAAAGCGTATTGCATGGATTGCAGCCAACAAAGAATGCTCTCAAACATGACCATGGGTGAATCCTGTTGAAGATTTCAAGAAGACAGTTCTTGGGGATAACAACCTGCTTTGCGGCTCTGAAAGGGCAGGTTCCCGGTGCGAAAGGAGCGACTCCGCTCGATGAGTCTATACTGAACGCCAAGGAGTTCGGAGCAAAATTCGTCATTCACGAAGAATCTTTGGAACAACGAGGAATAGGCAAAGATGAATTCCTTGAGGTTGAGACTGTCGGAACAGAGAAAATCGCCGAACTCGCTCACGAGGTCTATGCCACAATAACATTCTAGGTGGAACCATGTCGACTCTCTACATTCTCTACAGATCACCATGCTCAACACCAGAGATGGAAACAGCCTTCAAAATGGCCAAGCCCGGAGATGGCATCGTGCTCGCTCAAGATACCGTCTTGGCTCTTAGAATGGCACCTGAGAGAATCAGCAACGAAGAAACTTCGAAGATGAACCTCAAATTCTAGGCTCTGAAGGCAGACATGGACGCAAGATTAGTGAAACCAATCACTGGCGTAAGGACAATTGATTACGATGACTTGGTGGAGCTGTTGAGCCTATACGATAGCACTTTCCCGTGAACAATGGCGACCAAGCCGAGCTCCTCCGCTGGTGGAAGGGGGCTTTGAATCTCAGCGCTGTCCAGATGCTAACCATAAGACGCCGAATACGCATTTGATCCTTCAGAAAATATATTGTATGAATTATTGCCCTTATAGCACTTACATTACCCGTTTATAATGTGTGGCAATTAGGGGAAGGCGCGCAATAAGGTCCGAAAGAATCTCCATGCTATCACCATGGGCGAATGCGGTTGAAGGTGTCGAGAAGACAGTTCCTAGGGATGACGGCCTCCTTCGCCGCGGTCACGGGGCTCATCGGTCTCGCTGATGTGGTCCCGAATCGCAGCTTGGTCAGACCGCCTGGTGTGATTGGCGAAGATCGGTTTCTCGAGAGCTGCATTAGGTGCGGAGCGTGCGCTGATGCATGCCCGGTGCGCGGGATCGGCATGGCGCACCTGACCGATGGTCTACGGAACGTCGGGACTCCCGTACTGACCGGGTACTGCATGGTGTTCAGAGGCTTGGATAACCCTGGTCCAGCAAAGACGTCAGCGTGGAGAAACAATGCCCTTGCACACGGGCAGCAAGAGACATGTTTCGATTGTATCAGCGTGTGTCCCTCAGATGCACTGCGACCGGTGAGTGTCAATCAGCTTCGCATGGGAACTGCCGTCGTCAAGAAGGATCGATGTTTGTGGTACCTGCACGGCGTTTGCGGAGCTCCATGCGCGAGGACATGTCCCTTTGACGCGATCTCTATCACCACTGGTCCGGTTGTGGACGAAACAAAGTGCGTAGGGTGCGGACAATGCGATTACGTCTGCCTAGCTCGCACGATCGGCCCCACCGCCATCACGGTGGAACCAAAACAGACATAAGGCGAGGAAGATGCAAGCAGAGAATCTGCCAAAACCTCACGGAAACTCCGGTCGACCTCACGGCCTGAGAACTAGAATCCGGACTGTCAGGTGGGTCAGCCAGCTGGTTTTCCTGGCACTGTTCTTGATTCTGGTTACTGGAACTGTGTGCACTGTGATGCTCGGAAGGGGCATCGCAATCACCGAGCCGTTCGGAGTGCTCCAAGCTATTGTCGCCGGCAGCACGTCGAGTCAATCCCTTTCAGTCATGACTGGAACACTGGTTATCGGCGTTATCGTCTTTGTGGCGGTTGTCGTCCTAGTAGGAAGAGCTTTCTGCGCTTGGGCCTGTCCGGTAGGAACAACGATCGACGCAATTGACACAGCTCTTCAAAGGCTGAAATTCAAGCCGTTGCTGGCTCGAGGGCAGCGAAATGGGAATGACAGTTCAAGCAGCTTGCTGCGAAATGGAATGAACAAGTATGGGGTCATGGCTGCCGGCCTGACTGGATCAGCGTTGGTCAAATTCCCTGTTTGGTGTGCCTTCTGCCCAGTAGGGACACTCTGTAGGGGCGCAGTTGCCGGCGCGGAACTTTCGATCGGAGCGGAGATACTTGTAATCCCTGCCGTGGGAGCGATGAGCCTCGGAGAGAAGCGGTTCTGGTGCAGGTACTTATGTCCCGTCGGAGGCGCCTTAACCATACTGAGCCGGCTTAATCCATTCATCAAACCTAGAATTCGCCAGGACGGACCGCACAAGGATTGCGGCGTTTGCAAAACAATATGCCCAGAAGGGATAGACGTATGCAGCGAAAAATCCTTCGCAAGATGCACCAAGTGCTTGGACTGCTACGCAAAATGTCCTTTCGGGGCTGTCCGAATAGGCGTATTGTAGAGCAGGTCGATCAGCATCAAGCAGTCAGCTATACTTGTCGAGAGTACGGGAGCACAGTATTCGTTATGGTTGGCGCTCAAGCAATTGATTGCGAGAGATCTGCAGGCATTTTGAGCCCATTGGAAGCCGCGTTGTTCCAGGCATCGCAGAAAAGAATCTCCAAGGGAGGGCGAACCGCACATCGCCTTACTCCCTCTCTAATTCTGCTTCTCGACTACACTAGTAGAGGCGATGTTAGTTGCACTTCTTGCGAGCCCTTACACTAGTGACTATATGTGCCAATACATACGCGCAATTGAAATTATTCGCCGGTGTCGAAGCGGTCAGACAAGAGATGATACTCAAGCGGCGGGCCTTTCTGAGACTGGCCGCAGGTGCAGCGGCAGCCACTGCGACGGTTTCAATTCTCCATACGACCGAAACCTCACCTCTTTCACCATCAGCCTTTGGAAATTCCGCCACAACCCAAACCACTACGGAAACGGTTGTTAACGGGGTCTGTGCCCCAAACTGCTGGAGCGGATGTAGACTCCTAGTGCATGTGAGAGACGGAAAACTCGTGGCGACCGAGAGAGGTCCTTTGCCCGATTCGAGGTATGATCGCATCTGCCTTCGTGGATTGACTCATGTCCAACGCGTATACCATCCGGATCGTTTGAAGTATCCGATGAGGCGAGTTGGTGCACGTGGGGAAGGGAAGTGGCAGAGGCTCTCATGGGATGAAGCGATCAATACGATCGCGGCCAAGTTCACTGAGATCAAGGACAAGTACGGCAGCACCGCAGTAGCCTTTCTTCCTCAAAGCGGTTATTTCGGGAACCTGAATGGCT
>Ga0315282_10008020_pt1 | contig 17183 bp, 24 predicted proteins | sample YL17G07_20_MG_FD_203693 | JGI IMG/M metagenome (GOLD analysis project Ga0315282, IMG submission 203693) | Sediment microbial communities from Yellowstone Lake, YNP, Wyoming, USA - YL17G07_20 | ecosystem: Environmental > Aquatic > Freshwater > Lake > Sediment | place: USA: Wyoming | collected... | reverse complement strand
TTGCCTCTGGCGGCTAACGCCGCCATTGGTAGAACTTCAACCATAAGGAATAGATATTTTACGTAGAATCGCAGCGTGCAATTCATCCACGACCTAAAGGACGTGGAATTCTTGCCTAAGGATTAAAATAATTAAATGGTGAAAAAATGAAAACAAAAATAGAGGCTAAAAAAGGAGTCACGTCTACTCTTCCGTTCTCGGATGCCATAATGAGCAATAACATGATATTCACTTCTGGCCAAGTTTATTTAAAAGAGGGGAAGCTTCTAGAGGGCTCTATCGAAGAACAGACACACCAAGTGATGAAGAACATAAAGGTTATACTTGAAGCTGGCGGAGTTGGTTTTAATGATGTTGTTAAAACGACAATATATATCACGGATATGAATTTATATGGTAAAATAAATGAGGTTTACAGGACTTATTTTTCCGAACCGTTCCCTGCACGTGAGATGGTGTGTGTGAAAGAACTTCCATTAGGGGCAAAACTTGAAATAAGTATGATTGCTGTCAAGTCTAAGGCTTAGTTAGCCGCAAGAGCTATAACCGCACTTCGGGCAGATAAAGCAACCAGAACCCGCTATCATAATTGAAGAGCACTGCGGGCAACTCAGTTTCTGGTTTAGTTTAAAGATGTAGCTACCTGCCCCGCTTCTTATCTCCCCTATTGTGACGGTTTCAACCGTCCTGTCTGCCTGGTGCTGTGCTTTAGCATCAGCCAGTCCGCCAAGCTTCTGCTGGTTCCTGTCGGCCTCTTGCAGCACCTGTGTGCTTTTGCTTCCATCCCTGTAGATTGTTATGCCCTGGCAGCCAAGTTCGTACGCAAGCCAGTAGGCCTTTTCAATGTCTTGGGGTGTTGCCGAATTCGTGAAATTTATGGTCTTTGACACCGCGTTGTCCGTATATTTCTGAAACGCAGCCTGCATCTTGACGTGCCACTCGGCCGTTATGTCATAGGCGGTTAAAAAGAGCTTCCTGACCTCCTCCGGTATTTCATCAACGCCTTGTATCGAGACCCTGCCGGCAAGTTTCTTCATCAATTCATCAGAGTAAAAGCCCTTTTCCAGCGCGTATTCCTCGAATGTGTTGTTCACTTCTATAAGATTGTAGCCGAGGGTATCGTGCACATTTCTCATGTAAACGACAGAGAATATCGGCTCGATGCCTTGCGAAGCTCCGCCCGTGATTATGCTTATCGTGCCTGTGGGTGCGATTGTCGTAACTGTTGAGTTCCTTAGGGGCTTGTAGCCAAGCTTGTACCATATGCTGTTCTCGAACTCCGGAAACGGGCCCCTTTCTACGGCTAGTTCCTGGCTCATTGCCCTGGCGTTTTCTGTTATAAATGACATGACCCTTTCGGCAAGCATCAGCGCCTCGTTGGTGTCATATCTTATCCCTAGCTTGATCAGCATGTCAGCCCATCCCATTACTCCAAGGCCTATGCGCCTTATTGCTTGGCTGACCTGCTCTATCTCTTTTAGGGGGTATGTGTTTACCTCGACAACGTTGTCAAGGAATCTGACACCAAGCCTTATTATGCGCTTTAACTCCTTCCAATCGACCTCATAGTGGTGGTCTAGTCTCTTAACCATCTTTGCAAGGTTTATCGAGCCCAGGTTGCAGGAATCATAAGGGTATAAAGGCTGTTCACCACAAGGATTTGTCGACTCTATTGGGCCGTACTTCGGCACGGGGTTTGCGAAGCTAGAGTTCATCCTGTCTATGAACACAAGTCCCGGATCACCGGTCCGCCACGCCATTGTTATTATAAGGTTCCATACCGCTCTTGCATTAAGCCTGCTTGTAACTCTTTTGTTACGGGGATTTATCAGATCGTAGTCTTTATTATCAGAAACAGCTTTCATAAACACGTCTGTTGCAGCAACGGATATGTTGAAGTTCCTTAGCACACCCTCTTCCTCTTTTGCAACTATAAAGTCGAGTATATCAGGATGGTCAACCCTAAGGATGCCCATATTGGCGCCCCTTCTCTTGCCACCCTGTTTTATCTGTTCTGTTGCGGAATCAAACACCTTCATGAAAGAAACCGGGCCCGAAGCAACACCGCCAGTACTTTTTACTATATCGTTTGAAGGCCTCAATCTCGAAAATGCAAACCCAGTGCCGCCTCCAGACTGGTGTATGAGCGCAGCATTTTTTACAGAATCGAATATTTCAGGTATGGAGTCCCCAACGGGCAGCACAAAGCATGCACTCAATTGCCCCAATGAGGTGCCCGCGTTCATTATTGTGGGCGAGTTGGGCATGAACTTGAAATTGACCATTGCATCGTAAAACTCGTGCTCTATTTGCGCGGTTTCCTCATCACTTCTGTTGAACGCCTTCTCGGCAATTGCTATAGCATGGGCTACCCTTTGGAAGAGCTGCTTCGGCGTTTCCCTGATCTTACCGTTCTCGTCCTTTAGCAGGTACCTTGCACCTAGCACCATCAGTGTGTTTATGGGCAACTTTAGATCGTCTTCTGCGATACCCAACGACTTCTTGAATTCTCGTATCTCTGCTCTCTTCTGCCTGTATATTATATACGCTTTTGCTGCGGCGGGCTCGCTTTCCATAAGCACTTTTTCAACAATGTCCTGTATCTCCTCCACATGAACGTCATCCTTTTTGAGTGCGTCTATCGTTTGCTTAACTTTTTCGGCAAGCACCTTTGCGTCCTTCATGTTTTCTTCTTCTGGCCTAAGAGCATAAACGTTATTCAAAGCCTTTGATATAGCAATCGCTATTTTGTTGATATCAAAAAGAACGGTCGTGCCGTTTCTCTTTATAACACTGGTTGCCATGCAAACACTCGCTCTATTTGAATGAATAACCTTTTAAATTGGGTTTTGCGCGGGTATTTACTTTATGCAAAGTGAAACTTCCGCTAATATTTAAAACTTGCTTCCACTATTCTCGGAATAAAAATTATTGCTCGTTTACGTTTATGTCAAGTCCGTCTGCAATCTCTGCTTTGAGCTTGTTCCACGCGCTCTTGTATGCCTGCTGCTTCTCTTTTTCAACATTGAAAAAGAGCCATTCATTGAAAATGTTATCTGATATGTTTTCTTTCGCAAGCTCCTCTATGTCATATGACGATACCTGCCTCCATCTCTCAGCTTCTGCTTCCCTGTGTTCGTCTTTTATCTCTGGCTTGTTAAGGGTCTCACGCCCAACTATGCTTTTGTGCGTTTGCCATGCGTGTGCGGAGGAAAAGGACGCAATTAGTATCGCGATCGTTTTAAGGTCCTCATCATCTTCTGGGTCGCTCTCCTGATCTGGTGCTCTTTTGACAATAATCTTGTGAATTTTATTTGCGAGAATATCGTACCTCGTAAGGTTATACTTTATCGGCATTGCCCCACGTCAACTATAATTTATACACATATTGTAAGAAAAAGTATAAAAGCATACATACCCGTATAATATCAATTTACAAACAATGTGAGTCAATGGCCATATTTAACATATTCGGCAAAAAGGATTCGAGCAGCGACCTTATGAAGGGCCTGCCATACAAGCTTTCATACGAATGGGTGCCATACAAGCTTTACTCTGACAGGAAAAGCTCTTCGTCGCTCTTCCTGAAGATAAGGAACCTTACAAAGGAGGTTCTGCTAACCTCTGTTGTTGTTGAGCTTCCGAAGCAGCTGAGCTTTGATGAAATAGGCGTCTCAAAGGAGCGAGAGCTAAGGCTCGGGGATCTGCAGCCCGAAGAGGAGAAGGAGGTTAGGATTGATGTGTTTAACGGCATGAATGCTGATCCTGGTGATTACACAGTCCTGCTGACGGCAATAGCGCATTACCGCGACTACGGTCATGTGATAAATGCCCTGAAGAAAAGAACAACAATCAGCGTTGTATGATAAAAAAAGCTATTATATTTGAATGGTACAAAGTAAATCGGTGATACTGTGGGCCTTAATACTCCAGATGATGCGAACTCTATTGAACAAACAGGGAGATTACTTGTTACAGCCGTTCAACTAGGTTCTCTTAAAACAGTTAATGGCGTACTTCAACAAAGCCATGGAGTTTTCTTTTCTAATCATGCAGACTTGGCATTGAAACTCGCTTGCACAGGATTATCTAAAGAAAAAATGGTGGGCATGCTTTTAGATAACCCTGCATTTCTCAATAGCTTGTCGTACTGCGGCCTCATTTTAGCTCGAGAGACAGCAATGAAATCTGAAAATGAGGAGGTGTCGCTTAAAATAGCAGAGGTTTTAGACAAGAGAGAAAACCAGATTCGAGAAAAAGGGATTTTTGGATATTTGGAACAAATAAGATCGCGGACAATATGGAGTGCAACTGGCGAAGAACAAACGTTTGGTCCCACAGCCGATGTCATCGCATTTGCTATAGAAAACTCGGATATGTTAGCGCTGATTGCGCTCGCGAGAAAGGGAGCTCATAAATTCTTAGATGAAGCGGCATGGAACTTCATCCGAGAAAGAATAGAAAAGAAGCGGGTAGATCCAGTAACTAAAGAAACTCTCAGGTTCGTAATCGATAAAATGGTAGACCAGAGAGAGACGGATGCACTTCTGAAGTCAATAGAAACTAATGCTTCATCTATTAAAGATAGTGTTTCCTCTTTAATAAGGAGCGAAAAAAGGAAAGAAAAAGAAAGCAAGGTTAGTCTCTTAGGGTAGGAAATCCTTCTTCGCAATCTTTTCCCTTATGTAATCGTCAACGAAGGTCAGCCTGGGCCCCTGCAGGGTGTCCTGCTCGAGCTTTCTCTTGCTTCTTATGACCTCCTTCAGCTCACCGACCCATTCCTTGTATTGGTTGATCCACGGGTAATTAAGCATCTCCTGCGCACGCTTGACATCGAGCTCAGTCGCCTTCATTGTTAGCTTTTTCAAGAAGGTGTAATGTTCGAGGTCTGCCATTGTCACGCCAATGAACTTTGCCTCCGGGGTAGCAACATCCTTTGCTATATATGCAAGATTTATGCTGCCCGTTTTTATCGTCCAGTATATGTACCATCCCCACGCATCGCCATCATTAAACACATACACAGGCAGGCCCATATCGGCGAGTTTTCTTATCAACCTGCGCGCACCTCTTGATGCCTGGCCCTGAGGTGTTATCAGAATGCAGTTCTCCTTTTGCCAGAATCTGTCCTCATTAAGTCTTTGCCAGAGCGTGTCTTTTTCAACAACAAGCACGTACTTTGCCTTTACATCGACAAACTCTATGTCGTTATCGACATCGCTCGGAATCGCCCAGCCGCTCCTTCCCGCCTTGCTTGCATCTATTACCTCTGTAGAGCCGCCGAACTTGTCTATTATGTGCAGGTTGCCAGCAAGAACTCCCCTTCTGTTTGCAGTCAGGTTCAGATCTTCCCGCCTTACATCAAGTGCGAGCTCGAGATCTTCAATCAGGGGATTAGATTCTGTCTGCTCGCTGAATACATTCTCATCTACGTCATCGCCGAGCGAGTACTTGAGCTGGTAAAAAAGCCCTCTTATGCTTGTGTGCAGGCCCTGCTTCACGAAGCTGTGACACTTCGCCGCGATAGCAACCGTCTGCATGAAGCTCTTCGCCTGCGCGGCATTCACAAAGTTGCGCTCCTCTGTTGCTGAACCAAGGCGCAAAAACCCCTCCTTCCTGTCATATGTGACGTTCGAGCGCGTTCTGGAAGTAACGCTGAACTTTGGGTTTTCAAGCCTGTTTATGTTTTCAAGCAGAGCCTTGCCGAATTCCTCCAGGGAGTTCCTGACCTTCTTGCCTTCGACCTTTTTCATCTCATGCTGCCTCGTGCTTGCTCAACTCCCTTATGATTTCGTCCCTGCGCCTGCTCTTTTTTATCGAGCTCCTTATAACATCAGCGAAGCTCTTCACAGGCACTATCTGGATCTTTTTGAGCATATCCTTGCTTATGTAAACATCATTTATGTTGCTTGCAGGCAACAGCACCCTCTTCAGACCGGCGTTTATTGCCGCTTCGACCTTGCTTGTGATGCCTCCGACGGGCAATACTGCCCCCCTAACAGAAAGCGATCCTGTCATTGCAATGGATTGATCAACCGCAAGATTTTCCATTGCAGAGATTATGCTCACGGCTACGGATATGCTCGCGCTGTCACCCTCAACGCCTTCAGTCTGGAGGAACTGGACATGGATGTCATAGCTTGCAACGTCTCTGCCCATGTGCTTCTTTATTATCGCACTGACATTCTTCACCGCCTCGCTCGCAGTCCTGCCAAGTCTGCCTGTTGGTATAAACCTGCCCGTGATTCTTGAGCTTGCGGGCGTTACTTCTGCAACGATTGGCACAACAATGCCTGCTGAGTTTGCTGTATTGCCTGTTAGCATGACAACAGCCAGGCCGTTAACTTTGCCAACCCTGTAACCGTGCGGCTCAAACACCTCATACCCCTTCCTTTCGGCTATTATCTGATCGACAACCTGGGCCTCAATCGGATTGGCAAGCTTTCTTGCAGCTATAACCTCAGCTTTTGTTACAATCTTTTTCTCATTCTCTACTGCTATATCTCCAGCAGCCCTGATTAGGCCTCCAAGGTCTCTGAGTATCAATGTTAGTGAATTCTTCCTTCCCGCCCTTCTTCTTGCCTCTTCCATGATCTCTCCCACGGCACTCTCATCAAAAGGGGGTATCTTGCCGTCCTTTTTCACCTCCTGGGCGATGAACTGTGTAAGCGCCTGCCTGTTTTTTGCATTGTCTGGCATCGTGGACTCCATGTAAACCTCATAACCATAGCCCCTTATCCTTGATCGCAACGCCGGATGCATGTTTCTTAGGTCTTGCAAATTGCCTGCTGCAACCAAAATAAAATCACATGGTGCTGGCTCAGTTTTCACAAGCGCGCCAGAGCTCATCTCACTCTGCCCGGTTATGGAGAACTTCTTCTCCTGCATTGCTGTAAGCAGGTCTTGCTGCCCCTTTGGTTCCAGTGCCGATATTTCATCTATAAACAATACTCCCTTGTTTGACTTGTGTATGGCACCGCCCTCAACTCTCAAATGCGCTGGAGTGCCCAGTCCACCTGTCTGTAGCGGGTCGTGTCGGACGTCGCCGAAAAGCGCTCCCGCCTTGCTCCCGGTTGCGTCAATAAACGGTGCAGAGCTTTTGCCGGTGTTGTCAACGATTATCTTTGGCTCTATGCTGCTCTCAAGCAGTCCCGGCAGGCCGACCCTTCTGGTGATGCCACCCATGAACAATACCATGGAGCCGAAAATCATTATTCCAAGAATCAGCGCAGCAAGGACTATGATCTCATAGCCCGTTATCAGGCCGCTCAGTGAGAGGCCAAGGATTATGATTACAAGCGTTAGAACTATCGGTGTTATCAATGAGTTGCTTCTGCCAAGCGCAAGCCTGCTCTCAGCACGTTCCTTTTGGAGTATATGCCTGCCCTGACCATCACCAAGCCTTTTCCTTGATTCTTCATCAGGATATGTCCTAACGACCTTTATCAGAGGTACGTTCTCGTCATTAGGATTTCTATAGGCAAGTACGTCTTCCAGGTTTGCAGATGGCAGAAGCTCTGCCATTGCCTGTGCAAGCATGGTTTTGCCTGTTCCTGGCGAACCGATCAGAAGCACGTTTCTTCTCTGCTTTGCAGCCTTTTTTATTATATCAACAGCGTTCTTCTGCCCAATTACCTGGTCTACAAGCTTTTCTGGTATCTTAACAGATGCGGTTGTCTTAAAACTAAGGTCGGCCATATAAATATTAAGGTAGGCAACATTAAAAATTGTTTCTTTCTTTTAGCGTGCGTTTAGAAAGCAATCTAAGAATTGATGCGCCCCGATTGCGGTGTGTAAATATATAATTATCATTACAATTAATTGATGATGAAGTCGAATATCTTGGAGATAAGGGAATAAAAAATCTAAAGCAACAGTGTAATTGTGGGTGTGGTTTTATGGAGGTTCATGCCGAGGGTTTCAGGGTGCATCTAGAAACACCTAGACTTGATGATGCAGGGGAGATAGCAAAAAGCGCAAACGATCCCGAAATAAGAAAAAATATTAGGGCAAAAATGCCAGACCCATATAAGATTGAAGACGCCATGATGTTCGTAGAGTTTACCACAGATGAGTTTGCAAGAGGTACAGGCTATCATTTTTGCGTGCATCTCAGCAAAGAAGATAGAGTCGTAGGTGCGATAGCTCTGTCGAGCATCGATAGGGAAAGCAGCCAAGCAGAACTTGGCTTCTGGATAGGCAGGGATTACAGGCGCAGGGGCTACGCAAAGGAGGCGATAAAGCTCGCAGCCGGTTTGGCATTCAGCAAGTTTTTGCTAAACAGGATATATGTTTATGTTCTTGTGTCTAATGAGGTATCAATACACCTACTAGGCTCACTTGGCTTCGTTAAGGAGGGCCTGTTGAGGGAAAACACGCAGAGAGATGGCAAATTTTACGACACATTGATATTCAGCTTACTGAAAAGAGATTACAAATCTTTAGAAAAAGAAACAAAAATAACCATAAAGGAATAAAACAAAATAATACTTTGTGGTTATTCTTCCCTTACTGCGGCTCTAATTCTAGTCATTGTTGCTGCATCAACATTTCTCATGCTATGTGCCTGCCTCGCGTGCACTCGCACCTGCTTCAGTAATTCCTGTTCACTTTCTGCTCTAGCTTCGAAATCGCATTCCATTCCTATATCTCTGCAAGCAAACTTTTTTGCCATTTATTCACCTAGGTAAATTTTTGATATCCTGAATATATAAGGCTTTCATGCACTGTAGAAATAGTTAAAAGGATTTTGGTAAATGTTAATTGCTAAATAGGTATAATTGATATTCGATATCAATCCTTTATAATTTTAGAAAGAGAAGGTGTTTGGGTTTGCCTAAAAATTTCATGCCGATACCTTAGCCGCTACTTTTACTGTCTCTGTGCATGGTTGATTAGCCTTCTGATCCTTTCGTAGCATATCTCCCTGCTTAACCTCGTTTCCGCTTGACATTTTTTTAATTTTGTCAGGATTATCTGCCCTGTTTAACTCCTTTTTAATTAGCCCGGGAGCATAATGGTACCGCCTAAGCACTAAGCAGATTGCATTATTTCCATATCCTGCTGCCTTAAGGCGCTGTATACGCTCTTTGAGGTCGTTTGGCATATAATCGCAATATGGGTATCGTATTTCCAGATATATATACCTTATTATGCAACACGTTTTTTATAAAAGTTGCCCGAAAAGTATCGTCGTGAAAAAAGATATATTTAAATACTACTATAATAAAATCATATAGTAAAGTATATATATTTGGGACTACACAATACATTACAGTAAAAGCGTGGGGGTGTTTACTTACTCTAAAGCGCATAGCTAACTACAGACATCACCCAAACATACAAATCATGTGTGGTAAAGATGGAGGCTCAGAAATCCATAGATAGGAGGAATAAAGAAGTACCGGTTAGCACAGCTGAAAGAAGATTCATCTTTGCTAGAATCTTTGAAGTGATTCATAAAGACGATGTCGCTGAAGGCGGTTATGGTGCTATCTCTAAAGTAGCTGAGATGATAGGTATACCTCCAAATGTAAGAAGGGGGACTAAGGATGTAGATCCCTACATACTCGGCCGAATTCGTACTGAGGCATTAGAAGGGCAAGGTTTCAAACCATGCCCGTATGCTGCCAAAGAAATACCCGAAAGATTTGAAGACAAAATATTATTTAGGCGAATAAAAGTAAATGGCAGGTATATACCCGTGGACTTCCTCAATAACGATGTCTTTGACCATACGGTTACTGTGCCTGGCTACAATATGAAAATTACAAACACGCAAAACGTGATAATGAAAGACGCTCTAAAAATTGATGGAATTAAGACAATTTCAATGCCGTTTATAGTAATCAACAAGGCGCAGGCTCATATAGAGTGCGGAATAAGGCATAGGAATGAAGGAGATCCTCTAAAAACAGATAAGCACGGCAAAGATGCAGCTTTCATACTCAGATACATACTAAAGCAAACTCCTGAGCAATTTATGGAGGCTAATAAGGAACTCATAAGGTATGTATTGAAAGATGAAGAGTCGAAGAGGACATTACTTAAAGTGCTAAAAGAGGTCTATTACGGCAATAGTAGGGAGCGCTTATTGCGACGCTAGCTTCCAACTAGGTAGTAAAACATGCTAAAATCACAATCCGAAACTAAGAGGATAAGAAAGAGGTTAGACTTGCTTAGAGCATTTGAGATGGATAGCGCAAGCAGGTTTGAAGGATACGACCTTGGTAAAAATTTGCTGGGGAGCCAAGATAAAGCACAGTTAATTAGAGACTATAAGTACCAGCTCCTGTGCCTTCATAAGATAAAGAGCTATGTTGATGCAGTCGAACACAGATTCGCAGATATAAGAGAAATCGCCGGCGAAGAGAGTACAAAACATATTGTAGATGAGATAAATCAAACTGGAAAAATGCATCTTTCACCGCTAGCTTATCTCCTGTTTTTTGACCCGAGGATAGACGAGGAACTGTTCACAATAGCGCCACTGGCTTTTGCGGCGCTTATAAAGGGATATATTAGCAACTACTACGACTCGATCCCTACCACTATTGAAGAAGATAAAAAGGAAATGACCAAAATACTAGTGGAAGGTTATGGATTTTGCAAGAAGGAGGCAAGGCAGCTTAGGAATAGGATCTATGAATACATTCCAAGGGCATTAATGATATCTGGCTTCTTCAACAGGATAGGTGAGCATAAAATAATTGCTGACGACTCGTTTGCGGACGATTATAACCAGGCGCTAATCCTGCAAAAGGAGATAGTCAAAAAGCTCTCGAAGAGGCTGACTGAGAAGTTAAGGGAGTTTGGTGCGCCGATGCATGCCGAGCATGGCGGGGCTTTTGACCAGTTCAAACAACTTCTAAGATTGTAATAGTTACGCGCAGCTCAATTGTCTTTGCAATTTAATTAAAGCATTCGGGTTGGTAGTAATTTAGCTGCCGCACGTATAAATATTTGAACGATCATAATACTTGAGATGGACGATATGCCGACTACAAAAGAAAAGAGTAAAGCCCAAAAACTATTGAGATCAACCAAGTCAAAAAGAGTCGATATGCATATTAAAGTAGAAAGGCAGATGTTAATCGACCTAGAAGAACCATTTGCAGTGATAGAGGGGCTGCCGCTACCAGAAAATAAAAAGGAGGTGTTAAGGGCTGAATTGGTAGTAGCATGGTTTGATGGCGATATAAACGGATTAAAAAAGAAGATAGAGGTTATCCAAAATGGGAGCGAAAGCCCAAATGAGATAAACATTCCATCAAACATAACTGTTGAGTTTGATGCCGCCGATGAGCGTAAGTGCGCTTTCATCGAACTAGCGCTAAGAAAGGGCTATACTTCGGCCATAATAGATATTGATCCTGAAACTGGGAGGGTCACCGAAAAATTAAGTCTAAATGGCGATCCCGCAGCAATTGCTAAGGAGATCCAAAGATCGGATAGGGCAAGGCACATGTAATAGTTTTGGGGTGTGATGGCTTTGGACGGCGAACGTCTGAGTTATAAAACCATGCGTGAAAGGAAGCTTGGGGAGAACAGGCTTTCTAAAGAGGAGTATGGCGCGTTGAGGGAATTGCTTAAAGGAATAGAAAAAGTAGAGTTTGTGGGCCTTAACACTGACCTGCAGAGGTCGGAGCTTCTTAAGATACAGATGAGAGAAATAGATAGAGAATCGCTCGAGAGAATTGATGGACTACTTCGTGGAATTAAGTACACCATAAGTACTGTGGAGAGTTCGACAAACGATTTTAGGTTAAGGCAGGGAGAGTACTTTGACCTAGATCCTCAAATGAGAGAGTTAGTAAGAACTCTTAATCTGGCTGGTTTTCACACGGTTCCTTCTTCATGTGAAGGGCACCCATACTTCGATGAAAAGGGGTTGAAAAGGTATGGTGTGCCGTATGTGTTCTTTGTGCGCTTTTCTTCAGACACACATGACAAGCTAAAGGCCATTATAAATGAGTTTAATCAGACAAGTGTGATTAAATGGTCTGTTGAATGGTGGGATCAACGCACTGTGTTGGTTGTGCGTGGAGCCCCACAAGATGCGGCAGAGATGCAGAGGATTCAGGAAAGCATAGCGGTGCTTGAAAGTTTTGTCTCTGAGAGACGTCTATCGTCTAATAATGGACGGTTACTGAGAGGTATAAATATTTGAACAAACTATAACATTTAGATGAGGACATGCAAAATGCTCATAGTATGGTTTTATGACTGATAAGACAAAGAGAGGGGCCTTAACGAGCGATGCTGATGCAATCGCAATAGAACAAAAGGTAAGCGGGGCAGAATTTCGAAGGATATGCAAAAAATTGAAAGAGTTTGGAGGCAGAGGTCATGTAAACATATTAACAAACAAAGAGCAGCATAAAGTAGCAGTAGTGTTCGAAAAAGACAGCTCCTTGTTGAGATCTGATGGTAAAAAGACCGTACAGAAAACAGAGGGAAAAGAGGCTGAAGCCTCAAAAGAAAAGCACATAGAGACTACGATCGTTGTAGCTCATACCGATGAAACAGGAATAGCCCACGCTCATTGGGCAGCCGAGCATGGCTATACTGCAGTTATAACAAACATCAACGATGAAAAGGGGGAGTTCGACATAGCGATAAGTACAGTGGTTGGTCTGGAAGAGAAATCCAAAGAAACTCTAAGACGCGAGAGGGAAAACAGAGCAAGAATCATGTGAACAGCGCGGACAACCAATTACGCGCTAATAGATGTTTAAATATGTCTTAGTGCCTTAGTGAAAACATGCCTACTAAAAATAAGAAGACCAGCAAAGCCGTAGGGGAGAGGGTTTATAATTTGGCAAACGAAGCGCTTGATGGGAACCACGAAAGTGGAGAGGAGCTCAGGCAGTTAGTTACTACTAACTTGGTTGCGGCTGTTATTCTGGCCGAGAATTTTGATCTAGAGGAACTCAAAAGAGTTGGAGCACTCAGTGACCCCAACGTATACAAAGTTGGTATGGCTCCGGAGCTAGAAGCAATGGTTAGAGATAAGTAAGAGGTTAATACCAATAACGTGTAACGTGATTACGTGCTTACTACAAAGCGACAACTTGTTCCGAATAAAGAAATAAAAAGGATTTCTAACGAGATAATAGAGGGCGGTGTGAAAAAGCTAGAACAGTTCATGTACCACGAGCCTGAAAAGTTGATGCTTGGAGACGAACATGGAAGGACCATATGGCATCAGCTAGCGAGCATGTCTACAGAGGCCATAAAACTCAAGCTCATGGAAAGTAAATTAATACGCGAACTAAAAGACAATATCGGTTGGTCTGTCGAACAAGAGCTCGCGTGGAGCGGCTCAGAGAATGTAAGGTCGAATCTTCTCATATTTTCTGATTCTGATGTAGTTAAGAACTATATCGTACAGACACTCATAAATCTGATAGAGCTACGCAGGAATTAGATATTCTTAGAATTTGTGGGAGAAGGAAATTGCTGGCGACTAGGACTACTCAAACAAGTAATTATTGACTCCCAAGTACCCAGCCTAGCTAGAGGGAAGCCTACTGATGGCACCCTTAACCCATATATCGGCTAGTTTGTTCGCAGCGCCCCCAATCACTTTATCGAACGCGGCTTCACTAATTGGGAACCTATAATTAGTCGGCATATCGTCCATCTCTATCAGATCGCCATTTCTCAGTAATACACAGACATGCGCATCCATCCAATGGTAAAGATGGGTTTTGGGGAACCATTTTCTGAAAGCCTCACGGAGTCCTTCCCTTAAGTCATCTGACCTACTCTCTACTCTTGAAATCGATTTGACGAGCTCGTCCTTAGTCTTGATCCCCACAAGCGCCCAGAATGTGGCAAGGCTGGCTAGCGAGTCTACGGGGTCTTCGGCTCTGTTGAGCGCGTACATCTCAGCTGCGGTCTCAGATCCGCCATAGACGGCGAAAAATCTTGCGTCCTTTGTTTTGGATGTGCCAAGCTTATCTTTGAGGACCTTTGTATATTTGTCAAACTTAGGACCGAAAAACTTTGATTCTTTTTTAAGCTCAGTCATTCCCTTTACCTTTTTTGTAACTATGTGCCCCATCTCATGGTGCAACATGGTCTTTATCCCAGGCAGCAAGCCTGCATAATCGCTATCTTCTAGTACTATGGAAAGTACTCTCGCAGTATGAACATTGAAATTGACTATGAGCGACGCGGCATCGATATTGGTGCATGTTATACAGCCGCAGCGTTTCCTGTCAACCCTTATGATGAGATTCTTGAACTCGTGGTCTAGCCTTATTAGTTTGGATGTGATGTCATTCTCCAGGGCGGTACGTTCACCTCGAACGCTGTGTTTCCTGAGATACCTACTGGATTTTAAAGCGGGAGCATAACTAACATTAGCATCTTGGTTGCCACTTGTTTCCCCTTTCTTCTTTGTTTCTCCCATAACACCTATAAGCATCTTCTTTTTCCTAATATTTATATATTCCTAAGCACTTTGCCGTCGATAAACCTAAGGACTAGTCCTCTCTTAGCTCTGTACCCCAAGCCCTAAATTTAGGAAGTTGGGGCTGGTGGAAAGGGATTAGCTTCTAAGCTTCATCCACTCTGGGCATCTGGTTACTGCAAGAGCAACATCCTCTTTAACACAGACTTCGAATAATTCGTTAGCTATTTTACAATTGTCTGGCTGATCCGGTTTCAGCTTATCGCACTTCATGCAGAGGCATTCACTTGTGCGTAGTACCTCCATAAGCGGATGCGTCCACACCTCCTTACCAAAATGGGTCTCAATTACCGGTTTAGTAATCAAACCATCGGCTGAACGCATGGTGGTTTCTATGCCCTTAATAATCTCGCGCTTTGTTTGTACAGTAAGCTGTGCTTCTTCTGCCATATAATAACACCCAAGTTAGTTTAGATTAGCAAATATTTATACTTTTTCGGCTCAAAAGGAGCTATTTTTTCTTTCGATATTTTATTGCCACGGAGATGACAACGCTTGCGATTACAGTCCAAACGAAGAGATCTGCAACAAGACCGAAATAATCCACAGCCCAGGGGTTGTGCTGCGGTCCCACGACGAGATACCTAATCCACGTAAAAGGTAATCCGTACCACATGGCTCCAACAAGCTGACTGGGTGTGCTGTTGTAGAATCCCGTTAGGAGAGTAGCGATGATCGCTGCCATCACAGCTTCCAGAACAAATTTGTAGCCAGCCATATTATTAATGATAAATGCAAACTTTAAAAGGTTTTTCCTAAGAATTAACTGTCTTATACTCGAGCCTTGTTTTTAAGTATAGTATCGACGACAAGGCCTTGAAAAGGTTTATATATTTCCTAATACAAGAAAACTGTGTGATAAAATGGCAATGGAAAGAACTACTGAAAAACCTAACGAAACAGGTGCTAGTAAATCCCTAAACGAGCTTGCACGGAACAGACCAGATATCGCAATAGTTGAGAAACTACTTTTCAATGGAGACTTTTTGGAAGCAGAAACGAAAGCGAAGGAATTTGAGCTAACAAGCACTGAGATGCTTTGTGCAGCAACAAGAGCGACCCAAAAACATATTAACAGGGCAGATATGGTAGCAAAAACATACGAGCTTGGGGGTGCAATAATTGATCCTCTAGAAAGGGCTGTAGAAAGCATAGGCAAAGCATTGTCAAGAGAGTTAATCAGAACAGAAGGAAAAGATGCTGACGATTTCCCTCAAATAAGGTAAATATTTGGACGCGCATAAGAATAGCGAGGATATGCTAACCAAAGATTTTAAGTTGATAGGGTTTTCTTGTGTATTTACACCAAGAAGCGAAAGCTTGTTGCAAAAGCTCAAGTGCTTAAGCGAAACCGACTTTGAACGACGTCTGATAATAGATGATAAGAAAAGGATGTTCGCCGTTGTACTAGGCCCTGAAAAGGATAGCCACTATTTTAGATTTCCAGTGCTAACAAAAGAGAAATACAAGGAATTTAAAGAACTCCTTAAAAAAGATTTAGAGGTGTGGCTCGGAATAGACGAAGAAGCCAAAAGGATTACAGTAAGACTAGTTGAGAGAGGCACATCTGAACGTTTAAAGGAACTCAGAAGGCGAGAGGAGCGGAAGGAAGCACTAAAGTACAGGTACGTAGGCTAACGCCCAACAACGTCTCGAATTTCTAACTATGCCTTGAATACCAGCATGTATAAATATTTGGAAATATTACAATATTAAGGATGAGTGCATGTCTGAAACAAAATCTAATCTTCAAGCACCTGAAACTGAGATGGCTAGAGCAGTTAGCATATTAAGAAAATCCTCCAAGAACCCCCTCTGGATTGGTACACCAGAATATGAAAAAGCTAGGAATTTTTTGGTGAAATGTGTATTAAATGGGGATAAAGATGCAGTAGCAGTACTCAACGAACTAATTGGTGAAAGTCCAGGTATTATCGGCAGGGAAATTAGAAGTAATTGTGATCTTGCCCTACTGAAGGAGCATGGAGTAGATTGCCTTGCACAGAGCAAAAGACGCCTTAGCTATGTCTGAATATTGAAGGAAGACACGAAAAATAGGATTTTGATGAAGACGATTAACAAACCAAAAATCAGCAGATGGATCGGAGGAAGTTATATCATTCTGACAATTTTTATATCCGTTCTTTTTATTGCAATAGCGCTTGGGACTGATGTATCCAGTCATCCCCATTTACAGATTTTCTTTTTTAGCATGACTGTATTCATCGCGCTTCTTTTGGGTATTACAACATTCGGTCTTTACAAAACCAAATATGTCATTCAAAATGGATTTTTATATTCTTGGTCACCATTTGCAATCATCAAAATAAAAATAAATGACATCAAAAAAGTTGAGAGAACAACGATTCCTTTTCACTTTAGAGTCGGAGCAAGTCTTTATTCAGGAAGATTTTATATTCCAAGCCTAGGATGGACGAAAGCAATAATAACAAATCTGTCCGACGGGATGTTAATAACAACCAAGGATAAAAAATATTATTTAATTACCCCATCGAATCCTGACAGATTTGTAAAATTATTAGAATCAAACAAGTAATAATTATTATATACCAGATATTAATGAACCTCTGCGGGCTAAAGCCCGCAGTATCTCTACAGGGTAAGTCGTATTTGTCCATGTGAGACATCTTGTTTCCTAATATAATTCCTAATTGTGTCTTCATCTGCAGGACCTACACTTCCG
>Ga0315282_10008019_pt1 | contig 17183 bp, 11 predicted proteins | sample YL17G07_20_MG_FD_203693 | JGI IMG/M metagenome (GOLD analysis project Ga0315282, IMG submission 203693) | Sediment microbial communities from Yellowstone Lake, YNP, Wyoming, USA - YL17G07_20 | ecosystem: Environmental > Aquatic > Freshwater > Lake > Sediment | place: USA: Wyoming | collected... | reverse complement strand
CCCCTGGAAACTGGCTTCAGCTTTTCAAACTCTGGTAATCGATCCCAGTCCCCTTCGTAATACTCATACCTTAAACCTTGAACGAGGTCCTTATCATCGACTGGTGGCCGAGGCACTGCTTTCCCGAACTCTTTTTCCACAACTTCACTTACAGGCTGACCATTGCAGAATGATCGTGCCTTGAGGGTTCCTGATTGAGTAATCCGAACGACTTCAGTGTACCGAGGTGAATATTGGGTAGGGATGCTGCCGTCCAAGGTATAATGCATCTCGATTTCCTTCGATGGAACCTCGAACGTCACATCCAGAGACTTAAGAAAGATTGGAGCAGGAGCGGTTATCTTGGGAGGATGATACGTCAACACGCCACCTTTGAAGTCAAGCACAAGGACAGGATCGATCGTATCTGGTGGCACCGGAGGGAGTGTGATGACAAATATATCCTCTACTCGATCCACAATCAACGCGCGAGATTGATCGATTAGCATGTATGCCTTCCGAGGTTCACTTCCTAACCCGGGGAGAGATAATTTCCCGTCATTCGGCCACTGAAAGAGATGCAAGTAAAGACGTGCGTCTCCTTCTGGTGAAGTCTTTCGTGTACATCTTCCCCACGGTGTTGAATGAAACGGTGAGGCCTGGGTGCCGTAGATCGACTCGCCGTTGACCTTCATCCATTGGCCGATTTTCTGGAGTCGATCAATACTGGCCTGAGGAAAAAGCCCCTCAGATGTGGGGCCGACATTAAGCAGGAAGTTACCACCTTTGGAGGCAATATCCACAAGCTTCCGGATCAAATCCTCACTGGATTTCCAGTTCGTGTCAGCTTTGTTGAAACCCCAGTGATCATTCATCGTCATGCAGGTTTCCCAGTCGACTCCTGGTAGTCCTGTGGGGGGAATCTCCTGCTCTGGCGTTCCGAAATCACCTGCAAATTCACCCTCCTTGGTCAATCCTTCCATCCCAGCCCGTCCAGCACCGACCCGGTTGTTGATGATGATGCTCGGCTGAAGACTTCTCACATAGTTGTAAAGGTCTTTTCCATACTGGCTGTTCCATATCTCTTCCCACTCACCATCGAACCAGAGCACGCCGATCTCACCATAGTTGGTCAGGAGCTCCTTGAGTTGATTCTTCATGTACTGAACATAGCGATTGAACTCAGCTCCCTGAGTGGAACGGCCCTTCTCCCACTCGCGGCGAGGGAGGTAATCAGGATGATGCCAGTCCATAATGGAATGGTAGAAACATATCTTGATTCCTTCCTTATGACACGCGTCTACCAACTCCTTAAGGATGTTGCGCTCAAATGGCGTAGACATCACATTGAAGTCAGTGTACTTGGAATCGAACAGAGAAAAGCCGTCGTGATGCTTCGAGGTGATGACGATATACTTCATTCCTGTAGCCTTGGCAATGCTGACCCACTCGGCTGCATTGAACCTGGTAGGATTGAATTGATGCACAAATTTATTGTACTCTTCGAGGGGGATCTGTGCGGTCGTGCGGATCCATTCTGCATGATTTGTGCTTCCCTTCCACTCTCCAGCAGGAATTGAATACAACCCCCAATGAATAAACATCCCAAAGCGTGCCTCCCGCCACCACTGCATCCGAGCATCTCTCTCGGCTTTGGATTCATGGAGATAATCTTGGGCAAGAGATCGGCTGTTGAGAAGATGGAAAGCAAGAAAGAGAAACATAAAAACACCCCCAAGCAGTTGTCGCGTTGTGATCTGAGGACGCATTATCATCTCCCATCATATGTCACTCTTTGAAAATGATGTGTGTTCAGTTCTGGCAATGATCTCGTCTTGCAGAGTCTTGCCAAGGTCACAGAAGTAGTCACTGTAGCCTGCCACGCGGACGATGAGGTCCCGATAGCTTTCGGGATGCGCCTGTGCCTCGCGTAAGGTGTTTGCGTCAACGACATTGAACTGTATGTGGTGACCGCCCAGCCTAAAATATCCACGGATAAGGTAGGCCAGATTATCAATTCCTTTAGTTCCCTCCAAGACCTGAGGTGTAAACTTCTGGTTCAGTAGTGTGCCTCCGGTGCGTACGTGGTCCATCTTCCCAGCTGATTTCAGGACTGCCGTTGGTCCACGTCGGTCGGCCCCCTGCACCGGAGAGATCCCTTCAGAGAGTGGCGACCGTGCCTTCCTGCCATCCGCCGTTGCCCCAGTAACAGATCCGAAATAGACATGGCAAGTCGTCGGTAGCATGTTGATCCGGTACACTCCTCCTTTGGTATTCTTCCTCCCGTTCACTTCACTGTAGAATGCTTCAAACACGGATTGCATAATGCTGTCGGCGTAGTCATCGTCGTTTCCGTACCTTGGGGTCTTGTTGAGAACCATCAGTCTCTCCTTCTCATGCCCATCGAAATCGGCACGAAGCACCTCGACCAATTCGGCAAATGTAAGACGCCTCTCTTCGAAGATATGGCGTTTGATTGCGGCAAGACTATCAGTCACAGTCCCGATGCCCACACCCTGGATATAATTGGTGTTGTACCGCGCACCCCCATTGTTGTAATCCTTCCCCTTCGCGATGCAATCGTCAATCAACATAGAGAGGAATGGCACGGGCATGCGTTCAGCATACAATCGCTCGATGACATTATTGCCACGCATCTTTATATCGACGAAATGCTTCAACTGTCGTTGAAACGCGTTCATCAACTCTTCAAAGGAACAAAAATCCTGCGGGCGTCCTGTCTCGATACCGATTTTCCTACCGGTCCGAGGGTCTGTCCCGTTGTGCAAGGTGATCTCAAGGACTTTTGGAAGATTGAAATATCCGGTAAGGATATAACTCTCCTTACCGAAGGCACCGGTTTCCACACAGCCGCTCGTTCCACCATTTCGCGCGTCCTCAAGGGATTTCCCCTGTCTCAGAAGTTCATCAACAACCTCGTCAGCGTTGAATACCGATGGCTGTCCCCAGCCCTTTCGAATGATTCTGCATGCAGTTTTCAGAAACTCATCTGGATTCCTTTGACTGAGCTGGATGTTCGAACCCGGCTGGACAAGTCGCATCTCATCAATCACCTCGAGAACGAGGTAACTAAGCTCGTTGACACCATCGCTGCCATCTGGCTTTAGCCCACCGGTGTTAATGTTGGCGAAATCGGTATACGTAGCACTCTCTGCAGCAGTCACGTTGACTTTTGGTGGGGCAGGGTGGTTGTTGAACTTCACCCAAAAACACTCCAGCAACTCTTTTGCCTTTTCTCGGGTCAGCGAGCCTTCTTCGATTTCCTTTTTGTAGAAGGGATACAAGTGCTGATCTAATCTACCAGGATTAAAAGCATCCCATGGATTCAATTCTGTGATCACGCCGAGATGGACGAACCAGTAAGACTGCAGCGCTTCCCAGAAAGTCCGCGGGGAATGGGCAGGGACACGGCGACAGATCCGTTCGATCTGTTCAAATTCTATTTTCCTCTCTGGGTCTTTTTCGCTCAACGCTATCTCGTGCACCTTATCTGCATGTCTCTCTGCAAGTGTGATGATCGCGTCCGCGCAGATACCCATTGCTTTCAGCTCTTCCTGCTTGTTGTACGCTTCCGGGTCATTCTGGTAGTCAAGCGCATGCAAACTTGCAGCGATGTCGTTCTTGAAATCCAGCATCCCTTTTCGATAGATCTTGTCATCCAAGGCTGTGTGACCGGGCGCCCGCTGTTCCATGAACTCAGTGAACATGCCGCCGTGATATGCTGCCTTCCACTCTTCCGTCATTTCCTCGAATATCTTTTCACGGATCGTTTTCCCTCTCCAATACGGGATGACCTCTTTCTCGTACACCTGTCGCGTCTCATCACAGACCCTAAAGGGTATCTTCTCGCGGCTATTCAGAATATCCAAATCGTCCAAACTGTGACAGCATAACTCTGGATATGTCGGGGTAGCTTTCGGGGCAGGACCTCGTTCCCCGACGACTAGCTCGCCCTCGTTGATGCAGATCGTCTTGTTTTCCATGAGCGTTTTAAATGCAAGCGCTCGCCGCATGGGCTCTGAATAAAAGCCCGCAGTCTTGTAGAATTCCGTAATCAAGACGGCGCGCTCGTGCGAGATGTATGGAACAGCGTTCTGACTCTGTTCACGCAATCTCCTTACTCGTTCAGTCATGGTCTTACCCACCAATTGTGACAGCTAATGATAATCTCTCCAACTCTTCAACAAGTTGACTTACATGGTCCTGTGAAGGTGGTACTATACCCATCAAACGATATCCTAAATCTAGTCTTGCGTGTTTTTCAATGCCCGTCGTATGATAGAGCAGAAGATGGATCTCTCGAACACCGTCGAGACATGATACAAGTAGTACGAATTCCGGGACCATCATGGACTGCAAACCGCATGATGTTGAAGACCATCCCTCTTAGTCTGTTCAAAGAATCCCTCAACTTTTTCTTCCTCAGATCTCTGGTGCCCTGTACAGCGCAAAGTTCGATATTGTTGGACAAGCTCTCGATCTTAAAATTCTCAGACGAACCCTGCTTGCCTCCACCGAAGGAATTCTCATCAACCTCTTGTATCCAATTGTTGTGCCCGCAGCAACCTTCTTCCATTCTTTCCCATCCCATGCTTCCACAGAAAATGCTTCCACACGCTGCCCGAGCGGAATGTATTCCTGCAGCATTATGCAATTGAATTCGGTTGGTTTCTTCAACTCTACGATCAATGATCCTTCCTTGACACTATCGTCGGTCGCCCAGTAGGAGTCTTTATCTCCGTCAATCACCTTCATTGCATCAAAGTGCGAATCATTTCCTCGAACCTGAGAAGCTGTCGCCGATGCACCAGCTACCAAATTATAATCAAATGTTTCATCAAGTACTTTCTTCAACCCCATCAACGCTGTACTGTCCCTCTCGTGAATGAACCCGCGGCGATCAACGGGTACATTCAGCAGCAGGTTCGCGTTCCGTCCTACTGAGCGAAAATAAACATCCACCAATGTTTGCACAGATTTCACTTTGTCATCTTGTGATGGATGATAAAACCAACCGGGGCGAATAGAAACATCGCATTCCGCAGGCACCCAGTACGTGCCGTTCTCATGCCCGGCTGTCAACTCTTCTGGCTTATCATATGCATGGAAGATTTCGTCACGGCGTAAGGGGCACCAGTTTGTTTCGCCTGCATAACCACTTTCATTGCCCACCCATCTCACATCGGGTCCAGCATCGCTGAAGATAACTGCATTCGGCTGAAGCTTCCGAATAATCTCATAGAAGGCTGGGTAATCTCCTTCCCTCCAAGCAGGGCAGGTTGCATCAACCCAGAACTCGAAGATATCACCATAGCTTGTCAACAGCTCCTCGATCTGGTTCTTGTAGTTCTCTTTGTACTCTGGGCCGTACTTTGATGTGACCTCCACGTGACGGTCAGTGGGAGATAAATACACGCCCGTCTGCAAGCCGTATTCTCGACAGGCTTCCGACAGTTCTTTGAGAACATCACCTTTCCCATTTCTCCATGAACTGTTCCTTACCGAGTGGTCCGTGTATTTAGAGGGCCAAAGACAAAAACCGTCCCCGTGTTTAGCCGTGATAATGATCGCCTTCATGCCTGCTTCTTTACAGATTTTTGCCCACTGTCGGCAATTCAGGCTTGTCGGATCAAACAACTCAGGGCTTTCGGTTCCATCCCCACCTTCCTTGTCCGTGAAGGTATTCATGTTAAAATGTATGAAAGCGTAATACTCAAGCTCATGCCATTTCAATTGTCTTTCTGAGGCAACTGGACCAACCGGAGCCGGAGGCTTGCTTGAAAACTGACCCACGAACAGATAGGTCAACACCGTGATGTGAATTAGTCTCTTCATTCCAAGACCACGAAGTGCTCACCACAAATTTATATATAATTTCATGCTTATTTCAATATAATTCTTCACATCCAATCACAGGAAGGTTGGGAAGAATAGGTAGAATCGCCGCGTGGCTTTTCACCTTTGAGAATCTGTTCGTGTGCGCAACATCCTCAAAGTTATGGCTGAATACGTCCAAGATGATCGACGCAACCTCGACCCTGCTACCAACCCAGATCCTGTCACGTATCACGATTCCTGTAATCTCGGACGAAATGCTGCACTCCTTGAGGAGCCACGGATGACTCTGAACGCTGCAGTCCGAGATTCCCGTGAGATGAGTCCGAATCGGATAGAGAGTTATTGCTGCAACGGGGGGGCAGTTGCCATTCCATAGTGGTTTGAAAAGCGAATGAGAGGCGGCGAAAGAAAAGCTGACCAAGTGTGAAAAACAAGCGCGAGCGTTGTGGCAGCCTCCTGCGAAAACTGCAGGTTGCAGTTACACGATCTTAACAAATACTGCCAACTCAACATCCGCGCGACCGGGCTAACAGAACTGGTGGTATATGCATTGCCGCGGGGAGACTCGAACAGGCACTCCTAGTATATCCCGATTGTCGTTCTTTCTAGCTCGCCAAGCGCCCTCTCACATTTCGAGCATCAAAGGGGCCACGTTCTGCAATTAACTTGCGGGCGGCATCTACTTGACCCCAGGTATTCCATAGAAGTACCCCTCTCACACGCCCCGCTTTCAGGTAGTACACTACTCCCTCGTGGAATTCCTCTTTCCAATCCTGAATCGTCTCATACCGAGCGTCGAGTTCTCCAACGGCTTCATATCCTAACTCAAACAGATCCGAGTAGAAGAACGGAAGGTGGTGGTAAGGGGTTGTACTCCCGGCCATATTTTTGCCGACGATTTCTCCCATGGTATTTGCATTGTCTTCATGCTCAACCCGGATTGTTTTATCTAGGGCGGGATTGTAGAAATTCGCGACGTCGCCTGCCCCGTAGATGTCAAGATGCGTCGTCCGAAGGAACTCATCAACACGAATTCCATTTTCAACCGCCAGTCCCGCAGATTGAGCAAGTTGCACATTTGGCAGAATGCCAATGCCTGCAACTACACCATCAACCTCCAATTGTCTACCGCTTGGTGTTCGGACGATAAATTTCGCACCACGCTTCTCAATATCGGAAACTTGATTCCCTGCAAGAACCTCAACTCCCTTCGATTGATAGAATGAGTTGAGGAAGCGAGAGAGTGCCGATGGGTAGACCCGTGACCCGATCCCATCTTCGGGGAAAATCATTGTGACCGATTTGTGGTTCATCGCCAGAGCAGCTGATATTTCGGATCCAATAAAGCCTCCGCCGATCACGGCAAATCGTTCTCCTTGTTCCGTTAACGCTCTGAGTTTTTGGTAGTCATCAAGAGTTCGGAAGTAAATAATGCCCTCCATATTCCAGGGTAACCGCCGCGCTCTTCCACCTGTTGCGAGGAGGAGCTTTTCAAATGAGTATATCGTGCCTTCATCATCAACCACGCATTTCTTCTTCGCATCGATGCTTCTTGCCGTTCTCGATAAGTGGATTTCTACATTTTCTCCGGCCGTCTTTCGCCACACCTTTTCCAATGATTCACCTTCCCATAGCGACTTCGATAATGGCGGGCGATCGTATGGCGGATGGCCTTCATTGCTGATAATTCCGATCTTGCCCGACAGGTCGACCTGGCGTATACCCCGCACTGCTGCGTCTGCCGTCATCCCGCCGCCAACAATGAGATATTGAAAATCAGCCATCTTGCTCTCCTCTGTTTCTCTGAATATGACCATTCAGGTTATTCAAATTGCCGACGTTCGTCAAGTGCTCTTGCCTTTACCACGCAACCTACAGTCGCGTGCAGTCATACTGCCCGTCTTAGTAAACTGGCAGACTCCGCATCCACCAGCCAAAGCAATTTACCACTTGTCGGACGAATTAACTGAGCTGGCAACCGATAGGGATCGAACGGGCCTTCCAAAACTTCCTGCAAGATCTGAGCTTTGGTAGTACCCGCAACCAGGAAAGCCACCATCTCCGCCTGGTTGATAATTGGGACAGTCAAGGTCATTCGATACAGGTCCTGCTCGCTTACATAGAGTTCAGCTACCCAGCGCTCACGCTCCTCTAACACGTGTGTCTTGGGAAATAGAGAAGCTGTGTGCCCGTCCTCGCCCAAACCTAGAACGACGAAGTCAAAGCGAGGCACCCTGTCCTCGAAAAAGGTACGGATGAGAGCCTCATACTCCAAAGCAGCTTCTCGAACTCGTTGGGTGCAATGAATAGGATGAATCTGTAATGGGGGAATAAGGACATGGTTGAGCAGTGTTTGGCGTGCCATGTATTCATTGCTTCGGGGGTCATCGGATGGGACGCACCGCTCATCTCCCCAGAAAACGTGCACTCGTTCCCAGGACAACTGATCTCGAAAGGGATCTTTGGATAACAGCTCATACATGCGACGAGGGGTATGACCTCCAGAGAGCACTAGACTGAACTGACCACGATCTCTGCTCACTTCTCGTGCCTGCTGAACCAGCAGTTCGGCGGCTCTGCGGCTGAGAGAATCAAGATCGGGAAGGACCTGGATCATTTGGAGGATTCCGTTTCTTGTTCATCCTCCGAGACTGTGGGTTGAAGCCAGCTTCGTCCATCCCGTGCGATGAGCACCTCTGCTACTTCCGGTCCCCAAGTACCAGCCTGGTAGTTTGGGAAGTCGATTGGCGCTCTTGCTTCCCAAGTTTCCAGGATGGGCGTAATGACCGACCATGCTGCTTCCACCTGATCGTCTCGCAAGAAGAGAGTCGTATCACCCCTGATAACGTCAAGCAGAAGAGTCTCGTATGCTGCCGGAGATACGCCCCCGAACACCTCGCGGTAGCTGAATCGCATGTCTACGGGGCGCAACCGCATCGTGAGGCCAGGTTGCTTCGCCTGGAAGCGGACGGCTATTCCTTCTTCCGGCTGAATTCGGATCACCAAACGGTTCGGCTGCAATTCGCTCAATGCTTCGTGCGGAAAAGCTAGGTGGGGCACGGGCCTGAACTGAATAGAAACTTCAGAGACCCTGGCCGCCAAACGTTTTCCTGTTCGCAGGTAGAACGGCACCTCTTGCCAGCGCCAATTGTCGACAAAGAGCTTGAGAGCAGCAAATGTTTCTGAGGGAGAATCTGGAGAGACATTCGGTTCTGAACGATAGCCGGGGATGCGATGTCCCCTGATCCACCCGGCAGCGTACTGCCCGCGGGCGGCGAATTCTTGAACACGCTCCAGTTGAATCGAGCGGATAGCATGAAGAACGTCGCCCTTCTTATTGCGAATCTCGTCTCCCTGGAAAGAGACGGGCGGTTCCATCGCAATCAGACACAGGATTTGAAGAAGATGATTCTGGATCATGTCGCGCAGCGCGCCGGCATGTTCGTAGTAGGAACCGCGATGTTCGACCCCCACTTGCTCCGCAACGGTGATCTGCACATGGTCGATATACCGGCGATCCCAGATTGGCTCAAAGAGACCATTCGCAAACCGGAAGGCAAGGATGTTCTGCACCGTTTCCTTTCCCAAGTAGTGATCGATCCGATAAATCTGTGATTCAGCAAAGACCCTTGTGAGTGAAGCATTCAGAGCATGAGCTGAAGCGAGATCATAGCCAAAAGGTTTTTCAACCACAACACGAACTCGGTCCCGCTCAAGACAGAGCTTCGCCTTTTCCATCTGTTGTGCGACGACTTCCACCATCATGGGCGGTACTGCCAGATAAAAGATGTGGCTTGCCTTCACATCCCACGTTTTGTCCTGCTCACAAAGTTGGTCGGACAACGAAGCGAATGCTCCGGGCGCGCTAAAGTCGGTTGAGAGAAACCTGAGGTGGGACGCAAACGCATTCCATGATTTAAGATCGGCCTTGCCGCGTCGAGAAAATTGGCCCACTCCCTGGCGCAGGCGCTCGCGAAATTCATCATCGCTCATTGCTATCCGATCAACCCCGATGACAAGAAAGCGCTCCGGAAGCCAATTGTCTGTGAACAGGTCGTACAGCGCTGGCGTTAACTTGCGCCATGTCAGATCGCCTCCGGCGCCAGCGATCACGATAACCGTTGGTTCTGATGAAGCGTAAGTTTCCATTGGAGTTCTACTCCTGTCCCCCAATTTCCCGATCCCGGGCTTCTGCCCTGAACCTCTGTATTTTCCTCACGTCATCAATCGTAACCCATCACCTGTTCCTTCAGTGCTTGAACCTTCACACATCACGTTCTCGCTCCCCTCTGAATTAAGGCGAGGGCTCGCTGGAAAACGTTCTCAGCAGTCAGACCATACTCCTGCATGAGAACATTTGCAGGAGCCGATGCGCCAAAGCGATCCACGCCGACCACCTCACCCTGTTCACCGACGTAACGATGCCAGCCCTGTGACACACCAGCCTCCACTGCAAGCCGCGCCCGGACTGATGGCAGCAAAACCGAGTTGCGATATTCTTGTGTCTGAGCATCAAACAATTCCCAACTCGGCATTGAAACAATCCGCGCTTCCACCTTCTGACCGAGTAACTTCTCCCGTGCTTCAACAATCAGTTGAACTTCTGATCCACTGGCAATCAGAATCACTTGTGGACGTCCGTTTGGTGCATCGGCCAAAACATACGCTCCGCGTCGGAGTTCTTGTGGAGAAGCATATCGTGTACGATCAAGCGTGGGCACATTTTGTCGGCTTAACACTAAGGCAACAGGCCGATCGCGAGTTTCAATCGCAACACGCCAAGCGACGGCGGTTTCGTTTGCGTCACACGGACGGATGACAACGAGATTGGGAACTGCATGCAGCGAAGCAAGATGCTCGACGGGCTGATGGGTTGGGCCATCCTCGCCCAGCCCGATGCTGTCATGAGTGAAAATATAAATCACATGTTGCTTCATCAAGGCCGCCAGGCGGATCGTGGGACGCATATAATCCGAGAAAACGAGAAACGTGGCACAATACGGGATAATGCCACCGTGAACTGCGAGACCATTCGAGATCGCGCCCATTGCGTGTTCACGTACCCCAAAGTGCAGATTGCGTCCGGCGTAACTCCAACCGCCACCTGCTGAACCTTGCTGATCCTTACCTGCTGCTTTAGGACTTTCGAAATCACCCAAGCCTTTCAGGAGAGTGTGGGTGGAGGGGTCCAAGTCTGCCGACCCACCAATGAGCGTTGGAAGCTTTGTCGCAATTGCGTTTAGCACCTTGCCGCCCGCGACACGCGTAGCTGCCCCCTTGCTATCGGCTGGGAATGAAGGTATGTTCGCATCCCAGCCTCGCGGTAGTTCTCCGACCATGACCTGTCGGAACTCCTCCGCAGAATCTGGAAATGCCTTCGCGTAAGAGGAGAATCTTTCATTCCACTCTACTTCAGCCTGCTCGCTACGCTTAGCCGCTCTTTGAAAATGATCTAGCGCATCCTGAGGTACGTAGAAGGCTGGTTCTAAGGGCCAACCGAGGTTCTGTTTCGTCAACCTCACCTCTTCTTCGCCTAGCGGCGATCCGTGCGCCTCAAATGTATCTTGTTTGTGAGGTGAACCGTAGCCAATATGCGTGCGTATCAGGATGAGCGAGGGACGCTCCGTTTCATTTCGCGCGGCACGGATGGCCCGATCAATAGCATCCACGTCGTTACCGTCTGCAATGGATTGCGTGTGCCAACCATACGCCTCGAATCGCTTGGCACAATCCTCCGTGAAAGTGATGTCCGTGGAGGCGGAAAGTGAGACGCGATTATCGTCATACAGGTAAATCAGTTTGCCAAGCCTTAGATGTCCCGCAAGCGAAGCCGCTTCGGAGGCAACTCCTTCCATCAAGTCGCCGTCGCTTACAATGCCGTAGGTGTAATGATTGACAATTTCAAAGCCTGGGCGATTGTAGCGTGCAGACAAATACTTTTCTGCGATTGCCATCCCAACGCCCGTGCCGAAGCCTTGACCCAGTGGACCGGTTGTCGTCTCGATGCCTGCGGTCGGGATGCGTTCAGGATGCCCTGCCGTAATGCTTCCCCACTGACGAAAATCTTTGATTTGGTCCAGTGTCATCTCGGCATGGCCGGTCAGATAGAGTAAGCTGTAGAGAAGCATGGAGCCGTGCCCCGCAGAGAGAACGAAGCGATCTCGGTCCCACCACTTTGGATGAGCGGGGTTGTGTTTCAGGAAACGCGCCCAAAGAACATACGCCATCGGAGCCGCGCCCATCGGTAACCCGGGGTGGCCGGAATTCGCTTTCTGTACAGCGTCAATTGACAGAAACCGGATCGTGTTAATGCAAAGGTTATCCAGTTCTGAAGAAGAAAGATGTTTTGTGATTCCCTCGCTCATAGCAATAGTCCTTTCTGCGACAACTTCCTCCGGGTGCCCCTTCTATCTCAACTAGACGACCAGCGTGTGGTGCGGCTCTTTGGATTGGCAGTAGAACAGCAATGACCTGCAAGATATTACTCGAGAAAGATAGGATCACCGGAGGTAAGCAAGTTGACCTGACAAGCAGCTTATCTTGCTGCGAGTACCCAAACAAAAATACTCTTGGCTTCCTAAAAAGTCAAGCGTAGACTGTGTTTGGTTTTATTTGTCAGAAGTCAATGCTGTATCTTTAAAGCAGAGTCCAGGTTAGATAGACTGGACTGATTGAATTTCTGCCTGATTATTCTTACCTTTTGATGGAAGAGCTGGCACAATCCTATCCCAACAGGCACTAAATCTGGCGCGACGCCAGTCAATTCTTGGTATAGAAAACAGAAGAACTGGGGGCCCGTAGCTCAATCGGATAGAGCATCAGCCTTCTAAGCTGAGGGTTGCGCGTTCGATTCGCGCCGGGCCTACATTCAACACACATGGTGTCCATAGTTGAGTCCCAAAGGGATCCCTTTGGGATTGGTCAGTCCAAGATTGACAAAAGTTGGCAAACGAAGTACGGCTAACTTTTCAGTCAAGCTGAGGATCCCGATTCCGTCGTATGGAGTCGGGAAACGCGACAGTTAACAGGAATAGCTGTAACCACGGTGTCCATAGTTCAGTTGGTCAGAACGCCAGGTTGTGGCCCTGGAGGTCGAGGGTTCGAGTCCCTCTGGACACCCGAGAATCAAGTCAAGAATGAAAAATGAAAAATCAAAATAGAAGAGGGAATGGCTGCCCATTTTCTTCGGAGTAATCTTACCTTCCTTTTTTTGCGTTTTAATTTTTGACTCTTGAATTTCTTCTGTCCCCATCGTCTAGCTGGCCTAGGACATCACTCTTTCAAGGTGAAAACACGGGTCCGAATCCCGTTGGGGACACGTCTTTGATCTGCGGTTCCTTATTTTCAGCCAGAGTACCAATCATATTTCCTTTTCCCTTTGGCAACGAGCAAGTAACATCTTGCCACATTCTTCTCCCTATCGATCTCAACTGGGTTGATACTCTGAGATTCTTACTTCAGCAGATTCCTACCGTTGGCAAAGCCGATTACTTGAGAGAAGACAAGTGATTTCGTCAAATGACCGAATCATCATTCGTGCCTTGGCGAGGCGAGTCGCTGACATCACAGCTTTGCCCATCCAAGCAGAGCGCCGCAACCTGTGGAAACTGCACAACAGCCTCAAGACTACTCGTCCGATGATTCTGGTCTTCCCAGAAGGGTCATGGCAAGAGTTACTGACGGCCAATCATCTGCAATGCAAGGGAGAGCAGGCTCGGAATATCGAATGGCAACTGCGCAGCCGCATCTATTACCACGAGCATTTTCAGGACGACACCGTCATTGAGAAGGAGTGGATCGTTAACAAGGTAATCATCAACTCGGGCTGGGGGTTGGAGCCTCGCCGTATCGAAAGTCCTGATGCCCGCGGTGCATGGCACTTCGACCCGGTCATCAAGGAACCTGCTGATCTCAAAAGGCTACGCTTTCCGGAGATCATGCATGATCATGTTGCTACGCAGCAGGCACTCACAGAAGCATGTGACCTTTTTGGCGATATCCTGGACATCAAGCTCAAAGGTGTCGCGCACATTTCCTACCACCTGATGGGTGATTACACTGCACTCCGCGGGCTTGAAGAGGTTATGATGGACATGGTTCGGGACCCGCACATGGTCCACGACACAATGGCGTTTATGACGGAAGGACACCAGCAGGTCCTACAGCAGTACATCGACCAAAATCTTCTTTCGCTCAATAACGACAGCACCTACCAGAGCTCCGGCGGAAATGGCTACACCGATGAACTCCCGGTGCCTAGTTTCGATCCCGGACGTCTGCGCCCGTGCGATATGTGGGCCAGCGCGGAGGCCCAGGAGATGGATAGTGTTTCACCAAAGATGCACGCAGAGTTCATCCCGCAATACGAAAAGCGTCTGCTGAAACCCTTTGGGCTGACTGGCTATGGTTGCTGCGATGATCTCACCCCGAAGCTCGACGATGTTTTTCATATCCCGAATATCCGCCGCATATCGATCTCACCCTTTGCAGATGTGGATGCCTGCGCCGAGAGGTTAAAGGGCCACTATATCCTCTCATGGAAGCCACATCCAGCGCATCTCACCGGTGACTTCAAGGAGAACATGATCCGCGAACACATCCGCCACGTAGTGAGTGTCACCCAAGCTCACGGATGCATACTGGAGATGGTGCTGAAGGATACACACACGTGCGAACACCATCCCGAGCGCTTCGATCACTGGCTTCAAATCGCTCGCGAAGTTCGAGCAGAGTTCGGGTATCCCTAGCAAATAACACCGGTTCTGTATAAGGGAGCCACGTTCCGTCTTGTATTAGAGGTTGTGGATATTGACGTTACGGTCTTGGTAATTGAGGAACAGCTGAGGTAAAGAGTATCTCAAAAGGTCAGAGCAACTGGTGTAGTTCTAGTCAGCAAAGGAAGCAGGGTCTTCAATCCACGGTTGGACAATGGTTACGGAAAGGAAAGCGAAAAAAAATCCGCCCATCCCCCGTTTGGTGGGAGAGTCGGAATCTGAGCAACGGCAAGTGTCCACAGATGCTCGCCTTCCGATTCCCCTGTCGTTAAGAGCACATCTTACTTCGTACCCAAAGCTTCCGCAGCCTTCTCCACATCTGCAGCATCTACCCAAAGAAAAGAGCCGAATCGTCCACCAGCGGCGATAGCGTGGATCGCCCGGACGTTGACCCTTGCGCTCGATAATGCTTCGAGACTTTTATTCAAAGCTCCGGTGCGATCGGTGCCCTTGATCCAAAAGCCAGTCCCCTCCTCGGCAAGCAACCCTGAAGCTTTCCAGGCATCTCTCAGCTTACTCGGGTTCCTCGGAACCACGAATAATTGAGCCTTGCCCTGGGAAGTACCGAATCCCCAAAGACCTGACAAGGCGATGTTATTTGCCTTGAGATCTTGCGTTACTTTCAGCAAGGCTCCTGGTTTGTCCTCGAGATTTGCCGTGAAATAAGTGCCACGCTCGACCTTTGACATGTGCGTCTCCTTTCCAGTGGTTGGTTTGGTTTAGCAGTTCGTCCCTAGAAAATCAAGGACACTTATCTCCACTCGCGGGTGTTTGAATCTTCCCTGATTCAAGGGAAAGCGGAGATTCGGAGTCGTGTACATCCGATTGGAATTAAGGCAACATCCTCAGCAGGCATGTCCAATCGCACAGGGCTCTCCTGAACCTCACCGATCATTCCATTGGATTCCAGCGCCCATCTTGAGATTCGCTTGCCTTTTGCTTGGAGCTCAATTGGAGCATTCTCGGGTGTGAAGGGCTGCGAAGCAAGAGGGCCGCTTCTTTTCACTACCTTGAACGAGGTTGTGGGGGGCTTCTCGTCTAGAACTAAACCATAGTTCCAAGGTGTCGTGGGGAAGACTTCATACGCGGGAAATTCAGAAGACCCGCCGTAGGATTTCCAACGTTCTCCGATTTTGAGAGAATAAGTCAGTGGACCATAATCCACAGAGACTGCGTTCTTGTTCTTCTCCCATCGATGGACTCGGACTCTCATCGGCAACTCAAGACGAATGATATCCCCATCCTTCCAGGTCTGCTCAAGGACGATCCAGCACAGAGGTTGAGCCTTTAGCTTCAATAACTCTCCATTTACGTAGACGACTGCACTTTCACACCAATCCGGGACTCTCAGCAGAAGTTGAGACCTTTACCTCTTTAAGAATCGCTCTTGGTATGTGGACTCTTGACCAGCCATCCTCAAGAATATGTCCAGCGGCACGACTTCAAATTCTGAGGTAAGCTTGGACAGAATTCCCTTCACCCTTTTAATATCGCTCCATTCGCGGACATGGACGAGGAGGAAGTATGGCCGCTTGGCGTTGATGGATGCCAGTTCCTGCAAATCCGCGACTGCATCCGCTTCTGGTCGAGTTGGCGACAGGTAGTAGTCGTACGAAATCAGGGGCTTCCCATCTTTCACCGTAAATGTGAAAGCAGGGGCATATCCATTGACAAATCCAGTCACATCGGGCATGCCCTTGTAGTACGCATCGACCACCTCTCTCGTGAGCTCGGTGTTCCCCTCTACGGTAGCACCTTCGGAGTAATCCATGATCTCAAAGACATCCAAGTCAAGCTGCTTCATGAGATCCTTGGCTTTCTCAACGACCTCGGGCAGGTATCGAGGGGGGATTGCTTTCGGATACATGTAGCCGGGACCTGAGAGGCAGCCGATAAAATAATCATTGGGGGTTGCCATGCTGTAAAAATACTCAAGCATTGATGGGGCCATCCAAACCCAATTCATCGTCACTTCCCACGCATATGGAATCTCTCCACGCCCAGGCTTAAGCCATGCCCCAAGTCCAATGCCATCTGTCTGGATACAAGAAATGTAGACTTTCTTCTCGGGAGTATAGGTCTTGCCGGGTACCTGGTGGTGATTATTCTTGAACTTGAACCCATGCGAGGCAGGAACTTGATAGCTAAAGCTCATATTCGGCAAGGTGTTCAACCCCTCCACCCGCAGGGCGTAATTGGATGTGAGTTTTACAAAATCTCGCTCTTTGTCCTTAGCGTATGAGTGCCAGCCCATGACCATGGACAGTGGCTTCATCTCACTGAAGATCTTCTTCGATAGCGCATATTCCTCAACATCTTCTGGTTTCGTCGAGAGATCAGTAAAGAACACTTGCTTACAGATCCCGAAGTCGGCTACAGCTGGCTTCATGATCTTGCCAGCTTCGCCGCCGAGCCAGATCACAAATTCTTTGCTGCAGCGACTCCAGTACTGGTCATATGCCCACTTGTATATCTGTGCATCTGTTTGTCCGGTGAATTTCCCCCTGAAATCTGCTACGGGCTTCAACCCGAAACTTTCCACCATCGGGACCATCTCTTGACTCACAACAA
>Ga0315282_10008018_pt1 | contig 17184 bp, 15 predicted proteins | sample YL17G07_20_MG_FD_203693 | JGI IMG/M metagenome (GOLD analysis project Ga0315282, IMG submission 203693) | Sediment microbial communities from Yellowstone Lake, YNP, Wyoming, USA - YL17G07_20 | ecosystem: Environmental > Aquatic > Freshwater > Lake > Sediment | place: USA: Wyoming | collected... | reverse complement strand
CTGAATTGAACATCGGATCTGAGAAGGGGATCCGGCTCGGTGACTCTGGAAAGATCTACTATAAGATCACCGTGGGTGGAAAAGAGAGACAGATCTATGTGGCAAAGTTCAAGATTTCCCACCTCTCCGAAAAGTCCTCCATGGCTCAAATTGAAGATAAAACAGGAGAGGTTAGAGCGGATTATCTGGTAGAGGTGACTGTTAAGGGAGGTGAATTGGAAGTGAGATCGGAGCCCTCGGAGGCGAAGGTCTACCTGGACGGTAAAGAGTTTGGAGAGAGTCCACTTCTTCTTTCAGATGTGTCTCCCGGGCGTCATCTGATTCGGGTTTCGAAGGAGGGATATGAGGCCTTTGAGATTTTGGAGAACATAGAGAGCGATCGGAAGAAAGTGATGGCCCATTTGAAGAAAGTGGTAACAGAAGGGGAACTCATCGTTCGTACCGAGCCTTCGAGTGCGACCGTTACTCTGAATGGGCGTTCCGTTGGGAAAAGTCCTTATGAGGGCAAGGGCCTCCCTCCCGGGATCTATAGAATTCGGATCACAAAAGAAGGGTATGAGAACTGGGAGAAGGCGGAGATTGTTGATACCGGGAAAAGGGTTGAAGTGCTGGCTCAGTTAACCCCGTTAAAACCTAAAGAAGGCGATTTAGAGGTTCGCTCCGAACCTGGTGAGGGGAAGGTGTATCTGGATGGAAAGTATTTGGGGGAGACACCCGTGTTCCAACCCCATATTCGCCCGGGACGATACTCCGTCCTGGTGCTCAAGGAAGGATACCATGCGTTTGAGGAGCGGGTGGAGGTGAAAGGGGCAGATCGGAAAAAAGTTCTCGCTACCCTGAGACGGAGGATGGGAGCGCTTGCGGTAAGCCTGAGGACTCCAGGAGCTACCCTTTTTATTGATGGAAAGCCTATGGAAGTCGGCCCAGGGGGCACGCTCGAGAAGGAATTTCCCTCTGGGTCTTATCGAATCAAAGTGACCAAAGAAGGCCATGAAACTTGGGAGAGGGATCTGGTAGTCGGGGCCGGGGAGAGAGTCGCAGTGTCGGTGGAGTTGAAAACAAAGGAGGGGGAACTTTTCGTCCGGACCGAACCAAGCGGGGCCGTTATCTATCTGGATGGGAAGTCGGTCGGGATGGGTTCCTACGAACGGAAGGGATTGTCTCCAGGAACATATAAAATCCGGGTCGTCAAAGAAGGTTATGAGGCATGGGAAGAGGAGGCGACGGTTGAGCCGGACAAAAAGAGTGAGATCTTTTCGAAATTAAAGGAGATTGATTGGAGCAAGAGGAGTTGCGATGCACCCGTTTGGAATTTGGGGGATAGTTGGACCTACCGAGATGGAGCAGGAAAATTTTGGAGTAACCAGGTTTTCGAGGTAAGAGAAGATCTATTCCTTGTGAGAATAGAAGGGGATCGAGATCTCTATGCTTATGATCGAAAAACCATGAATTGTAACTATCTCATTGATAGAAATGGCAGGAAGGTGAGGAACCTCGAGGCCCTCAAGAATATCTTTAACTTCCCCCTGGTGATTGGGAAAAAATGGAGGTATTCAACGGAGTCGGGAGGTACGAATATTGTTAACGAGCTGGGTGTAGAAGGGGTTGAAGAGGTCAATACCCCTGCGGGAACATTTCTAGCCTATAAGATTTACTATAAACAGACAGAGATGTTTCGCATGAACAGCGGTTGGATTCGTTACTGGTATGCCCCAGCTGTAAAATGGTGGATCAAACGGGAAGTTGAAAAGTCATCTTATTGGGCCAGAGCATATAGGCTCCAAAATGCCGTCCTTTATTATTACAGACTAACCCCCCCGAAAGATTGATACTTCGATGGCGCAAAACCCCACGCTGTGAGGCGACATGGTGAAAAGCGCCGCTTTCTTCGGCAAGCCTTTTGACAGGCTCAAGGCCGCGAGTGTATCGAACGGCCCAAGGCACTGAGTTCATCGAAGTGCAGTATTAACCCTGAACCTTCGACCCAAGCGTTCGACTGAGTCCTCGGCCTGAGCTCGGGCCGAAGGCTCACGCCGAAGTCTCAGGCCGTGGACAGCCCCGGTGCGCTTGTCCTGAGCGCAGTCAAAGGATTGGACCGGGAAAAGTCGAAGGGTTGATTTCCCTTCCATATAAAGCCTCAATTCCAAATTTCAATGAACGAATAATTCAGAGGCGGATTACCTGGTATCTGTTTGAAAAACTTACAGTTTTTTATTATGAAAGTTTACATTTTTGAAATAATGGATACACCTGTTCTGGAAAATAGAGGAAAATCGGGGAAAGAAATTTGAACATTATGGCAAAAAATTGTCCATCTCCCTAACAATTTTTACTTATTTTAAGGGGATTTTGGGTGGAGGACGTTCTTAATAGACTATAGGAAAATCGTATAATTCCTTATAATTTCAATACTTTTTATAAAACCCTGGGAGTGCCTCTTATTGGCATAGATATTGCTAAATTTAATCCATCGAAAGGAGATCAAACCGATGGAAAGACTTCGAAAATTCTTAAGAAATGAGACTGGAGCAAGTGCTGTGGAGTATGGCCTCCTCGTAGCTTTGATCGCGGCGGTCATCGTGGGTGCTGTTACGCTCTTAGGAGGAAATCTGCAAGCCACATTTAATTACATTGCTTCCATCGTTCTGAAGCCGTAGATTGACTCCTCTTATTTTAGTTTCATACTGCCCATTCGAATATTTCGGAAGGGTGTTACGTTTTTGCAAGGAAGTAAACGAAGTCGGTTTAGGCGTATGCCCAAAAACCTATGTCTTCTCTTCCTATATTGACGTTAAATAGTCTTTTGTTCGTCGCTTTAAGACGCGAATTCTCTCCTCTTAAATTCCCGCACTGGTCTAAATGCCTTCCTATCGATGAAGGATCTTTTCTTCCCTCTGGTCATGAGCGTTCAGAAGATCTTCTCTTCCCCTTGGGAAGGACGGGTGTTATCAGGAAAACATCCCTCCTTCCCATTTCGAAGAGAGGGGTGGAGGTGTAAATGGGAAAATACAAGTCGGTGATGCTTCTTGGAGTGGCCGTCATTATCGCTTTGATGACCAGTCTTTTAATTTACGGCTATATGCAGAAGAAGGGAAGGGGCCAAGAAGTTGCTGTGGAAACGCAACCCATTGTGGTCGCAGCCGTTGATCTCTCTTGGGGGACCCGGATTACGGATGAGATGCTTAAGAAAACCAATTTTCTCAAAGGGAGTCTTGCCACAGGATATTTTTCCGACCCAGCTTTGGTCGTTGGAAGGGTCTTGATCTATCCTGTGAAGGTCAACGAACCAATCTTCGAGTCCCGATTGGCTCCCGTGGAGATGAAAACCGGAGGAGTTGCTGCGGTGATCAGTCCAAAAAAACGGGCGATCGCTGTCAAGGTAGATAAAGTGATAGGGGTTTCCGGATTCATTCACCCGGGTAATCGCGTCGATGTTCTGATGACCTTAGCCACAGGAAGAACCTTTAATCCTGTGACCAAGACCATTTTAGAAAATATCCTCGTCTTAGCCGTCGGTTCAGAGACAAAAGAAAGAAAAGGTTCGGAGGAAAGGTCTTCACCCACGGATGTCATCACCCTGGAGGTCACCCCAGAGGAAGCAGAAAAATTGGCCCTTGCCATTACAGAAGGCAGGCTTCAACTCGCCCTCCGGAATTTCAGCGATACGGAGAATGTCGTCACTCACGGGACGACTGTATCCACTCTGCTCGGTTCTCATTCTCCTAGTCCGCCCAAAGAGCTGAGGCCACCTGTCAGAAGAGAGGTGGAAGTCAAAAAAATAACTCCCCAAGAACTACCGCCACCTCCCGTGGAGAAGAAAGTAGAGAGTCCTAAAGTGTCCACCCATACCGTTGAATTGATCAAGGGAAGCAAGGTCAGTGAAGTGAAATTTGAAGGGAGTGAATAAACATTGAATAAACGAACAGGTGCCATCTTAGCGGTGATTGTATTGATATCCTTTCTAGTGTTCTCAAACCATGCCTGGGGGCAAGGTCCACCGCGTCTCAAACCTGAGACCACCTCGCCGCAGAAATTGCATTTGACGGTGGGTAAATCGATCATCATTCAAAGCCCGGGGGCGGTCAGGCGTGTCTCTCTCGTTTCCCCGGAAATAGCTGATGCCATGGTGCTCAGCCCCTACCAGATTTATCTGACGGGAAAGGCATCCGGACTCACCCATGTAACGCTCTGGGATGTGGGCGACAAGGTGATCGGCATCTTAGAACTCGAGATCTCTCCGGACATCTCCCGGCTGAAAGAGATGCTTTACAAAATCCTTCCTGAGGAGAAAGACATCCGGATCAATTCGACCCACGATCAAATCGCCCTTTCTGGAACGGTTTCGAGTGCGGCCAATCTCTCACAGGTGCTGGCCCTGACTGGCCCCTTTGCTCCTTTAGATGAGAAAAAGGAACCGAAAATCATCAATTTGTTGGAAGTGGCTGGCGTTCATCAGGTCATGTTGGAGGTCCGGGTCTCAGAGATCTCTCGAAGCCTCCTGAGGAGATTGGGTTTTAATTTTAACTACGTCGGCGGCAGTGGTACGAATTTAGGATTGAGTCTCTTGAATCGATTGACCACCCTCCCAGCAGGAGGATTCCCCTCTGCAGGGATTGACGTCTCGGAATCGATCAATGCGATCTTTCGTTTTCTCAGTAGTGAGACGACCTGGATCGTCTTTATCGATGCGCTTAAGGAGGAAGGCCTGCTCAAAGTTTTGGCAGAACCCACCCTCATTACGTTAAGCGGAAAGACGGCCAATTTTCTTGCGGGTGGGGAATTTCCCATCCCCGTCCCTCAAAGTACAGGAGGCGGCGGAACGACCATTACCATTGAATACAAACCCTTTGGGGTAGGGCTCAATTTCACTCCCACGGTACTAAGCAACAAAAAGATCAACATGCAGGTGACCCCGGAGGTCTCAGAGCTCGACTTTTCGAATGCCTTGACAATCAGTGGATTTGTCGTTCCCTCCATCACCACCCGAAGGGTTTCGACGGTGATTGAACTAGCCGATGGCCAGAGCTTCGCCATAGCCGGGTTGCTCAAGGATGATGTGCGAGAGATCGTTTCCAAATTCCCTCTGTTAGGGGATATCCCTGTGCTCGGCGCTCTATTTCGGAGCACCTCATTTAGAAAGAATGAGAGCGAATTGATTGTGATTGTCACGCCCCATCTGGTGAAACCTCTCGATATGGCAAAGCAGACCCTGCCGACCGATCAATATGTGGAACCCAATGATCTAGAATTTTACTTACTGGGAAACATGGAGGGGAGAGGAAAACCCCATCCGGTCAAGGGGTCAGGGCTTGAAGGCCAATTCGGGCATATCCTGCCCAAATGAAACGGAGGAACGGATGATCAAAAGATGTTTGATACTCTCTGGATGGATCGCCCTTCTTTTTTTATTGATGAGTTGTGCCGCCAGCCGGTTGGACATGGATTTCGGGACCTCATCGAGGCTTTTAAGGATCAATCAAATCCAAAATCCCGAGGCTGAAAAGAATGTTGAGCCAGTTTACGGATTGGATGGGGAAGCGGCACAGGCCAACACAGAAAAATACCGGAAGGATTTTGAGAAACCTCCTCCACCGGTTCCTTCTTCGCTCACGATAGGGATTTCAGGTAAGAAGTAGGATGAAAGTGAAATCAAGAGGTGAGGCAGGAGCTTCAGCGGTCGAGTTTGCGATCGTTTTGCCAATCCTGGTTCTATTGATTTTTGGGATCATTGAATTTAGTGTCGCCCTTTACGACAAAGCCATGATCACCAATGCCAGTCGTGAAGGGGCCAGGTCAGGTATCGTTTTCAGGGTTCCATCCGTCACGGATGAGGAGATTATTAACGTCGTGAACAATTACCTGGGCAGCAGCCTTATCACCTTTGGTGCGCCTATTGCAGCCAATACCACGGTAACAAGAATTGGCTACAATCCAGGAGACGAACTGAAAGTAACAGTCAATTACATTTATACTTTTTTGATCGTTCCTAGCTTTGTTGTGAGTCTCAGCGGAGGAATAAATATGGCGGCTGAGACGGTGATGAGAATGGAATAGGGAGAAGGGGAAACATATCGAAAAGGAAAATGATCTGTTTTTCTTGAAACCATTAAAGCACCAACAGGGCGCGACGGTTATCATGGTCGCTCTGCTTATTCTGGTCTTCATAGGTTTTGCTGCAGTGGCCATTGACATCGGACATCTCCTCCTAGTCCGCAACGAGTTGCAAAACGCCGCCGATGCCGGATGTCTTGCCGGAGCCAGATTCCTATATAGTGATGATGGTATGGCTGTCAATGAGAATTCGAATCAGATTGCCTATCAAGCCGCCATTGCAAACAAAAGTGATAAGGCCCCGGTCGATGTCCATTGGGCTGCAGGAAATATGGGAGATGTAGAGAGGGGCCATTGGGCTTTTGCAACCCGTGCTTTCACACCCACTGAGCTCACCCAACCGGTGAATCTTTGGGACGTCGCACCGGAAGAATTAGATGCCAATCCCGCTTTTATTAATGCGTTGAGGGTGAAGACAAGAAGAGAAGATACCCCCAGCGCTTCCTTTTTTGCTCGAATGTTTGGCTATGAGAACTTTTCTCTTTCGAAGGAAGCCATTGCCTACATCGGATTTGCGGGGACGCTTTCTCCGGGAGAGGCAGATCAACCCATTGCCATTTGTAGGGAGAGCCTTCTAACGAATGGTCAATATGCTTGTTCAACGGGTCGAATGATTACCAATCATGAAGTGGTAACAGGCCTGGAGAGCGGAGGATGGACTGACTTTAACCAGGATAACCCCTGCCTCACGGGAACCAATGCTGAAACCGTAAGATCTCTCATCTGTAATGCCGGCAATCCTGACTCAATTATTCTGGGTCAACCCATCGCCATCCACGGAGGATATATCCAAAATGCCCATGGCATGTTGAGAGAATGTTGGCAAAATCTCACCGGAGAGACACAACTATGGACTTTAACGCTTCCCGTGATAGAGTGCCCGGGGAACAATGTAGATAGCTGTGCAACAATGGTGGGCGCGGTTACCGTCAATATCGTGTGGATCACCCCGTGGGAAGATGATCCTTCTTACAGTTGGGCTCCATGGCAGATGGAGAACCCAAGGACAGGCACCACCTGGTTTTCGAATAACCCGGATGGCCAAGTACGCTGGAACAGCTTTGTACAGAATTTCAACTTACAAAATGTAGATGGGAGTCCCGTTCCTTATCAAAGGAGGGGGGTCTATTTTTTACCGGATTGTAACACCCATCAACCCAAGGGCCGAACGGGCGGAGAAAATTTCGGCATCATGGCAAAAATCCCGGTGCTCGCAAAGTAGAGGAAGCCTATGGCAGACAATCCCATTCTGGTTAGGTTTGAAATTAAGCAACCGAAGGTCAAGGAAGAACTGGAAGGGATCATCTCTTCAACGGAAGGATTTCAGCTTGATAACTCAAGCTCGGCAGTCTCCTGCGACCTTCTGATTCTTGAGATCGGAGAAGATCTTAGGAAAGAGTTTCAGCTGGCTCATAATATCCAGGACTCGGGAATGGCCAGAGAGATCTTTTTTACGTCATCCCGTCTGGATCCGGAACTCCTGCTTCAAGCCTTAAGGGTTGGAGCAAAAGAGTTCTTTCCTCAACCGATTAAAAAGGAAGAGGTGAAAGCAGCCCTTCTGCAATTAAAGGAACGGAGAGGAAAAGGAAAATTTGATGGGGAGAAAAGAAAGCATGGGAAGATCATTGATGTCATCGGCAGCAAGGGAGGCGTGGGAAATACTACGCTTGCGGTCAACCTGGCGGCCAGTTTGATTGAAACCCCTGGATCTCCTTTGGTGGCCCTGATCGATATGAACCTTCTCTTTGGAGAGATTCCGATCTTTCTAAATATCGAATCCGTTTTCAACTGGGGGGAGATTGCAAGAAATATTTCAAGATTGGATGCCACCTATCTGATGAGCATCCTTTCCAAGCACTCCTCGGGCATCTATGTCCTCCCCTCTCCCACAGGATTGGACGGGGTGAACGTGGCCAATCCGGAGATCATTGAGAAGCTTCTTGGGCTGATGCGAAATGTCTTCGATTACATCGTGATTGACGGAGGGCAGGCCCTGGATGATATCTCCATGAAGATTCTCGAGATGTCAGATATGGTCTTCCTGGTGGCCATCCTGAGCCTTCCCTGCCTGACCAATGTGAAGAGGCTGCTCTGGATCTTCCAGAAGTTAGGGTATCCTGAACAGGAGGATATTAAGATTGTCATCAATCGGCATTCCCGGAAACTCACGGTCATTACCCCAAAGGAAGCTGAGGAGAGCATCAATCAAAAGATCTTCTGGTTCGTCCCGAACGACTATCCCACCACCATGTCTGCGATCAACCAGGGAAAAACCCTTTCCGCGGTGGCCCCGGGTGCCGAGGTAAGTAGGAACCTCAGAGAATTGGCCTCTACCTTCATCGAGAAGGAAGGGAAGGAAAAAGAGAAGGGCGGATTTTGGAGCGGAATTCTCAGATAGAGGAACATAGAGGGATGACGTCATGGCAGTGATGAACATACGATCGAACAAAGCGATAGGAAGAATGAGAGGCACTGGACCTGCCGCCGTTGAGGGGAAGCTGGAACAGTTCTTGATCACCAAAGAATATTATGAATTGAAAACGAGGATCCATGACCGCCTGCTCACTCTAATCGATCTGTCTCTCATCGACTCTCTCGACGAAGCCATGCTCCGGCAGGAGATCAGGAGGCTGGTGGAGAGAATCCTCATTGAGGAAAAGAATAGCATCCCGCTCAATTACAATGAGAGGGAGAGGCTGTTCAAAGAAATCCAGTACGAGGTGATGGGGCTGGGGCCCTTGGAGCCCTTCTTACAAGATCCCACCATCTCCGATATTTTGGTCAACACCCATAAACAGATTTATGTGGAGCGATTCGGAAAACTCGAACTCACCGAAGCAGGATTTAAAGACGATGCCCATCTGAGGAGGATCATCGACAAAATTGTCTCTGCAGTGGGGCGCCGGATTGACGAATCTTGTCCCATGGTGGACGCAAGGCTCCCCGACGGGTCCCGAGTGAATGCCATCATTCCTCCTTTGTCCATAGACGGACCTATCCTATCCATCCGACGATTTGCCGTCGAACCTCTTGAACTCGAAGACCTCATCAAATTCAAAGCCCTGACCCCTGAGATCGGAGAGCTTTTGAAGGGGATTGTGAAAGCCAAGCTCAATATTTTGATCTCCGGAGGGACTGGAACAGGAAAGACCACCTTGTTAAACGTCCTCTCCCGATTCATTCCTTCCAATGAGAGAATTGTAACCATCGAGGATTCCGCCGAACTTCAACTGAAACAAGAGCACGTGGTTCGTCTGGAAACCAGGCCTTCCAATATCGAGGGGAAAGGGGAAGTGACCCAGAGGGATTTAGTCAGGAATAGCCTGAGAATGCGACCTGACCGGATTATTGTCGGTGAGGTTCGGGGAGGAGAAGTTCTGGATATGTTCCAGGCCATGAATACAGGACATGATGGTTCTCTCTCTTCCATCCATGCCAATTCTCCTCGGGATGCCCTCATGCGATTGGAAACCCTTGCGGCGATGACAGGATTAAATATCCAGAGCATCTTTATCAGAAAATATATCAGTTCAGCCCTCAATATCATCGTCCATCTTGCCCGTTTGGTGGATGGGAACCGGAAGATCGTAAGTTTTCAGGAGATTGCAGGCATGGAAGGTGACACCATTATTCTGCAGGAGATCTTCTCTTTCGAACAGACCGGTCTGGATGAAGAGGGCAAGGTTAAAGGAAGGTTTCGGGCCAGGGGCTACCGGCCGAAATTTGCAGACAAGTTCAGGTCCCTCAATATCCCAATTCCCTATGATCTTTTCGATACAGACAAGGTTCACGAAATCTAAAACCTGGAAGGGTAAAGATCCATGGATCTTTTGATCGCGATCACTATTTTTATTCTTACCCTGGTCTTGATCGAAGGGGGGTATTATGCCCTAAGAAAGATACGGAGTCCGGAAAAGAGGGAAGTCCTCAGGCGGCTCCGGGGGTATCCTACCACAGAATATGACCGTGAGATCATCGACATCATGCGAAAAAGCATGTTGAGCGACGTCCCTTGGCTCAATCGGATGCTTTTGAGCATTCGATGGACGGATAAGTTGAGTCGCATGATCGAACAGTCCGGAACCGAATCGACCCTGGGTGTCTTTATTTTGCTTTCCATTGTATTGGCCGCTGGGGGTTTTGTGATCAGTTTATGGGTGGCATCCAATGCTCTTCTATCCTTGATCATAGCCTTCTTCCTCGGAGTTTTCCCCTTCCTCTATGTTTATCTGAAGAAAAAGCGGAGGATGGAGAAATTTCAGCGGCAATTGCCGGATGCCCTGGATTTGATCGCCCGAGCCTTAAAGGCAGGACATGCCTTTACCGGCGGGCTGAAGATGGTGGGCGATGAACTGGGAGAACCCGTCGGTACCGAATTTGAGAAGACCCTTCATGAGATCAATTTCGGATCGGGAGTCCCCGAGGCCCTGAAGGGCCTCACCCAACGAGTCGATTGTCCGGATCTCAGGTTTTTTATCATTTCTGTTATCATCCAGAGGGAGACGGGAGGGAATCTTGCCGAGATTTTGGCAAAGATTGCCTACCTCATTCGGGAAAGATTCAAACTCCAAAATCGTGTGCAGGTCCTCTCGGCGGAGGGAAAACTCTCGGCCATCATCTTGATTGCTATTCCCTTTGTGATCGCGTTAGCCCTCTCCGTCCTGAACCCAGTGTATATCAAAACATTGTTTATCGATCCGATCGGAAAAGCTCTGGTCGCTTTCTCGTTGCTCATGATGGCCATCGGAATGGTTGTCATGAAAAGAATGATCGAAATCAGGGTATAGGAAAATCTATGGTCGGTTTTGAAATTTTAATCATCTTTTTAACCTTTACTGCTGTGATGCTCTTCAGCCTGGGAATCTTTTTTTTCGTCGGCTATCAGAAGGAGCAGTGGAGGCTCAGCAAGAGAATCAAGCAGATAGGCGGCGTCATCCGGTCTGAAGAATTTACGGATGTGTTTTATAAACTTAAAGACCAGGTTGTGAAGCTCGTCGGATCCTTAGGGAAACTTGTAAAACCCAAAAGCCAAGGAGGGGCATCCAATCTTCAAAAGAACCTTCTAAGGGCGGGATATCGAAGGGAGAGTGCCTCCGTCATCTTTCTGGGTCTGAAGGCCTTTCTGGCTATCGTCTTCCTCGGGGCCTCTGTATTGATCAGAATATGGGTCCTCAAAACCATTTCCTCTTTTCACCTGATCCTCTTTTCCATAGTCTTGGCCTATATCGGGTTCTATTTACCCAATCTCTGGCTTCGGATCAAAAGCGCCAGGCGGGAGGAAAAGATCCTCGAGGGGTTCCCGGACGCTCTAGATCTGATGGTGGTTTGTGTGGAAGCTGGCATCGGTCTCGATGCTGCCATCAATCGGGTCGGAGAAGAGATAAAACTGAGCAACAAGGTGTTGGCCGAGGAATTTAGGCTCTTGAGTCTGGAATTGAGGGCTGGGAAACAACGGCGGGATGCTTTGAGAAATCTCGCCACGAGGACAGGCTTGGAGGATGTGAGCAGCCTGGTTTCCCTGTTGATTCAGACCGATAAATTCGGAACGAGCGTCGCTCAGGCCCTGAGAGTCCATTCTGAATCAATGAGGATTAAACGATATCAAAAAGCGGAGGAGCTCGCAACTAAATTACCCGTGAAATTGGTCTTCCCTCTGATCATTTTTATCTTCCCCTCCATTTTTGTGACGGTTCTGGGTCCCGCCATCATCCAGATCTTCAGGGTCTTACTTCCTCGCTTGGCAGGCCAATGAGGTGAAAGGAAAATGGTGTTGAAATCTAAAAAAAAGAGAGGAATGGGCTTCTGTCTACTTATCGCTTTTCTGATCCTTCTTATGACCGGTTGTTCCGGGAGCAGAAATACCCAGCGGGGAATCTCTGAGAACGCTTATAAGAAATTCATGGAAAGGCAGAAGGCCTTGGCAGCTGATGAACAGGTTTCGAAAGAGAATCCGGTGATGACTTCAGAGGAATTAGACAGGATGGGAGATTTTTATGTGAAACAGGGGAATCTCCCGATGGCCTTTCTCCAATACGATAAAGCCCTCCGTTTGGATCGAAATCAGCCAGGCATCCATTACAAAATGGGGCGGCTTTTCCTGGGAAAAGGAATGGCTGAAGAAGCCCAGAATGAGTTTCTGGAGGTGTTGAAAGTCAATCCTCAACATGCCCAAGCCTTTGAAGGGTTGGGATGGGTCTTTTTAAAGACGGGCGATCTTGAAAGGGCCGAGAAAAACCTGCAACAGGCTATCGCTCTTGAGGATACCCTATGGCAGGCCCACCATCTACTGGGAATTATTTATGATCGTCAGCAAAATTACGAGGGGGCCATACAGCAATATAAAAAAGCGATTTCCGTCAAGCCGAACATGGCCATGTTGTTCAATAATCTTGGGATGTGTTTACTCTTAAAGGGAGATTATGGCGAAGCCCTTAAATCCTTTTTAAAGGCTTCGAAGTTAGAGACCTCCAATGATAGGGTCAACAACAATTTGGGCCTAACCTTATGCAAATTGGGAAGGTACGAGGAAGCCCTTGAGGTCTTCAAAAAGAGTGGGGATGAGGCAGCAGCTTATAATAATTTGGGGTATGTTCTTATGATCGAAGGGAAAAACAAAGAAGCGATCGAGGCCTTTGAGAAGGCCATTGAAATCAAACCTGGATTCTATACGAAGGCTTATGAAAATCTGAAAAAAGCCAAAACCGCCCATTCTTCATCCCCTTAGGATATCTACCTAACTGCCCGGTTATATTGGAATCTTTCACTTAGAGTTCCCTATTTTCCGAATCCTTGCACATTCACCCTCGCCATTCGAAGGGTCTCAGGGTCCTAACAATTCCTTTAAATTGTAATGCCTGCCACTCATCCATCCCACCCCTCTGTCAATTGACTCCCCAAGGAAAATACCAATTATTTCTTGAAGATTGCTCAATAAACTTTTTTTCACAGGTCGATTTTGTCTCTTTTAGGGCTGTCCTTGGCCCTAAGAAGTAGATGAGGTAATAGAGGATGTTCTTGGAAAAGAGGTTAGTATAATTAGTTGAAATTATTTGGTTTTTATTTGTGAAAAAAAAGGCTTTGACCACGGGAAAACGGGATATTATATTAAAGCAAGGCCCTCTTGAGGCAAATAATCATGGACGAAATTAGTTATCAAAAATTACTTACAACCCGGATTGGCGACTTGGGACTGGATCCCAATGCAAGCATGGCTTCTTGTTTCAAGAGGCTTAGGAAAGAGTTGAAGGAGCACCATGTCCTCCTATGGCCTGATTTCTATTTCGGAAATGAATGGGGTTGTGTGAACAAAAAGATTTCAATCAGTATCCCATTCTATCTGGCAACTCCTGAGCTAAAAGACCTTGAAGGTGAATCTCCCACGAACGAGGAGTTGATCAAGATCCTCCGTCATGAGACAGGCCATGCGGTCAATTATGCCTATAAACTCTGGCAGCGGAAGGAGTGGAAAGAGACCTTCGGGGATTTTAATAAGAAATACCGGGATGGGTACCTCTACCGGGTGAACCCCTGGTCGAAAAGTTATGTTAGGCATCTCCATTATCTTGGAGACCCTCACTATGCTCAGAAACATCCCGATGAAGATTGGGCTGAGACATTTGCCATATGGCTCGATTCCCGTTCTCACTGGGACGTGAAATATCGAAATTGGCCTAATGCGCTGGATAAGGTGTCCTGTGTAGATCGCTTGATGGAAGAGATTGCTGGAGAGGAACCTTTAAACACAAGAAAGAAAAGGGAAGGAACCTATTCGATCATTGAAGAGACTGTATCGGAGTGGTGGGGATTAGATGGGGAGATACTCGACCAGGAGGTCCAGGAATATCTCAACGACATGAATGAACTCTTCATCAAACCTTCAAATGGCCGGAGAAACCTCCTCCCTGCCTGGAAATTGATTCAAAAATATGCAAGGCTCATGGCCGAACGGGTCAGCCTATGGATCTCTGGATCGAACAGGAACACCATTCGAAAAAGCCTCCGACAATGGGAGGCCATCTGTAGAAACGAATCGTTAGGGTATCATCCGGAGGAGGAAGAGAGGAAGGTCATCGAATTGACCACCCTCCTCACCTACCACGTGGTGGATGGGGTCCACCATCTTAGCAACTAAATCTATCATCCTTACCCCCCCCTCTCGCCGGGAGACTGTGTCGTAATGTCATTCTGAGGGATCAGCCGAAGAATCTTTGTTTTCCAACCTATTGATTCTATGAGATTCTTCACTTCGTTCAGAATGACAAGCATGGCGTTTCCCCCCATTCCGACACAGTCTCCGGTGGGGAGAGGGGAAGGGTGAGGGGATTAAAGGATGACCGTCTTTTTGATGGCCCTTAGAATTTCGGATGGTTCGTCGAAGACCTGAAGGATTTCAAGATCAGGGAGAGAGATCTTTCCTTCTTTTAGGAGGGTCTCTTTGATCCAGTCGAGAAGACCCTTCCAGTATTGAGATCCAACCAGAATGACGGGGAAGGGTCTAATTCTTTGGGTCTGGATGAGCGTTAACGCTTCAAACAGTTCATCCATCGTCCCAAAGCCTCCTGGAAGGATGATATAAGCTACCGCATATTTAACGAACATCACTTTCCGGACGAAAAAATAGCGAAAATTCAACTTGATGTTGGCATAGGGGTTGGGTTCCTGTTCCAAGGGAATCTGGATATTAAGACCGATCGACTTTCCCCCTGCTAATGCAGCCCCTTTGTTGGCTGCCTCCATGACCCCGGGGCCACCTCCCGTGATTACACCGAAGCCGTTCTCAGCGAGAAGCTGCCCAATCATTTCGGCTCTCTGGTAGACCTCGTCCTGCGGTTGCGCGCGGGAGGAGCCAAAGATGGTCACGGAGGGATGGCACTCAGCAAGGGCCTCGAATCCCTCTACAAATTCCGCCAGGATGTGAAACATTCTCCACGAATCCCTGACCGTAATCTCATTGATAATGTATTGTTTGTTCGGCATGGTCCCTCCTTTTGGTTACTCATTTTTATTGCCAATTAACTAAATTTATATTAGGAAGAGGAGAGTTTCAAGACTTCTTTTAGCAAGATGGTAAGGGGGGTTTCAATCTCCCTATTTATGGGCGACCTGCCTTCGCCGGAACGCTTCGTGCAGGTAGGCTGAAGTCGCCCCCACCCATTTCGTTAAATATTATAACGAATAACGCATAACTTTTTCTGAGAGGAGTAGATTCATGAAAGTAGAATTCTTAGGGGGGATCAGGACAGTAACGGGATCAGCCACCCTTCTCCAAAAAGATTCTCTCCTGTGGCTGGTCGATTGTGGAATGTTTCAGGGAGGGAGAGCGATAGAAGAGAGGAACCGAAATGTGCATCCCTACTATCCAAGAGAACTCTCCTTTATTTTGCTAACCCATGCCCATATTGACCACAGCGGTCTGATTCCTAAGCTGGTAAAAGAAGGATTCCGAGGAAAGGTGGTCTGTACAAAGGCCACTTTCGATCTCTGTGAAATAATGCTGAAGGATAGTGGTCACATTCAGGAGATAGAGGCTGAGTGGCAGAGTCGCAAAAATAAAAGATCCGGAAGAGAGGATACGGCCCCTCTTTATACCGCGGAGGATGCGGAGAAAAGCCTCCGCTATTTTCAGACCGTGGGTTACGATGAAATTCTCTCCCTGTCGGACGGATTGAAGGTACGATTTCAAGATGCTGGCCATATCTTGGGATCGGCCATTATTGAAACCTGGGTCGAAGAGGGAGGCCAGGGAAAGAAGTTGGTCTTTTCAGGGGACCTTGGGGGTTCAGGCCGTCCTATTATCCGGGATCCTTCCCCAGTTGTGGACGCAGATATCCTCTGGCTGGAATCGACCTATGGGGATCGGCTTCATAAGTCGAGAGACGAGACCGTAGAGGAACTATTGAAGATTATTCTAGAAGCCATTTCGCAACAGGCCAAGGTCGTCATCCCTGCCTTTGCCGTCGAACGGACTCAGGATCTCATCTACACCATCAGCCAATTGATACGGAAGGACCTCATGCCTTCAATTCCCGTTTATATAGATAGCCCATTGGCCATCTCGGCCACGGAGATCTTTAAGAAAAATCCGGATTGTTTTGACGAAGAGACGAAAAGTCTCCTATTAGGAGGAGAAGATCCTTTAGAGCTACCCGAAATTAAGTACACTCGGACCACAGAGGAATCGAAAGCGATCAATGAAGATCCAAGGTCAGGAATCATCATATCGGCTAGCGGGATGTGTGACTCCGGAAGGGTTCAGCATCACCTGAAACATCATCTTTGGCGGAGCGAATCCCACATCGTCTTTATCGGCTATCAGGCGGAAGGTACGGTTGGGAGAAGGATCGTTGATGGGGCGGAGACCATCAGGCTTTTTGGAGAGGAGATCGCTGTCAGAGCTCATGTCCACACCTTGGGTGGATTTTCTGCCCATGCGGATCAGAAAGGGTTGCTCGAATGGCTCTCCCACTTCAGAAATCCTAACCTCGAGGTCTTCGTCAACCATGGGGAAGAGAAGGTTTCAATGATACTGAGCGAGATCATCCATCAAAAGCTCAAGTTTGAAGCGGCTGTCCCTCAATGGAGGGAGAAAAGGTTCCTTTTTACTCCTGAGGAAAAGGTCGTGCCTAGGGAGAAGATAGAGGCGGTGGAATCACCCGAAGAAAGATGGTCCTCTCTTTCGAAGCATTTGGAAAGAGGCTATAAGAAGCTGCGTCGCAAGTTAAAAATGCGAAGATTAAAAAGAGGGGATATCAGGGACCCCGAGTGGTTGAAAGAGTTAGAAGAGGTCAATAAGAAGTTAGAGAAATTGGAATCGGAACTGGAATGAACCTCCGCAGTGGGTAATCCCCTCTTTCCCCCTTTAGTAAAGGGGGGATGAAGGGGGATTTGAGAAAGATTGGCAATGGGAGGAAAGGGAAGCTTTTCGTGGTTGAATTGATCAAGATCGGTTTTATCTTTTTTGCGATTATTATTCTCACCTTCATGAAGGTGAATCTCTGGATCAGCCTCCTCGGAACCACTTTTCTAGTTGGGCTTCTCTTCCATCTCCCGGTCGCCAAGATCGGGATGGATCTT
>Ga0315282_10008016_pt1 | contig 17187 bp, 16 predicted proteins | sample YL17G07_20_MG_FD_203693 | JGI IMG/M metagenome (GOLD analysis project Ga0315282, IMG submission 203693) | Sediment microbial communities from Yellowstone Lake, YNP, Wyoming, USA - YL17G07_20 | ecosystem: Environmental > Aquatic > Freshwater > Lake > Sediment | place: USA: Wyoming | collected... | reverse complement strand
TAGCCTTTTTTCCTGGTGTGGAGCGAACTTCTCCTCCTTGCCTTCCTTCCTCTCGTCTCTTCTCTTCTCGGATTTGTCCTTCGCTTGTTCCTTTTCCGCAGCCATAATGCACCAATATGTAAAGACAATTATATAAGTTAATATTTAAATATTACTTTTCGCGTTAGCGAACAGAAATCATTTTATTCAGAGATTATTTTGCCAGCGAATTCCTCGGCCTTTTTGCGTGCGTTTTCTGCCTGGTACAACGCTCTTCCCACTATCGCGTGCCATTCGTCTCCAGCGGCTTTCGCAGCCTCGCTTATGTCGCCGCCCTGCGTTATCATGCCAGGAGAATAGAACACTGGCTTTATCCCCTTCGAAACGAGCATCTTTTTGTATTCTGCGATACGCTCGGGCTTGTTCCCCGGAACGACAAAATCCCTTACACCGAGCGATGCTGCGATCTCGTATATCGTTTTCGGCGCGCTGTTAAGGATGAAGCCGCCGTCGCTTTCCAGGTATTTGGGATGCGTCATTTCCCCGCCAATTATCACGCCTAACCCTTCGCCTTTCGCAGCCTCTATCCATCGTTTCTCGGTTTCGGGCCCTGCCTGCGGGAAAAGTATGACCGCATCCACACCTTTGCATGCTTTCATGAATTTCTCGCCCATATCAGGTATGTCCGTCCCGGCTTTCTGGTGGTCGTAGATTATGGGAAGGCTCGTCTGACGCCTGATGGTTTCGATGACCTTTTTCATGCCGAAAGGAATCACCAGCTCGAAGCCTATCTTGTATCCGCCTATTCCCTTTACATCGCATGTCTCCTTCACCAGCCTTTCCAGCGCTTCCAGATTCGGAAGGTCGCATGCAGGTATTACGCTTCTCTTCAGCTTTATTATGCTCATTTCATCGCCTCCAGAAGTTATTTCACTCCATACTTATCCAGATACTCGTGCATTTTCTTCTTCATCTCATCGTCGATGTGAATTTTCCCGTCCACTTTCCTGTTATGGAGATATTCCATAATCTCCCTTATCGTGGCTATGGGTTTCACGCTTATGCCGTATTTCTCCTTTACCTCGGCCACCGCAGACTTGCCATCCAGCCCGACCTCCTGCCTGTCCACCGATATGACGACGCACGGTATCTCGACATTTGCGAGTTTTTTCAGCAGGTCTACCGAAAGACCTATCGACGTTCCTGACGTTATGACGTCGTCCACGAGAACGACCTTGACGCCGTCCTTTATGTCAGCTCCTATTACAATATCCTTCTCGCCGTAATCCTTCGCTTCTTTCCGGTTAAAAGCGAAGCCCTTGTTCATGCCCATTTCCGACAGCGATATAACGGCGGCCAGCGAGAGGGGAATTCCTTTGTAAGCAGGACCGAAAACCACGTCAAAATCGCTTCCAAGCGCGTTTTTGATGGCCTCTGCATAAAAATATCCGAGCCTTGAAATCGTATTGCCGCTATTGAACATGCCGGTGCTTATGAAATAAGGCGACATGCGCCCGCTTTTGAGCTTGAACTCACCGAATTTGAGCGCTCCTGTTTTCACAAGGAACTCTATGAACTCCTTTTTGTAGTTATCCATAAAATTCAACCTCCATCCCTTTCATCTTATCATAAACCTCTCCGCTCTCGAAAATGACATTCCCCCTCGCGATGGTCTTCACCGGCCATCCGGCGATCTCGAAGCCTTCGAAAGGCGACCATCCACATTTCGTGAAGAGCTCGTCATTTCTTATCTTCTTCCGGAGTTTCATATCTATTATAACCATGTCCGCATCCATCCCTTCTTTTATGAAGCCTTTGTTTTCCAGTCTGAATATCCTTGCCGGATTCTCGCACATCATTTCAACTATTTTTTCAAGCGTTATCCTCCCTTTGTTTACCGCGTCCAGCATGAGAGGGACGCGTGTCTCCACGCCCGGTACGCCATAAACTTCACTTGTTCGCTTTTCTTCTGCAGTATGAGGCGCATGATCGCTGCCTATCGTGTCTATGAACCCTTCGTTTATCGCTTTCCAGAGCGAAGCCCTGTCTTTGTCGGTCTTCAGCGGCGGTTTCATTCTAACGAATTTGTTCTGGTCGTTTTCCGTAAGGAAAAGATGATGCGGCGTAACTTCGGAGAAAACGTTTTTTCTCGATTTTTTTACATACTCAAGTTCGTTTTCCGAGCTTACGTGGCACAGGTAAATTTTTTTATTCAAATCTTCTGCAAAGCGAGTGGCTTTGCCGGCGTTCGCTTCTTCCGCATGGAAGGAGCAGAAAGACGAGTGATTTATTACGTTTCTGATTATGTTCTCGTCCCGTATCAGCATGTTCCCTGTCGAGGCGTCCATGAATATCTTTACCGAAGCTATGCGCTTCGCATTCTTTATTTCTTCAAGATTCCCGTCAGAAGAACCAAAATGGAAGCCGAAATCGACGATTGATTTTTCCGAAGCATACTTTCTTTTTTCGTCGAGAAGCTTGGTAGTCAGCGTCGGAGGCTTGGTGTTGGGCATGTCGATGAAGCACGTCACTCCTCCGGTCGCCGCCGCGAAGCTCCCGCTCCTGAAATCCTCTTTGTGCGTCATTCCCGGTTCCCTGAAATGGACGTGGGGATCGATAAAACCGGGGAGAATTATCATTCCTTTCGCATTGATTACTTCATCTGTAGCATCCGTCCTCGACGAGGATATGCTTTTGATTTTGCCGTCCTCTATCAATACGCTCTTCTTCATGAGACTTCCGTTGATGTATATCCTCCCATTTTCCACAAGAAGCGTCATGTACATCTCCATTTTGCATATTCGGCAATAGCGACCTTCACGCCGGATTTCAGCCTCGCCTCTTTCCCGAAGTCGGTCATCTTCCTCAGATGTTCAGAGCCGAATACAGGTCCTTCCCTGCATACGCGGAATCCGTTTATCTCGCACTGGCCGCACACGCCGAACCCGCATTTCATGTAGCGCTCCAGACTGGCTTCGCATTCGACGCCGTAACGTTCGCAGAGTTCGAAGACGCGTTTCATCATTATCTCCGGACCGCACGTGTAGACGACGCTGAACTTGTTTTTTTTCAAAGCGTTTTCAAGTATGTCAGTCGCGAGCCCTTTCGTTCCAGCCGTTCCGTCATCCGTCGTTGTGTTAACGTTCCTGAAGCGCCCGTTAAAAATTATCCTGTCCTTCGATTTCGCCCCCTGGATGATGAACGGATTTTTCAGATTCTCCATGAGCGTTGATAGCGGAGCGACGCCGCATCCGCCTGCGACGACGCACGCCTTCGCTTTCGTCGAGAACCCGTTTCCGTAAGGCCCGCGGACGCCGATTTTGTCGCCTTTTTTCATCCTGAACAGCGCGCTGGTGAATTTCCCCCTTTCCTCGACGGTTATCGCAGCTTCGCTGCCAACGTATGAAAGCGAAAAAGGTTTTTCATCAACTCCTGGTACCCATACCATCACGAACTGGCCTGGTTTAGCATCAATCCTTTTGTCAATGAAAAAGGTCTTTACATAAGGATTTTCCTCGACGATTCTCTTTATTCTCACCATATCAGGTATTTCAGCCATGCGCGATCCCCACAATCTCTTCGAAACTTTCATATTCGTTTTTGTCCATCCATTCTTCCATCTCTTCACATACCTTTTTGAACACTTCCATTCCCCTGTAATAAATGCCTGACCCTATCCCTATCGCCTTCGCTCCCGCCATCATCATCTCTATCGCATCCCTTCCGGTTAATATGCCTCCGGTGCCGATTATCGGTATTTTTACGCTCTCGTAAATATCGTAAACACAACGGATCGCAACAGGTTTAAGCGCAGGTCCTGAAACGCCTCCCATCTTGAATCCCAGAACTGGTTTTCTCGCTTCGATGTTTATCATCATTCCAGGTCCCATCGTATTGACCGCTGTTATCGCCTTCGCTCCTGCCTTCTCCGCCGCGGCCGCGACCTCGCCGATGTTTTTAGTGATCGGTGAAAGCTTTACGAAAACAGGAAGCTTCGTTTTCTTCACGACGGCCTTCGTTATTTCATACGTTTTTTCAGGCGTATCCTGCCCTGCAAGCGTCCCGAATCCAGGCGTGTGCGGGCATGAAAGCGGGATTTCTATTGCCGAGAAACCGCAGCCTTCCAGGCCACCAACCACTCTTACAAAATCTCCGGTTTCCTTTCCTATCACGCTCGCGATGACAGGTGCTTCCATCGCCTGCAGACCGGAAAATTCCTCCTTGGCTTTTTCAACCCCGGGATTCGAATATCCGACAGCATTCATCATGCCAGCTTCGAATGCCAGGACTGTCGGGTTTGGGTGGCCGTGGCGCTCTTCGAAAGAAATGGATTTTATTGTAACCGCTCCTGCGCCATTCTTTATTATTTCAGAAAGCAGCGAGCGTGAAACGCCGAGTATGCCTGAAGCAAGTATTGTGGGATTACGAAGGCGAATGCCACATAGTTCAACTTCCATCCTCATAAGCAATCCTATATAAGTTCGACATCCTCTTTCCCCACCACTCTCTCGCAGTAATGGCATCTGATTTTCAGCGGCTTCCTGGACAGAACATGGAATCGCGTCTTCGACGACTCCTTGTTGGTTATGCAATTCGTATTGGCGCATTTTATTATGCCGTTTATCATGTCAGGTATCTCCACTGAGAATTTCTTCGTAACCTTGTAGTTCTTTATTATATTTATGTTCGCCTCAGGCGCAATGAGCGCGATTTTGTCAACTTCCTGTTTCGTGAGGAACCGGTTGCCGATCTTTATCACGCCTTTCTTCCCGAGCTTTTTGCTCTCAAAATTCATGCCCAGCGTAAGGACGTTTCCGCTGTTCTTGAGATTGAGCATCTCGAGGACCTTGAAAGTGTTTTCGGTTGATATGTGGTCTATTACCGTGCCTTCCCTTATCGCGGATATCTTAAACGTTTTGCCTGTCATTTCATCTTCCCCAGTACGAGCGAAAGCAGCGCCTGGCGGACAGGTATCCCGTTTCCCGCCTGCTCGAAGTAAAGCGCGTGAGGCGTATCATCTAGTTCAGGGCTTATTTCATCAACCCTCGGAAGCGGATGCATTATCCTTAGCGATTTTTTGGCATGGGGAATTAATGATTTGTCCAGCCTGTAAATTCCAGCGTATTTCTTGTATTCTAGCGGGTCCGGGAAGCGTTCCTTCTGGATTCTCGTGGCATAAAGCACGTCCAGCTTTCCTATATATTTAAGAAGATCGGATTCCTCGTAATATTTCACGCCTTTCCTGTCTAGTTCCTCCAGATAAGAATCAGGCATTTTAAGCGCTTCTGGCGCGATGAAATAAAGGTTCGTCCTGAAATGTGATAAAGCAATCGCCAGCGAATGGACGGTCCTTCCGTATTTCAAATCTCCCAGGAATCCTATGTTCAGGCCGTCAATCCTTCCTTTCTCTTTTTGTATCGTATACAAATCAAGAAGCGTTTGCGTAGGATGCTGGTTCGCCCCGTCGCCGCCGTTTATTACTGGTATGCGGGTCGCTTCTGAAGCGAGTCTCGCCGCCCCCTCCACCGGATGCCTCATGACTATTACATCAGCATATTTCTCGACCATCTTTATTGTGTCCCATAGAGTTTCGCCTTTCTTAAGCGACGTGTTCCCTGGTTCGGAAAAGCCTATGACCTGCCCGCCAAGCCGCGTCATGGCGCTTTCGAAGCTGAGCCTCGTCCTTGTCGATGGCTCGAAAAAAAGCGACGCCATGACCTTTCCCTTCATTAGGGACGGGTTTGGGCGGCGTTCAATCGCCTTGGCTGTTTTCAGGACATGAAGAATCTCATCCTTTGAAAAATCCCTTATGGATATTATGTCCCTGTTTTTGAATTCCATTGAAATCCTTATTGTATTGTAAAAAAATCTTATAAAGGTTTTAATAACATTTTTAAATTCATCAGAAACAAATATTGTTAGTATTCTCGCAGATTCATTTTCTTTTTTTGGCGGACAGTGCAAAAAGCTTATATAATACGGCAGAATATTATGAATACCATTTGATGTTTATGAAAAGACTGATTGTTGCGATTTTGCTGATAGCATTTGTGGCGGTTTCGATACCCACGGCCAGTTCAGTCCCGGCTGTTACACAGAGCCTGAACATAATCCTAACAAAACAGAGCCCTTTTCCAGTTCAGCCTGACCAGATAGCGGACATAGAGGTTTCGCTGCAGAACACGGGCTATGGCGAGGCCGAAAACATAATACTTGAAGTACTCCCAAAGAACCCGTTCATCCTGGTTCCAGGCCAGGAGGCAATAAAATCTTTTTCCCGCGTTCCCGCTCAGGATCACGTCACTGCGACATACAAACTTTACGTTGACAAGAACGCCATAACCAATGGCTACGAACTGGAATTTAATTATTATCAGACGGGCACGGACGTAAAGACGACGGGCAAGGTCATCATTCAGGTTCAGGGCGTTCCGAAACTTGTGGTTGAAAAAATAGAAACCCAGCCGGAAAACATAGAGCCGGGGGATTCTGTTGAAATAACTGCATTCATAAAAAATGTCGGGACAGGTTCTGCTTCCTTTATGGAGGCAAGCCTGGTTTCAAACACATCATACATACTTCCAGTGCTTTCCGGAGGCCTTGACTACATCGGCGAAATAAAGCCCGGCGAAACAGGCCAGGCGAAATTCGAGATGAGCATCGACAACGCCGCCGAATACCAGACCTATCCTGGCATCATGTCGTTCAGCTATAAAGACGAGAGCGGCAATTCGCAGGTCAACACCTTCGCCGTCGGCATCCCGATAAGAGGGAAGCCTATAATAGACATCCTGAGCGCGAAGATTGACGGCTCCGACTTCAAGGTCGACATCGAAAACATCGGGACCGCCAACGCGAAGGCGCTCAAGATCCTTCTCATCCAGGGGGGCAAGACAGTGGACTCGGCGATCGCGAACGAGTTGAGGCCCGCGAAGTCCAAGACTGTCCGGTTCACGGGTTTCGAATACGGCCAGGCTGCCGTGAACATCTCCTATCTCGATGAGTCCAACCAATTTTTCAGCGAGGAATACCCAGTCAGCATAAACCCTTCTTCTGCCTCTTCGCAGGAAAGCAGCGGCGGCGGGCTGTCGCCACTCGTTCCTGTACTTATAGTCGTGGTGGTGCTGGAGAGCTATTACGTCTGGAGACTCAGGAAGCGGGCTAAAAAATAGGTCTGATTTTTAACAGCCTGAACAGCCGGCGAAGCCAAACAGAGTGAAGCCTATGAAAAAGACAATACTCGAACTAAAGGACGTGTGGAAGACTTACTGCATGAAGGATGTCGAAACGAATGCGCTGAGAGGCGTAAACCTGAAGATAGAGGCCGGGCAATATGCAGCGATAGTCGGGCCTTCCGGCTCGGGGAAATCGACGCTCATGCACATACTCGGCTGCCTTGACACGCCGACGAAGGGGAAGGTCCTGGTCGACGGGAAGGACGTGTCCGAGCTAAACGACGACGAACTTGCGCTGATAAGAAGAAATAAGATAGGTTTCGTGTTCCAGGCCTACAATCTGATAAGCAGCCTGAACGCGGTGGAAAACGTCGCGCTGCCCATGAGATTCAGCGGCTATTCGAAAGGCGATGCTTTCAGAAAGGCGAAAGAACTGCTCACAAGAGTCGGCCTGGAGAAGAGAATGAACCACAAGCCGAACGAGATGTCCGGAGGCGAGCAGCAGCGCGTCGCTATAGCCCGCGCCCTCATAAACGAGCCAGACATAATACTCGCCGACGAGCCGACAGGCAACCTCGACACGAAGACTGGCAAGGAGATTTTCGAGCTCGTCGAGAGCCTCCATACAAAGACGAAGAAGACGCTCATCATAGTCACCCATGACCTTAACCTTGCGCAGCGCGCGCACCAGGAGATAAGGATCAAGGACGGGGAGATAGTTGGTGAATATGCTCGATCTGGCCATAAAGGATCTGAAGGAGCATAGGGTAAGAACGATTCTTACAGTCCTTGGTATAATTATAGCCATAACTGCCATCATTTCTCTCGGCTCGATATCCGCCGGGGTCAACGAGCTTATAACGTCCACGGGAAGCAAGGTCGGCTCAAGCACGATTTTCGTCACGAAGCGCTTCGACATGTCCTTTGCGTCAGGTCCGCCCGGAAGCTTCGATATAGGAGCCATAAGCGCTGATGAAATCGATTCCCTTCGCTCGATAGCAGGCGTTAGCCGCGTCGTCCCGATAATAAGCAAAACCCCGGGCAACATGTTCGGCGAGGTAGACGCGATAGACATGAACGACCTCGATCTCTTCGGCGCCGCCGACCTAACGCTGAAGGAAGGCTCCTGGCCCGACAACGACGAGCAGGGAGTCGTGATGGGATCCGTTGCCGCGGGCATGTTCGGCGCCTCTTCTGGCGATTTCATAACCCTCAATAACAAGCAGGTCGAAGTTTTCGGCATCGCTGAAGAAGGACAGGGATCGTTCGATCTGCTCATAGTGATGCCCTACGCGTATGGTGAGGACATATACGACATGCAGGGCGAGGCGAACCAGATAGTCATCGAGCCTTCCGATATTTCGTTCGTGGACGAGATAAAGAACACCATCGAAGAAGAACATGACGATTTAATGGCCATGACCATCGCGGACGCGCTCAAGACGGCGCAGCAGTCGACGGCGACGCTCAACATCTTCACGCTGGGCATTGGATTCGTAGCGTCGCTGGTCGCAGGCATAGGGATAATAATCACCATGTACACCTCCGTGCTCGAGCGGCGGAGGGAGATAGGCATACTCAAGGCCGTCGGAGCGTTTCGCAGGACGATATTCAAGCAGATAATCGAGGAAGGCCTCATCCTTTCCGTTGCCGGGAGCCTGATAAGCCTCGCGATATCGTTCTTCTTCGTCGACCTTCTCAACAACGTCCTCCTAGGCGGCACTAAGATCGCCGTCATAACGCCCCTGCTCGCAGGCGGCGCGGTCGCGTACGGCGTGGTTCTCACGCTGGTGTTCAGCCTCTATCCAGCGTGGGTTGCGGTGAAAACTGATCCGATTGATGCGATAAGAAAAGGATAAGAAAAAGGAAAAAAGGTAAAGACGACAGTGAAAAAATATGATATACGAAATGACTTTCAAGGAATTCGGGCGGCATAAGCTCAGGACGTTCCTCACCATGCTGGGGGTAACCATAGGCATATTTCTCGTCACAAGCGTCTCGTCGTTTTCGGAAGGCATCACGACCTTCGTGAACGACCAGATAAGCATCACGTCCGGGCTGGTCACGGTGAGGGAGAAAGGCATCCCAGGCTTCCAGATCCAGAGCAGCAAGATTGACCAGTCGCTCGTGGATGATGTAAGGAACATTCCGGGGGTAGAAAAAATCGCTGAGCTGCTATTCGTGAACACGAACGAAGTCGGGATGGTCATGGGAACATCTCCTGAAAGCTCGGGCATCATACGGGGGGTCAACATAAACATCGAGGACGGCAGGGAGAGGGAGGACGGGCAATACGAAGTGGTAGTCGGCAGGAAGATAGCGGATGACAGGGGCTATAATGCGGGCGACATTTTAAAAATCGCCGGCAGGGATTTCGAAATCGCCGGCATACTTGAAGAAACGGGAAGGGACCAGATGGACAACGGGATAATGACCGACCTCGCCGTCCTGCAGGACGCGACCGGCGAGAAGAACACCATAACGCTAATGATGATCCAGCCTTCGACACCGGAAGACGCGGACAGGATAGAGCGGGCGATAAACGACGACTTCGACGAGATAGAGGCCGCGACGGACAAGACGATCATGAAGTCCGTCGATGACATGCTTTCCCAGCTCAGCCTCATGACCTTCGCTCTCGGCAGCGTGGCCGCCATGATATCCGGAATCGTGATAATGAACGTCATGATGATGGCCGTTCGCGAGAGGCGAAGGGAAATCGGAACGATGAAGGCGATAGGAGCGACGAACCGTCAGGTCCTGTCGGCGATCGTCTTCGAGTCCGTCTCGATAAGCGCGCTGGGCGCGGTGTTCGGCATCCTCCTCAGCTTCGGCGGCGCGGCCTTCCTGAACTCGATCCTGGGGATGCCTCTCGCGCTCGTCACCCCGCGCCTGATTGCCCAGGGCATGCTCTTCGCATGCGCCATAGGGATTGTTTCAGGCATAATCCCCGCGAGGCAGGCCGCAAGGCTCAACCCAATAGAAGCGCTGAGGTACGAGTAGATTTCTGAGTATTGCTTTTAACTGTAAAAATAAATTATTATTGGAATATTTACCAAAAAGAATAAACAAGGGCCTACAATGAAAGTAAATGAAATAAATCATTTAAAAAAATTGATTTTAGATATTCAGAGATATGAAAACTACAGACTAATAGGATATTTAACCGTTCCTATAATCATTGGTTTTTTCATTTTAAAAAAGGTTAATCCTAGACTAGATTTATTAAAAAAAACCAGAGAAGAAATTATCAAAAATTTGGAAAATTTTATTAAAAAATGTACTAAGCAAATTGAAAAAAATTATTCTGACATAATTAAAAAAGATAGTTATTTGATTTATTCAGAAAAAAACGAATGCATTAATCAAATAGATGAATTTATGAAAAGTTTGAATTTTATAGTTCAAAATAGAAATTCTCTCCCAGAAAATTTGATTAAATTAAGTAAAGTCAGTATTGACAAATCATCACAATTTTTAATTAAAATAAATGAATACAATAAAGAATTTATCAAAAAGAAGAAGAAAGAATATGCTGAGTTGTTTAAAAGAAAACATTTAATCTTAGATGACGATCAACAAACAGCTGTAATAACCGATGATAAGCATAATTTAGTAGTCGCTGGGGCAGGTTCTGGAAAAACAGAGGTTTTGATTACAAGAATTGCGTATCTTGTTAAAAGAAAATCTGATAAAATTAAACCGGAAAAAATATTGGCTTTGGCTTTTCAAAATAAAGCTGCTGAAGAGATACAAAAGAGACTTAAAGAAAGATATAAAGTTGAGTCTATTGTTCCAAAAGATATTAGCTTAACAGAATTTTCTAAAGTTGATTTTGTAACTATAGGAACTTTTCATTCTCTAGGTAATAAGATTATTCAGGATTATTTTGGCAAAAAAACGCCAAGACTAAAAGAAGAGTGTAAACATGATAGTACGTATCAAAGATTTATCCAAAACCTATTTGAGAAAGAAGTTTCAAATGACAAGAAACTGCAGAATGAAATAATCTCCTTTATGAAGTGTTATGGAGATAGTGAAATAATAAAGGAAGAAATTGATTTTGAAAAGAAAGAAGAATATTATAATTATCTGAGAAATCTAACCCACACCGCTTTGGATGGAACTCCTGTAAAAAGTGAATCCGAGAAGACAATTCTAAATTTTTTCTTAATGCATAAACTTAATGGGGGAAAAATTAATATTATTTATGAAAACCCTGCTGAATGGATGAAATATTTAGATGAAAATGGAAAAGAACATATTCCCAAACCTGATTTTTGGTTCCCTGAGTTTGATATTTACTTAGAACATTGGGCAATAGATAAGGAAAACAAAGTTCCCGAATGGTTCAAAGAATACGAAGACAAAAATTACATTAGGGGAATGCAAAAAAAACGTGAAAAATTTAACAAACAAAATAAATACCTACTTGTAGAGACGTATTCTTGGGAAGCACTAAATAATAATTTTATAGAAACTATCAAAAATAGATTTTTAGAAGCACTTAAGAAAAAACATCCCGAAGAACAATTTGAATTTGTCCCACTTTCTTACAGAGAATTAGTTGAGTCTGTCTGGGAATCTGCTCAATTTGTAAAACATTTCCCGATAAATATTTCTAATTTCATAGTTATTGCTAAAACTTATAATTTATCCCCTTTGGATATAGAAAAAAGACTGATTGAAAATAGATGGACTCCAAAACAGATAGCTTTTGCCAATATCGCAGTTAAAATTTATCACATATATCAAAACGCACTACAGAAAGATAATTCTATAGATTTTTCTGATATGATTAACCTTGCTGTAGATGTGTTGAAGAAAAATAAGAATTTTTATAAACATGTATATGATCAAATTCTTATTGATGAATATCAGGATATAAGCAAACAGAGATTTGAATTAATTAAAGAATTGATGGAAAAAAATCTGAATAGCAAATTATTCTGCGTTGGTGACGACTGGCAAAGCATAATGGGATTTGCAGGTTCAAATCTTGATTTTTTCATTCATTTTGATAAATATTTTGACCATCCAGAAAGAACTGATTTAACCAAGAATTACAGAAGCATAAAATCTGTTGTTGAAGCAGGAGCATGCATAATTAAAAACAATAAAAACGGTCAGATTGAAAAGAAAACTGTGTCGTACTCCAATGAGTCAATACCTTTTCTTGTTTATTCCTCATTACACGAAAAGAACTATTATGTGCCTTATTATGAACAGGTAGCAAAACACTGTCTTGATAAAATAAAAGAATATCACGATAAAAAAAATTACTCCTACGACGATATCCTAGTTCTTATGAGAATTGCTAGTGAGAAAAAACGTATTTGGGAGTTTATCGACAGATACTCTAAGCAATTAGGAATTCCGATAATAAAAGAATCGCACATAACTTGCCCAGATCATGTGAGATTTATGTCGGTACATAAAAGTAAAGGTTTGCAGGCCAGAGTTGTGATTATTCTGAATGTTGATGAAGGTTTATATGGTTTTCCTTGTGAACTTGAAAATCCTGAAATATTTGCAACTGCTATTCAAAACAATGATGGACTAAGAGAAGAGGAGGAAAGGAGATTATTTTATGTTGCTGTTACTAGATCAAAGAACGAGGTTATTATGTATACTCAAAAATGTTCTGAAAGTAAGTTTATTACTGAAATAAAGGACTTCATTAAGAAAGAAGAATTAGATTATAAATTATAGGCACTATTCAGTAGTAACATCATCGCAATGTCGCGATGAACGCATCAAAAACCTATTTTATCAAGATTTGCAAATTATATCTATGTCCGAACAACCCACCCTCAAACGCTCGATAAGCCTTTGGCAGGCCACGCTGACAGGGATTGGCCTGATTCTGGGTGCAGGGATTTATGCGCTCATCGGGAATGCTTCTGCCTCTGGAATGCTTTGGAATGAGCGAATGCCTTTGGATTGAGCATTTGGCATTTGCCATCGTCTCCAGATTAGAATCTTCTAATATGCTAAAAACTTAAATATTAGTGTATTGTAATATACTAATATGGGGATTGTAAAAGTTGTAAAAGGACTGCTGAAACTGCTGCAGAGTTGATATGAAGCTACTCAGAAGGCAGGGAGACAATATGGAACTGGAAAAGCTGGCGAGGTTCAACGAATGGTGGGCGACGAAGAGGGTCAGGCCAAGCCTCCTGAAGCCGCACAAAAGGCCGCTGTTCTTCCGCATCCAGAAATACATGGGCGACAGGCAGATCATACTCATAACGGGCCTGAGAAGGGTGGGCAAGACAAGCCTGATGTACCAGTTTGTCCAGGACCTGCTCGGCAGGAAGGTGAAGGCGGAAAGGATAGTCTACTTCTCGTTCGACGAGGAGCAAGCCGACCTCGATGGACTACTGAAAACCTACGAGGAAAGGGTTTTGCTCAAAAAAATCGGAGACGAGAAGATATACGTCTTTCTTGACGAAATCCAGAAATGCAGGAACTGGCAGAACAGGATAAAGATCGTTTACGATTTGCACCCGAACATGAAGTTCATAATATCCGGTTCCGCTTCAGTCCAGATAAGCAGGAAGGCGAAGGAAAGCCTTGCGGGCAGGATATTCGATTTTCTCCTTGAGCCGCTGTCTTTCGGGGAGTTCCTTGAATGGAAAAACGTCAAAATCGAGAGCGGAAAGGAGGAGCTTTACCAGAGTCATGCCGTCCCACTGTTCAACGATTATCTGAGGAAGGGCGGCTTCCCGGAGATTGTCGGCGAAGAGGATGACGAGAAAATCAGGAACTACGTGAAAAACAACGTGATAGAAAGGATAATCTACAGGGACCTGCCGGAGGAATTCGGGATAAAGGACTACGAGCTTCTTCGGACGCTGATAGAGATGATAGCGAGGGAGCCGGGCATGACGGTGAATTTCGACGCCCTGAGCAGGGACCTGCACAGGAACAAAAAGACGATAATGGACTATTTCTTCTATCTTGAATATGCTATGCTTGTCAGGTTCCTGGCCAATTACAGGGAGGGCTTTCTGGTTTCTTCGAGGAAGCTCAAAAAAGCCTACATCGCAAACACCGCGGTCTCGTTCGTCTTCGTCGAAAATTTCTATGCCGGCAGCTTTTTGGAAAAAATCGCCGAAAACTCTGCCGTGATAGCAGCGGATGCGAAGAATTATTACAGGAACAAATACGAGGTTGACATGATATTGAAAAAAGGAAAGGAAACAATACCTGTCGAGGTAAAATACGGCAAACCCGAAATGGATTCCATGCTCAAGTTTCTTTCCGAATCCGGCCTGAAAGGGGGAATTATCGTAACAAAAGACATTTTTGAAGAAAAGACTATAAACAAGAAAAAAATTTTTCTGGTTCCTCTGTGGAGATTTTCGCTCGCGAAGGAAAGATACATCAATGAAGTTTCCAAGTGAGAATGGCACGAACCGAGCCTGTTCCTGAAAAAGCGGCATAACCATTTCATGGAAGTTTTACCAAAACCAAAGAAATAAACCCCCACCCAAAACCATCTTCAAAACCTATTTTACCGCCCTTGCCAATTTATTATCATGCCCGAAGAACCCAAGCTCAAGCGAGAGATAACGCTCTGGCAGGCCACGCTCACCGGAATCGGCCTGATACTTGGAGCGGGGATTTATGCGCTCATCGGGAACGCCTCGAAGCTCGCTGGCAATGGCGTATGGCTGTCCTTCGCGCTTTCTGCGCTGGTGGCGGTGTTCACTGGGCTGAGTTACGCTGAGCTCAGCTCGATATTCCCGAAGGCTGGGGCCGAATTTGTTTATACCAAGCACGCGTTCGGACGGAAGCTCGCCTTCGTCGTCGGATGGCTGATTATAATCGTGGGGTTCGTGTTCTCGGCGACTGTCGCGTTCGGCTTCGCCGGCTACTTCGAGCGACTTTTTGGTACGCCTTACTTGCCGACGGCTGCGACGCTGGTCGTGCTTCTTTCATTCCTGGTCTTCTACGGCATAAAGGAATCGGTCTGGTTCGGCGTCATCGCGACGCTCATTGAGACCGCTGGCCTTATCCTGGTTATCTTTCTGGGAGTTCCATATCTGGGCAGGGTCGATTATTTCGAATTTCCGAGCCTGGCGGGCGTTTTCACTGCAGCGGCTCTCGTGTTTTTCGCATACGTCGGGTTCGAGCAGATATCCAGACTTTCGGAAGAGACGAAGAACCCTAAAGTCAATATCCACAGGGCCATGCTGCTTTCCATTGCAATAACGACGATACTTTACGTCCTCGTCGCGCTCTCGGCGGTCTCGATAGTCGACTGGAGCGTGCTCGGCGCGTCGAACGCCCCGCTGGCCGAAATCGCCTCGAAGCTCCTGGGATCGCACGGATTCGTCGTGCTTTCGATCATCGCTCTCTTCGCGACGTCGAACACAGTCCTCTTCATGATGGTGGCGACGTCGCGCATGATATACGGCATGGGAAAGTCGTTCTCGCATACCAGCATCTTCGCGCGGGTCCATTCGAAAACGCGGACGCCCTGGGTCGCGACGATCATAACCATGGTCTTCTCGGTCGCGGCGCTGGGCTTCGGCAAAATCGAAACCGTCGCGGCCATGACCGACTTCCTGATATTCTTCGTGTTCATCGTGATAAACGCCGCGGCTATCAAGTTGCGCTACACAAGCGAACGAGAGGCACATCATTTCAGGATGCCTCTGAATCTCGGACGTTTTCCGCTGATTCCAGTTTTCGGCATATTGTCCTGCCTGATGCTCATGGCCTACGTGAATTTCGAGGTGATGGCGTATTCAGTGCTCACGATTGTCATCGGCTTCGCGATTGCCGAGGCGCTCGAGAGAAAGGGGATAAAGGCTAAGTTCGAGTAGTTGTTTCTTTTGGCAATTTTTACCTTGACATAAGCTTTATTAGTCCTAAAATAGAACAATTGTTTTATGAATAGACCGATTGGTAATAAAAAAGAACGATTGTTCGATAAAATGACCAGCAGCCAGAAGATTGCGAATATTTTTTATCTGTATCCCGACAAGGACTTTACTTTGTCTGCAATTGCGGGCGAAGCGGGAGTTTCAAAGAGCATGGCGAGCGAGATTATAGGCGAAATGGAAACAATGGGCTTGATCAAACTGCAAAAGATAGGCAAAAAACTCTGGCTGATTAGGGCGAACAATGAAAACCCCGTTTTTATCAAATGGAAAATCGAAAACAACCTGTCAACAATATACAATAGCGGAGTAGTGGAATTCCTTAACGAGCAATATGGAAATCCGAAAACAATAGTCCTGTTCGGCAGCTTCAGATGGGGTCGTGATGTAATGGATTCTGACATCGACTTGGCCGTTGAGGTTGTTGACGAAGTATATGACATACACAGAGATTTTCCGGCCCTCAAAGAGTTTGAAAAAACTCTGAACAGGAAAATCCAGGTCTACGTTTTCAACAGGAAAAATATTGATTTGAACTTGTTCAACAACATAGCCAACGGGATAGTCCTCAGCGGATTTCTGGAGGTGAATAAATAATGGAAAAAAGCAGGATAGACAGATACGTCAGGGAAGGAAAGCTCAGGGAAAGACAAAAGGATATCCCGCGCATGAAATCTCTTATAGAATCGGCCAAAAGCAATGCCGATTTTCTGATGAAATTGCCGATATCCGATGAGAGCGCTACGACCATTTTCAGGGGATTGTATGAAAGCATCAGGCAACTTGGAGATGCGAGATGGTTTTCGCTCGGATATGAGCCGACTTCCAGCCATGAGGTTTGCCTGGAAATATTGAAGGAAATTCAGATAAAGGAAAGCGTAAAACTGAACAGGCTTGATAATTTCAGAAGAATAAGAAATAATGTTAACTATGCCGGATATAATGTCACCGTCGGCCAGGCCAAAGAAATTGCTGATTTCTGGAATTCTTGCGCGGGGGAATTAATCAGCTTCTTGGAAAAAACAATCAAGAAGAAATAAAAAAATAAAAGCGGAGAGTGGGAGTCGAACCCACCTATGCCGGTATCAACAAATTCACAGACGCGAACGTCTCATAATACCAGCTGAGATTCTTTTTGA
>Ga0315282_10008015_pt1 | contig 17192 bp, 25 predicted proteins | sample YL17G07_20_MG_FD_203693 | JGI IMG/M metagenome (GOLD analysis project Ga0315282, IMG submission 203693) | Sediment microbial communities from Yellowstone Lake, YNP, Wyoming, USA - YL17G07_20 | ecosystem: Environmental > Aquatic > Freshwater > Lake > Sediment | place: USA: Wyoming | collected... | reverse complement strand
TTCCCTGACTCGTCGAAGGTCATTGTGGGCATTAGTCCACCCCCTTGAAAACCATAAGGGCGGGGAAGACGAAGCACCAGAGGAAGAACAGCAAAATGTCGAGCATCGATCATCCCTTCCCCTTGAACTTGTCAGCACAAGCGGAGCCCAGCTTGGGCCACACCTCATCGAGTTCGGTAAGAAGATCCGTGGGGATCTTCACGAGCACTTCCTGCCCGTCTATCCCGGGCCTTCCGATTTTGGACATCCTTCATCGACCTCCTATATTCTGCTTTTCGCTTTGCGAAATACTGTATATAGCAGGATATTTAATTCTTTCACTTTCCGAAAATCGAAATGCATAACGAATAACTCATATTGTTCATTTTGATTATTGATTATCGAAGTGCGAAATAATGAAAGCTTTGGAACAGACTGGTTCGATTCAGATAATGCTTACATTGAATAAGACGACAGAATTAACTCTTACTGACCTTAAGAATAAGGTCAATTGCAGTCTTTCGGCCCTTTACACTGCCCTAGGAAAACTCAAGGTTGCCAGCCTCATCCAGGAGGATCTCGAGGACACGTTTCCCCGGAGGAGGCTGATCTCTCTCACTGCGAAGGGGAAGAAGGTGGCTGAGAAGCTGGAGGAAATTGAAAGAATATTAAGAGCTTAATAAATGAAGAAACATTTTTTCCACCAATCCAAGTAGCTCATTTTTTGCCTTACCATACGCAGTTGCACCTGCAATGCTTCCAGTCCATGCCGAGCACATCCCACATCGACACCGGCTCCTTGCAGAGTGCCAGGTTATTGTAATTGTGCTGGTTCCTGATGTGCTCGAGTATCGCAGAGAATATCTCAAACCTCTGCTCAAATGGGATCCTCCTGCCCCACTTCGACCTCTCAGCTAGGTATTCCGTCCATGATCTGTCTTTTGAGTTGTTAATAGTTGAAATGAGCCCCCTTAACGAGCCCACAGTGACCCTCTCTGGAGTCAGCCTCGCAAAGATGCGGTCAATTAAAGAAACATAACCGTCCAGCCATCCATTTTCGGGATAGGCCACTATCTGGTCCAAACGTACCCTCACCTCAAATCCCGCATCGTAGAGCTTCCCGGCCGCCTCCACCCTCCTTGATGGCTCAGGAGCACCTACCTCCCACCGCCTCGCGACAGGCTCTGAGTTGATGCTGAATGATGCGATAACGTTCTTCTTAAGATCACTATCCAAACTCAGCAGATTTTCAACCAAGTCCAGCTTAGTTACAATCAGTACCTTATGGTCTGTACCTCTGAACATGGGTATAATTTTCTTGCTCAAGGCCCGGTCGCTTTTTTCCCACATTAGCGAGTCTGCCAACTCGCCAGAGTTCAGGATCTCTGGTGCTTTAGCCTCTTTTAAGAAAAAGTTCACGGCATCCTCTATACCTTTAATAGACCTATTCTGGGGGCTCTTCTTGTTAGGCATGAACCTGAGCGTTCCCTGGAGGTAACAGTACGCGCACTGCAAGGGACACCCATAGGCCCACTTCAGCTCCAGGAAATGTGGGGGCAGACGATGTCCTCCCCCGAGGCTACGGTGCCAGTCTTATCGAACCTCTTGATGATCCTTCCGTCGCCGATTCTGGCGATTAATTTCTTCCTTCTGCCATCAAGAGTCTTGTAGGTCTGATAAGTCACCGGGTCCTCACCGCAGCTAACGCCGAAATCATTAAGCCTCAGCTGATAGTTGTTGCAGGTCGCCATTTAACTTTTGTCAAGTATATCACCAGTTATCATGGATTAATATTTTTTCGAAACGACGTTCCTTGGAGTGCTAATCGAAAGAATTATTCCAGTACCCCCAGCTCCTCCCTCAGCCTCTCGAATTTTTTTTCCTTGACCAGCGCCAGGACCCCCTCCACCGCCTCCCGGCACTCCTCCGCCGTCCCGCACCTCTTCATCTTCAACAAAACGAACTCCAGGATGTCCTCGCACTCGCGCCAGCCCATCAGGATCCCTCCGTATGCACTACGTCCTCCCACGTGACCTCGTCGACTAAGACCCCGTGGCGCTTCCTCAGGTGGATGGACCGCCCGGCCCAGGATGTGTACCACTTCCCGCAGCCCCTGAACCTACACCTCACCTTCCCGCCGAATAGCTCCTCGCCGACGTCCCTCAGCACCAGCCTTTTAGACCACATATGCCCCACCTATCATTCACAGTAAGGGGTGTGGTAAAAAAATATGCGGAAGGATGATCACAGGAGGGCGGGTTGAAAATAATTCTTAGGGTCGAAGCGGGTGTCTGGAAGATCGATAACTTATTCTCTCGTTCCGGTCTATTGTAACTCGAGGATGCAGTTTGGTAAATTTATGGTGGATATTTGCATCTCTCATGTTCGGGTTCATAGCCGGATTTCTGATGGGTGCATCAGCTACAAGAGGAACGGCAAAGGCCGTGGCCGTCGCTTTACTAATTGGTGGCGTCTTTGCAATCATAGTAACCTTTGTGAAAGACATCGATCTTGTAGGGCAGTTCTTGTTTAATTTCTCTGGGGGTTCTTCCTAGGCCTGCTAGGAGGAAATTGGCTTCGCTCGCGGCACAGAAAGCCGCTTATACTGGGCGCGTAAGCTTCTGCTAGGTCGACTTCCTCTGGTCTTATTCTCGCCATACGATAGGCTTGCTCAGCGGCCCAATGAGTAGCGGACAGCTCGGCGAAGGAATAATGCCGCCATGAGGCCAATCTGGATTTGAGGGACTTAGTTAAAGCGCTTGAAAAGATCGTGGAAAATGTCGGAAGATTTTAAATTTTCCAGTCAATGTTGGTCTCGTCATGATTTATAGCTACCTTCATTATGCTGGTAATAATCATCAGGAACCATAATGGTGAGTAAATGAAGTAGAAAAATGTAAACTCAAGTGGGTTAAAGGTATACCTTAACTTGTGTGCAAGATAATAGAAAATGAATAAATAAACTCCGAAGCTTGCAACTGAAGCAAAGACATTTCTTATTAGGGCTACGCCGACGAACGTAAAGATTATTGGATGTAGAAAGAATTCTGCCTTAGTGCCCAAAAACAACAGGATAAAGAAAAAAATTTTGAGGTATATCTCATTTGGTACGAGCATGTTTATTACGAAGATTGGTAGTGATGGAAGGATGAGAAATAATGACGGAAGCAATACTTTAGGGTGTTTCCGAAAGACAGCTAGAAGGTTCTTATAATATTCCTTCAACCATAACGCTGCACCAAGCCCCCATCTTTTCCTCTGCTTGAACCATTCCTTCCATGAAGGATAGATTTTGTTATAGACCTGAATTTTCTCCACGTATTTGAATTTATAATTTTTAATGAAGGATCTGGTGCCCATGTCGAGATCTTCACTAATGACCCGACGAAAGCCACCCAAAGCTTCAAAAACCTCCCTTTTAATTGCAAAGGCTGCTCCATTAAAACCTAAACATCTGCCTAAGGCGTGTGAGAAGATCCAGTTGGTGGAGTTAAAGCTTAAGTAATCGTAATTGACGACTTTAGCTAAAAAAGAGTCTCTGAGGACGTTCTTCTTTATCTCTATTATATCTGCATTTTTTGCTTCTTCAGAAACAACCTTTAAGAAGTGACCGGGATTCTTAGGCAGGGTGATGTCACTATCAAGGAAAAGCAGGATTTCCCCGGTGGATTTTTTCACGGTTTCGTTTAATACATTAACTTTTCCTTTTCTCTCCCCGTTTAGGATAAACTTCACATCATTCCTCAATTTTTCAGTTATTTCTAAACTCCCCTTCGTGGGTTTATCTATAATCACAAAAATCTCCTTTGAACCATAAGAATCGTTCAGTATTTCATGTAAAAGTGGTAAGAGTAAATCTGATTCCCCATAAACTGGAATGAAAATGCTTATTTTTGGATTCATGACTGGCACTCTCGACCAATAGCATACTCAAACATGAGCTGAATATTATGAGAATTAAAACATTTAAATATTTATATTTATTGAGTAGTGATTATGCTGTTCAGAAACCTCTATTGGTACGGAACGCTCAAAGAATACTTTAAAGCTTGCAGAATGGAAAGCTGGTCTGGGTGGATGTTTGTTTTTTGTTTAGGAAGCATCCTCTTCGATCTCCCTCCCATTGGACGTGGCGTTATGTTTTTCCTTTCCTTCTCGCTCGCAACGGCCAGCATCTACGTTTTGAACCAGTACTTCGACCGTATAGCAGATCAAGAGAACGAGGTTAAGTCTGATCTGCCCGTTGCCTCCGGGAGGATAACCCCGGAAAGAGCTTTGATCTTCTCCCTCTTATTAGTCATCATCTGTTTCGTTTTAGTGTTCATGGTCGATGTTCATCTTTTGCCGTTATTCATGGTTTATCTTGGACTGTGGACAGCGTATTCCGCTCCACCTCTCCGATTCAAGGCTGTACCAATCGCAGACTTTGTCGTCTCAGGCATAGGAGCCGGTGCTCTCCCTTTCCTTATAGGTTTAGGGGTCTCCTATCAGCTGAGTGCCAACGTTTCGTTCATCATGTTAAGCATTATGCCGTTAATTTTGTTTCATTCCGGAGGGCACATCGTCCAAGCCCTTGGCGACTATGAAGCTGACCGTAAAACCGGAGATTGCACCTTTGTTGTTAGATACGGAAAGAACAAAGCTGTTGCGGCCGCTAGTTTCATGTTTTTCGCAGCATTTCTTTTGCCATTTACGTACTCAGCTCTCGGTCTAGTCTCTCCGTTGCACTTACTCTTGTTTTTCATACTCCTCCCCTTTTCCTTGCCCATTGGAATGCATTACATGGATTTGTTAAGAGGCCCCTCAACAAGAAATGTTGTTAACCTTCATAAAGTGACAAGAAAGTATGGAACTCTCGCCTTGGTTATGTTATGTGCTTACATTCTCCTGATGAAAATTTCTGGATTATGAGCCTAAAAGCCCTACCCACGAAGATTTACAGCTGAGAATTGGCCTTTCGTATACTTTTCAAAACATTATCATCAAAATCACCCAAGGAAACCCGCACCCTTCAGGGGTGGGAGGAATTGGGTTCTGAAGGCCATTCTTGTTAGGATTTTGAAGTCACTTCTCTTCGCATTCTGCGTTATTCTCCTTCCCGTTTTTAGGCTGTGCAGACTGAACATGTTTTTGAGGTTGCCTCCTATGTAGCATAGCCCATACTTAACATGCTTCACTAAAGTTCCCTTCTTTAATCCGAGGGAGACGGTTCCACCGTACCTCCTCCTTACTCCACCTTTGCTTGGTTCAAGCCTGTGCAACTGCCTTCTATGGAATCTGAGAGGCACAGCGTAGTAGAGGGTTCTTGTGGACGGCCTGTCGGCTCCCGTTATTGATGCGGCCAGGCACCATGCATCCACGCAGTGGGACTCAAATACAGGCCTGGACTTGCTTTTAATCTTCTTCAGGCCCAGGCTGTCTCTGAATGCCTTTGTCCCCTTCCCGCTCCTTGTTATAACCTCTAAACCCATGGCTTTAAGCGCAGAGCAGAAGTACTGTTTTCCTGCTTCGATAGGACTGAAGTTGCTGTTCCACCTTCTTTGCCCCTCCCTGGTTGCAGCTTTAACGTCTTCCACTACGACATGAGATACTGGTATAATCCTCTTCAGCTGGCTTATTACCCTCAGCTTCGCGTCCCACCTTGCCTTTGTTGAGGGCGGCAGCCGGCTCCTTTTGAGCCTGTTATCGAACCTACACTCCCTGCACCTGGTCTTCCTGTACCTCCTCGCCCTGCGCATCCTCCTCCTCTGCTCCAGTGACCCCTTAACCCAGTCCACAGCCTCTGACATTATGTTAAGCACAGTATCCTTCGTGCCCACAACTGAAATTCCTTCGAACTTTGAGCCAGGGTCTGCCCCTGCTGCAATGGGCTGTTTGGTTGGGTTCCCGGGATTAAAGGCTAGTTGTATGTAGAAGATGCCGAGCCTGCTCCACCTCTTTAGTGCCTTACCGTCTCTGAGCAGCTTCCTAGCCTTCGCTGGCTTGCAGGGCATCAGCGGCGTCCCATCTGCTGACACGACGGGCACCCTTGAGACGATTGCGTCCCGGTGCCCCAAGTTGGATTTCCCTTCGCCAATGCCAACGGAGCTTAGCCTTGACGGCGTGGCATTGAGTGGTTCTGCCGGAGAGGTCCAGACTAGGGAGGCATCCGGACGTTCTTGTAGCTCCCCATGCGTAGCGCATCGTCCCCTTTCGATTAAGGGTTCCTTGCTAAGGCTAGTCAGGGTTTGCATCGCTACCACCATCGCAAGCCAACGGCTTCAGCCGTTGGTCCTTGACATTTTAGTTTCGCCTAGAAGGTCTGTTAGCACCTCTCTTACAGGTTTCTCGAAGAGTCCTCGCAGGCCATTTAAAAGCCTTGCACCATCCTCTGTTATGGAGTAGTACTTGATCCGTCTTCGCCCCCTCTGCGCCCACTTGCCCATAATGAGCCCTTTATCCTCTAACTCGTATAGGAGCGGGTAAACGATACCGGGGCTGAACCTTCGCTCAGTTAACCTTCTCATCTCTTTTGTGATTTTATATCCCGATATCGGGTTGCGGCTCACCAGCCAAAGGATTATAGCTCTACTGAAACCTCTAATAGTCGACCTGATTAGTTCTTCCTCCACCTCAGCCAAAGATAAGCCTCCACTGTAAACCGTTTTCGTGCGACTTATTATGAGTTTCGAAACTGTCTCCCGACATCAGATGTACGACGCTACGAAAGGTTAATGTATTTTAATTCCAATGTTTTAAAAGGGAGAATATTTTAATGGTCAAGGTTGTTGAATCGTTCGTGCAGGGCCTCGAAAGGCCGGTCATACTTTGGCTCCTATCCAAGAAGCCCATGCACGGATACGGCCTAATTAAGGAGTTGAGGAGACTAACCGGAAGGAAACTGAAGCCCAGCATGATATACCCTTTCCTTCACTGGCTTGAGAAGAAGGGATTCGCAGTAAGCAGATGGGTCGAAGAAGATGGACGCAGCATAAGATACTACTTCTTGACCGAAAGGGGTGAGATCCTTCTCAACAGTCTCCGAGACTTCTTCAAGAGACCACTAAATGAAGTCATTACAGACTTGCTGTAAAAGAGATAGGAATAGATCAGTTTTCTCAGGAACTCAATCCCTCTCTAAGAAGAGTTGTAAAAGCCTAGATACGCCGCCTACCCTTGAGGATCCCATAGGAACCTTTTCCTCCCCTCCTCAGACTGGACATAGTTGACCTTTTCATGCCCCCTTATTCTCAAGGAAGAACCCAGCTAGATCTACCAATGTTTTTCACCAACCGCGCTCGTCTTTTTTTACTGTCTTTCCTAACCATAAAATTAATATATCAAAATTTAAATATTTTATATTTTATAATATCATGAAGGGGGGTCCCATGGTAACGGATGACGAGGGCTATCGGGTCGTTCTAACTGCCGACAGAACCATGATGAGCGAGTATGGTGGGGGCATCTTTTTAGGTTTCAGCGCATGTTTCCCTTCGGGCCATATTCCTGATGAGTTATACTTCTCGCTGCTATGTCCTCCAATTAATGTGAATGGGCATGGGTCAGTTGATGCAGCACCATGTGGAACAAGGAAGATTGAAGCGATTCTGCTTGACAAAGGTTTCCGCAGGGAGGATATAATCGTCGCTCACCCAGAGCATTTAGACAAAGTTATTGGACCGAGGACGAAGATTGTAGGAATTACGGAGAACGATCCCTTAGGAATCGGACCCGCCACATCCACTTTTACAGGGATATTCGGCGGCGAAGCCTATATGGCGATTAAGTTCAGAGAATTATTAAACCATCCAGCAATTAAAAAATTTAAACCAAAGATTGTGGTTGGTGGGCCGGGGGCATGGCAGCTCAAACATGAAGAGATACGTAAAGGGTTGGGGGTAGACTGCGTCGTTATCGGTGAGGGTGAAAGGGTTGTTGCGCCCATCTTTGAGAGGGCCCTTAAGGGTGAAGAGCTGCCGGGTGTCGTTTATGGTGAGGCAGCATCAGTTGATGAGATACCTGTGATAAGAGGCGCCACCATAGATGGGTTAGTCGAGATCGCCCGTGGATGCGGAAGAGGCTGCGATTTCTGCGTGCCGACCCTCCAACGTTACCGTTGCTTACCCCTCAGCCATATCCTGAAGGAGGTTGAGGTGAACCTGAAAGCTGGAAGGCAGCCCCTACTTCACGCTGAGGATGTTCTAAGATATGGCGCCAAAGATGTAGAGGTCAACAAGGAAGCAGTGATCAACCTATTCTATTCGGTAAGGAACTACCCTGGTGTCGGCGGCGTCGGCATGAGTCATTTCGCGCTTGCTTCTGTTGCAAGTGCTCCTGAAGTTATTGAAGAGATATCGAATATTCTACAGGCTAACAGTAAACACTGGCTAAGTGGTCAGACTGGCATTGAAACAGGTAGTCCTCGACTCATGGATCGCCACATGAGGGGGAAATGTAAGCCCTTCAAGCCTGAAGAATGGCCTCAAGTGGTCTTAAAAGCCTTCCAGATCCTGCAGGGGAATAACTGGGTTCCATGCGCAACACTGATGATGGGGCTTCCCGGAGAAACGAGGAGAGACGTTGAACTCACAATATCGCTCGTGGAAGAGTTAAGACCTTTCAAGAGCCTGATCGTCCCATTGTTCTTGGTCAGCATGGGAGGATTAAATGACAAGGCTGAATCCTTCACCATATACGGGATGACCCCTCTTCATACCGAACTATTCTTGAAGTGTTGGGAACACAACCTGAAATGGGGGCCTGAGTTGGTTAAGGAATGGTCTGACCTAAACTTTAAGAACCCAATATTCCGGCGCGGACTGCATTTTGTCTTCTCATACGGGATCAAGCAAGCTGAAAAACTGGTCCGCATATGCCAAGAGGAATATGATTACGACTTGAAGGCCATGAGTGAGGGCGCTAGAAATGGAGAGCTAAACGTAGTACCCTTACCTATCAAGCTCATTTACCGCCTACTAAAATCGAAGTCATGAGAAGAAAGAACAAACTAAATTCTTGGTGCTGTTCAATCACAGGTTTTACCTGTGCTATCAACACTACTTCTTTCCCTCCACGGATTTAAAGAAAGTGGTGCTATTTCTCACCAACTTTTCTTCCACAACTCCTTGCCCACCAAGTGAACCGAAAACTACAGAATTAGACTCATTCGAAATTACAAATTTTCTAGGTTTCGAGCCCCAGCCGGTTCAACCTTGTTCCAATATCTAAGATCATTAGTACTCGCACCTGATAAGGTGCAGAGACCTTCAGGCCCGCCATTCTTTAATGACAAAACTTGCAACTAGATGAAAAAATTCGACCTTTGGGAAGATCCGTAGAAAAAAGAGGGGAATTTGCCCACAGCCGCTCAGGTGCAAAACTCGTCCTACGATTCTTCTGACACTTCGCGATTCTCAGCGGCTACCCGACGAGCTTTATGACCTTCTCTCTCGGCACTGCCATGAGGGTCTCGGTTGAAACGTACTCCCCGACTCAGTGCGATCTTCATAAATGCCTGCTCATTCGGAGCCTCGGCTATGACGACAGAATCGAACCTGCCGAGTGCCCAGTAGGCGCTTAGGAACTTCACGCCTTCCTTTGGTGCATTGTCCATGATCTTGGTGATTGCGGCGACCGTTTCCCTTGCGGGCCTCTTCCTAAACCTTCCGAAGCTTACGAAATACATCCTGTTTTTCCCCAGAATAATGAAGGCTACGCCGACTAAAACTTGCCACCATCGTTTCCAAGCAGGGTATTGGAAGATATGGAGAAGGACGAGGGCACATTCAAATCCGTAGAAACCTCTTTTCGCACCTCTCGCACAGATTCTTGGACTTTCTGTCGACGCCAAGGATGCTGTTTGAGAAGGACATTACGCAGAGGGGGTTGGGGCAGTGAGAAAGCCCGAGGGTGTGCCCAAGTTCGTGGACGGACTCCTTAACCGTGCGTTCGAGCAGGAGCTCGTAGTTGGGAGGTATACGATAGTAAGAAGGGTCCAAACGGCGGATAGATACGATGCAAAACGTACCGGAGAGCTGAGCTTGACCTAAGATGAAGTTGAGTGTGGGGAAGAAAATGTCCACATTAGTTATGACTAATATTCTGGCGTGCTCGGCCATCTGCCTTTCCATGAGATCGAGGATGATATCGGAACGGTATTGTTCCCTCTCGGGCACAAAGGCTTCCTGAGGAAGCTCGCTCTTCGAGCCGATGGATACGGAGATGTCGTCTATCAAAGCGCCGTAGACGCTCCTGAGCTCAGGGACAAGATCGGACAGAAGCCTGTGAGGGACTTCCCCCATAGGCATGATTTTAATCAACCCTTAACCAGCCTCTCGTAGGCTCTTATCCCTTCCCACAACTCCTCCTCTTTTACCATCCCTTGGGGTGTAGGGATCTCGGTTATCCTCTTTGGGATCCTCAGGCGGTCGAAGGAGAACCCCTCCCTGAACTTGAAGGCGTACTTCTCCTTGAGTGTCCTCTCCCCTTTTCTTTTAAGATCCTCTGGGGTGAGGCTCTTCCCAAAGGCCGTGAAGCACCTGCTGACCATTTCTGGGGTATAGACCCCCCTGGCAAAGAAGCACACAACGAGGCTTGAGGGGACCTGCCTCCAGCACTCCTCCTCGAAGATGAGCCGCGCCGCCTCCGTTGGAGCTGGTCTCTTCCCCTCCGCGTTCATCTTCTGGTCGATGGAGTAGCCTGCGTTGTCGAGGTGGCTGTGCCTGGCGCCCACGAGGTGACCGAGGTGCGTGGCGAGACCGGTGTGGTACCCGGGCATCTCGTTCCCGCCGAAGGCCAGCGCAAAATCCTTGCCACCGTACTTGGAGGAGGCGTACTCGACCCCCTTTGCGAGGGCCTCGTAGAACTCGTTCCTCTGGGAGACTATCCTCTCGGCCGCCTCCATGTACGCTTTGTAGTCCCCCCACCTGAGAGAGACGCCGGCGGTCTCGATCAGACCTATCAGCCCCTTCTCCATGGCCTCGGTCGCCCAAGATAGGACGACGCCGGTGCTCATTGCGTCAAGGCCCAACTCCTCCAGTGTGTCCATAAGCTTGAGGTAGCCCTCCACCGACCTTATATCGAGCATCGACCCCAAGGCATAGATGGGCTCATAGTCATAGGAGATCATCTTCGTCTTGTAGAAGTATGGCTCGGACTCGTAGGGCACCCTTAGCGCGGCTATGTGGATGCAGCTCACAGGGCAGTGCGCGCACGCCGTCCTCCTGCCCAGAAACTTCTCCAGTATGGCCTCCCCGGAGAGGACCTCGGCGCCCCCGAATTGGGCGAGTTGGAGGTTCTTGGACGGAAGGGTCTTAGTCGCGTTCAGGGGGAGGACGTTCATGGGTGTACCAAGTTCATGGTACTTTTTCATGAGTGCTGATTTCGTGAGAGTCTTGAAGAGCTCGTCGTAGAGTTCCCTGTAGAGCCTGGGGTTCTTGAAGGTCAGGCTGTCCCTGCCGGAGATCATTATGGCCTTGAGCCTCTTGCTGCCAAAGACGGCGCCGAGCCCGAGCCTGCCGAAGTGTCTGTAGGTCTCGGTGATAACGCAGGCGTAGGAGACGAGTCTCTCCCCCGCCTTACCTATCCTCATTATGGACCTGAGTCCGGCGCCGCCCTCGTTCTCCCTGATGATCCTTCCAACCGTGGAGCTGCCGGTCATCCCCCATAGGGTGGATGCGTCCCTTATCTTCACATCGCCGTTCGTAATAGCAAGGTAGACGGGCCCCTCGCTCCTCCCTTTTATCACGATGGCACCGTAGCCAGCCATCCTTTGGGCCACGCCGAACCTTCCTCCCCCGTGGCTCTCGCCCAGGTTGCCGGTGAGTGGGGACTTGAACATGGCTATGGCCTTTGATCCCAGCGGGAAGACCCCGTCGAAGTATCCTACAGTAAATATGATCGGGTTCTCCGGACCGAGTGGATCGGCGCCGGGAGGGCACTCCTCACTCAGCAACCTTATGCCAACGCCTGCCCCGCCGAGAGACTCCTCGAAGAGCTCTGGCCTATCCTTTGTCCAGTGCCTCCTCCTGTTGAGATCGATGTAGAGGATCTTGGAGAGCATGCCGGCGTCCATCAGACCCCCACCTCCTCGATCTCCTCAAGGCGTATCACCCCGTAGGGGCAGTAGGAGGCGCAGTATCCGCAGTAGACGCAGATGACCGGCTTGTCTATTGTTGTGTCCCACTGCACCGCCCCTACTATACAGCCCTTTACGCAGTTGCCGCACGCGATGCACTTGGTGTAGTCAAGCAAAACTCCCCCGCCCCTCCTCTTGGATATGGCGCCCGAGGGGCAGACCTTGAAACATGGGGGGTCTTGGCAGGCCCTGCAGACCTTAACAATGAAGCCGTGCTCAACCCCACCCACGGATTGGACGTGTATGGCGGACCTCGCAACCCCAGCCTCGGCGAACCTCCTGTTGCAGGCAAACATGCAGGACTGGCAGCCCACGCATAGGTCAACGTCTATAACAGACAACTTCTTAGCCATGTGCGATTCAGCTCAGGCGTTTTTACTATTACATCTTCTGACGCCCATATTTCACTTACACTCGCAAGGAGGTCCCGTCCGAAAGGGCGGGGATGAATTGCGACCATAATTTATTTAAGAAGATGACTTATCTATCTTTTGGGTCGGCTGCATGAGAAAGTGCCTCGTTCTTAATGTCCTTGAGCCAACAAAGGCTAAGGAACACCTTCTTAGAGAGACCTACAGAACCTTTTTCAGCATTGTAAAGGAGGCCCTTAAATCATCTAACGGCGTTAGAGGCAGGGGGCAACTGCACAAAGCCACCTACAGGGTGTCATGAACAAGTATCATGCAGCCAGCCAGCTTGTGATAGAGGCCTCGAGCTACGCCTGGAGCAACAGAAAAACCATAGATACAGAACCAGAGAGGTGCATCGTCCGTTTCGACAGGCGACTCTTCAGCTTTAAACAGACTAAAAGGGGCAATCCGGTTCTCAGCCTCAGGCTTTAGCATGAAAGAATCGGGCTTCCAGTAAGCCAAGACGGAGCACATCAACGGCTTAAACAACACCTCAGAGACGGCTGGAAGGCAACGAGCATCATCATGAAGCGAAACCTCGGGTTCCTCGTCGTCCTCCCAAAAGATATGCCCAAACCAAACATTAAACCAAATGTTATGGGAATCGACATCAACAGCTCTAAAATTGCTGTATCCATCATCAGCCCAAATAAAGTTCTGAAGCAGACTTACTACGGGCAGGACGTTTCCACAAGGCAGTTCCATTTTGAGGAGAGGAGGGCAAAGCTTCAAGGGTATCGAGACACTGTTTCCAGAGGAAAGGCTGGACTTAAGCTCAAGAGGCTCAGCGGAAGGCAGAGAAGCTACGTTAAGACCAGAATGTGGCAGATAGCCAATGAAATAGTTAGGCTCGCCAAGCAGTTCAATGCAAACATCGCCATCGAAAGGCTTAGGCACCTCAGGAAGCGTAAGGGCGAATGGAGTAGAAAAAGTAGAAGGAAAACCAACCGCATCCCCTACGGCTTCTTTCGCCATGCGTTGAAGCACGTAGCTGAAAGGGAGGGCGTAATCGTCAGGGAAGTCAAGCCCAACTATACAAGCCAGACCTGCCCCAAATGTGGGCATGCAGGCAGGGAGAACTGGAGAGGCTACGTCTACTTCAGATGCGTCAGGTGTGGATACGAGGCAAACAGAGAACGTGTAGCAAGTCTCAACATCGCCGAGGGGGCGATCCACGTAGCCGACCCTAAGGGTCAGATTCCTCTCGGGAATGCCCCAGTCAACGGGCATGCTTTGAAGGATGAGAGGTGTGGAAGATGGCGTCAAAAACACCCTGAACTTCAAGCCCCTTCCGTTAGGGAGGGGTAGTTGACTTACGCCAGCCATTAGAATATGTAAACTACCACGGGTTTTAACCGGTGGCTTTCCATAGGTTGATCGATATGCTGCACAGCAGACCTCAAACCAACCGCATCTGGACGCAGGAGTCCGTTTACAGGGACCCGCCCGCTGGTAAACTGGAAGAAGATACTTTGGTCGGAAGTATGCTCATTCCGCACCAGCAGGGATTTGACAGCGATAGCCAACCCCCCTTTGTTTGTTGTATCAGAAACGGGTTAAAAAAAGTTTCTCCAATTCCTCCACCCGTTAAAACGGGTGGTCTCCTTGGAGGGATTTATGAAGCAGAGATGCTGGTCGCTTGTAAGTATGGTTTTTATGCAAATAACTGCCGATTCTTCAGCCGGCCTCGATAGGTTTCTCAATCAGATTGAGTTCTTTTAAGATCTGAACGCCCTTATCAGTGATGTGATACTTAGATGATTTTTTCTTCCTCCTCTCATACCCCCAGTCTATCAGCCCAACGTGCCTCAGCACAGCAGCATGGTATGCCAAGAGGCCTCTTTCCGTTCCGACGCTCCTTGCTAGGTCGTTGAAGGACATGTCCGGGTTCTGCATAAGCTTGGTCAGGATCTCCAGTCTGTAGTCGTTGTCCAAAGCCCTGTATATCTTCAATCTCTCTCTTACCCGCTCCGTCTCTTCCTTTCCCATACCACTCACATACCTACATACAATTACAGTGAGCAGTATATAAAACTTTATCTGGTAAACTGAATTTTACCTAAAGCCTTCAAGGCTTTGTACCGCCTTGCCAAGGTCAGAATTACTCTTTCCGGAGTTGGGAAGGCCTTTTCATCAGCAGTAATAAAAGGAAAACCTGCATTCATGGTTCTGTGTTGGACACCAACAAATACCGCGAATTCCGGAAAAGGGGATCCTTTTTTCCAGTCTTGTAAAACCTATCACAGTATAATATCTCAAGTATCTCTCTATTCGGTCGAGCTTGAAGTCTCTCGGTATGCTCGGTAGTCTGGCCCATCCTTTTACGGTTATTTTAGTGCCTCTCTTAAGCCCCGGGTATCCAGCCGCTTTTATTGTGTGCACTACAGGAATTGCGAGCTTTTTATCTTCAGAAACAGTCTTGTAGGGCCTGTCTAAGACAATTCTATACCAACATTCTCCGCCATCGTATGTTTCGATTTCTACACTTTCTGAATTATAAAGCAATTTTGTCCCAAGGTCTTTCGCACCAAATTCATCCGATTCAAACCCAGCTTGCTTCCCCTGAGCCGCATTTAGGAACTTGTCGAGTCTTCCTAGAGCTTTGTCATTCTTTGTGTAATTCATCCCGCAACCGTCGTCGGCAACTGTAATTGCCAAACCTAAATCTGACTCATAAATTCTGATATCAACTTTTTTTGCCCCTACTTCCTTAGAAGAAGCGTTAGAAATTAATTCGCGGATTACGTCTCTCTGGTCGCCAATATTATTTATTATTTCAGAAATAAACCCCACCGGATCGATAATCATCTTATGTTCTTCACTTATTCCAGTAGCTTCAAATTCCTTTGCCATAATCATCTTCCCTTGGTTCACTATTAATATATGAAACGGACAGTTATTATAATTTGCATTCATGATAGCCAAAACGACTTTTTTTCTTTTGGTGATTGCTGATCAGAGGAAAGAGGAGGAGAATGAGCGGGCGGACTGAGAAGGAAGGAATGAAAGGGGGAAACGTAGTGTCCCTCAAGCAAAGATTATTAGCCTATAGAGTGAGCTTCTATATCGTTTTTTAATGGCAAGACTGTAATTAGTGTGAACGTTTCTGACCAGCTAAAGATTGCAAAGGCAAGAGACTGTACATAACGCTTTAATCCCGCACAGTTTTGGGCTTGAATTTAATCGGTAGCCATAAACTAGTAAAGGAGGAAAATTGGTAGGGGATGTGCGGTTTTCTGATAATTTTGACCTATGAGCAACCTTGGTGAACTTATCTCACGTCTTTCTTACCAAAGGTTATTAATCAAAAAACTGCTAACGTTTCTGCAATTTTTTCAAATTCTTTGTTAGAGCGTCAGCAATTCTATCTGGCAACTTTTCTAAAGAATCCTTGAGTTCTTCCTTAGTAGTATCAACCTTTGAAGAGATATTGCCATATTTTTCAGCCATTAACTTAAAGTTTTCATCAGTGTTGTCCCGAAAAGAGTAGATACCGTTCTCAAGTATAGTAAAACGGAGCTTCGCCCACTCAAGTGATTCCAGGTTCTCGCTTTCGAATTGTGTGAGCTTCTCTGCTCCGTAATCTATTTCAAACCCTGAATAGGTTTTCCATGCATCTTTGAACTCCTTGTCCCCTTCCCAATAAAGGTTCAATTTCTCGACATTCAGACTCAAAGGAACGGTTGGACGGCCTTTAATGTTGATATCTTTCATAAACTGTACTATATTGTCTTTTGGTCCTTCACAGAAAATTTCAACTGTTCCATCATACAGATTCCTTACAAGACCTTTCAGCCCTTTACGGCTGGCATAATATTTTACAAGTGCTCTATATCCTGCGCCTTGGATCATGCCATCAACAACAATTCTTGCTTTAGCCATATTTCTTCCCTTTCAAAAGTTTTCGTAATTTGAAAGGCATTCTTTCAGCCAATCGGCATCATCTGGTTAATTGTATTTATCGTTCCTTTATTTAAGATTTTAACTGGCCCATGAAGTAATTTGTCATCCTCACATTAATTCATGGCAAAAACCATGCCTTTTGCTTCTTTTTCTTCAGATAGAAAACGTATATTCGGGTTAGGGGATTATCTACTGTCAAGGAGATGAAAAAGTGCCGATTAGAGTTGAGGATGCGAAGAAGTACAGGGGGTATGAGGAAGACGAAATAAAAATTGTTAAATTCCTTGAAAGCCATAAGGGATATGCCTATGCTTCTGAGGAAATACGAAAGGGAATAGGGTTTAGCGCTGTATACGTTCCTGATGAGCAAGGCTCTTACTGGCCCCCTCAAAATATTGGGATGTTTATACTTGATGTTTCACACGCAGTGTTATTTGATATGACATTAGAACGAATGGTTAAAGAAGGAAAAATAAGCGTCAGCGAAGTAGCAGGAAAGAAGTACTATTTCATTGAGTAGCCTTTTATAATGAACTTTATTAGATTTTTTATTAATTCTGTTATGCCAAACGATAGTTTGGGAGTATTCATATTATTCTTTATGGCAAGAGTGGGTTATATCATTACAGAGATTCGGCGAGAAAGCCCCTAACTTCAGTTAGGGGATGAATCGCCGTTAAACTTATATGCCTATTGCTACAAATGTAGTTTGATGTAGTATGTCGATGCCCATCAGGATAAAGAAGGACACGATAGAGGAGTTGATACGGCTGAAGGTGCATCCA
>Ga0315282_10008014_pt1 | contig 17193 bp, 20 predicted proteins | sample YL17G07_20_MG_FD_203693 | JGI IMG/M metagenome (GOLD analysis project Ga0315282, IMG submission 203693) | Sediment microbial communities from Yellowstone Lake, YNP, Wyoming, USA - YL17G07_20 | ecosystem: Environmental > Aquatic > Freshwater > Lake > Sediment | place: USA: Wyoming | collected... | reverse complement strand
GTTGCAAGCTAGCGGCTGCAAAAACTTATGTAACTTCGCCACATTCGAATCTAAAGGGAGCATGAAAATGAGTCAGGAGGGTGTAAAGAGAATCGACAAAGAGTCACTGCCTTGGTATTACAGAGTGCTTCTCAAGATTCCGGTGCCGGAGATCAATCTTCTTCAAAGCTCTTGGGGAGGGCTCTTCTGGCTAATCTCGTTGCTGCTCTTCTTGGCGTTGGAATTCTTCCTAAACTTGATTTTGCTAGTATTCTTTCCCTTCCCGACAAATGCCATTTTGGTGGCAATAATTCCATCTGCAGTATTCATAATGTTCGTGAGAATCAACTTGGAAAGATTCATCTCTTGGTGGAATTCGGCATGCGCAGAATCTGGCTTCAAGTGGGATCTAGACAAGTCAATGCAGGAATACCTAGATTCAATTGAGGAAAAAGAAGAGGACAAAACGTAAGCTCTCTAGGGGGTTTCCGGGTCTTCTGCCTTGCCAGTTTGTCAAAAACAGATAGACTTAATTCAAGCTTTCTCAAACAAGAATATCAAAACCAGAGCCGGGGTAGCCTAGCCTGGTTTGGGCGCCAGACTCATAATCTGGAGAACAACGAATGGGGCAAACGCCCAATTGTCCAGAGGTCGCGGGCTCGAATCCCGCCCCCGGCACCAAGAACTTTCTCTTTTGTAAAAGAGAACGTTCATTAAGAGAAAACACGTTGTTCGGAGCTTGATTTGGAGTTTGTTGTTGGTTTAGAGCTTGTAATAGACTGATTAAGGCTTGGAGTAGGTTGGGGTTTTGTGCGGGGTTTTGGGTGGTCTCCAGATTTGGGACGGCCCTAATAGGAGAGTTGTTAGGTAGTCGTTTAAGCCCATGTTGGCGTTTTGTGCTTCAAATCCTACTGGATCGATAACTCATGGAAGACTTCTGGTGCCGACATCAAAAGGTATTTAAGGAATTTCATTCATAAAAATGAACATATGTTCAAAAAAATGAATTTTGTTACTCCTACAAGCTTGGGTGTTCTTTACTTTCTATTGTCTAATCCCATGGAACAGTTTCATGAAAGGGAGATCGTGAGGCGAACTGGTGTCAGTGTGGGTGCTGTAAATCAGATTTTGCGGAGATTTCAGAGAGTAGGGCTGGTCGAAAAGGATAGACGAGGAAAGACTAACTTGTACAGAGCAAATCTAAAGAATCCCGTTGCAAGACAGTTTAAGGTCTTACTAAACTTTGGCAAATTTTGGTTTTGAATGCACTTATAACATAAAATCGAGATCGAGAAACATGAAAAATAAGCATCATTACGGCAAATCTACTCTAAAAAAGGATGAAATCCGAGAAATTTGCCAAACTTTAGGTCTTATTTAATGTATTTGCTCTTAATGACTTGGTCGACAAGATTAAGCACATTTCAGACAGGATTGTTTTGTTTGGGAGTTGCGCTGAAGGAACAGATGTCAAAGAAAGCGACATAGACTTGTTCATATTGACTTCTGATGCTGAAACTGTTAACCATGAAGCTAGGCGCTATGAACAAAAGATAGATAGGACACTCTCTTTAATCTTAGTTAATCCAGATGAGCTTGCAAAGATAAAAGCCAAAGATAAGCCACTGTACGAAAGAATTTCTGGAGGCATAACTCTCTGGGAGCGAGATGAGCTTCAAATTCAGACAGTTGCTCGAGGAAAGACGACTTGTTAGAATTAAGCCAGATAGAAAGCTTATCCTTAAAGAGATTGAAGGCGCAAAATCAGATTTAGAGACAGCAAGAAAGTCTTTTCGCGATGGAATTTTCAAATGAGCTACAATCCAAGGATACTACTCAATTTTTCATGCTGCAAGAGCGTTGCTTTATAGCAAGGGGTTCCGTGAGAAAAGCCACTATGCTCTCTTGGTTGCGGTTCAGGAGCTTTTTAGTGATAAGCTTGAGCGGTCGTTGATTCAAGGGTTTGAGGATGCAGTCAACTACCACCCCTTGAAAGGGGCGGCTTGCACGTCGCTTCAGCTTTTGGTTGCGATGCGTGCTGAAGCGGTGCGTTTGGCTCGTTGACGGAAGCCTGCTCTAAGAGGAGCTTGCCTCTGAGAGCGATGTTTCTGGCAGCGTTCAGGTCGGCGTTTAGTTGGAATCCGCAGTGCTTGCATTTGAAGACTAAGCCCTTGCGAGTTCCTATCTGTCCACATCTGCTACAAGTTTTAGAGGTGTAGGCTGGATTGACGTAGACAACGGTTTTGCCAAGGGCTTCAGCCTTGTATTCCACGTGCCGCTGTAGCTGTCGCCATGCCCAGTTACCTAGTTTACGGTTGAAACGCTTTCCGTTTTTCTTAACCTTTTTGACTTCTAGTTTTTCAAGGGCTATCACGTTGAAGGGTTGAGCTACTACCAGTTTGGCTATGCGGTGGTTTACGTCAGCCTGAAACCGTTTTTCCCGTCCGCTACGCTTTCTCAAGAGGCGTTTTGCGGAGCGGGTGCCCAAGGCTTGGAGCGTCTGCCTCAAAAACTGGTAACTTCCCTTCACGGCACGTATGTGATTGGATGCAAAGAACACATTGTTGCTCAGAACAGCGCGGTTCAAAATTCCTGAGTCCACGCCTAAAACACTGTTCCGCTCAAGCTTCTGTGGAGTTTCTTTTTTCACGACAAGGTGTAACCGCAACTTTTGAAGGCGAACGTCATAGGACAAAGTGGCACTTTTGACTTGCCAGTCTATATATTGCTCGTAGCACCGTGGGATGGAAACCGCAATTTTGACTCTTCCTTCTATGGTTGAAAGCGAAACAATGCCTTTCTGAAGATAGGGCTTGAATATGCGTTGGTTGTAGCGGATGCTACTGTAGGGCTTCTTCTGTGGCAACCGCTCGAGCTTCTCACGCTTGAGCATGTCGCAGGCTTGGTCACGCAAACATTGAACCATGCTTGACTGCAAAGATGGATACTTCTGTCTTATGCCACGGTAGGTTAAGCGGTGTACCCTACTCTTGCTGTGCGTGCGGGCTTCAAAAGCAACCTTCAAAACCTCATTACAAACCTCATTATAGAACTTGATGGTTTTCACAAGAACTTCGTCAGAAGGCAACGTTAACTTAACTGTTCTCTGCATCACAACCGCTAAACTATTTAAACACAAACTCCTTAAAAAGGTTGGGCGATTCATCCCCAACTTGAAAGTTGGGGTCTCCTCGCCCGATTAAGATGAAAAAGCTTACATAACTCACGAAAAGATTCGATAACCTGCTTGTCTCCTCATGAACAGCCACGCTCGATTCATGAAATACTTCTTTCCTCACAGCTGTTTGGAAAAAGAGAAGCCTGCACAAAAGAAATAAGAAAAGTCAACCTTGAAAGGCTTGCGCACCTAATCAAAGTCTGCGGCTTCTTAATGCAGACAAAAGTTTACCTTTTCTGGAAAAAGAAAAAAGGGATTGCTTATGGGCGTTTATGGTAAGCTTGTTACCACTTGGTACGCATCTGGTGCGCCCCATCCGGTTGGATAGTCCCAGCCTGGCCCTGCGGTGTAGTAGCCGTTGTTGCCTGTTGTTATGTCATGGTAAACGGTTACAGAAATGCTATATAGTTCAGGGTTTGCGTCTGCAAACGTGTGGCTTTTATATTGTACCGCTATTGCGAAGAGTGCAGCCCATTGGGGTGCACCAGCGCTTGTTCCTCCGACCATGTACCATTGGCGCTGATAGTATACGTAGAATCCGGTGTTCGGGTCGCCGTCGTATGCGACATCAGCTATGTCTCGCATGTTGTCTCCAACGGTTGCCTGATAAGATGGTTCAGTGAAGACTTTGCTTGCTCCCCCGCCGCTACCGCTCCATGTGGTCTCGCTTTGGTAGGAGCCGTCTTTATTGAGGTAGAGGCTTGTTCCCCCAACCGCTGTAACCAGCGGGTCGGAGGCTGGGTAAATTATATCATTCGCTGTTGTTGCGCCGTTGTCGCCTGAAGAAGCGAAGAGAGATATGCCCTTACCGGCCGCCGTTACGAAGAGCGAGTGGTGAGCAGAGATAGTGTATGCTCCTGTTGTTGGAAAATCACTTTCAAGCGCGCCGAAACTCATAGACAAAACAGCTACACCAGCCACGTTGTTGACTGCATAGTTAATGGCATTGTACATATGTTGAAAGCTGTTATCGTAGGCAATGACCAGCGCTATGGCGGCTCCTGGCGCAATTGCATGAGCCCACTCCACATCCAAAGTTGTTTCAATCGCCCAGTTTCGGTTGCTGGCACACGGTTTTCCATCAGGATAGTAGATTTTCAGATTGACTGGTGGCAATCCGAATTGGCCGCAGAATGTTGCTACATCCGTTGTTATGCTTTTACTTCCATAAGCGTCAACTATCGCAATGGCTTGGCCTGTGCCCTTGAAGCCAGCATTTAACAATGGTTCAAAGTCGTACGCTTTCCATATTTGTTGGGGTGTAAACGGTGGAGCACTGGGATCACTGACACTTAGAGGCTGGGCAAAAAGAAGAGGCTCAAACCCTTTGGCAACAACCATTACTGTAGGCAATGCTGTGCCGAGGGAAATCAAAAGAACAAAGACGATCAGTGTACATTTTGCTTTTTCATGCAGATTTTCCACTTTATCACGACAAATCTAATGTCCTCTTAAATCGATTTAAAACTTGTGTAACAAAATTCTATAAGGACACAGCTTAAAGATTTGGTAAGGATCTAAATAAGATTCGCAACTGGCATGATCATTCCAATCGAAGAAGACTGGAAGCAGGCGTGCTAAAGAAGCCATAGTACGCGACTTTTGACTTCCTGAATATTCCTGCGCACATAACGTGAGATCCGTTTGCACTTTTCAATCGCCGTTCCATTAAACTGCCAATCACCTTGATCGACTCCGTCAGTAGCAAACCGTGTCTAGAGCCAAGGCGCCATGGGTTGCTGGTTCGAATCCAGTCCCCAGCGCCAGCAGAATTTGCATTAGCTGATGGCGGTTATTGTTGTGGCGTCGCTTGTCGACAGTTCAAGCTGGTCTCCGAAGCCTTTCTTCACGTAGGCATGCTTTATAATGACTCTGTTGCCTTGCCTCAGATTGCTGACCGTTTCTGCATGTTTTCGCCAAGCTGAAACCCAAACCGTTCCCGTTTCGTCCTTGAGCTCGAAGGAAGCCACTTTTAGAAGCCCCTCCCTCGATGTCCTAACGTTTCTAAGTATGGGTTTCGCGACAATTTCTCCTTCGACATTAACGCGGTTTAAGCCTTCTTTCAAGTCGGCTATTCTCTGAACCTCGTTGGCCGACTCCACTGTTTCGACGTAAGTGACTGAGTCAACATGAACCTCTAAGCCTTCGCCCAACGCCTTTTTGACCTTGGCGTTCACGATCTGTAAGTGAACACCGTTCCTCAGCGTCTTCTCAAGTTCATCGGCCTTCTCATTCCAGACCACAACCGGTATCTCGCCCGTTTCGTCGGCCAGAATGAACCGCATGACTTTTCCCGAACTTGAGTCTTCTCGCTCAAATGTTGACGCGGAAAGCAGCTTCTTGACTGTACCAGCAATGTTCACTCTCCTGTTCTTCTTATCGGCATTCAGTTCTCCAATCTTTGTGGCAAACTTGCCGATAGTAGGATAGTCTTTTGCTTGAACGCCATGGGGATTGATTTCAACTTCGGCCTTCTCGCCGATGTGCAACTCGACTTTTCCAGCGCGGTCTTCTTTTGTGTATGCTTGGGAAAAGCGGACCATCTCTCCGACCTTAACTTTTCCTGATTCTATTAGGTCTGTCTTGTCGTTCCACAGCACAACTCGCAGGATGCCGCTCTTGTCTGTGATGAGCAGGCTTGCAAACTTCCCGCTCCTGTTTCCGCTGAACGTCTTGGGAGCAAACACTGCAACGACCCGACCGACAGCGGAAACATTGTTCAGGCTGGGAATCAAGTCTCCTAGTGAAAGCGTGAACATTGCGGCCTCGCCGTTCGGAATCTTGCAGCCGAACTCAGCCGCGATCACCCTCAACAGTGTCCCCTCTGAAATGAGCCCGCCTGTTCTTCTTTTCTCTTTGTCCAGCCTTTCCAGAACTTGCTCTCTCGTGATTCCCGGGCCGGCTGCAAGTATTTGTCCAACAATGTCTTCGTTCGTCATTTCAGCTCCAACGTCGGTGAAGATGTGAAATGATTAGTGGTATAAGGTTTAGTGAACCACCTCACCCTGAAGGATGTGGCTTCCTGCTTCACCGAGCCATCGGTCAGAGCGGCTCTCAACCCTCCCGCCGCCATGGTGGTAACGCATCAGCCAGCACTTTCAGCCTTGCTGACGCACGGGAATACACAGGCGTTTTCAAAGGGGATTTGGACCGTCCCAGCCCTATCCACGACGGGAGGAAAATTATGTTGAGAAAAAATATATGCCTTTCGGCTTTCATCCCCACCCGGAAGCGGTGGGGACTTCCCGCCGAACACGTTTAAAAGGTCTCAGTGGCTTTAGATGTGCAGGGAGTCTCAGCTGCAGATGGGTGTAGACGCGCTTTACAGTTTCGGCTTGGCGTTGATTTTCATAGGAGCGGTTGTTGTCGTAGTCGCGGCTCTGCTTTTGTCTTTGTCGAAGGTTAAAGGCAAGGGAGAGAGTAGAGGAGGCGGAGCCATCATAATAGGACCCGTTCCAATAGTCTTCGGAACTGATGAGAAATCCGTTAAAACGGTCTTAATACTTTCGCTAGTGCTCACGGTGCTTCTTTTGATAGTGACTGTGGTGTTGCGCTTCACATCAAAATGAGTGGGAACTTCATGGTGACTTCACAGGAAAACATGGAGAACGCGAACAACGGCTCGGACGGGTCGCGCAGGATTCTGGTGCTCTTCATCATGGGCATTTTCATCATTTTCCTTGGCGTCGTGATCTTGATAGTCGCTGCACTGCTGTCTGGAAGCGGTTCCGCGAGTTTTGGCGGCTTCATATTCATCGGTCCGATTCCAATAGTCATAGGGGCAGGCCCGGAAGCTCCGTGGCTGACGACGATGGCCATTATTCTTGCGGTTATAGGCACTGTAATGTTTCTGATAATGCGCAGAAAAATGGGTAAGCCGAATCTTTAGAACTGGCTCTAGGTTGTCTTTTCTTCTTTTCCGTAGATGACATACAGAAAAATTAGGACTAGTACGACGAAGGTTGTTACCATCAAGGCGTATTTCAGCAGTTCGAAGTATGCTCCTACGTCCATTCTGGCAATTCTCCTTTTACCCTTTTTATTCCTAGGTTGGAATATTTAAACAGTAGCTTTTTTCCATTCGTTCATTAACGTGTCGTAAAGCTCGTCGTGCTCTTCTATGCTTTCGTACCATGCTAGGGCGTTGGCGATTTTCTGCGCAATTAAGTGGTAGCACAGGTGCACTTCTCTGTCTAGGACGCGGAAGTAGAAGTCGTCGCACGTGCAGAATTCCGCTTGAGCCATTATAAGATAGTCTCGCTCTTTTCCAACGACAATCCACACTGTTCTGCCGCTTGGTTTGAAGACGTATTTTTTCACGCGGTTTTCCTTCAGTGTTTCAAAGGCTTTTGTGAAGCGCTGGCCGAAGATTTCGTAGAGCCTCGTCAGATTCTTGCCTGTGAGTTTGTCGTCTGTTTTTGCCTGTTTACATATGTTGCTTAGTATGCTGATTTCCGATTTTTCGTCCATGCGTTCTCAGACTTTCCGAAGAAGGCTTATCGACTTTGAAGAAACGGGTTCGGGCTGTCAATCTATGCTTATCGGTTCGCCTTTCGGCTTCTTTTCATCCCCAATTTTCAGCAGCTTGACTTCTAGTACGCCGTTTTTGTACGCTGTTTTTGCGTCTTTCACGTTCACCCTCGCTGGTAGCTTGATTTCTTTGTAGTATTTGCGTTGGGGAACGTCAACGGATATCGTCAGCGTGGTTTCTGTTCCGCGCAGTTTTATGTCCTCCTTGTCCACTCCTGGCAGCTCGACTACTATGTGGATTTCGCCGTTTGTCTCGATAATGTCGACGAGCGGTTCGCGTTCCTCTCTCACCTTGGGCCCTTCGAGGCTGGGTTTGACGTTTCCGAACTCGCGGATTTCAGGCTTTCCGTCGGGACCCACTTTTATGCTGTAGCCGTACACGAATGGGCCGAATTCGCGTTTGGTTGTGCCGTCTGGGAGTTTAAGTTCTCTGACGTAGTCTTTGGGAACTTTGGAGGTGAAGTCTTTGAATTCTTCCTCCATCATCTTCTCCATTTCGTGGAACATTTTGTCGATTTCTTCGAAGTCCCAGCTTCTGAAGAATGGTGAGCGTCTTTTTCTGTACCATTCTGGGTAATCGTCGTCTGATGGCATTGTTTCACCTTATTAAGGTGAAGAGTTCTTGTGTCTATAAGTTTTTTGCTGAATGTTTCAGCTTAGGGTTTTGAGTTGTTTTAGGGTTCCGAGGAAGGTTCCGTCTAGAAGGTAGGTTTCTGCGTTTTCCATGTTGACTGCTTCTGAACGGAGAACTGGGCCGACGATGTCGGTCTTCGGTCGGTCGAGTCTTTTTTCGTTCAGCGGTCTGCCTCCTAGGAAGTCGTTGAAGGAGGGCATTATGAAAAGCTGTGCGGTCTTTGCGTTTATCTTGAAATGCTTTCTGAGCGTCTCTTCAGCGGTCTTTTCAACTTTGATTCCATGCTTCTGCAGCAGGACCTTAGTCAGTGCCGCCGCGTTGCAGTCTGCCTTGACCCAAACTTGCCTTGATATTCTGAACCCTGCGGGATCTCGAAACGCCACGACTGGGTGCACGTGCCCCATCACGAGCGTCTTGCATCCCAGCAGGGCGAGGGAGGGCCATTGATGGCCGTGGAAGAAGCCAGTTTCGTCCAGAGTTATGCCGGTTGCCGGTTGGATTTTGACGGTTTCGGGCAGAAGTGGTTCGAGGCTTCCGTCGTGGTTGCCGCGGATTACGAGGATTTCTTGTACTTGTTTTTCGAGTTCGTTGAAGAAGTCTGGGATGTCGCGCCATTCGCCCATTTCGGCTTTTGCGACGGTGTGTTTTACGTCGCCGAGGATTAGCAGTTTTTGGGGTTGATAGGCGGTTATGAGAGCCGTCAGTTTCTTCAGGAGTTTGGGAGTTTGAGTTGGGACATGTATGCCTTTTTCTGAGAGAGCTATTTCCCAGCCCATGTGCAGGTCAGCAATCACCATTGTCCGCGTTTTCTGCGTTTTGAGAAGTGCAGCCGGATGCGGGAACAGGGGGGTTATCATTTTGTTTCCTTTTCTGGCCTTATCATGTCGAGTAAGATTTCATGTAATGTTGGGTTGGCGGCTGCGACGAATTCGACTTTCTGTTTTGGGTCTAGTCTGACGTTCAGTGGTTTTCCTTCGGGCGTCGTGATTGTTCCGCCTGCTTCTTGTATTATGAGCCAGCCTGCTGCCATGTCTGTGGCGCGTAGTTTTCCGCGGATGTCGATGAAGGCGTCGGTTGTTCCGTCCGCCACGTAGCAGAGTTCGAGTGCGTTGGCCCCTAGGTGGCGTATGTGCTTTGTTCTTTCGATTATGTTCATCAGTCGGGGGATTAGTTTTTGGATTTTGAAAGTGTTTATGTCCATGCCGATTACGGCTTCTTCCAGCGACGTGTTTCTTGAAGGTCTCATCTTTTGGCTGTCACAGTGGGCTCCTTCTCCTTTTTCTGCGGTGTAGGTTTTGTTGTGGAAAAGGTCTGTCACAAGCGCTGTGTGGACGGTGTTCAGGTCTGGTTTTGTGGAGACGGCGATTGAGGTTGCGTAGAAGGGTATGCCTCTTGTCAGGTTTGTGGTGCCGTCTATAGGGTCTGTTGTCACGTAGGCTTCGTGTGGGTTCTTGCCGTGTTCGCTTATTCCTGATTCTTCGCTTATGAGGGTGAAGGAAACTCTCTGTTTTGTGAGCGTGGCTGTTATGGCGTTTTCTGCGGCGATGTCTACTTGTTTGATGGGGTCGCCGCCTGCGCCTATGCCGAGGTTTGGTTGGGGTTGTTTCAGCGTTTTCAGGAGCGGGGTGATTTGGGTTTGTAGGTTGTTTTTGCATTCGATGAGGATTTGCAGCCAAGAGGTTTGTGGGATCATTGCGGATTTTCCTCTTTGTTCTGTACTAGTGTTTGGTTGTTTGATAAATGCTGTGCTGAAAAGACGGGCTGTTCAGAGGGTTAGGGTTGGTGTTGGTACAGGGTGTTCTGGTCTATTATTGTGAGTGTTGGTTGGGGTTTTCGGGTGAGTATCATTGGTCTTGCGAGGATTTCGGCTGTTCGTGCGAGTTCTTTGATGGTTGTGACGTTTATTATTGTGGTTTCGTGTGTTGTTTTGGGCGGTTCTTGGGCTTCGATGATGAGGTCTTTGTAGGGGGCTATGATTTTTTCGAGTGGCGGTTTTTCGGCGGAGGGTTTGGTTTTTCTGTAGAAGTATGCGGAGAAGAATACGCCGGCTACTGAGAGTGTGATTAGGATGTATGACGCGTAGCGCTGGTTGAGTATGTCTTGGCGGGTCACTGTTTCGCTTTCAGTTAGTGCGCCTGGGTCTGCTTGTTGTAGGTTCCCTATTTTGATTGTGTCGCCTTGGTCGGTGCGTTGGAAGTCAATTGTGAGCGTCGGCTGGAAGGTTTGGCTGATTGGACCTGCGGTGGTGGTGGCGTTCACGGTGAATGTAGGTGTTATCTCCAAAGTGTACGTAGTTGAGCTTGTTCCTGTGTCAGTCTCGATGGCTTTCTTCGTGGTTTCCAGTTCGGTCTTGTTTACGGGCGTGAGCTCTATTTGGATTCTTGTTTCGTTTGTCGTCGTCTGTGCTGTTGAGGATATTAGGTGTGGCCACGCGGTTGTTTTGAGGATCTGCGCTAGGCTGTAGGTTATTGTGGTGTCTGCTGGAAGGGTGGAAGTGAATGTGTAGTTTAGAGTTATGTTGATTTGTTTCGTTATTGCTGCGTATAGTGTGCCTTCGTTTGCTTTGAGCGTGGTTTTGTTGTCGTAGATCGTGTTCGGTGCCAGTATCGCCGTGTAGTCGTATGTGGCGGCGCTTGTGTATTGGCAGAGTGTGTTTGTTCTGGTTTCTTCTGTTGGTGTTTGATGAACTGCGTAGACGGTTAGAAGCGAGACAAGAGTCAATATTGTGAATAGGATAAGTAGGAGTGTAGTTTTTTCGGGTTTTCTCATGTCCAGCGCTCGACCTATGTTGTATCCTATTGAAACGGATTTCTTCTTAAAATGTTTTGCTTGATTATTGTTATAGTAGTATCTTCGATTCTGGACTGATAAAAGAATAGAAGTTAGGGGTGGGCCTTCTCTTATGGCACTTCGGTTCTGCTGTCTTCTGCCCACGGAGTCGAGTAAGGCAGTGCCGGCGTTATTACTGCCAAGTTGTTGTTGGGGATGCCGTCGTCAATTATGGTGAGGGTCATGCCTTCTGTCATAGCCATGAGTGGGCCCAGTTCGGAGGTTGCGGTTACGTTCGCGCCTCTGTTGATTTCGACGGGTTGGCTTTCGCTGGTTGGTTCGTATTTGCCTGTGGGGTTTGGCAACGTCTGGATCCAAACTTCCAGTTGCACCGTTTCACCTGCTGCGAGCGTCCCGATTGTCCAGTTGAGGTAGTTTTGAACGAAGTCGCCGCCGGTGGTGTGGTTGTAGTACCAGTCGACTGCGCCTTTTGTAGGCGTGGCGTTTATGGGTTCAACGATGTTTTCTATTACGTCATAGACGGTGTTCTCTAGGTCGACTGTGCCACAGTTCTTAACTGTGATTATCAGTTGGAATTTCGTTGAGAAGTTTAGGCTCTTCTCTGATGTTACGTGTATTAGGTTTGTTGGTGTGGATATGTCTTGGCCTGTGTATGGGTCGGTGAAGGAGCCGTTCAGTGTTTTCATTATGCGGACGCAGGCCTTGTTCCAAGTTGCAGTGGTTATGGTGCCCTGTATGTGCAGAGTGTCTGCCCAGTGCGAGTAGCTGTATCCTGCTGTTCCGAGGGCTAACATGATTAGTAAGAAAGTTATTCCTACGGTCTTGTTGATTTGGGCGTTTCTTCTGAATCTTCTCATTTTTTTATCCTCCTCCTAGGTTGTTGAAGCCGTCGCACATGTTCTTCCAGTATTCGTACTTGCTTGTTTGGTGGTTGAGCAGTGCGTTTTCTGAGCTTTGTATTATTTGTTGGGCGGTTTTTCCGTTGTAGGTGTAGCCACCTGTCCATCCTGCCACGTAGTTCAGCCACAAAGCTAGTAGTTGCGCTTTGAGTTTGGCTTCCATGCTTGAGTGGTTTGACGGTTCCAGTATGTTGAGGGCTTGTTGGAATTTCTCCTTTTGTGTGCCTGTGAAGTTGAAGATTTTGGATTGACTGGTTATTTGGTTTAGGTAGCGTTCGAGTGTTTGTGCGTCTATTTGTGGTTTTCCGTTTTTGTCGAGGTTGGCGTTGAATTGGTTTTTCCAGAAACCTATCGTGCGTGGGTATTCTATTTGGCATATCATACCTATTTTTATCTGGAAGGTGTATTGCCAGCTTTCTCGAGCTGTTTGGAGTATGTGGACGGTTGTTAAGCCGTTCACTGTTTGGCCTGGTTGCACCCATGTGCATGTGTGGTTTGTTGTCGTGATTTCTAGGGCTTCGGGATTCGGGTTTATGATGGTCACATTATCGAAGTGGACTGGACACATGCCTTTGTTTTTGATTGTGTAGTTTACGTAGGCTCTGTAGCACGGGTAGCCGTTGGTTAGCCAAGCGTTTATCGTATCGCCGTCGCAGTTAATTTGAGCGTATACTTTTGCCACGTCTTTTTCGATTTCGTTGTCACCGGTTATCACAGTTGTAAATCTTACATCGTAGCTGCAGCTTGGGGTAGGGTAGCAGCCTATGTGTACTCCGCCGTTTTGGCATGCGAAGCTGTAACCTATTGCTCCAAGTGTTATCATTGCCAGAATCAGGGCGACTAACAGTTTGTTTTTCATGTTCTTTTCTCATTTTTCTGTTCTCTGTACGTTAAGAGCAAGTATGAATATGCGGTAAAAGCCAGAGCAGATGCTATGTAGACCCCATTTGTCGCAATCGATGCCCAGACCCTTCCCAGTGTTTGCGGAAGGTCTGTCAGAAACTTGTAGGTCGCGGCGGCAAATTCCTTTATTGCTACGCTTACCCAGCCAAGTTTCGGTATAGTGAATACTGCTTTGCCCATTACTTGGCGTTCGTTTACTGGGTCGTCTGGGGCGTTGTTGGCATCGCCTTGGGTTATGAACCATAGGGAGCCGCTTGCTTCGTATTTGTCTATTACTCGATGGATTATTGGGGCGTCTGTTGTGCGGTATTGGATTATGTCGCCGACTTTTATTGTGGCTGCTGGTGCGGAGATTATGAGGGTTATGTCGCCTGCGTTTAGTGCTGGTTGCATGCTTCCGCTTGCGATTATGGTTGGTGTAAAACCTAGTAAACCTGTGCTGCTCCAGACGGCGATTAAGCCTATTAGAGCTATGGCTGTCCAGTATGGGAGTTGGCTTTTCTGTTTTCGGAGGGTTCTGTGGATCTTGTGTGTCGGTAGTGGTTTTACTGTTTGGTCTAGGACGAGGAAGCCTATTGTTGCTGCGATTACGGTTATAATGGATTGGGCTGCCCATGGCGGATTTGGTAGTATTGGGCTGAACCATGTGAAGAAAGCTGGAACTGCCATGTAAAGTAGGTTTGCGGGGAAGCCGCCGAGGAAGGCGAAGTATGTGGCGAGTAGGCTTATGGCCAGTGTTGGGATGAAGGTTCGGATCAGGAATTCGGCTACTGCTAGGGGCGTGACCAGACTCATATAGTTCGGTACGGGCGTCAACACGAACACGAAGAACAGGCTTATCAAAAGTAACGTAATCGTCGGTCTGTGCTCAGACACCGCCCTTGCCAAATACGCTCGAGACACTTCCATTGCAAGGAAGGGGGCAAGCAGAAATGAGAAGTATATGGTTAAAGCTGCAGGCGTCCAAACGTTCGCGTTATTGCCAAACCCCATGAAGAAACCGGCGAAAACGGCGAGGAAGACTTGGAAGACGCCGAGTATTGCTGCAAGTCCGATCAACGTCTTGTCCGTTTGCCAAAGTGCTGAGCCGTTCAATCTAGACACGAGCAATGTTGAAAGGATCACAATTGCCCAGAGCGTCGCGTCCGCCACAAAAATCATGTCGCCCCTGAACGTTATTGGGACGACAAGACTCGTCAGTAAGTAAACGACTATAACTAGGATTGGGATTTCGACTATTCTCTTCATCTTTTACTATTCCGTAGAGGTCTCTTGGATGAGATATTAAAAAAAGGAAATTAGAGATTACTTGTTAGTTCTTGCAATCTATGGTGGTAGTGGGTATTCGTTCCAGTTTATTACTTCTATCGCAGCGGTGAAAGATAGTACGCTGTCTTGCGGTATTGGTTCTAGCACGTGGATTTGGAAGCTTATTTCAAAATCCTTGCCTGGGTCTGTTTGTATGCCGAAGTTGTCGCCCCACTTGATCTCAATGTCTGCCTTGCCATCACCGTTTAGGTCCAATGTCACATATTCTGGTGTAGTGATGACCACACTTCCGGGGTTGAACGTGACTTTCGTCAAGACCCATGGGATGGTCCCGCAGTTTTTGACCCAGAAACCTATGTGCTCATAGTAGGATGGGTAAACGTTGACCATGTCTACTTTGAATATGTTTGGGCAGTTGTCGTGGTTTTCGGTTTCGTATGTAATGTTTGTGTAGCCGATGTTCTTGGTGAGCTGATGGATGTTGCCGAATCCTTCGTCGCATGTCCAGTCATTGAAAGGCCCGAACGGGTCCTTTTGGCTCTCCATGCCCTTTTCGAATTCAGCGCATAGTTTTCCTGTAGTTACCGTGCCCTCCAGCGACAACGTGTCGCTCCAGTGAGCGTAGCTGAACCCCACGATTGTAAGGGCCATCAGGGCTACGGCTACAATTGCTGGCATAGAGGTCTTAGACTTCTTTAGCAACGTCATCTGAATCACGAGCCGTTTATGGAGTGATTTCGTTCCAGTTCCAGAATACCAGGTTAATCTCGACAGTTGCTGTAGCGCCTTGTAGTGTTGCTTCATTGAAGTGTATGATGAAGTTGTAGCCTGCATCTTCTCCTGGCTCTATCTGAGTTATGTCGCCGAATGGCGTGGCCTCGTAGATATCTACCCATTCTTTAGCGCTATCTGGGTTAACCGTCATATTGCTCTCGCTGTCGACATATCCTGCAGGGATTGTTCCAATGTTTTTGATGTCGATGTGTCCAGTGACGTTGAGGCATGGATAGACATTGTCAAGCGTTATCACTATGCCCTTGTGAATACCATTAGCATCGTCAACGAATTTCCATGTAAGGTTAGCAACAGGTCCATAAACAGGTTTAGTGTTTTCTGAGGGTAACGTAGCGTCAAATGTCCATTGAAGTCCAAACTTTCCTGTAGTTACCGTGCCCTTCAGCCACAACGTGTCGCTCCAGTGAGCGTAAGCGTATCCAGCTATGCCGAGTGCTAGCATCAATACGGCAAATGTTGCAGCTATCTTTTTGGTGTCCATTTTCATTATCACTCTCCTTTCTCCATTTTGGGTTATCTTTAACGTGCCCCACACTCGGCACGGGTCAGACCGGCCTAACCGTTACACTATGTAGCCGGCTACTTTGCCTAACCGTACCCTACATCTCAACACGAACACATATAAAACCCAATGAAACAAAAGGCTAGACGAAAAGACTATAACAAAAATAGCACACATACAAAACCAGACGAATAGTCTAGCCTAAAAGTTCTCAACATTATATAAGCAACCTCCAAAATACACCAACATGTACAATGAAGGGACAGTGGAAGGCACAGGGTATTGTCGACAAAACTCGCGAGATTGCTGAACCTTCTGAGCGACAACGTGTGGCACAACGCCGACCAAATCGCCTCAGCCCTCGAAGTCCCGCAGGACAAGCTTCAGCAAATAATCACTTTTCTAGCACAATCAGACATAGTGCAGCACAACGCCGCCACAGACCAGATAAAAATAAACCCAGACTGGAAAGACCTCCTTATAGACCGAAAAGAAACACAGCCTGAAACAGCCGCCCTCGGCACAATAATAATCCCCCCACAGCAAACACTCGTAATCCAATGCACACGCATAACAAACCTGACCGACGCAAGCCTCGAACTGGAAATCCGCATGGACAACAGAATCCGCGAATTAGTCATAAACAAAGTGAAATAGACCCAGAAAGCCTCTCCTTCTCCGAACGCAAAATTCAACCTATACATAGGGCTAAACTAACTCAGCGCAACCCTCACCCCACCACACTTGCCCATCGCAGAAAACCGAAAATGTCCAATCCTCAAAACTTAAACAGGAATCTGAGGATAATTAAAAAGACAAGAACTCGTTGGCTCTGCGCAAAACCCTGAGCAACTCACGCCCATTATCCGTCGTCTTATACAAAACGACACTGTTCGGGTTACTGTCCACACGTACAAGCAGGCCAGCTTCCAGCAGTTCCTCCAAGTACCGATTGAAACGCATGAAATTCATGTTACAGTGATACATCAATCTCGTCTTGTTCGCGCCCTCCAAAGCCTCGCTCAGAATATCACATACAACCTCGGTACGACCGCGCCTCTTCCTGCCTTCCCCCATATAGCATCCAACTCTCAGCTAGAGCAAGTGTGCACTGCAAACAATCAGTACATAGCAAACAAACCGCTAATAAAGATAACTACAAACAATCTTCTAGAATAAAACTCTAAAAAACAACCCCAGAAAGCATTTAAACAAACAGCCCAGAAAACAGTGCTAAGCGCTGGGAGACGTACTAACGACCACCAAAATAACGAGAATCCTAGAGATACTCAACGACGGAGAATGGCACACCCTAAACGAAATACAGCAAAAAACAGAAATTGACCAAAAACAAGCCGAGCAGGCAATATCCTTTCTGGAAGAATACAACTTCATAATCACTGATGAAACAAAAAAGAAAGCCAAACTGGACCAAAAAACCCAGAAGTTCCTAACCCAAACCGCTACGTCATGAGAGCAACCAAACCCTTGTACGCCCTCAAAAACTCCTTGCCCTTATCAGTAACCTCAAACAGGCTCGGATCAGAACCGCCGTCTCCGACCAAACGCACAAGACCGTTGCTGAGCAAGAAACGCGAATAAACTTTCAACTGACTAAAACTCAAGTTACAATGATACATCAAAAAGGTCTTCCTAACCCCGCCACACGAAGCCGCCAAAATATCTGCGATTATGTCAAAACGCGAACGATGAC
>Ga0315282_10008013_pt1 | contig 17194 bp, 10 predicted proteins | sample YL17G07_20_MG_FD_203693 | JGI IMG/M metagenome (GOLD analysis project Ga0315282, IMG submission 203693) | Sediment microbial communities from Yellowstone Lake, YNP, Wyoming, USA - YL17G07_20 | ecosystem: Environmental > Aquatic > Freshwater > Lake > Sediment | place: USA: Wyoming | collected... | reverse complement strand
AAAAGTGATAGTAAAGTCTGAAGGATAACTAGTTTCCGCAATCCTTTCTCCTCCAATATAATAGTGATGCCTTTCGTTTATATTTAAACGTTCTGAAACTCCATTATTTCAAATTTAGAAATATAAAAAGGGGAGGATATTTTGTGCGTTTTAGGTTTTTATGGTTTCTTTATGTAGAAGTCGATCGTGTTAGTTACTTCTGGACAGTATGGTGTTCCGCCAAGCCATGGGAACTTGTCGAAAGCGTTACCGAAAACTATTCCTTTACCGATTACCGCGTTGCTTGGCAATGGAATTGAAAGATCCCACGTATACTCCTTGAATGGCGGTGTTTCGCATGCCGTATAGTTGTAGTACACGTATTCGCCCTGTCCAATGTTAATTGCATCGATGTACTTTGAGCCTATGAAGAAACCTAACTCGTCATACACTGTCACCGTGATGGTTGCATTTATCTTTTGCATACTGTATGTGATGTATGTTACAGTGAAATTCATCATTCCACCTTGTTTGCTCTGTACGAAATTGACTGGTGTCTCTGTTCCCTTTGGTTCAACGCTTGTCACTTGCACTTTCCACCACACCCAGAATCCTAATGTGTCTTCTACCACTTGTTCAGCAACTTCCACCGTGGCTACTACATACCATTTTCCGAAGATTTCACCTACAGGATCAACGCATGGCCATGGCAATCTGAAAGACACATGAGCGATGCCAAATTCGTTTGTGGTGGCTTCTCTCCAGAAATCGTAGCCGTTATGGCGGATTTCGAAGCCTACGAGTTTCTGTTGGACTGGATATTCGTTGTAGGTTACTAATGCATACAGTTCTACTTGCTGTTGTGGTCCGAACATGTCACTTGGCATGTCTGGTCCTTGCCCGCCGTAAGGTGTATTATATTGTGTGTATAAGTCTATTGAGAGTCCCAGAATTCTCATTGGTGCACGGTAGTGTGCAGGTTCAAGACCAGCAAAGCCTATGTTTATTCCGTAAGCGTTCAAGTCAAAGCAGTCTTCACCAATGAATTCTATCCATGTCCAATCTTCAACCGGCGATAGAGTGTCATAGATTGCTTCGAAGTATAGAGTAGCGACTTTTGCACTAGCGCCCCCAGTTTCTGGCCACGGCTCATGGAAGTATGGCGGACCAACTGGGTCAGGCATCAGTGTTAGAGCAATCGATGAATAGTTATAGCCGTCTGGAATCGGAGTCCATGGCACTGGACGGTCATGTACATTGATATCACTCGCGTATAAAACGCCGCCCGGAGCGTATTCGAAGGCTTCAAGGAATGATCCATTCGCATAGTAGTACCCACCTACCTGTATCGGAACTATGAATGTGTAGTTCCACATTATGCTAAACTGCAGTGAAATTATGTTCCATGCTGCTGCAACGTTCCTGATCCAAACTTCAACTGGAACAACGTCGCCTTTCTTCAATGGTTTGTTAACTGCTGGCTTAAGGTAGTACGTAGGCTTGAAGGATGGTGCGATCCAATGGTACTCATAAACAGCGTTTATGACTTCATGTGGTGTGATTTTGTAGCCGTCCTTGTTTACCAAGAGCGTGTCCGTGCCCACATTGGCTATCGTTAGGTCGCATGTAACATCTGGCTCTAGTTGACTAACACCTTTAATTATTCTAAGTGTCAACTGGCAGAGTCTAGACCAACCGGTAGAGTTGGCATAATCATCTGTAGTAGTTAAGACGAAACCGTAGATCACGGATTCGGTGCCCCAATTTGGGCCTACCGGCGTACCTGCGTGTCCTGTGAAAATGTTGGGGTCTCCAAGCACAATGCCTACTTTTTCGAGGAGAGTTCCATCCCATGTTATGTTTGCTTGCCAACCTGCTAGGTAGACAACGTCGGAAATCATTATGTCTACTACGAATGTGTCGCCTACTGACTTATCACTAGTCGTGAAATTGAAGAGATTTGTGCCGTCTGACGAATTCTGCACAGCCAATCTGACATTTTCATTCACTGCACTCGCTGGAGCGACGATGAATACTGCACTTAGAACAAGCATTACGATCAGCGAATAGCCTAAAACCTTACTATGTTTACCTTTCATTTTCTCCCTTCTCCTTTCAGCATATTAGAAGTTGTTGTTTAGAAATTTAAGCATTCCGGAATTATCTTCTATCCTCAAACAAAATATATGAGAAAAAAAGGTTTTAACCTCTTTTACTAGGCGCAACTACGTGGCAAGCAACGAAATGTCCTTGGCTGGTCTCAACCAATATAGGCTCCTCGTGGGAGCATATGTCAACAGCTAATCGGCATCTAGGATGAAATCTACATCCTGACGGCGGATTAATTGGACTCGGAACTTCGCCTGAAAGCGGCGGTGGCTTCTCTTTTCTCTTAGTCGGGTCAGGAACAGGAATCGAAGCAAACAACGCTTGAGAGTAGGGATGCAAAGATTTTTTGAAAAGTTCTCCTGTTTCAGCAAATTCGACAATCTTTCCCAGATACATCACTGCAACTCTGTGACTAATACACTCAACAACGCTTAAATCATGACTAATAAACATATAAGTCAAACCTAAGTCCTTCTGAAGATCTGTGAATAGATTAAGCAGTTGAGCTCTAACAGAAACATCAACAGAAGATGTTGGCTCGTCTAAAATTATGAATCTCGGATTTGGAGCTATGGCCCTTGCAACGGCAATTCTCTGTCTTTGGCCACCACTGAACTCATGAGGATACCTGTAAAGATGCTTCTCAGACATACCAACTTTTTCCAAAACTTCAATAACTCTTTCGTTAGCTTTGGTTCCCCTCGCAATTCCTTGGGCAACCAACGGCTCTACAACAACGTCTTTTACAAGCATCCTTGGATCAAGCGATGTTGTAGGGTCTTGATAAACTATCTGAACATATTTCCTCATTGACTTCAGTTTTGAGGCACCAAAACGTGCCCAATCATATTTCCTTGTAAGCTCTTTCAGCCTACGAGATTTTGGATCCTCGTTTTCAAGCTTTTTAATTTCTTCTAATTCCTCTTTGGGAACGTCAAAGAAAATATGTCCTGCATTTGGCTTTAGCAGTCTGATTATTGTTTTTCCAAGAGTCGTTTTGCCACATCCCGATTCTCCGACAAGCCCAAAACATTCACCTTTAAGTACACTTAAAGATACGTCGTCGACAGCTTTAACTTCGGCAATCTTCTTTTTTAGCACTCCGCCAAGCACTGGAAAATATTTTTTTAAGTTTTCAACTTCAAATAGTGTATCCATTTTAACATCACTTGCCATATAGGTGACAGGCAACATAATGTCCTTTTTCAACTTCAACTAGGTTAGGTTTAGTCGTGGGACACATCTCTAATGCGTACTTGCACCTGTCATAGAAGCGGCATCCTTTAGGCGGACTCATAAGGCTGGGAACTGTTCCTGGAATTGAAACAAACTTTTTGCCTGGTCTAGGAATTGATTCTAATAGAGCTTGTGCATAGGGATGTGTAGGGTTCTTGAAAAAGGTCATTACGTCAGCAAGTTCAACAACATTTCCAGCGTACATAACTGCAACTCTGTCACAGACTTCAGCGACCACGCCTAAATCGTGGGTTACGTAAAGAATTGAAGTATTAAACTTCTTCTGAAGCTCCTTGATTTGATGAAGTATCTGCGCCTCGACTGTGACGTCTAAACTTGTCGTTGGTTCATCGGCAATCAGCATATAAGGATTACAAGCTATGGCCATGGCAATTACAACTCTTTGCGCCATGCCTCCGCTAAGTTCATGTGGGTACATTTCGACGACTCTGGGTGGGTCAGCTATGTTGAGAAGCTTGAGAAGTTCTATTATTTCTTTTTTGGCTGCTTTTTTCATTCTGTTTTGAAATCTTCGCAGGATTGGTATCTTGGAAGAAATTCGTAATGATAATGATTTTGGATTTTCCAGCATTTTTTTGTAGAGTGAAAGGTCACGTTTATAAATTGAACGTTTTAAACCAGAAGCTTTTTTCAGGTCTTCTTCAAGTTCTGACAAGACTTTGTTTATCATCTCTTCTTTTCTATGGTGGAAGTAGATTTCAGCGATTTGTTCTCCAACGGTGTATACGGGGTTTAAGGCTGCGCGTGGTTCTTGGAATATCATTGAAATGTAGTGTCCTCGCAGTTTGGTGAGATCCTTTTCATCTAAGCTTAATATGTCAAAGTTTTTATTTGATGCATGGAATACGATTTGCCCTTTCTCTATGTTTCCTGGTGGTATTACAATTGCTAGCGCTGAAAGGCTTGTTACGCTTTTTCCACATCCTGTTTCTCCAACTAGTCCAAGTATTTCGTTTTTCTTTATGCCCAAGGTGACTCCGTCTAGGGCTTTGACTACTCCATCATACGTGTAGAAGTTTAGGTACAAATCTTTTATTTCAACGAGATTTTCTGTTTCCAATTCATTTTCTCCTGTAAAGTGGGTCAAGTACGTCTCTTAAGGCGTCGCCTAGAAGGTTCCATCCTAGGACGAAGAGCACTATGAATATTCCTGGAAACGTGAATGTCCACCAGTAACGGAACCCACTAGATGACCAGCTTACTGAGTCAAATATTAGTCGTCCCCAGTCTGCATATCCTGGTGGAGCGCCTAAGCCTAGAAAACTTAAGGCCGCAGCCGTTAGAACTATGGTTCCGAAGTCAAGCGAAAGTACTATTATCATTGAATAAACTGAATTTGGAAGGATATGTTTAAACATGATTCTGAGGTCAGAGGCGCCGGAAGCTCTTGCTGCTTCGACGTAGTCTTCTGATTTTACTCTTAAAGTTTCTGATCGAAGGAGCCGAGCATATCCGGGCCATCCTACCAGAATTATTGAAAGTATTACTGCGTTTAGTACTGTCCATCCTGCGCGGGAGAGGGCTGCGACGAGAGCCATTGCCAGAATCAGGCTTGGAAATGCCAGTATTACATCCGTGAAACGCATTATTATTTCGTCGATTATTCCGCCATAGTATCCGGAAATAATTCCTAGGCCTACGCCTATGATTACAATGACTGTTAAAATTTCTATGCCTAGTATGAATGCAAATCTTGTTCCCCATATGCAGCCATAGAAGACGTCAACTTGCAGTGATGTTGTTCCAAATAGATGCGTGGAAGTCGGACCTGTGGGTTCGTATTTCCAGCCTAGTTTTTCGTCTCTAGGAATCATGAAAGGGTCATATTGCGTGGGTGGTGCTATAACTGGAGCTAGCAAAGCAATGCATGCGTTGAATAGTACAAGAATTAATCCTGCAAGCGAGAGTGGACTCTTTCTCACTCTGCTCATCGTGAATTTGAGTTCTTTGATTCTTGGTTGCATGCTTTTCTTGAATTCTGCAAATCTTCCTTTTTTTGTGCTCATTGTGTTCACCCGAGCCTTATTCGTGGGTCAAGATATGCATATAGTATGTCAACTATTAAATTGGCCAATACGAAGACTATGGCGGAGAACATGGCGTAGGCTACCACGACAGGAATATCGAATAGTTGAGCTGACTGAGCTGCCCAACTTCCTAAGCCTGGAAACCTAAATATTGTTTCGGTGATTATTAGGCCCGTCATCATGCCTCCAACAATGATTCCTGAAAGAGTTACTACGGGGATTAACGCGTTTTTTCTTGCATGTTTGTTTACGACCTCCTTGTTGGATAAACCTTTGGCTCTGGCGGCAACTATGTAGGTTTTGCTGAGAGATTCAAGCATGCTGGATCTGGTTACTCTTACTAGAACGGCTGTTTGAATGAACACGAGGACAACTGATGGAAGTATCAGGTGCTCTAAAGCATCAACGAAGTAGTAAAATCTTCCGTTCAGAAGTGTGTCGATTAATAGAAAGCCAGTGTATGATGTGTATAGTCCTTTTGCTTTATCTGCTAGAAGTTGTCCTTGTAGGACGAAACTAAGCCTTCCGGAGGTTGTCCATTTTAATTGGGCTATGAAAATTGAGGATAAAATTACTCCGAAGAAGAATGATGGGAGAGATGTCCCAAGAATTGAAAGAATGCGTGATATGTGGTCGATGGATTTGTCGCGGTGTGTTGCTGAAATAACGCCTAGGAATATTCCAATAAATATTATTAGTGGCGCCGAAATAATCACTATTTCAGCAGTTGCAGGTGCCCTGTTTATCAAATCTGGCAGAACTTGGCAGTTATGTACTTCTGACCACCCGAAATTACCATGAAGCATTTGATTGAGCCAATCGGTGAATTGAACCCAGACCGGCTGGTCTAAGCCGTGCTCGTGTATTAGGGATTTGATAACTTCAGGTTTCAGTTCTTTCGGGTTTCCACTCGCCACAAAAACTGCTACTCTTGCATTTACTGGGATTAATTGTATTAATGCGAAGATCAGTATGACTACACCAAACATTACCGGAATCAGAAGCAAAATTCGCCTTATTACATAATCTCTTAATCCCATGTCTTCTCCCTAAATGGAAAAAGGAGAATGAACTTATAAGTTTGTTGATAGAACTTCGAGAAAATTTAAAAAAAGGGGGAAAGTTCTTTTTTATGGTTTTATGGTTCTATTGTTATGGTGTTGCGTGGTGTAGGAAGTGTCTTACTGCGCCGTTTATGTCGAAGATGTTGCATACTCTGTCGCCGCGTGGGTCTACGCCTCCGCAGCCGTATGTGCCAACCCACTTGGGGTCGAGGGTTGATTTGCTTGGGTCTGGCTGTCTGCCGTTGAAGTGTCTCACTAGCCAGTTTATGTCAAAGATGTTGGTTACGTCGTCGGAAATTCCTGGTTGGTCGCCGCTTATGTTGTACCAGCAGGTGTTCTCCTTCCACATGCTGTAGTAGTATTGTGATGGGTATAGACCGTTGTAGTACCAGCCTTTAACATAATACTTGCAGAATCTGCGGCCACTTGGCTGGTCAATTGGGAAGCTTGGGCAGTCATCTATGTAGATTTGCTGTAGTTGCTTGTACATGTTTCTCCTTGCAGTGCCATCTGGTGTCTTCACTGCCAAGTCGATTAATTTGTCTTTTGTGTCTCCCCATCCGTTTTCTACTGAGTAGCTCTGGAAGTATGAGAAGTCACCGTAGCTGTGCATGTAGGGACGCACCCAGTTGTCTGCATCTGCGAAGTCTGCTAGCCAGCCGATGCTGAATATTGGCAGTTCCATGTCTTCGAACTGGTCTAGGTATGTTGACCAGTCGATTTCTTTGATGTCGATTAAGAATGGCTTAGTAGGTAGGTTTCTACCGTCATAGGTGCTTAAGTTGCCGAAGAAGTATTTGAGCATCTCACACGCTATTCTTCTCTGATCGTTTCCACTGTTATACGAAAGTGCCATGTGGAAGCCTGAATCCCATACGCTTGTGCCATCCCACACTGCAGCCTTTAAGCATTCTTCAGCTTGGGCTTGGCTGATGGCGTATCCTCCGACTGAGGCGTCGTAGTAGTCTGGTACTAGGCCGTAGACTAGTGGAGTTGAGCGGAAGGGTCTGACGGCTTCGTCGTAGTATGCGTCTCTCAGGTATGTGTCCCAGTCGAATCCGTAGGCGAAAGCCTTTCGGACGTAGGTGTTGTTGAAGAAGTCTGGTGGTACACCGTCTGGGAATTTGCCAGTGTAAATGTACCCTGTCGCTTCAGGATTTATTAGGAATGTGAAGTGCATGGCATCCATTGTTAATTGTGGGTTGATGTTTTTGATTGTGATGATTGCTGGGTCTAGTGTTTTTACGTAGTCTGGGTCGGCTGGGTCTAGAATCTGCATCATGTAGGCTCTTGGAACAGCACACACGTCTAAGCTGCATCCAGTGAAAGCGTCTCTTCGGGCATCCCAATTAGCTATGTAGGATATTTCGACTCTGTTCAAATCGGCTTTGTTGCCTGCGCGAGGCCAACCTTGCCAGTATAGCTCATTTTTTTCCAGTACGACTAAGTTGTTTACTGCGTCGAAGACTGTTACACGGTATGGGCCTGTGCCAACGTATCGGTACAGCCAGTCCCAGTGAGTTGGGTTTGGGTCTAACGGATCCGTGTAAGGAGGCTTCAGGTGTCTAGCATCGATTGGTGAGCGGCTCTTGTGGCGCCAGTATTCGAACCAGTCTGGAAGACAGTTCTTGTCCGCATAATCACCATCTAGGAACAGGTTTCCGTCCCAGCAGCTGTAGCCTATCATCCATTCTTTGCTGACTATTGCACCCCATGTCTGAGCGAGTATCTGCTTGAAGGAAACGTCTGGGAAGTCTATTCCCAAGTATATCCTCAAGTGGGTCGCGTCAGATGCCACAACTGTGTCTTTTATCAACCATGATAAGACAATGGCGTCATTTGGGTCGCCTGTGGCCCAGTAGTCGCTGTTCATTTGGTCGAAGAACGGCTTGTAGTACATCCACATTGGACTGCCATACTGGTCCTGCACCATGCCTCGCTCATAAGAGTATTCAGCATCGTAAGCGTTAAACTGGTCTACTATATCGCCAGTTTCATTCACGAAGTAGATTGGGTTGCCATGTCCATCGTCTGTTCTTATGATGAAGTCGTAGTACCAGTAGTGCAGTTGCCAAGTCGTACCAGTTTTCTCTATGATATGCCACGTGTGCGCGGTTATAGGCACGAGTTTAAATCCTGGTCCTATCTTTTCCCATGTGACTGGAAGGATTTCGTATTCCATTAGGTAGACGACGTCGCAATATCCTATTACTGCGTCTGGGTTGTTGTCAACCCAACCGGTAAGGAAGTAGATTACGTTTGGAGTGTCGGTGCTCGTTAACACTGTGGAAACTGGATATGTTGTAGTTTTGATCCAACTGTAATCAGCCAAATAGTCCATTACAGGGGCTGCTGGAAGGAAGGTCACTAATCCAGTCTTATAGTCTATCAAGTAGTCAACGCCACGCACCAAGACCGTTGTTTCGTTATAAAGCGTTTCGCTGTATGTTTCTACGGGCTTTTTCTTTAAGGTGTACGTTGGAGCATATGTTATATATTCCTCTGTCCTTACGACTTCCCTAAGATTAGGAATGTACGTCAAGACCAGCTTATACCCTTGAATTTCTTCATGATACTGCACATCTCCGACAAGCCACCAGCCGGCTCCCTGCAAGTTCACTTCCAATTCAGGGGTCGGCGCCCACCAGTAATCGTTCAGATAAATCATGTCTCCAGGGTCTAGAGTTAGGTTAGCGTTTGTGTCATTCCAAGACGTTATGTGGTAGGACTCAATCGGCTGAGCAAGGTCGTCTTCCCACCAAGTGCAATTAGGATGCTCTATCACTGATGGCGGCATAACTGCTTCGCTCCTAATATCAATTGTATATGGGTATGTCGTTTCTGTAAAGTTCCTCTGAACTTCTACCCTGCTTGGAACGTTTGTAGCCAACATTGGCTCAAAATCCCAATAAGGCTCAAAATCCACCTTGTCCATTCCAGCTGTAACATGGTATGCAGAATTAGTGCTGTTAGCCATCTGAATCAAAGTGTCATAAGAGTTGAAAATCAACTCGCCACTTCCAGTATCGTAAGCCCTAACAGGATCAGCTCTACGCGGACCCCAACCAATAGTGCCAACATACAAGATGTCAGCAGGCGGAATACCAGCAGAAATCACAGGTGTCAACATTGCAACAACCATGAGAACCATCGGAATCAATGCAAATAAACCAATTTTCTTCATATATGTCTCTCCTTTTCTCCCTAATTTTTCATATCAGCAATACAAAATAAGCCATGTCGGGTATATAAGCTTTATAGAAAAATGTTTCAGTAAAAAACTCTATAAAAAACTAAAAAAAGACAAACAAAAACTATAAACGACAGAATTTTATATTAGATTAACCTTAAAATACTAAACAGGGGGAGGAGAGGCAACTTGGCAAGCCTCTGGGTAGAAATCAACTGCCCCGAGCACGGTTTAGAACGCTTCAAAATAAAAGTGATAAAGAAATACAACGTCAGCCCATTATTAATTAGTCCAAAATATAGAAGCAGACCTAAACGTGAACTCAGCAGCCTAATTGTCGGAAGAAACGTAAACCAAACTGAAATAAGAGACTACCTAATGGAATACTTCAGAGAAGCAGGATTAATGGACCAAGTATTACGCATGAGAATGCAACTATAGCAAACTTCAAATAAAACTGACTAGCACTTCCGTTTAAGGTCTATTTTTTTTACATAACTCAAATTTTTAGGGTCTCAAGGCGTGATACGTTTTCAATACAACCCCAATAACAAAAAGCATCAAAGCTACATCCATAGAAAGCCCACTGAGCCACAAATAAGGACGCTCCGAAGACAAAAGAGCACGCGCACCTAAACTCCCACCTCTAAAAACTTCTGCCAGCCAACGAATCACGAAAACATTCAAAAACTGAAAAACAACAAGAGAAAGAGCAAAAAACACAACAGAAAGACATATCAAAATCGTTCCAAGACCATTTAACGAACGCAAATTTCCAGAAAAAAAACCAAACATAGCAAAAAATCCGAAAGCAACAAGCAACACTCCAAAAAAAAAGCTTATCGCAGACCACATTGAACCAAAACCAGTAAGCAGCAAAAATCCAATAATTAACAACACAACGCCACTAAAAACCATAATCTTCCCAAAATTCTCAGTAACAAAATCAAAAAAACTCAAAGCCATCCAACATCAATAAATCAAAAAACAAAATCAACATAAAAGCTTATTGGTAACAAAAGAAGAGGTCAACAAGCCCCTCTGCATTTTTTATTTCACCTCGAGTAATGCCTACTACACAGCAATTACAGCGTAGTTGCGATAGCAGAGAAAATTCGAAAAAAACCAAACTGAATAATTTACTCTAACCTTCAGCCAGAGTTGCAATAAAGAAAACATTTTAAAAGACGATAAACAAATCTTCAATAGGCATTCGAAATGCAGAGAAACTGGTCAAACAAATACGTAGATTTAAACTTACTCGCTGAACAAATAAACGAATTTTTCAAAAATAATGACTTTGAAGTAACAGTAAATGAAACAAACCACAACCATCAACTAATTGCCAAAGGTTCATCTACGTATGAAATGAATGGACAGGTCTTGGTGACAGTTTGCGGTAAACCGGAAGAATTTTCAATCGAACTTGAATTTCAAACAAAGAAGGGAGATGAATTTTTCTCCCATTCAATTTTGTTGACAACGCTTTTCGGAGGAGGATATTTACTCAAGCAATATTATAAAACCGATGAATCATGGATCAAGTTCAAAAGGGACTTCTGGGAGCATATAGATAGGATTGTTACTTACCTGAGTGGATCCTCAAGCGGACCTGTAGAGCAACGCTAATCCGGCATTAACTTTAGCGAGACAACCTAAATCTCCACAAACGTGATTAAAGAAAAAAGAGAAATTAGCATTTTTTGTTGAAGTTTATGACGGCTATGTTTATGTCGCGTATGTCAATTATGCCGTTTCTGTCTAAGTCGTTTTCGGGGTTCCAGTTAGGACGACCTGGATGTGTACGGAAGACTAAGACGAGTTGGTAAATGTCCAGAATATTCACTATGCCGTCGCCGTTAACATCACCCATGACTCTAACTTGGACCTGTCCGTAAATGAACTCGTTGTTAGTTGTGTTGATTTCCTCCGGAACTATGCTTGCCACCGCCTTTACTGTATAGCTGTGACCGCATGGAACATTTGCTGTGTCCCAAATGAAGTTCAACATTAACGTTGCATTCGGCTCCAAGTTTTGAACAGACTGTATTGCTATAACATTATAGTCATAATACAACGTCACATTGAATGTGTCAGTTCCGTTTCCAAGGTTAGCCGCTGTCACGTTTACGTCCACAATCCACCCGTGATAAACTATGTTTGATGGAATTGAAACTCCAATTACAGCAACATCGTGAACTATGTAGGGCATAACAGTAATTACTCCATCATGACATGTGTTGTCCACAGTGTCTTCCTCACTTGGAACAAGGCTCGCTTTTGCATATATTTCATAAACTCCAGGCAGCACACCCGTACTATTCCAAGTGAACGTTAAAGTTCTCCTCTCTCCAGGACCCAAACTCAAAACATTTATCACCCCTATAACATACCTTAATGAAGAAGTCCAACTTAACTCGTAATATCCGTTTTCCTTGACACTAGGAATTTCCATATTATCTGGATCCACTAGAAAAGTATCCCTGTTTCTGATGTTTAGGTTGGCAGAGTATGTTTCGCCTTCTGAAGGAACAGATGCTACTTCAAACTCGATTATGCTTAGTTTTCCGCTACCGTTGAATGATTCCAACGAAAACATCACAGCACCTGTAATAGCATAATTTATGCCTATATCTCCAGTTGAAAATGTTGGCTTTCCGTAGAAAACGTATTGCGGGTCCCATGTGGGTTCGAACCAGCGGGTCGCTCTTATTGCGCTACTGTTGTAGTATATACCAACTTGCCATGCTGCAAGGTTTTCAACATCTGCCACTTTCACTGTCACATTAAATCTATACCCAACAGAAACCGTGCCTGTGCTAAATATGTAGTTAGATGGGTCAAAGTATATTCTGGGCGAACTCAAAGAAGTTAAATAAGCAGTTGCTGAAGAGTTTGTTTGAATAGAAGCCAATGCTGTCACTCTGAAGTTTTCAGTGAAGTTTCCTTGGTTTTCAACACTAACATTAATATCAACGGTGTTTCCAGCTCTTACTTCGTTGGCTGAGGGCGCAACGCTGACGACAGCTACATCATGCTCGTATTTCACTACCTTGTAAAGTAAACTGTTCTCTAGTATCAGGCTATACCGATGCTTCAATGCCCACTCAAGGTTTAGAGAGGAAGCAACTATCATACCACTTCCATACTCAAACTCAAGATAGGCTGGCTGACCTGAGTACTCTTCAATAATCACTACATGAGACTCTGCTGGATAGGTGCTGAAGTATCCGTGTACTGATGCACGCCAGTCGTAGAGTTCTGCCTCGCTGATCGGATTTGGTGTAGTTATAACTGGGTGGTTGAGGTCAACTATTGTTACGTAGTCACTGGTTTGGTCAGTCCATTCTAATCCTCCAGGAAGAAGCCCGATCCAACTTCCGCCGTGCCAGCCTCGGTCTGATGCATGTATCTCAAGGATACCGCCGTTGGACACGTAATCTTCAAACCACGATCTATAAATGTCCATGCCATTGTAGAAGGATTGGTCTTGGTCTGAAGCGATGACCACTTTCGTAAAAATGCTTAAATCAACTTTGCCAAAATCGATTGAGCTGAACACGACGTAGGGAACACCGTAATGGTTAAGAGCTTCCTCATTTGACGGATAATCCCACGGATACAAATTCTGGAACAGAGCCACAACCACATCGGAGAGAATAACTCTCTCCGATTTTATGTTGTTTAGTATATTATCCTCGCCGGGCACAGGTAACGCATACGCTGCGACGCTATACGTACCTCTGACTGTGGGGGTCCATAAATAGCTGATTGTATGGAAATCTCCAGCCAAAAACTCTGGAACAGTAACAGACTGAAACAGTGTGCCATTAATTAAAATCTGTAACATCACATTGGTCTCGTTGCTTAACCCCCCATTAGAGACCGTTGCGTTTAGAAGTGTAGATTGATCAGGTTTAAGGCATTTTGGAGCTTCCAGAGATGCAACAAGTTCATGTTGTGGTTTCTGGTAGCGTGACCATGTTATTGCGTTGTAAAGCAATTGTAGGTGAAAGTGGTAGTATGGTGGTATGACTTCAAGCCATGGGGAAATGTAAACTAAGCCTCTATAAGTGACTATAGCGCTCTCTTGATAATGTCCCAAAGCAAGATACTTTCCGCCCACCAACTTGTTTGAGTCCCACCGTGAGTCTAAAGGAATGTTCGTTCCGACTACTTCAAAGATAAAAGGGTTGGGAACATTTCTGAATAAGGGATGAGTTATGTTTAGGAAGTGCAGAAGGTCTGTTTGAGTAGCGTCCCATGTGATGGCTTCACGTAAACCAAATAGTGTGGCTAGCTTGTTGTTGTTCGGAACCAAGTAATAAAGTGTCCCAGCAGTGGCTATTAGCCCGTGTCCTTCAGTAACATATCGTGTTATTGCTTCAATCTCAGAGTCTATGAACTGCCAGCCCATACTTGGATCGTATGCGCATGAAATAATTAGTACATCTGCTTTAGTTGCGGCGATGTCTTCATAGGTGATGTCGTCTTTGTTTAATGTTGTATAGTCAATGTAAACCATGGTATCGCCAAATATGCGCCAATCGTTGTTTAGCACTTGCCAATTGGTGATTACGTCGCTTCGAGAGGTTCCGGCAGAATGCAACACAACAGCTTTCACTGGAACCCCAACATAAATGTATTTCCAAAGGACATTGTTCTCTGTGTTTATTTCGCCAAGCACAGGCTCCACAGAAAGTGTAACGTTGTATAGTCCTTCAACTTCTGGATTCCATAAAAGATTAACCGTTGTCGAGTTTCCCTTGCTTAGGAAGTCTATTAGCGTAGAGTATACTATGGTTCCACTTGCTGAGAGTTGCACCATTATGTTGGTTTCGTTGTTTTTTCCGAAATTAAGTATGGTAGCGTTTACAGTTGCCAATGTTCCGGGTTCAACATAGGGCGGGGTTCTCCATTCATAAGCTATTAGTTCATGCTGTAGCGAAGCCTGCTCAACAGCCTTTCTTGCGTTTACTCTCCCATACCCATAGTACACGTCGAAGCCATTGTCACCTAAGTCATCAGCGGTATATCGTAACCAAAGCCTCACCCAGTCATTTGTCTTGTCTGGATGCAAGCCCCATATAAGGGCAGCTACGCCAGCAACGTGGGGACATGCCATGGAAGTGCCGCTCTCAGATTCATAGCCCCAAGGCATAGTGGAATAAATTTCAACGCCTGGCGCAGCCAGTTCAATCCAGTCTCCCCAATTAGACCACCAAGCTTTATTGTCATTCTGGTCTGTCGCAGCTACCGCGATAACTTCATCGTAGCCTGCTGGATATGCCTTCACATTTGTGTCATCATTTCCCGCGGCAGCAATCACGAGCACTCCATGATCATAAGCATACCTGATGGCTTCATGTAATAGTTCGCTGTCCGAATACCCGCCTAAGCTCATACTGATTATGTCAGCTCCTTTGTCTGTTGCGTGTATGATTCCATTAGCAACCCAATCCATGTAACCCGAACCACTGCTTGTCAAAACTTTCTCAGCCATAACGCGAACTTGAGCTAAGCCCGCTATACCGATGCTATTGTTCAAAACGGCTGCAATTATACCAGCACAGTGGGTGCCGTGTCCATTGTCATCTAGAGGGTTGGCATCCATGTTAACCCAATCGTAGCCCAAAGGCACATAGTTTGCTGCAAGATCATTGTGATAATAATAGATACCAGTATCTATAACGGCTACAAGAATTGAGGAATTGCCTACCGTTGTGTTCCATGCCCAATCTGCTCCTATTTTCTGCGGTGCCCACTGCACATTCCAATATGGGTCGTTTGGAACAAACTGGGCTTGAATTTTCATGTTAGGTTCTACATAATTTGCCAATCCAGCAGCACGTACTTCTTCCACAAACGATGTCACTGATGGCAACAAAAGCTCAACAACCAAGGCCCTAACATCACCTGCAATTGTAACAGTGCTAACAATTTGGGCTTGGTACGTAGCTACTATTTTCTCCAATTTAAGTAAACTTGTAGGCTCATCGCTGTTGACTCCAACTATTAGTCTCGTTTTGTTGCCGTCTACGTAAGTGAAGTCGCTCCATCCGCTTGTGCCATTAAAGTTCCATTTATTCTCAACTTGACGTGAAGTCTGATCTGTTTCTGTTTTTCTTTCAAAAATGTTGGGTTGGCTACTATCAAAACCTCCCGCTTGATCTAGCTTACCAGTTTTATTTAGTAAAGCGCTTTCCTCTGTTTTTTCCAGAGAACCCTCACCAATAATGCCTTTTTCTCCGAATGATGGCCTCACGATAAATGCCAGATTTAACGTATTTACTAGAATTAACACTAACATTAGAGCACCGAGTACTCTCCCTCTCATTTCACCTTCTCCCCACAAAATCTCGAAACGTACACTAATTTATTACTTTACGAAAAATATAAGCTTATTCGAGTTCCCTTGTGATGGCATGATATTCTAACAATTTTTAGCATACAACCGTTACGTCTAGAACATTAACTAGACATGTGGCGAAACATGTACAAACTTCGCATGTGTCAATTAAAGCTCAGCTTTCGCTAATCTTCTTTAACTGCTTTTGATACATCTCAACAATCTCGCTTGCTGTGGTTGCATCTTCAGCCGCCTTGTCAAGTCTATAGTTTCCGGTGAAGCGTGGAAACCTAATTGCCAATCCACTTCCCTTTCGGATGGCACTCATAGCGCATGTATGGATTGGACTTAATGTTATTTCAGCCCCTAAAATTTCAAGCACTACAACTGGCTCAAACCAAATGTCAGCTTCAAGCATTGAATTAACCCTTGAATGCCTATGTGGAATAACATGTTTCTGCATCATTTTAGGTAGTTTAGCTAAATCTTCATCTGTAAAGCCTGTTCCGCATTTTGTTACCGTTTCAAAAATGTCTGTATCAGGATTATATGCAGCTAAAAGTAACGCTCCGTAGGTTCCCGCACGTTTGCCTCTACCGTGGAAGGCTCCGGCGACTACTAAATCAACAGTGTCCGTCATCTCGCTTTTATAATCTCGCTTGTATTTTATCCAAAGCCAGCCCCTAGCTCCAGCTTGATAGATGGAGTCTTCTGCCATAGATTTACAGACTAGACCTTCGCAGCCGTTTTCTATGGCTTCCCAAAAGAATTTTTCAAGCTCATCCACATTGTCGGTGATCATGTACTTGGCTATTTTCACTCTATCGCTTTCTTCCACAATTTTCTCTAGCACTTTTCTTCTGAGTGGGTAAGGCTTCAAAGTTAGGTCTTCACCATCAGCATAAAGGGCGTCAAACATGAAAAGCGAAACAGGATACTCTTCCATGGCTTCTTTGATCCCGTATTTGCGTCTGCGGTGCATCAGCTCTTGAAATGGACGCATCTCCCCTGTCTCAAGGATCATGGCAACACATTCTGCCTCTAAAATGGCATTTTTTGCCTTCACATATCTCTTGATAAGTTCAATAGCGTCCGGATACTGGTCGGAGATATTTTCCAAGCGTCTTGAAAAAAGAACAGCCTCATCGCCATTCTTATGGGCTTGAATTCTTTCACCATCATACTTATATTCGGCTATGCATTTTCCGCCGAGTTTTTC
>Ga0315282_10008012_pt1 | contig 17195 bp, 9 predicted proteins | sample YL17G07_20_MG_FD_203693 | JGI IMG/M metagenome (GOLD analysis project Ga0315282, IMG submission 203693) | Sediment microbial communities from Yellowstone Lake, YNP, Wyoming, USA - YL17G07_20 | ecosystem: Environmental > Aquatic > Freshwater > Lake > Sediment | place: USA: Wyoming | collected... | reverse complement strand
CAAAGTTGGATCGCCGGGGTGGTGACCAGCCTGCTGTTCTTTTTGTGCGTCGTGCTGCACGAGATGGGCCACAGCCTGGTGGCGCGTCGGTTCGGCATTCCCGTGGCCTCGATCACGCTCTTCGTTTTCGGGGGCGTCTCTCAGATCCGTCGCGATCCCGACAAACCCTCGCACGAATTCCTGATCGCCATCGCCGGCCCCTTGACCAGCGTGATCCTGGCGATCCTCTGCTTTTTGCTGGCCGGACCCGATGTGGCCCAAGCCTGGTTTGTCGCGGCGCAGGCCAAGACGCCCCCGGAAGCCGCGGCCGCCATGGGGACCATCTCGATGTTCCGCACGATCTGTATCTGGCTGGCGTGGATCAACCTCATGCTGGCCATCTTCAACCTGATCCCGGGGTTTCCGCTCGACGGCGGGCGGGTGCTTCGCTCCATTGTGTGGAGGGTCACCGGCCAGCTCGACCTGGCCACCCGTGTGGCGGCCGGTTTCGGATCGTTTGTCGCCTACTTTCTCATCGCCTTCGGAATCTACCTGGCTTTCTTCCAGCACATGCTGGTCAACGGCTTGTGGATCGCCTTCATCGGATGGTTCCTGCTGACGGCGGCGCGCAGCTCGGTGGTCCAGATGGTGACGCGCCGCGCCTTTGCCGGCCATCGGGTGGCCGACATTATCGAGCCGATCCCCTACCGCGTCCTACCCGGCATGAGTGTGCAGACGCTGGTGGACGGACCGATTCTCCAGTACGGGCACACCTCGTTCGTCGTCGAGGACAACGGCGTTCTGCGCGGCGTGGTCACCTTGCACGAGGTGAAAACGACGCCGCGCGAGGACTGGGCCGTCACGCCGCTTCAGTCCATCATGGTGCCGGTGAGCGATCTGGTGGTCGTCGAACCCCAGGTGCCTCTTCAAACGGTCATGCAGACCATGGACGAACGGGGGATCAGTCAGATGGCCGTGGTGGAGGGCGACCGGGTTCTGGGACTGGTCACGCGCGATGGATTGCTTCGGGTGCTGCGCAACGCGATGGAATTGGGATTGCGCTAACGGCTCTCTTGGAGTCCTTCATGAGCCCGCGCCGCCCCCTGAAACCGACCCGGATCGCCAGAGCTGTTGTAGCCTAGGCCCTTGTGGCCGTTTGAGGAATTCTTGGGAACACAACCAACGCCCACGAGAGGCTAGACTACAACAAACTCGACAGCGTTTCGCTTTTGCCTCCGTTCAGCCTTCAGCCTTCAGCGTTTGCTCTTACGGTTGTTTTTCCCAAGGCGGGATGGTTGTGCTTCCCAGCCGGCGGCGGGCCTGAGTATCCGAAGCCCCACGCGCCGGTTGGCCGGCCTCGCCATTAGCTGAGGGCCGCGACGCCTGGGGCGCGACGGGAGTGCCCATCCGTCCGGCGCTGCTGAGCTGATAGATGACCCGGTGGGTCGCTTCGTCGCGGATATAGGGTCGTGCCGTGGCGTAATCAAGCAGGTCCTGGCGGGCCAAGTCCACCAGCGACTGATCCATCGTCTGCATGCCTTCGCCCGAAGCGGATTGAATGATGGTATGAACGCTGTCGAACTTCTTCTGTCGGATGTCGGCGCGGATCAGCACATTAACCTTCATCAGTTCGCAGGCCAGGACGCGACCCCGGCGGTCGGCGCGCGGCAGCAGAACCTGCGAGATCACGCCCAGCAAATTCGCACTCAACTGCGAGACGGCCTGCTCCTGCTGTTCGGCGGGAAAACACTCGAGAAAACGGATGAGCGTCTGCGTCGCCGAGATGGTGGTCATGCTGGCAAACACCAGCAGTCCCATCTCGCTCAGCTCGAGCGTGTGCCGCATGGTCTCGTAGCCCGAGAGGTGGCCGATCATGATCACGTCAACGTCCTGTCGTCGCGCATAGCGCAACGCATTCTCAAAACTCAGCGTGTCGGCGCCGTCGCCCACTTCGCGCTGGGTTACGTAGGCCCGGTCCGACGGGATGATATATTCGACCGGGTCTTCGATCGTCATGATGCGTGCGGAGCGCTGGTGGTTGATGTCATCAATCAGCGAAGCGAGCGTGGTCGAGCGACCGCTGCCGCCCGACCCGGTGACCAGCACCAGGCCGCGCCGCGCACTGGTAAAGTCGAGCACTCCCCGCGGCAGCCCCAGCGACTCCAGCGACGGGATCGAGCCGGACAGAGCGCGGATGGTCACGGCCAGACTGCCTCGCTGCTTGTGCAGGTTGAACCGAAAACGCCCCAGGTCGGCCACTCCGCGCGCGAAGTCGAGATCGTACCGGGCGTGAGGGTCGCTTTCAAACCGCTCGATCTCCTCTTTGGCGAGAATGGGGTAAATCATATCGCGCATCTGCTCGGGCGTCGGACGACCGAGCTCGCGCAGGGCCACCAGTTCGTCGTGAACGCGAACCGCTGGCGGAAGTCCCGCCACCAGGTGAAGATCCGACCCGCCCATCTCCTTGAGTGTCTTCAGCAAGTCTCGCAGTTCCATGGCTTCTCTTGCTCCCGAGGGGCCGAGCTCATTCTCAGCCGCCGTCTTTCAGGTCGGCCATCCGGGCCATGATCGCCTTGAGGTCTTCCCAGGATTTCCGCTTCTCACCGGGGCTGCGCAACAGATAGGCGGGGTGAAACGTGGGCATCAACGGGATGTTCTGATACGTCCGCCACTTGCCCCGCAAGTGGGTGATCGGCGTCGTGTCCTTCAACAAGCCCTGAATCGCGATGCGGCCGAGCGCGCAAATGATCTTCGGCCGGATCAGTTCGAGCTGGCGTTTGAGGAACGGCGAACAGGCCGTGATCTCGTCGGGAAGGGGATCGCGGTTGCCCGGCGGCCGACATTTGACGATGTTGGCGATGAATACGTCTTCGCGCCGCAGCCCCATCGCCAGGATCATCTGGCTCAGCAACTCCCCGGCGCGGCCAACGAAAGGCTTGCCTTGCATATCTTCGTTATAGCCCGGGCCTTCGCCGATGAACATGAGAGCGGCGCGAGGGTTGCCCTCGCCCGGAACGGTGTGCGCCCGGCTTTGGGCCAACGCGCACATGTGGCACCCCGACACCAGGTAGCGGATGCGGTCCAGGTCCTTCGCCTCGGCGATGAGCTTTGCTCCTTCGATACGATCGCGAAGCGTCACGAGTTTTGTTTTCCCGCCGCGAGACTGGCCCGGCGGGGTCTGCGCCGGCGGAGACGATGGCTTCGATCGAGCCGGAGAAGGCTTCTCGGCCGGGGACGACGCCAGGAGCGGCGGCGCGCCCAGATGGCCGTAGGGATCGGTCAGAGCCGCCTTCAAGGCCTCGCGGGCTTCGGGACTGAGACCCGACGTGGGAGGTGTGCGCGGCGGAGCAGTCTTGCTTGGGTTTGCCTTGGGCGCCGGACGGCTGGAAATCGGCTCGATCTGTCCCTCCGCATAGACCAATCCGCCCGCGTGCAGGATTTCCATATACGCCTTCACCTGCCCGATCAATTCTCCCCACTGGTCATTCGGCTCGATCACAGATTGTTCACCTTGTTCGAGGCTGTAGGCTGTAGGCTGTAGGGCAAAAAGCGCGGGATAAAGGGTCAAACGCATCGCGCAAGTCGTGGGTTCCCATTCGCCTTTTCTTCAGCCTACAGCCTCCATCCCTCGTTCAGCCTTAAAACGACCCCACCAGGCTTGAGCGGTCGGTACCGGAAAAACCACCCACCAGGTTGCGCCGGAAGGCCTGCGGGTCTTCGGCATACTCGGCAGCCAGTTCGCCGGCGACCAGTTTCGCCTGCACCAAATCCAGCAGCGACTGGTCGAACGACTGCATGTCGTCCACGCGGTTGCGGATGACCTGGATCATGTCCTCGATGCGGTCTTCGCGGATCAGCTTTCGGATCATCTCGTTGACGATCATCACCTCGACCGCCGGCACGCGCGAATGACCATCGGCGCCCGGGATCAGCCGCTGCGTCAGGACCGCCTTGAGCGCCAGGGTCAGGTCGCTGCGGACGGCCGGATGGGTTTCGACCGAGAAGAACTTGAGGATGCGGTTGACCGTTTGGACCGCGTTGATGGTGTGGGTGGTGCTGAGAATCAGGTGGCCGGTCATCGCCGCGCGGATGGCAATGTTGACCGTTTCCTGGTCGCGCATCTCGCCCACCAGGATCACGTCGGGATCTTCGCGCATGGCGTGGCGAAGGGCCTGGTCGAAGGTCCGCGCGTCAATGCCGATCTCGCGCTGGTCTACGATGCAGTTGATGTCGCGATGGAGAAACTCGATGGGGTCTTCAATGGTGATAATGTGGAACTTCTGGGTCTCGTTGATGTAGTGGAGAATGGCCGCCATGGTGGTGGACTTGCCGCAGCCCGTGGGGCCGGTCAGCAGAACCATGCCATACTTGTACTCGGCGATGCTCTTGATGATCGGCGGCAGATGGAGCTGATCGAAGAAGAGATGCTCGTAGCCGAGCCGCCGCATGGCAATGCTGTACGAGCTGCGCTGCATATAGGCGTTGGTGCGGAAGCGGTTGACCGGATCAATGCTGAAGCCAAAGTCCACCGCCCCGTCGCGCTTGAGGTTCTCTTTCAACGGCCCCGGAACGAGTTTCTCGACGATGCTGGCGATCATCTCTTTGGTGATCTTGGGATAGGTCGTGTCGGCTTCGAGCGCGCCGTACACGCGGTAGATGGGGTGCGATCCCACCTTCAGGTGGAGGTCCGAGGCGTTCATCTTGACCATTTTTTGGAGGATCTCCCGGACCATCTTCAGAAGTTCGTCGGCGTTGACTTCCGGCATGGTTCTCACGCTCCTTGGTGTGTCGTTGCCTGGTGACTCGCGACTCTCGCAATGCCGCCGCCCGCAAGGGCGGTGCGATCAACTCGTCGGTGCTATCGGTACCTCTCCCAATTCCGCGCCGCATTGAGAAAGCCGAACAGGCGCTGAAACGTATAGTATGCCCACTTCTTTTTTCGATTGATGTCCACGATCCCAAAGTACTCTTCGTTGGCAAAGCCGTCGGGGTGCGCGCCCGGATTCCAGGTGGTGGGATACCCGCCGTTATCCTGTGAATACCGGCTTCCGCCGCTGATCGGCTTCACCTTCCACCATTCGTCATTCCATTCGAACACCGTTCCGCCGAGGCAGACGTGTTGAGTGTCCACCGCGGAGAGATTCAACGCGATCTCCCTCCACAGCCCCCCCTCGAACTTTTCCTGCATGGCTTCGTCCCCGCGCCCCACCACGGGAAAATAGGAAGTCGTGCGATACGAATCCGTTCCGAATTCCGACAGCATCATGGGCTTGCTGGAGATGGATTTCCATTGCGAGAACAGGTTGCTGAACGTGGGCCCGCGATAAATGTTCAGCCCCCATACATCCACCGCCGTGCACGAAGTATTCACGATTTGCTGCGTCACGCTCAAGCCCTGCTGTCGCCCGGGAATGTCTATGTCACCCAGGATGGAAATGACGGGATGGTTCGGGTCCAATGACTTGATCAGCTGGGCCGCCTGCTGGGTGGCCTGGGCCGACCGCCGAAGCGACGGCGCGAAATCCGGGCCGTCGGGGTTGCCGAACTTCGCGTGATAGTAATTCAAATTCCACTCGTTGCCGATCGCCCACATCAGGATCGCCGGGTGGTCTTTGAAGGCGTTGACGATGGTCGTCGTGTTCGTGGTGCTGTTGGTTCCATCCACATCCACGGTCAAGATCACCATAACGCCGTTCTTGTACAGATAATCGAGGATGTCTATGGCGCCAAGGCCGGTGCCGAAATCCAGAAAGGTGTACACCGTGTTGCCGTACATTTCCTTGAGCAACTGGATGTCCGTCACATACCATTGCGGAAAGGCGGCGCTCCGATCGCTGGGATTGCCCATGTCGCCGATGCTGGCCGGTGACCAGGCTGCGCCTTTGACGGTGTACGGCTTCGCGGCATCGAGAGTCCCGTTCGGGAGCCGCCGCCGCACCATCACTTGATAGCCCGACACGGTGACGATCGAAGGTTGGAAGGGAATCGAATCGGGCGGCATGTCCATATAGACCGTGACCTCTAGGTTGCCGCCGTTGGACGTCACACGAATCGTGCCTCTGTAGCCGGCCCCCATGAGGCCTGCGCGGTTCACGCCAACGGTGAGGATGGATTCACCATTCGGGGCGAGCGAACCGCCGGCCGGCGAGATGCCCGTAATCCACGGGTCGCCCCGCTGGGCCTGCCAGGTCAACGCCAGCGTGCCGGTGTTCTTGATCTTGAATGTTGCCAGAGTCTGACTGCGCGTGAAGCCCACGCATTGGGGAGAGACGGAGAGTTCGGGCTGATTGACCACGGTGGTCTTTTCCAGGTAGCAGTCATCGAAGTTCGCCACGCTTTGACCGGGGACGCCGTTGTCGGGTTTCTCGATGTAGCAAAGATAGCGGAGGCGGCCGGTGCCCACGGGCGCCGGGCCGGTGCGGACGCTGTAAGAGCCCCAGCTGCTGTTCGGCGCGGTCACGGCCGGACTGTCATAATAGGCCAGCACCTCGCCGTTGGAACCAATGAATTCCAGTCGGACGCAGGCCCTCGAACCGGGCACCCAGGTGCCGCCAAGACTGGAGGGCGCCGAGCGAATCCACGTCCGGCCGGTGAAGACGTCGCCGCGAGACGCCAGGGCTTGCTCGAAGGTTCCGGCCCACGAAAAGCCCGCGTAGTTCCCCGCCGAATAGGTCCAGAGCCCACAGTTGCCGCTGTGCGCGGCGGTGAGCGTCACGACCGCGCCGCCATAGTCCGGATACCATGACGGACTCCACCAGCCCGAACTGGGAAAGATCCCCGTGTTGGAGCTGTCTTCAAAGCCCGCATCCTGAAGCAGTTGAACGGCCGCGGGCGCGCTTTGATTGAACAGAGGAAGACCGCAAACCGGCAGAAGGAACGTCGCGATCCAGAGCGGCTTCGTTTTCATGATTCTCCGCGCGATCCTGCGCGTGGTTCGACTTAATCTTGTCTGGTTCATGGTGTCTCGTCTGCTGCAGCCCCGCCAACGCGCCGAGCCATTCACTGCCAACAAACTCACCGCCGCGGTGCGGTCAGGACGCACCTAGCCTCCCCTTTTTCGCCGAAGGACGTCCACCGCATGCAGAAGGATTTGGACGGCGATCTCGGCTTTCGACATGCGCTCGAGACGATGAGGCCGACCCCGCGGGCCGATCAGCCAACCGCGATTCTGATCGGAGCCGAAGATCGTCTCGTCGGTGTCGAGAGGATTGGCAAAGATCAGGTCGAAATTCTTTTCGTGCAGCTTGAGCCGCGCCGCCTCGATGGCCTGTTCGGTGTCCGCGGCGAAACCGATGCTGACCTGGTCGGGACGCTTGTGTTCGCCGAAAGTCCGGGCGATGTCGGGCGTGCGCCGCAGCTGGAGCGATCGCGCCCACTCGCGCTTCTTGATCTTGTGTTCCGCCGACTGATCGGGAGCAAAGTCGGCCACGGCGGCCGCAAACACCATGATGTCCGCCTGCTCGCTGTGAGCCATGACCGCCTTGTGCATCTCCTCGGCGCTGACGACGTCCACGCGCTCGACGCCCCGCGGCGTCGGCAAAGCGACCGGCCCGGCCACCAGCGTCACCTCCGCGCCCATCAAGGCAGCCTGCTCGGCCAGCGCAAATCCCATCTTGCCGCTCGAGGGGTTCGAGATGAAACGCACCGGGTCGAGAAACTCGCGCGTCGGGCCGGCGGTCACCACCACGTGCACGCCTTCGAGCGAGGCCTTGGGAACAAAGCGCGCCTCGATGGCCTTGACGATGGTTTCCACCTCCGCCAGCCGCCCCATTCCTTCTTCGCCGCAGGCCAGTTCGCCCTTCTCGGGACCGACAATCTCGTGATCCCGCTCGCGCAGCGTCGCCTCGTTGGCCTGGTAGGCCGGATGTTCGTACATGGCCGTGTTCATGGCCGGAGCGAGGAGGACCGGTCCGCGCCACGCCAGATAGAGCGCCGTCAGTGCGTCGTCGGCGATTCCCTGCGCAAACTTCGCCACGACGTTGGCGGTCGCCGGCGCCACCACCAGCAGGTCGCCCCAGCGCGCATTGCTGATGTGCTCCATGGACCAGCTGTCGGCCCCTTCCCACAGCGACGTGCAAACGGGCGCCTGGGTGAGCGTCGCAAAGGTCAGAGGTGAAACGAACTGGGCGGCGTGTTCGGTCATGACCACGCGCAATTCGGCTCCGCGCTTGCGCAACTCGCGCGCGAGCTCGGCCGCTTTGTACGCGGCAATTCCACCCGTGATTCCGAGGACAATTCTCCTACCCGCCAGCGTGAGCTTCGTTGAGCTTTTCGCCACGTCGAACCTCCCATTGAGTCTTGCCGGAAGCTACGCCCGTCCGCCCGGCGTCTCAAGGGAAAAGGCGCAGGGAGAAATAAAAACCAAGAGTGGCTAAAGCAAAAACTTAACCGCAGAGAACGCGGAGGAACGCAGAGAAAAACCCTCGCCTCAATTTTGTCTCTTGAAGCCTCTCCGCGTCTCTCCGCGTCTCTCCGCGCCCTCTGTGGTTTCTTTTTTTGCGCAAGACATCAAAGCAATCGGACCTTGGGTGGAGAAGGGTTCTGCTTCTTACCCCAAAGGGGTCGAGGGAATCGTGGTTCCTTTTCACCCCCCTGTACCCGTATCCTTACACCGCTTGATTTCCTGCAAAGAGTTTCCGATCGCGGACGCGCTAGCCCAGACAGGGCGAATGATTTCATGCGGTTTGTCTTATCGGTTTTTCGTTGTCAGTTGTCCGTTTCTTTTCTCCTCCGCCCCATTCGGGGCTCGAGCGAAAGGGGGACGGCTCGGTTCCGGGGGGTCCGCTCCGTTTCACTTCGCTTCACCCCCGGCTACAAGCCCTTGACCCCTTCGGGGTAGGAGGCAGAGCGCCAGCGCCTTTTCCAGTGTTTGCACAAGAATCTATGATAAACCTGTTTTTTTAGAGCTTCTAAAAAGGAAAAAGTGAGAAGTACGGCTCATCATAGGTTTTTGCGCGGGGATCAAACCAACCGGGCCTCAAGAGAAGAATGGGTTCTCCCTTCTCCCTTTTTACTTTTGCCTTTTGCCTTCTCCCAGCGCCGCGGCAAGGTTTCGGCGCCAGCCTTCGAGACCCACGCGCCGGATCACCGATCCCCGAAAGAATTCGCGAAACGCCGACTCGTCATCGAAAGCAAGCTCGGCAAATCGCACGCCGGCCAACCGCGGCTTTGGCCGGAACTCGCGCACGTTGCAGGCCAATCGTCGCTGTGCGCGTTGGTTCCACGGGCAGACGTTCTGGCAAGCGTCGCATCCATAGACGCGCCGGCCCAGTTTTGAGGCGAGCGTGGGGTCCAACGGCTCATGCCGTTCGATCGTGAGGTAGGCAATGCACCGCCGCGCATCAAGCAGGCGCGGCTCGATGAGCGCTCCGGTTGGGCAAGCCGCAAGACATTTCTCACACCGCCCGCAGCGGTCGCCGGTGGGTTGATCCGGCTCAAGCTCAACGTCAATCAGAAGTTCGCCCAGGAAAAGAAACGAGCCAAATGCGGGGTGGATCAGGCAATTGTTTTTGCCGATCCAACCCAGCCCCGCGCGTGCCGCCAACGCTCGTTCGAGCAACGGCGCCGTGTCCACACAGAAGCGAGCGCGAACGGTCCGGCCCAGCCTCTCTTCGATCATGGCGAGGAAGCGTTTGAGCCGCCGTCGAACAATCGCGTGATAATCGTCTCCCCATGCGTAACGCGAAACAATCGGTTGGTTGGGATCACTCGGCTCGGCGCCCAAAGGATGGTGCGTGAGATAGTTGAGTGCGCAACAGAGGACCGACCGCGCCTCGGGCAGAACGGCGCGCGGATCGCGACGTGCCTCGGCCCCGCGCGCCAGATATTCCATCGTCCCGTGAAAACCGCGCTTGAGCCACGCGCGATATCGCTCAAATTCGGCGATCGGCTCGGCCCGCGCAATCCCCACCAGATCGAACCCGGCCGTTCGTCCCAGTCGCTTGATTTCGGTGGTCGCCAACGTTGTGGGGCTGTCGTGCAGTGCATTCATCTTTTTTTATTCCGCCCCCGAAGAAGGCAAAAGCAAAAAGGCAAAAGCAAAACGTGAAGGGAAAGTCGAATTTCCCAGGCTCTTGCTGCTTCACTTTTGACTTTTTACTTTTGCCTTACTCCATCTCCGCCAAATAGGCATTCGATCGCCGTTCCCGACCGATCGTGGTCGCCGGGCCGTGACCCGGGTAGACGCGCGTCGCATCATCGAGCGAGAGCAATCGCGCGAGACTCTTCCGCAGCGTGTCGAAATCCGCACCCGGCAGATCATAACGCCCGATGCCATCGCGGAAAAGGACGTCGCCCACAAAAACCAATCCCTCGCCGACGAAACTCAGACCGCCGGCGCTGTGACCGGGCGTGGGGAGCGCCTTGAGGGTTGTCTCCCCAATGCGGAGTTCATCGCCATCGGCGATGAAGAAGTCGGCCTTCGCGGGTTCGAACGGAGCGCCAAACCAGGTGGCCCCGCTATACCGGGCATCTTCGAGCGCGCGTGCTTCGGCCTCCGACAAACCCACGCGCGCGCCATAGCGTTTCTTCAGCGCCGCCACCGCACCCGTGTGGTCGAAATGAGCATGGGTGAGCAGGATCATCGTGGGCCGCAGCTTCTGCTTCTTCACTGTCGCCGCGATAACGTCCTCATCGCCGCCGGGATCAATGATCGCACACTCGCGCGTCGCCTTATCACCAAAGAGGTAGCAGTTCGTCTCCAGCGGACCGACCGCAAGTGAATACAGAACGTACATGGGCTTCTCCAAGGACCAAAAGTGAAGGGTGAAGCTTAAAGCAGTGTTGAGTTTTGAGTTATCTGGCCCGGCCAAAGACCGCTCCCCGAAACTTGAAACCTGAAACCTGGAACCTGAAACTCTGCTCCAATCCGCAATCCGCAATCCGCAATTCTCTTGCCTCTTGCCTCACGCCTCTTACTTCTCTCTTTCCCACTCTTCGTCCGGCGGAAACAGGCTCTGGTGCTTCACGCCCTGGCGGGGCTGGGCCATCCAGTCGGCCACCGCCGCTTTCCAGCGCAGGTAATGCTCGGTCTGCTGGTGGGCCTTGAAGTCGTCGGGCGAACGATAGACCTCGTAGAGGAAGAATTGCGTGGTCGGCTCGACCGCCCGGCTGACGTCGAAACGCACGTTGCCCGGCTCGCGGCGCGTCTGGCGCGCGTTGTCCATCGCGGCTTCGATAAAATCCTGTTCACGGCCCGGTTTGACGTAGACTGTCACGCAGACGACAAACATGGCTCTCCCTCCGGATCAAAATCTAACGATGAACGCTGAACGAAAAACAGTGTTGAGTGTTGAGTGCGGAGTGTTTACTTTTTGGTGTTGAGTGAAAGCGACCTGTTAAAGGGTCGCGAACAAAGACCCTTTCCTAACCGTGCGATCCCCCGCGGGCCGATTCTTTCCCTGAAACTCAAAACCCAAAACTCGGAACCGCTTTTCAGTTCATCGTTCAGCGTTCATCGTTGCTTTTCTCACTGTCCCGGCAGATGAATCACGCGCTGCGTGCTCCCTTTCAGCCGGACATTGAAGCTGAACTTCTCGGTTGCCGCTCGCTTGAACTCTTCCACCGTCGGTTTCCAATCGAGCATCGCCTCGACGCTCGACTTGGGCCCGAGCTGGGGAACCAGCACCTCGCCGATCTTGTTGTCGGGCGTCTGCTTGACGCCGATATAGATATCCACGATCACCTGGGTCACGGTCGTTTCGCCCACGTTCATGACCGTTGCGCCCAGCGGCCGAATCCCCTGCTTGGCCTGCTCAAACGTCGGGATTTTCACCTCCAGCTTGGCCGTCGCCAGTTTCCCTTTCGACAGGACATACAGCGTGCGCGAGGTCGTGTTGTTCGACTTGCTCGACTCGGTGATCCTGTTCTCTCCGTCCACGCGGAACCAAAGCGGCCGCGGCCCGGCGTTGTGGATCGGGTCCCAGCGAACTTCAACCGTTCGGACCTGGCCGGGATCGAGGAACGGGATGTCCTTCTGGGCCGTCGAAGACTCGGTGCTGCTGCGCAAGGACTTGCCCCCGGCCGCCGGATCGCCCTCGAACGCTTCGACCGAGAATGGGTGGTCGGCCGAGCCGCCGCCGATATTCTTCACCGGCACCTTGATGTAAACGGTGTGGCCGTCGGTCGGCCGCGGATCGTGAAAGACGATCTCGTTGGCTTCGTCGCGAAACGTGATCTGGTCGCCGGGAATCATCAGGTCGGGAAAGTCACCAGGCTTGACCGGCTCGGTCCGCTTGATGGCAACGGGCTTCGAGGTAGACGGATCAACATAATCGAGAGCCACGCGGTACTCGCGCGGCAGAAGGGGCTTGCTCAGCGGCCGCTGAAATTGAACGGCGCGAATCTCGCCCGGCGCCATCGTTCCGATCTTCTGCGGCGCACAGGGGCTCGTTTCGTCGGCCAGCGCCACCGACACGCTCGTGGCCGCCGCGTTCCCCACCGAGCCGATCACCAGCGCGTTTCGCCGTTCGAAGCGCTCCGCCAAAGGCGCGATTTCCGTGGTCACCGGCAACGACGAGATTTCGACCGCGCCCTGTTTCTTCGCGCCAACGACGGCCAGCTCGAGCGTCTTGCGGTGACTGTTGGGCGAGGGCGGTCCGATCAGCTCGGGCGGACCCGACAGCTGGGCCTCCAAGCGCACGCATCCCGCCAGGGGTTTCCAGGGCAAACGCAGCGTTCGCTCCTCGCCGCCGGCGAGCGTGACTTTGGCTTCGCCGGCCGGCAGTCGTTGCGCGGGGGTGATGCGGGAGAGCGTCACAATGACGCCGTCCGCGGCCAGAGGCGAGTGGTTGGCCACCGTGCAGGTGAACGTGGTCGGGTCGCCCGCGCGAACCCGCCCACCGCTTCGTTCCACTTCGAAGCGCGTCAGCACCACTTCGGGTCGCGCCGCCTTGATCCGCACCCACCCCACCGCGTCGTGTTTCGTGGTTTCGTTCCAGCAATAGGTACGGACCGTCCAGCTGCTGTTCTCATCGCCGGCCGGAATGGTCACGGTCTGTTCGAATCGCCCATCGGCCGCGATTGGCAGCGGGATCGAAAAACGCTGTTCGTCCTTGGGCGAGTAGAGCGCGAGAACGCCTTTCTGCCCCTCGCCCAGGTCGGAGCGGCCCGTCACGCGCACCGGCCCGCCCGACAATGCCGACACCAGTGTCCGGTCCGCCTCGAGGGCGAACGTTTTGTCGGGCAGCTGCATGGGGCAGGACGGTTCGCCCAGGAACAGGTACATTTTGATCATCTCGTCCATCTCGGGCGGATAGCCCCGGAGCAGATACCGATACGTGGTCAGGCAAACGCAGTCGCCGAGTGCGCGCACTCCCTGGTGGAACCACACGTCGTGCAGATCCTCGGTCAGTCGCATGTGCGTGGTCGGCACCCCCGGCCCCGAGGGAACGAACAAGCCGATCGCCCCGCCAGTGGGGCTGCGCATGAAATCTTCGGAGATACACAGGTTCCAGGGCGGCTCGGGATAGTCAATCGCGCCGCTGTTGCACGTCAGGTTGACGATGAACGGAAGGCGCGGGCCATTGCGCAGCATGAGGATGTCGCTGTTGGGGGAATCGCCCCCGAACCAGATGCGGTAGTTGGACCAGATGTTGGGCGAGCCGTGGCCGTTGTAAGAGACAAAAGTCGAGCCGCGGTTAAACATGTCGAGGATGCGCGTCGTACACACCGGGCTGACCTTGGCCTTGTCCAGCTCCACGATCTCCGGAGGCAGATAGAAGTTGTCCTCCCAGGGAAAGTCCTGAAGGTAGATCGCCTGGCCGACCAGTGCCGGCGGCTTGTAGTCCACGCGCAGCCGTTCGGCGTCCTCGGCGAACGAGGCGCCCACGTCTTCGTCTGCCACGTAAGTCAGCGTCATGCGCCAGGGATCGAGCACCGGCTCGGTGCGATAGCGGACAATCTTGTCTATGACCGTCTTGGCATCTTCGCGGCTGTTGACCGAGAGTCGGCCGAGAATGACGTCGCTGAACTCGTCGGTGCCGCAGACCGTGGTGAACCAGTGCTCCGACACCCATTTGTCATGCTGTCCGTGCTGCGACACGAGCGTATACGATGGAACGAAATTCTTGACCTTGTTGCGAAAGTCCCCGCGATAGTCGCTGGTGCAATCGCCCACGAACAGAACGTAGCTCGGCCCGCCGCCGGGCCAATGGCGCAACGCGTACGCAAGGTAAGCCTTGATCGCCAACGGGCTGGACATGCCCCACGAGAACGAGGCATAGACGCTCTCGACGTCCACCACCCGCACCCGCCAGCCTGCGGCGCTGAGCGTTTTGACCAGCGGGTCGAGCAGATCGAGAAAGTCGTGGTGCGCGATGATCAGATAGTCAATGGGGGTCGTTTGCGCCGCGGCGTCCGTCAGCTCGGCGGCCGTTTCCACGGTCGGCGACGAGATATCATCGAGCGAAAGAACTCGATAGAGCGCAACCTCTTTCTCCTTCTGCCCAAAGTGAAGCGCACCCTCGGCGTCCCGCTCGTATTGGATCACCCGTGGAGCCACGGGGTTGCCGACGTCGAGAACCAGCGGGCGCGCCGGGAGCTTGCCACGCAGCGCATAGTGGCGCCATCCCGCCGACGTCGGTGGGTCGCTCGAAAACGTAAAGCCGTGTCCCGGCGCCTCGAACCGGCGCCGATAATGCGCCACCAGCCGGTCGAAGTAGACGCTTTCTCCGATCTGGGGCTGCCCCGGCGCAAACCGCACGGTGATCGTGTTGGTCGTCTCGCGCAGCGGGTTGTTCGGCATCGAAAAATGCTTGGTCAGGTCCTGCGGTTCCTGGAGCGTCAGGATCTGCGGCGCGCCGTCGTTGATGCGCACCTCCAGCCGCGTGGGTTGCGAAAGGCGAAGCGCGCTGTAGAAGAACGAGACGTCGAATTCCGTTTGACCGGTCGGTTCGGCCAGACCGGGAAGCGCGAACGTCGCCGAGGTGAACCAGGCCTTGTTCTCGGCGCCCCGCTTGACCGTGGCGCTGGCCGAAGCCGCCTGATCGCTCTGCGGGATCTCGCCCCACACCCACTGGAATTCGTTAATCGTCAGAAAGTTGTCGGTGTGGATGATCAGGTCCTCGTCCTGCTCGATCACCAGGGACTCGGGGAAGGTCTTCTGGGGCGGCAGCTTCCGCCAGGCATCGGTGAGCGGGGCCTCGCCCATGCGGACCGGCCGACCGGCCTTGTCCTCGGCAAGCCAGTAGCGGTTGGTCTTCGTATATTTCGACTCCGAAGGCGTGCCGTAGAAGATGAGCTCCGCCGGCTGATCGGGTCGCGAGGGATCGCGGTGAAGATAAAGCGGCACGGGCAGGCCGCGATAAAAAAGCTGCGTATGATCGAGCTCGGGCGGTGCACCCTTGAGGGCCGCGCTCAGCGAACGCGGGTCGAGCCGATAGAGCGCTTTCTCGTCCACGCTGAGCCGCAGCAAGGGGCGTTTGGTGTCGGCCAGGCGGGCAAACGTCACCCCGTCGAGCGGCTCGGGGAACTCCCCGTCGGGCGGATTCGGCTCGGCGTAAATCCCGAACCCGTCGGGATTGGCGACCAGGCCGGGCAGGATGGCGCCAAATCCCTGATCGCGGCGCTTGAACGCCTCGTCGGTGAACCCGCCCGCCGGCTGGTATTCGGGCTTCCACCGATAGACCCAGCGGAGCCGAAGTATCTGATAATTGACACTCTCGCCCAGGAGGCTCGGCGTGACAGAGACCGCGACGATTCGATAATGACGCCAATAGCCGACCGGCTCGGTGGTGAAGAGACGCCCGCGTTCGACCGGGTGGGAGGTCAGCCACGCCCTTGCGTTGGTAAGGACTTTTGTCGCGGTAGTCGAGGGCACAGCGACGGGTTCAACCTTGGCCTCGAGCACCTCGGGCTCGAGCGCGCGACCGGGCGGAAAGACCACAAAGAACTTTTTCTCGTTCTGGTCCTTGGACATCCATTCGCACGACAACTCCAGACGATCGGGCCGCGACAGAAACGATGTGGGACGATCCGACAAGCGGCCGGTCGGTCCCGCGCCGGTAGGTTGTGCTCCCAGAGCTGTTGCGACGGCGAGAAGAAGAAAGACCGCAGCGCTAGCGGCTTTCCGCGGTGCTGAAATGCTCACTTCCCGCATTTCGTTCCTCCACGGTGAATCTTGTTGACTTCGAACCCCATAAAATCTTTGCGAGAAGCGAGCCACCTTCGCGATATGACCGACTTGAAGTGCCGGACGGAACGATCCAACGCATGCGTTGTTGAGCTTCTATGTGACAGCAGGGACACATCGTCAACTCTGTGCGAAAGCACCGACAGAGTCGCTTACAGCGGGACTTCGACCTGGCTGAGCGCTTCTTTCAGTACCTCTTCATCGTCATGTTGCCCGATCCCCGTCCCCTCGAACGCTTGGGCCACCTGGATGCGGTGGGCCCAGACGGTCCGGGCCATCTCCTTGATGTCGTCGGGGATGACATAGTCGCGCCCCTCGACGTAGGCGCGCGCCTGGGCGCACTGCCGGAGCGACAGCGCGCCACGGGTGCTCACGCCCAACTCGATCTTCGGCGACTGGCGCGTGGCCGATGCCGCCCGCGTGATGTAGTCCAGCAGATCGTCGTCTATTTTGACGTTGATCACCGCTTCCTGCATGGTCTGGATTTCGTCGGCCGTCAGCACCGGCTCGACCATGGGGACGCGGCCCACCGTCTTTTGCTCCTTGAGAATGGTCATTTCGGCCTCCGGCGCGGGATAGCCCAGCCGGATTCGCATCAGGAAGCGGTCCATCTGCGAATGCGGCAGTGGGAACGTTCCATGAAATTCAATCGGGTTCTGCGTGGCAATCACCATGAACGGCTGGGGCAGCGGGTGGGTCACGCCGTCCATGGAAACCTGGGCCACGTTCATCGCCTCGAGCAAGGCCGACTGGGTTTTCGGCGTGGTCCGATTGATTTCGTCCGCCAGCACGATGTTGGCGAAAATGGGACCGGGCTTGAACTGGAATTCCCTTTTGTCCCGATCATAGATCGAAACGCCGAGAATGTCCGACGGCAGGAGATCGCTGGTGAACTGGATCCGTCGAAAGGTGCAACTGATCGAACGGGCCAGCAGTTGCGCCATGGTCGTTTTGCCCACGCCCGGCACATCCTCGATCAGGACGTGGCCGCGCGCCAGCAAACCGATGATCAACATCCGGATGCTTTCGTTCTTGCCCTTGATGACCGAGGCGATGTTGGCTTCCAGCCGTGCTACCGTTTCACCGT